>Ga0272442_10000008_pt1 | contig 335291 bp, 280 predicted proteins | sample SSMForm2O_FD_200262 | JGI IMG/M metagenome (GOLD analysis project Ga0272442, IMG submission 200262) | Marine sediment archaeal communities from Little Sippewissett salt marsh, Falmouth, MA, United States - SSM-Form-2O | ecosystem: Environmental > Aquatic > Marine > Wetlands > Sediment ...
TTCATGCATTTTACTGCGTGCTGGCCCTTCTCGTTTCATCTCTGGCCCATAAAGAGGTTTGCCAAGCAGGCATCGACATATCTTTACCTTCACTTCTCAAAGAGCTGTCATCGATCAGACAGGTCGCTCTCCTTTACCCGCCCGGCGCAGGCGTAAAAAGCCATATCACCCTGAGCCGAATGTCTCCCAAGCAGAAAAAACTCTCCGAGCTTCTTCAGGTTCATACCTTACTTGCAGGGGGGTAATACACTTTAGAAACCGTTTATCATTTTATTTCAAATGGTTATCCCTATGTGTTTTCCTTAAGTCGGAAACTCAGGCTAGCTGAAAGGAGTCAGGGTGAAGCGAACGGCGTTTTCACCCTGATGATTTCTGAGATATCCATCCAAAAGGTAAAAATATCATCGACCTTAAAAACCTGGGATATGTCTGACATAGGTAAAATTAATTTTCAATGGAAGTGAGTAATGTCGTGGCCTCACTTGATGGTCATTCGGGAATTTTAAACCGCCGACTGTCGAATGATTAGTTTCGCTAACATAAAACTGACCCACCTGAGGAGCAAACGCTAACACAAAATTGACCCACCCGCAGATACCCGATAAGAGGTTAGAAAGATTTAAGGACCATTTATCGGGGGTAAGGAGATGTTGACAGTGGATCAGTACGCTTTCATTCGGATCGCACATCGAGTCTACGGGAAAGGCATCAGAGAGATAGCACGTGACACGGGGCACTCGCGCAACACGGTGAAGAAGGCACTGCGAGGGGAGTATGGAGGATACAGTGGTCGGGGCCGGCAACCGTTCCCGGCACTGGGCCCCTACCTGGCAACGATCGACCGGTGGCTGAAGGAGGATAAGGATCATCCTCGGAAGCAACGCCATACAGCGGTTCGGATCTACAACCGGCTACGAACGGAGTACGGCTTTGAGGACGGCCATGCCCTTCGGGCAGGAAAGACACGGCGCAATTTTTTTTCGTAAAGCGAAAGGTCCTTTCCTTCGGGCATGTCGACCGGAGGAAAAGTCTGCGTCCGTCTGCGTTTGTCTGCGGTTAATCATCTTTCAGGTCCTTCGGGTAAATCTAAAACGAACCTCTTAATCTCGGCCTTTTCTTGCCTGAAATTTACCAATAGTCCAATTTGAATCCCTGTGGCCTTCAAATAATTCAAAAGCTGGGCTTCATGGATCTTTTCAATCTTTTCTGCAGTTTTCAGTTCGACAATGACTTTGTCTTCAACGAGAATGTCCGCGAAATACTCGCCAACACACTCATTTTTGTAAAACACCCGGATCGGCGCCTGGTTTTCCGCCCTCAAGCCTCTGCTTTTCAGTTCATTGAGTAAGGCATTCTCATACACTTTTTCAAGAAAGCCAGGCCCAAGAATGCGATTCACTTCAAAGACTGCGCCGTTGATCGTGTATGTGATATCGTTTAGTTCCATTTTTTTTGTTAACCGCAGACCCACGCAGACAGCCGCAGACAAAAAGTCGGCCGACATGGCCGGCTTTTATCAGTCATGCCCTTTGAGCAATAAACAAGAGATCCTGAAATATTGATATCCATACTGTTCATCTTTTTTCGCGAAGCGAATGATTCTTCCTTCGGCCATGTCGGCCGGAGGAAATGTCTGCGTCCGTCTGCGTGTGTCTGCGGTTAATTATTCTTTTTATCCGTAAGCCGATATTTTTGCAGTCGGCTGTTCGGTTTTTCGGGAATGGTATATTCAATCAAACCCTCTTGTCGTAGTTTTCGAATAATAATGTTAAGTGGACCGGAGACGTCTTTTTGTCCCAGTCTCCTTGAAATTTCAGCTTTTGATAAGGGACCGACTTCCAGCAAGTGTAACACTCTATCACGAATAAACTCTGGCTCCACGGTGGCCTCACTCTGGCTCCACTCTGGCTCCACTCTGGCTCCACTCTGCCCTGACTCTGGCTGTGACTCTGCCTCCGCCTTTTCTTTCTTGATGAACTGCACCTGGAATGCATGCCCGACTTCCCCGAAAACGAGTTTAATTTCAGGATAATCCTTCAGCTCTTTTTTCATCTTCTGGATGCCGCTGCCCCAGGCCTCGATGAGTTTCAGGTCCTTGAATATCGGGGCCAAGACCCGGTTTCGGATTTCACTCCTTCCCGTGCCCAGTTCCTCGACGGGCAGGGAATCCGGAAGAGGGCCGGGGCTGGTGATCTCCAGCATGTCGTCGTAGATGGCCACCTTGATATCGCTTCCGAGAATGGCATAGTCCCGGTGGATGACGGCATTGATCAGGGCCTCGCGAACGGCCTCCAGGGGATATTCCCACCGGTCTTTGCGGTAGATTTCACCGATGGTTGCGCCCAGGGCGATGTTTTTCTTGATAAAGGTCATGCAGGGCTCAATGGTCGCATGAATAGGGGCGTCAATTGTCATCTGGTCTAGAAACACCTGCCTGTCGGCCCCCTTGAACCTTGCGCATTCGATCTTGGCAAAAGGGAAGTACCGCTTTCGTGCCGGGGAGTCGGAAAGGAGCAGGGCGGCATGGGTGGGGTGAACCTGGTCCCGATCGGGGGCAAGAAGTCCAAGGTTTTGGATTTGATTTTTCCCGAGCAATTTTCCGGTCAGATCGTGATAGGCCTTTTTGAAGGGAGCCAGATTCGCGTCCGCAGGTTTACAATCGTAGACCGGCAGTGAATCAAAGGACACCTTGCGTCGCTGGCGCTCCAAGGCCTCAATGGTCTCCGGAGAGGCCTTGCGGTTCGTGGACCCCACCCGGATATAGGTGCCGTTTTTCTTCCCGTTTTTCTTGAGATAGTAAGGCTTGTGGGATCCGGGAAAGATCTCAACGACGAGAAGCGTTTTGCCACTTGCCGATTGAAGATAGACTTCCGGGACGATGGCGGGCGCACACTGGTTGAAGATACTGTTTGTAATGCGCTCTTCCATGGAAAAGAGCTGGTCTTCGGGGATGCCGATGATTTCCCGGGCGGCGTCCTTGACCCCGAAGACGATTTTCCCGCCAGCCCCGTTGGCAAAGGCCACGGCCGTCCGGGCCACTTGCTCGCCCTTGGGGAAGCGCTCCTTGAACTCCAGGCGGCGGGACTCCGGCTCCGCCAGATAAGCGGGATGCTCCTGATTAGTGGGTTTCATGGCTGCTTTCCTTTTCACCGGGGGCCGGGGATCCGAATGTATCGATGACTTTAATCAGCTCTTCGACCATGCCCTCATCCATGAACACCCCATCCAGACCATCACTGTGAAGCGTCGTGAAGGGGGGCTCGTAGAGCTGTTCGATTTCGATGGAGCCATACCGGCTGATGTGGTTTTTCAGGAGAGCCAGAAAACTGACCTGGTTGGCGGTCAGGCTCGGGTGCGTGGCCACGAAGTCCGTAAAACGAACGTTCACAACCTCGGCGTCCATCCCGATGATGCTTCGAATGGCATGGTCCAGGGGGTCGGCCATTTCGAAAAACTCTCTGAGCACATCCTGGTCCACGTTCGGGTTCCGGGTCAGGACAAGGGATGTAAGGGCCTTTAGCTCCGAAGCGGTGACCAGATCACCGGCCTTGATTTTTTGCAGCGTGAGATTTTCATCGAAGACTTTCAGCAGGGCATCCTGGACCTTTTTCCTGAAGCCCGGCATGTCGGAGAATTTGAGGGTCGTGGGCAGTTGTTTATACTCCACCGCTCCATCCTGGATATCGATGTGCTTTGGTGCGTCTGGAACGTACGGTTTACGTTCCGTATATTTCATGATCCAGCGAAGCTCATTTCGGACATTTTCAAGGGCCTCAACCGATGGGGCTTTCCAGAATTCGACACCCTTGACCTGGTTAATGGTTTCGGCCTTCTCACGCACCGGATTGAGATGCATTTGAAGGCGACTGATCCTGTCAAATAACTGGTCCTTGAGATCCGTGAAACGGCCGGATTTTTTTAAAATCTCTGTCTGAAGATCGGCTGTCAGAAGGTCAAACTGATAGGCTTCAGCCTGGCTGCGGATGTCCACCCATTTCATGAGCGGCGCCATGTCCCGGCGAAGGGTTTGTTCTGTTGCAGGTGCAAATTGCTGAAGGATCTCGGGTTTTGAGACGGTTCGTTTTTCACGCCATTTTTCCCGGACACTGATGGTGTCCTCGGAAAGCCGTTCCAGGTCTTCCCGGATCAGAGGAACCACCAGATTGAACGCGGCCGGTTCCCCCTGATTCAGGGCCGTACGCCCCAGATCCAGCCTGGCCTCGAAAAGCTTCTGCATGAGGGCTTTGGCTGCAGAGGGTTCAGCCTTTTTGTACTGCTTGTCGAAAAACTCGAAGTTCCCCCAATGGTCGAAGATCCTGAAAGAGGTTTTGTCCTTTCCGGCCCCGAAAAGATCCGGGCAAAGTCGGGTGCCCCTGCCGATCATTTGCTCGAATTTGACCTGGGACCGTATCGGCTTGGCAAAAACCAGATTGACGACCTCGGGCACATCGATACCCGTATCCAGCATATCCACCGATATGGCGATCCGGGGTTCGCTCTCCTTGCCTGCCTTAAAATCGTCGATCAACTGTTCGGCGCGCGGATCGTAATTATCGATGACCCTGGAGAATTTCCCTCCGTATTGGGGGTAGAGTTCGTTGAAGACCTCTGCGAGCAGTACAGCGTGGTTGTGATTCCGGGCGAAGATGATCGATTTCCCGGGGTACTGCCCGGTATCATCCCGGATGCCGTTTTCCATCAGGTTTCGGAGGATGGTTCGATTGGTCTCCCTGTTGAAGATCTGCCGGTCGAGGTGGTGGTTTTCGTAGTTAAAGAGTTCAGGCTCCTCGCCGTCTTCCTCCAGTTGTGCGATCTGCTCCTTGGTCAGATCTTTGTATTTAATGCCTTCCCTAAGAAATTGGGTCGTGTGTGAATAGACCTCATAGGGTACGAGGTAGTTCTCCTCGATGGCCTCGTCCAGAGAGTAATAGGCGGTAGGAGTTTTGTCCTCGCAGTCGAACATTTTGAAGGTATTTCGTGAGATAAATCCCACCGGGGTTGCCGTGAGGCCGACCTGCAGGCAATCGAAGTATCGAAACATATCCCGATAGCGATTGTATATGCTTCGGTGGGACTCGTCGGCGATAATGAGATCAAAGAAACCGGTGTCGAAGGTCTGGTAGATCTTGTTCATGGCCGGGTAGGTGGCAAGATAAATCCTTTTGTCCCTGTCTCTGGCCGTTCCGGCGAAGACGACGGTCATGGGTTCATTGAGATATTCGTTAAAGGCATTTTTGGCCTGTTTTCGGAGTTCTTTGCGATCGCACAGAAACAAAACCCGCATGATCCATTTGGCCTGGTACAGCAATTCGGTTAATGCGATGGCCACACGGGTTTTCCCGGATCCGGTGGCTTGCACGATCAGTGCCTTCCGACGTTTAGAGGAATATTTTTCCGCCACCCTCTTGATGGCTTCGACCTGATAGAGCCTGTCTACGATTTCTCGTTTCGGGGCAAACGTATCCAGTGGAAGACTGTTTTTCCTCTGGTACAAGAGATATTGGAGACTGTCTTTGGAATAAAAGCCGAAAAGACGTCTGGGTGGATAACCCCGGCCGTCGTCCCAGATAAGGATATCAAAACCGTTTGTATAGAAAATGACCGGGCGCTGACCGCACATCTTTTCAAGCCCGTCGGCATAGAGTTTGGCCTGTTGCTGTCCAAACTCCGCATTCTTTGCCGTTTTTTTCGCTTCGATAACCGCCAGGGGTAACCCGTTGTCATCCCAGAGGACGTAATCCGCGTAACCTGTTCCGGTGTTGGTGGGTTGGTGTAAAACCTCTTCTTCCTGGGTAACCTCCGATGTCGCGGCCCCATTGACACCCACATCCCAACCGGCTGAGGCCAACTGGGTATCGATCAGACGCTTTCGTGTGGTTGCCTCATCGAAACCCAACGCGTCGGCGGCGATTTTTCCGGCATTCAGCAGAGTCTCGAGTTCCTCGATCTTTTTTTGAGCTGCAAAAGTCTTCGACCTGGCAGTTTCGAGTTCTGCCAGCAGCGATTGCATCTCTATTTCCTTTGCTGCCAGATTTTCCTGTATGAGGCGTTTTTGTTGTTTTAGGGCCTCAGCAGTTTCTTGAACAGGAGCGGGTCTTTTTGGGGGGGTATATTTCGGGCAATCGCCTTTATTGCCGCCGTTTATGATGTGAAACCAGCAACCAAGATGGAAGGCCTCCTGTAGGAGTTCCCTGATATCGAATCGTGCGATTATCTCCCCGTGTGCGGCCTTGTTGCCGGCAAGCCGGATGCCATGAAAGGCATTGAGAACAACGGAGGGAACAGCCTTTTTAAATTCATCCTTGTCGAGCAGTTCGAACAAAGATGCGGGGGACGGTTTCGGGAGGCCGTTTTCGTCGTAAAAACGATGGATCATGGCCTCGATATAGGATCTGAGTTTTACGAAAGCACTTTCCCTGTCCGGCAGGGCATACTGCTCCGCAAAGCCCCCCAGGCTCGCAAGCTCCGGCCACTTGTCGCGAAGAAATTCGAAATTGACAGATTCCATGATGATCCCGTTCATGCCCGGGTATTGAGCAATCCCCGTGCCAGGTTTCAGGTGAGGTGGTATTTCTTCAGCCAGTTTGAAAAAGTTTGGTAGTTAGACAGGCCGACCAGCTCGGTCGCTTTGGTCTTGTTGCCATTGGCCTCATCCAAGGCTCGTTTCAGGTAGTGCTGGGCCAGTTTCTCCATCAATTCAGGAAGCTTGATTCCATCTTTCATAGGCCGGTTAAGCAGGTTGTCGTCCCTTGAATGGAAGATCGGGATCATGGCCTCCCGGATGTCTTCGATGCCGATCGCTGGCTCGCCGGACCACAGGGCCGCCCTCATCAGGGTGTTCTGAAGCTCCCTGACATTGCCCGGCCAGTCGTACTGGATCATAAGATTCCTTGCCCCGGGAGAAATTTTCTTGCGGATATAACCGGGCTCTTCCTCGCCTTCAGAATTGATTTTGGCCATGAGGAAGTCCATGATCAACCCCACATCACCCGACCGGTCTCTCAGGGGCGGGAGTTTGAGGATGGCCACCGCGATTCGGTAAAAGAGGTCCTCCCTGAACCGGCCTTCAGCAATCCCCTTAAGTAAATCCCGATTGGTTGCCGCAATGATCCTTACATCGAATTTTATAGGCTCTGTAGACCCTATTCTGGTGATCTCCTTTTCCTGAAGCGCCCTTAACAGCTTGACTTGGGCCGGGGCCGGGAGTTCGCCGATTTCGTCGAGGAACAGGGTGCCACCGTCGGCCGCCTCAAAGTACCCCTTCTTTTGTCTGTCCGCACCGGTAAAGGCCCCCTTTTCATGACCGAACAGCTCGGATTCAAGGAGTTCAGAGGGGATTGCCCCGCAGTTGACGGGAATAAAGGGTTTCTCGCGGCGGGGACTCGCATCGTGAATAGCCCGGGCGAGGAGTTCCTTGCCGGTCCCGGATTCCCCTTCAATGAGAACCGAAAGGGAGCGGGGGGCAACCTTGCGGGCCTTGAGGATCACCCGCTTCATTGACTGGCTGCGATGGATGAGATGAACGAATTCCGGGGCCTCCGGAGGAAGGCCTTCAGCGAGGCGTTCCAGCCGGTCGTCAGGGCGACGGAGGAGGTCGGGAATAAATTCCGCCGAAATATCAAAAGGTAAGGAAACGGTTTTGACGCCCTCTTGAAGGGAGGTTTCGATGAGTTTGGCCGGAAAGCGTGTCTTGGCCAGGATGATCCACACGGCGGCCATGGCGGGGGTTCCCGGGCTGAGATGGAAGGTCAGGGAGGCGTCTCGGCCGTGACGTTTTTTGATGTCGGATACGACTCTCGATGCCGCCTCATATATTTCGCCAAATTGGGTGGGGCCGGTCAGTTTTTCGGCATGCAGGACCATCTTACTTTTTGACAGTGTTTTGAGCCACTCGATATAATGATTGTTTTTATCGGGGGCCAGATCGCTGATGAGGTCAATCTCGTCAAATTCTCCGGACTTGACCGCCTGCCCAATGGGGCCAAGACCATCCTTTTCTTCTCCTTTGGATGCCCGGATGTCGGTAAACCCGATCCAGCTTGCAAGAATTCTAATCATGCCTTGTCAGATACAAGAAATCTTATGACAATGCAAGGTATTTTATAAGCGGGTCGAGGTCAAGTAAGGGAAAATGATTCCAAAACAAATTCTCACGGCACTGCAATTAGAAGATTCTTAACTTAAGATATCCATCTGGAAGCTCAAAATATCCCCCACCTCAAAAGCCTTTGATATGTCTGACATCCCCGTACATCGCTATAAATTGTAAAGCTGTCGACCAAAATTCACTGCAATGAGATCTCAAGCTCCAGGGCCAGCACCACCTTTCGGGATATCTCCACAATGGTCCCGGGATCGAAGGTTCCCGGGGATTTGACCGGCCCTGCCCTGCTTACCGTCTGAATATTGCCCGTCTGCACAAAAGAGGGTGTCGGGAGGTTTGATCTTCAGGAATAGTCTAATTTTCTCTGGAAGAGCGGGGCGGCAGAAAAATCCATATGAGGACCGCCGAGACGATCATGGTCAGGGAGAGGAGCTGGCCCATGGACAAGAGGCCCCAGAAGAGACCGAGCTGGGGATCGGGCTGACGCGTAAACTCCACGAGGAATCGCATCACGCCGTAGCCCGTTAAGAAGAGACAGATCATGACCCCGGGCCGGAAGGTGCGATTTCGGAGCCCCCAAAGGATCAGGAACAACACCAGGCCTTCGAGGAGCGCCTCGTAGAGCTGTGATGGATGTCTGGGGGCCGAGCCGCCGCCGGGAAAAATCATGGCCCAGGGGACCGACGTCGCGCGACCGTAGAGTTCCCCGTTCATGAAGTTGCCCAGCCTTCCCAGTCCGAGACCGATCGGCGCCGTCACGATGACCGCGTCGGCAACATCCCAGAAAGAGACACGGCGTCTGCGGCAAAACAGGAATCCTGCCGATATCGCCCCCAAAAGCCCGCCATGAAAGGACATGCCCCCGTGCCAGACGGCGATGATTTCCAGGGGGTTTCGCAGATACTCCGCAAGATAGGGAAACTGGTAAAAGAGGACATATCCGAAGCGAGCCCCCACCACGAGGCCCACGGCCAGATAGAAGATAAGATCCTGGAGCCTTTTGCCCTCAAGCCCAATGCGGCGCGATCGATCCTGATGAGGGATCAAAAAATAGGCGGACAAAAAGCCCAGGACATACATCAGGCCATACCAGCGGACCTTGAGTGGACCGATTTCAATCAGGTTTGGATTTATTTTCGGGTAAGGGATCATGGCAAACTCGCGAACCAACGTCAGGAGGAAGATCGACTCCCAGATGCAGGTAAAAATGCTCAAATGCGATGCAGCGGCAGAAGGTCAAAGGTCAAAGGTCAAAGGTAAAAGTGAAGAATCCTCGGTTATCGTGGATTCCCGCCCTTCGTGGCTTAATAAAATAAATTTGATTTTCCCTGCTCTGGCGCTTTTCCAGTATCCCGATTTGTGGCGTGACCGCCTATTTCGTCCCAGTGACGACGGGTGATGCCCATTCCGCCCAATCATGGACACTACATGCCGCGTCTCAAGGCAAATAGGCCGGATTGACATTCTGCAGGGCATGGAAGATGTTGCCCTTGATCTTTTTGTTGGATCTGTAAAACCGTTTGAGCATATGCTTGATGTCTTCCCGTTTGGAAGATCCCGCCGTGGGGCATCCCAGATCGATCTCCGGCCAATCCATGTCCCTGGAATATCGTTTGATCTTGTTTTCGTCCAACAGGAAAAGGGGTCTAATGATGGTCAGCCTGCCGTTGAAAAGATCCTGAACCGGCAGCATGGTACTGATGGAGGCACTGAAAAAGACATTCAGGAAAAAAGTTTCGATCAGGTCATCCTTATGGTGCCCGAAGGCAAGCTTGTTGCAGCCAAGTTCCGCGGCCGTCTCGAAAAGAATCTTTCGTCGCATTCGGGAACACAGGAAACAGGGATTTTCGAGATTTTCAGGGCTGTGGGCCTTCGGCCCGAAATCACCCCTTATGATTCTGGACTCAAAGCCGCTGGCAGAAAATAATGTTTTCATCTGGCCCGCCGAATCCGCCCCGAATCCGGGGTCCACATGGACCGCCGTGATCCGGTAAGTGATGGGGACGCGTTTGATATGCTCTTTCAACTGCCACAACAGCGTCAGGCTGTCCTTGCCGCCGGATACGGCCACCAGGACATGGTCGCCGTCCTGAATCATCTGCCGAGAGCGAATGGCCTTTCCGACAATGCTTTTCACTTCTTTGGTCACATAACTCAAGATTTTCGTCTATCCTTCCAGCTCACCTTTGGATCGCTGTCGTAATGCAACCGCAGTCTTAGGGGTACTGTCGTTCGCCAAAGAGTTTGGTTCCGATCCTCACCAGATTGGCCCCCTCCTCCAGGGCCACCCTGTAAGAATTGGACATGCCCATGGAGAGAAAGGTCATCTCGACGCCGGACAAATTCTCCGCTTTCAGTTTCTCGAAAATTTCCCGGGTCTTTTTAAAATAGGGTCTGGATTCTTCGGGATCGCCCGCAAAAGGACCCATGGTCATGAGTCCCACGATTTTGACATTCTCCAGGCGGCTGATTTCCTGTATCAACGGGAGCGCATCCTCGGGAAGAACACCTGTCTTCTGGTCTTCCTCTCCGCTGTTGATCTCGATCAGAATGAGCATGATCTTGCCGATCTTTTTGCAGGCCTTGTCGATCTCTTTTGCCAGTCTTGCGGAATCCACTGTCTCAATCATATCAAAGACGGCGACCGCTTTTTTGGCCTTGTTTCTCTGGAGGTGCCCTATCATATGCCACTTGACCCTGGAACCTATGACACTATAGGCCTTTTCCGCCTCCTGCACGTAATTCTCCCCCACGAACTCCAGACCTGCGTCTATGGCCTCCTGGATTTCTTCCGGTGTCCGCGTCTTGGCGGCACCCACCAGTTTCACACCGGGGGGCAATTCACCCAAAATCTCTTTGACCTTTTCGCGAATCATGATCTTTCTCCTTCCGGCCTATTGATACTCTAAAACACTGGGGGTGTAAAGGCCCGACCAGAACTTCCCGTCGACTCGGGAATCTCCCCCGATCAGTCGAAAATCGTATGTTTTTCCAGGATTCGCGGAGATAAGGCTTTCGGACATACCCGGGGAAAAGGCAGAAAATTTTCTGAAGATATTTAAAAGATGTGACGATTAAGGCTGGAAAATAAAGGATAACAGGGATGGCATTAAACAAGATATTGGAAAATCGATGCGCACCTGCCGACATTCCCCAAAAAAAACCACTCTCGACCAAGCGCCTGATTTATCAGTCCGGCCGAGAGTGGTCATATCAATACAATTTTTTATGCCATAAAATCTAGCAACTGCAGCTTCCGCAACCTTCACCTGCCTTGAGACTCGACTGTATTGAAAATCCCGCTCCCATTGCGCTATCGACAAAATCCACAGTGATAGGTTTTACCATCTCAAAAAGACTTTTTTCGACCAGATAGGTTATGCCGTTGTTATCCATCTTTTCATCATCTTCCTTAGGCTCATCCAGAGCCATCCCCAATGAGGGACCGGATCAGCCACCTTGTGAAAGAAAAATCCGAAGGATGCGGTCTTGCTCTTTGTCTTTAAAAAATTCCTGGATCCTCTGATCCGCCTTTTCCGTTACCTCAAACATATTCCCTCCTTTTCTGTCTTTGCGTTCCTATAGCAAATTCATACGTATAAAGTATACATTATTAATGCCCTGTCAACCCATCGAATGCCGAACGCATCTTATACATCATTTTAGTATTCAGAGCAAAACAATCTGAAAAGGTTACACAGGAATCTAAAATAACATTTGTGATATTTGAATCATTATCTGCGTTTTTAAAAGGCTAAACCGTTATCCGGTTTCTTCGGACAACCGTTGCTCCAACCAGAGAATCACCTTATCGAACTCATCCCTGAGATCGGCCATGGCCTTTCCCCTGTGGCTGACCGCGTTCTTTTCTTGTCTCGTCATCTGCGCGAATGTCTTCTTCAACAGGGGATAATAAAAAAGGGGATCATATCCGAATCCGTTCTCCCCGGTCATCTGAAGGGCAATCTCGCCCTCACAGATCCCCTCATAGGTAAGGGCCGGACCCCGGGGTACGGCAATCGAAATAACGCACTCGAACCGCGCCTTCCTGTTTTTCTTTCCCTCCATGGCTTTGAGAAGTTTGAGATTATTGGTCTCATCGGAAGCCCCTTCTCCGGCATACCGCGCCGAATAAACGCCCGGATCCCCGTCAAGGGTCTCCACCAACAATCCGGAATCATCTGCAAGGGCAGGGAAGCCCAAAAATTTCGCCGTCATAAAGGCCTTTTTATAGGCATTATCATCGAACGTCTTTCCGTCCTCTATGATGGGAGGGATCGGGCCGAAATCCTTCAGACTTTTTATCTCGATTTCGAAACCTGACAGAAGTTCCCCGAACTCTTTGATTTTCCCTTCATTTCTTGTTGCGAGCACCAGCGGCCTATGAAACATGGAACCTGTCCTTCCTTTTCTCGTAACTTTTCAGTTTTTAAAACGCGTTCTACCAAGCAGGATCATGACAATCTCTTTTGAAAAACGAAAAAAACGTTGCCCGGGAAGCCGCACAAGATCTTCGCCAAGGCGGGCGAAGCGCCTCTCCCACCTATGCCATGCGAGTCTTTGCCCGAGCGTTGTCTGCCCGAGGTTCATCGCCGCCCTCGTTGCCCCGTTTTCATCAAGCTATCGGCTAGGCCCTCGTTTTTGAAAAGAGATTGTCATGAACAAAAACATTTATTTTCAAAATGCTAAACTAATGATGGAACCCACTCTTGTCCAAAATAAAATTTCCCTCTCCAAGCAGGATGGGAACCTGAATTTTGAAAAAAAGATTATGCACCGTTAAGTATTTAATTTTACGTTGCCTGGAGCGGAAATAAATTTTGTTTTGGACACTACTGGGTGGAACCATCAAACTAACAACCCGTGTTGTTCAAATCTTCTCCTTCACCTTATCCATGAAGATTTGCCGTATTGCCTCGAGGCGCTTTTCATCCTCCGCCTCGAAACGCAGCACAAGCACCGGCTGAGTATTGGATGCCCTGACCAGCCCCCAGCCGTCCCCGAAAAGGACACGAGCGCCGTCCACATCGATCACATCATAGTCCCTCTTGAAATCCTCCACCAGAGCGCTCACCACACGGAACTTGTCCTCGTCCGGGCAATCCAGGCGAATTTCGGGGGTGCTGTACATCTTCGGGATATCAGCCAGGAGATCCTTCACTCCCCCTCTGTCCCGGGTCAGGATCTCGAGCAGCCGAGCCCCTGCATAGATGGCATCGTCGTATCCGTAGTAACGATCCGCAAAAAAAAGATGTCCGCTCATCTCTCCGCCCAGAAGAGCCCCTTCTTCTTTCATCTTGCCCTTGATCAGAGAATGGCCGGCCTTCCACATGATGGGTTGTCCCCCATGCTTTGCGATATCGTCATACAACACCTGGGAGCACTTGACCTCTCCGATAATCTTGGCCCCCGGATGCTGCTTCAGGAGGTACCGGGAAAAGATGATCATCAACTGATCCCCCCAGATGATTCGGCCGTCAGTATCCACCACACCGATCCTGTCGGCATCTCCGTCAAAGGCAATCCCCAGATCGGCCTCGGATTCGGCCACTTTCGAAGCAAGGGTTTCGAGATATTCCGGAATGGTCGGGTCCGGGTGATGGTTAGGGAAGTGTCCATCCGGCTCACAGAAAAGTTCTTCAACCGCAATGCCCATCCCGGCATAAAGTTCGGGGGCTACCATCCCTCCAACGCCGTTGCCCGCATCGATCACGACCTTTCTCTCCAGGTCTCCGGGCCGGAGGTTTTTCTGAACGAATTCCAGGTAAGGGGCTATAACATCCGTCTCATTCAACCGACCCCTTCCCTTGGCAAAACGCTCCGAATCCACGATCTCACGGAGCTTTTGAATCTCCTCTCCGTAGATCGTGCTCTTGCCGAGACAAATCTTGAGGCCGTTATGATCGGGCGGATTGTGACTGCCCGTGATCTGAACGCCCCCGTCCAGTTCCTGATGAAAGAGTGAAAAATAAAGCAGCGGCGTCGGGACCATGCCCACATCCAGAACATGGGTTCCCGTCTCCCGGAGGCCGACCCGAAGGGCATCCGTAAGGTCAGGAGAGCTCAATCGGCAGTCCCGGCCGACGGAAACACTTTTCACGCCCTTTCTCTCGTAATATGTCCCTATAGCCAGACCCAATCGATACACCGTTTCCTGATCCAGATCATCCGGGACCCGCCCCCGGATATCATATTCTCTGAAAATATGGGGGTTCATAGCCATTCATCCTTTCTCATCTCTTTTAAAAGATTGATCACCTTTCTGATATCCTGGGATTTATCCAGGTTGGCTACCAGCAGGGCCCCGGGCGTATCCACTACCAGGCAGTTCTCCAATCCCAGGCAGGCCACCAGCCTGCCACTACGGCTGCTGATAAAGCTTTTGTTGCAGTCGATCAGGAGGGGTTCCCCTTCACAGAGATTCCGGTCGCCGTCTTGTTCTTTTCTCTTCAATTCGTAAAGGGAGGCCCATGACCCCACATCGCTCCAGCCGCACTCACAGGGAATCACGTAGACGGGATCCTCGGTCCTTTCCATGATGCCGTAGTCGAAAGAGACAGCCGAGATATCTCCATACACCGCCTCCAGTTCCGGCTCGAAGGCCTCCGTTCCCAAGACGTTCCTGAGCCGGATCAGGCCGTTGTAAAGGTCCGGGAGATAACGTTCAAAGGCCTTGAGGATCGTCTCGGGCGTGGCCACAAAGGTCCCGGCATTCCAGTAATAGTTACCTCTTGCGAGGTACTGCCGGGCCTTTTCAAGATCGGGTTTCTCTACAAAGGCGGAAACCCTGTAGCCCCTGGGTTTCCCTGAAGCCGCGTCGCCCTTCTCTGCGCAGATGTATCCATACCCTGTTTCGGGCCGGGTGGGCATGATACCCAGGGTAACGATCGTCCCTGTTTCGGCCGCCGCTCCGGCCTGTCCAAGCGCCTCTAAAAACGCGTCGGGGTTTCCGATGAAATGGTCGGCCGGCAAAAAGGCCACGGGACCTTCACAGCCCAGAAACTGCGCGTGGATAGCCCCCAGTCCGATGCAGGGGGCCGTGTTTCGGCCCACCGGTTCGGCCAGGATATGGACGTTGCGGTCCTCGAAGTGCTCTTCAGCCAGGGTGAGGTGTTCCCGGCCCAGGACGATAATCATCTCCTCGTCCCGGGCAACCGGCCCCAACCGGTTGCAGGTCTCAACCACCATAGAATCATTACCGCTGATGCTCAAAAATTGCTTCGGTTTCAGCTTTCGGCTGGCGGGCCAGAACCGGGTTCCCGCCCCCCCCGCCATGATCACGGTAAACATGAGTGACTCCTCATCCGTGCACTCTCTGTTGTCAGAGAAGGCTGTTTATCGTTGTCCTCCATCCCCACACCCGATATGCAAGGGTAACTTCCGGGCGAATGATTTGATCGACCCAAAGAAGAGACCTCTTGTGAGACAGGCGTATGATGTAAGTACATGTAAATCCGGATACTGTCAACCTATGGATATGAATAGCTTTCCCGAAGGCAGGTCTGGTATCCTCACCGTCAGCCGCCGCTTCATGCATCTCCTCGGACAGATGTAAAAATCCCGGCATTACCCTTTTTACGCCCCTTACACATTTCAACCGGTTACAGCAAGTTGTCGTTTTCAGGCCTGTTTTGGTGCCGCCGCATTTAAGTGTGTAATTCTCTTCCACAATATGTAAAGCCCATACAAATCGAGGTGGTAAAATTTTACACACCCCTGATCTTTCCGTAAGTGTGCATCATTTCTATCCATGCGAAGCAGACTTTTTTATCGTCCCGCATCGATCAACACCATGTCGGGGGGCAGAATAACCATAGACAGGAACCAACCGAACGCATAACCATTTGTTTTTATATGCTTTATTTTAAAAAAGCTCTTCGCATTCCAAGACTGTTGGACGCCTCCATAAGCATTTGTGGACAGACGCCCAACGCACCAAAAATGTTTTAAGGCTACGAGTATATGCCCTGCGCCATTCGTTCAGGCACACATTGTGCAGAATATCTCCGTACGAACACAAACCGTTCCAGCGGAACGTCAATCCGAGGAGAATCAGTTATGAAAAAAATATCTGCTGCGTTTTTTGTCTCTGTTTTTATTCTGGTCTCAGCATCGCTTGCAGGGGCTGCGCCCTATTCGTTTCAACCCACTCCTGCCGATTTATGGGATCTGGAGCATGGGCATTATTATACCTGGGGTATCGATTGGTCTGTTCCAACCGGAGAAGCCATCGTCGGTGCCTCGCTTCTTTTCGATGACATTCACAACTACAACAATTCGGAAAATCATCTATGGGTCCATCTATTGGATTCAGCAACGGCAGGCTCCACGTCAGGCATCGACGGGAATGACAACGCCGATTCCTTCGACGGCCAGGGTATCCTTTTGAACTATTGGCAGAATCTTTCTAATATTCCGCAGGATATCACCTACGATTTCGATACATCAGAACTGACAACTTTGATAAATTATATGATTGATGGGAACTTCGGGCTAGGCTTTGACCCTGACTGCCATTTCTACAACAACGGGATCACGCTGAGCATTGAAACCACCACCCATACTCCTGTGCCCGCATCGGTTCTTCTCCTGGGTTCCGGTCTGTTGGGTCTTGTCGGCTTTAGAAGAAAAACAAGGAAGAGCAAGATGTAAATAATCCGGTTAGAGGGCCCGGCTTTGGCTTAACCCCAAAGGGGGATCCGCGACTGGAACCCCGGCATGAAAAGTTAAAGTTCAAATGGATTTAATTTGAAATTGGGATAGAAGCGTATTCACAGGTGGAAGGCCCCTTTAACCTAGGACTCGCCCAGGGGTGGAAGCTTCCCTGTCGGCCCACCCTTATCTCGGATTTAACGAGAGGATGCCACTTTCCTGATTGATCTCCACCCGAAACCGGTTCAAGTAGTTCAAACCCAAAAGACCCAGTCCGGGTTTGTCGGGAATATCTACGACCAATGCCTGAACGTCATAGACGACCCAATCCCCAAGCTCAATAGAGGCGATCCGCACCTCATGGGCCGATCTTCTCCCTCCAACCGTTGAAATCACTCTTCTTGGATTATCGGCGTCGATTTCTATCCCCAGGGTCTCTGCAGTCGCATGAGGGATGGTGACCATGGAAGCGCCCGTATCAATCACGAAGGCCTGGTCAAGTGCCCCGTTGATGACCGCGCCTACGGGTATTTGAGTCGAACCCGGGCTGAAGCGGATAACGATTTGGTTTTCTTCTTCTTCCTGTTTATCAATGCGTACGCTCAGGACCCGCGCTCTGTCCACCAGGGAACCGGGATAGTCCATCGTATCGAGGAGTCTTCGTGCCTCTTCCCAATTTCCCCCTGCGAGGGCGGTTTCCACACCCAGCAGGTGAATTTCCGGGTCATCGGGAAAGCGGTCCTTTGCCCTCGTGAAAACCGACCAGGCATTGTGGAAATCGCCTTTGTCGAGGACTTCCTCGAGCCATTTCTTATACAATCGAGCATGCAACCGATCAAGATCGAAAATCTTGTCGCCCTGGATCTGCCTGATGTAGTCCCCGACACCCTCGGCAAGGTCCACGGCCCTTTCCGTACTGTAAGTTTCGGCTGTCGCCGCCATCGCACTCAACAACAGCAGGGAATCTGCCGTTTCCAGCAGGATTTTTTCATCCAGGATATCCGTAACCTCTGAGGCAAGCCCTTCTTTGAGCAGCTGTGCCGTCAGGGTCCGCATGTGCTTCAGAACCTGATCGGCCCGCAGATACGTGGGGGTCTCCTGCCAGGAAAGTTTAGGGCTCAAACGAAAGCCCTCTGCAAAGGCCTCTAATCGATCCAGTGCGGGAAGGTCTGCTCCCATGGCCAGAGCCTTGCTGAATTGCTCTTCACGACCGTCCGAAAAGGTGATGAGGTAGTTATTTTCTATGCTAATCTGGTACTCGAGTTCTTCTCCTTTCGGCCCGGCCCATAAATATCCTCCTTTTAGCCACTCCCCAAAGCTCCAACCAACAACGCCATGGCCTTGAACAAACACACCCGGTTCCTTTATGGATGCGGGCATGGCGCATTGCACGAATCGTCCGATCTCACCGACCGCTACGATGTCGACAGGTATCGGCAGCGCCTTCGGAAGGATTGAGAGCCACTGTACCGGAAGACCCTCTTTCCAGGAATGCAAAGGCAGACTCTCGCGATTCACCCCCCCCTCAATAACCCAAAGGCTGATGGGGTCTCCATACCGCCAGATCCCCTTTTCCATGCGGAATTCGCCCTCGTCTCCAAGACGCAACGTCAGTCTGTCGCCTCCCAGGTGACCGCGCGAAGGCAGGGCAACCCATGCCCCCCTCAGCAGCGCACAAGGGATTTGGGCGATAATTTTTCCCCAGGGATTCCCAACAACAACCTCCCCCACAACCGGTTTTTTTTGCGGGGATTTCTCGTCCTGCTCGCTTGTGGCGGCCATCACCCCCGTGTTCGATTCTTTCTGCTCACCGGCTCCGTTCCGGCCTCTATCATCGAGGCTTTTCAAGGCCGTCCGGGCTTCGAGTCCCTGTTCGATTTGGACCCGTTGCTCACCTTCGGTGCTCCAGGGCACAACACGATGAAAAAGGTAGCCGAGGAAAAAGCCGCACACCAGCGCCCCTATCAGGAATAATGAGATTTTTTTTCGGGGTTTTTCTTCGAGAGTTCGTGCTCTTAACGACTCGCCGCATTGGGTACAAAAATACGAATTTTGGGCATTATCATGTTGACATTGAGGGCACAGCACGATGACTCTCCTTGATAAGGTGTTTTCACCGTCAACCGTCCATCAAACTTTATCAGGAAAAGGTTTAGGCATCCAGGATAAAGTCTGTAATGACATTTTCCAAGGTGATCTCCCCAAGGCAATTTTTCTATTTCGTCGCAGTGTCAAAGAATGCACCGGGTAAAGATTTCTTACCGACTACCGACCTCACATTCGCTTCAACAACTGATTGGCGGCCGTGAGCATGGGATCCCATACCGGCCCAAAAGGGGGAGCATAGGCCAAATCGCACTGGTTGAATTCCTCCACCGTCATCTTCCGGTGCAAGGCCACGGCCGGAGCGTTGATCCTGTGTGCAACCCCTTCTTTTCCCACCATTTGGACGCCCAGAAGCCGACCCGATTTGCGGTCACCAACCATCTGGACGCCGATGGAGGTATTTCCCGGATGGGCATGGGCCCGGGAACGACTGGTGATCGCGACCTCTGCGGGTTCGAACCCGGCTCTTTCCGCCTCGGCCACGCCGAGCCCCGTGCGGGCTACCTGGAGGTCAAAAACCTTGAATACGGCGGTTCCCACAATGCCCTGCAGTTCAACCCTTTTGCCGGTGACGTTGTCCGCCACGGCCCACCCGGCCCTGTTGGCCCGAAGGGCCAGGGGTATCCAGGTGCGCTCGCCGGTCACCACATGAAAGGCGTCGGCACAGTCTCCGGCCGAGTATATGTTTTCATCGGACGTCATCAAGGCCTTGTCCACGGCAATGGATTTTTGGGGCCCCAGCGCCAACCCGGCCGACTCAGCCAATCGGCTGTTCGGGGTCACCCCGATTGCCGCGAGCACCATTTCCCCTTCCAGATCGAGATCCTTGCACACGACCCTCAGCCCCTGATCCGTCTTTTCAATTCGTTGTATCTCGTACCCCGCCTGTATACCCACACGATTGGCCTCCACTTCTTCCCGGACCATGGCCGAAAGTTTTTCGTTCATCCAGGGAATGAAAGCGGACCTGGGTTTGACCATGTTTACATCGATATCGTTAGCCCTCAGGGCCTCGCACATCTCAAGGGCGATATAGCCCATACCGATGATGACCGCCCTTTTCACGCCATGGTCCCGGAGGTACTGTTTGATTCTTCTCCCATCCTCCAGGTCCTTCAGGGCCAGAACACCGGGAAGGTCAAAGCCCGGCAGATCCGGTATGATGGGCGATGCGCCGGTGGCAATCAGGAGTTTATCGTAGGGCAGTTCCACTGCATCCCCCTGTTGATTGCTGCACAGGACCGCCTTTCGGTTGCGATCGACATGTTCCGCTCGATGTCCCGTCCTCAGATCTATCCCCTGCTTATCCCTGAAAATCTGGGCCTGCCGGACCACCAGATCGTCGATTTCACGGTACCGTTCTGCGATATTGTAGGGCATGCCGCAGGCGCTGTAAGAGACGTCCATTGTCTTTTCAAGGACCACCGTTTCAAGATCAGGCTGATTCCTTTTCGCACGACTTGCCGCGCTCATGCCGGCCGCGTCCCCGCCGATGACTAGAAATTTCATAGGACCTCCTCCATAAAAATATCGTTAGGTTCAAAATTTTATTTTGGAGACTTCATTCTCAAAAGGCAATAGTTTTACTTGCGATTTGGCCGCCTTTTCGGTTATTTATCGGTCTGAGACACAATAATTTCAAACTAACACCTAACCCGAAGGGTTGAAAGCGGAGGTCATCATGGCAGAGATGAATCTGGAGTTATCGGGAAAAGTGGCGCTGGTAACCGGCGGAAGTCGCGGTCTTGGAAAGGCCATTGCCCGGGCAATGGCTGAAAAGGGCGCGAAAGTCGCCGTTTGTGGCAGAAAACAGGAACCCCTTGATGAGACCGTGGAAGCATTCAAACAGGCGGGACTCGAAATCCTGGCCCATCCGGCTGACGTGGGTAAATCGGATCAGGTGGCGGCCCTTTTCGACGCCGTCACGGAACGTTTCGGCAGGTTGGATATCCTCGTCAACAACGTGGGGACCAATGTATTCACGCCTTCGGTCGCAAAAGCAGAGGAGGAATTGTGGGATAAAATGATGCAGGCGAGCCTCAAGAGCGCCTTTCTCACCAGTTCCCAGGCTGTCGCCCTGATGGCCGACGGTGGCGGCAAGATTATCAATATCAGTTCCATTGCGGCCAGAAAGGCGGCCCCGGGCATGGGGCTCTATTGTATTGCCAAGGCAGGCCTGGAAATGCTGACAAAAGTTTTGGCCGCCGAACTGGGGTCGAAGCACATCACCGTCAATGCTGTGGCCCCGGGCATGGTCAAGACAAAATTCAGTCAGCCCCTCTGGAAAAATGAAAAAATGCTGAAAGATTATCTGAAGGGAGTGCCGATGGGCCGTATTGCCGAGGCGGGAGACGTTGTGGGTTCTGTTCTTTTTCTGGCATCCGGTCTTGCCGATTATATGACCGGCGAGGTCATTACCGTGGACGGAGGCTCTATGGCATAAATTCCACGACGCAAAAAAAACTCCCCACCCCTTTACAAATCGCAACAATGCCTTAGTTTAAGTGGATATGATAAATTTTTTGTCGCCATTTGGGCCAAAAGAGAGCCTTATCCTGATTTCTGCAATTTCAGGATTCATTCACCACACACTCCCTGCCGGACACACCCAATCCTATCCATTCGCAGGGAACATTGTATTCCGAAGAGGGGCTGCCACAGGCCCTCTTTTCTCATTTCATAGACGGGAGTTTTTGAATGGCTGAGGATATTCAACTGCTAAGAAACATCGGTATCAGCGCCCATATCGATTCAGGCAAAACGACCCTGACGGAAAGAATTCTGTACTACACCCAGAGGATCTATTCCGTGCACGAAGTCAGGGGCAAAGACGGGGTGGGCGCCACCATGGATTCCATGGAACTGGAAAAGGAAAGAGGGATCACCATCTCGTCCGCCGCCACCTATTGTGAGTGGAAGGGGCACCGAATCAATATCATTGACACCCCCGGCCATGTGGATTTCACCATCGAGGTGGAGCGGGCCCTCAGGGTCCTTGACGGATCGGTCCTGGTCCTCTGCGCCGTGGGCGGGGTCCAATCCCAGTCCATTACGGTGGACCGACAGATGAATCGCTACAGAGTCCCCAGGGTCGCCTTTATCAACAAGTGTGACAGAGCAGGGGCCAATCCTTACAGGGTCACAGACCAACTCCGCGAGAGACTAAACCATAACGCGGTCCTCATGCAGATCCCCATCGGGCTTGAAGATAAGCTTTCAGGAGTCGTTGACCTGGTCTCCATGAAGGCTTACACCTTTGGGGGACGTTTCGGAGAAGAATTAATCGCCGGAGAAATTCCCGCCCGGCTCGCGGACGAAGCCGCCGTCAGGAGGGAAGAATTGCTGGAGGCCGTTTCCATGTACTCCGATGAACTGATGGAGGCCATCTTCGAAGAGCGTGTCACCGAGGAACTTATTTACAACGCCGTGAGGAAAGGTACTGTTTTAAGAAAACTTACGCCCGTATTCGTGGGCTCCGCCTACAAAAATATCGGAGTTCAGCCCCTGTTGGACGGCATTTCCCGCTATCTCCCGTCTCCCACGGAGGTGGAAAACAGGGCCATGGACATGGAGAAAAATGAGGAAGAAAAGATCCTTTCCTGGAACCCTGACGACCCTCTGGTATCCCTTGCCTTCAAACTGGAGGTCACCCCCTACGGTCAGCTCACCTATCTCAGGGTCTATCAAGGATCCATCGCCAAAGGGGACGACCTGATCAATATCCGAAGCAAAAAAAAGATCAAGGTGGGCAGGCTGGTCAGGATGCATGCCAATGAGATGGAGGACATTCCCAAAGCGAGCGCCGGTGATATTGTGGCCCTCTTCGGGGTGGACTGTTATTCCGGGGATACCTTCACGGACGGACGTCTCAACTACACTATGTCTTCCATGTTTGTGCCGGATCCCGTCATTTCCCTGTCCGTCACCCCGAAAGACAACAAGGCCGGAACAAAAATGTCCAAGGCCATCCACCGGTTTACCAGGGAGGACCCCACCTTTCGGTCCCACGTGGATCAGGAATCCGGGGAAACCATTATTTCCGGCATGGGAGAACTCCACCTCGATATCTATGTCGAAAGGATGAAAAGAGAATTTCAAGCGGAGGTCGAGACGGGCATCCCTCAGGTGGCCTACCGGGAAGCCATATCCCAGAAAGCCGATTTCAATTATACCCACAAGAAGCAGACCGGTGGGGCCGGCCAGTTCGGTCGCGTGGCCGGTTTCATGGAACCCTCGGAAGACGGCGCCTATGAATTCGTCAACAAGGTCAAAGGGGGTGTGATTCCGACCGATTTTATCCCCGCCGTGGACAAAGGCCTCCAGTCCTGCCTTCCAAAGGGGCTTCTCATGGAATATCCTGTGCTCGGCATGAAGGTCACGATCAACGACGGGCAGTTTCATGCCGTGGACTCCTCGGAAAGGGCCTTTATGGCCGCGGCGGTCGGTGCCTTTCGGGAGGCCTACCGCAAGGCCAGGCCCATTATTCTTGAACCCATCATGAATGTCTCCATTGAATGTCCCTCCGAGTACCAGGGCGGTGCCATGTCCTCCATTAACCAGCGAAGGGGCCTGATCATGAGTTCCACGGAAGACGGCGTATTCACCACCATTGACGCCGAAGTGCCCCTGGCCGAGATGTTCGGATATGCCACCACGCTGAGATCCCTGACCCAGGGAAAAGCGGAATTCACCATGGAATTTTCGCGTTACGCGAAGGTTCCGGAATCTGTTGCGGAACAACTGAAGGCGGACTATGCCGCGAAAAAAAAGGGAGGTAAAAAATGATTAAAAATTTTATTAAAGTCAGCCCTTTAAGAATTCTCGAATTGTCCTCTCAAAAAGGCCTCGGCCGTGGGAACCTCGGTGTGCTCATGGCCAGGGCGGGGGTCGGGAAGACGGCCTGTTTGATTCACATCGCCTTTGACAAGCTCTTTCAAAAGGAAAAGCTGGTGCATATCTCCCTTGACGATGTTCCCGAAAAGATCACCTCCTATTACAACGTTATCTTTTACGACCTGGTCAAGGCCCTGGATCTTCACGATGAATATGAACTTCGCATGATCATGGACAGGAATCGCATGATCCTGGCCTACCTCAACCAGAGCTTTGATATGGAGCGGTTACGCGAAAACCTCAAAAATCTGAGGGAAAAGATTGATTTCTCACCCGACACCCTTATCGTGGACGGTCTGGACTTTCCAAAGGTCGGGAGAGAGATCTTTGAAGGATTCAAGCGAATAGCCGAGGATTTTCAGCTGGAAATATGGTTTTCCGCCCTGACCCACAGGCATATTGCCGATCTCAATGAGAGGGGAATTCCCTATCCCTGCAATCATCTGGATGATCTTTTCAGCATCATCATTGATTTACAACCTACGCAATCCGGGATCTTCTTAAAACTCATGAAGGATCACGACCATGAGGTGGTCACCGATGCCAGCGTCCAGCTCGATCCGAACACCTTCCTGACCATGGTCTGACAACGAGTGCTCGTCCAAAAACTAACCTTTTTGGGCTCGCGCAATCAGCAATCAGTCTTCAGGATGTTTTCTATTCCTTCGCCTGCATTGATCACCGCCGCCTCACCTCCATGAATAAGGAGATAATGACCTTCTTAATGTAATATTTTGATCACGCTCTCTCAACAGGGGCATCATTCCCGGTTTAAAAAAGTCGAAAACTCCGCTCATACATCTACTTGACCGCCTCCGCGCTCGTCTGGACGAACGGAATAAAAAAAATCAGAAGCATTCCCGGGACGGAGGCCAGGAAACTGATCCCGAAAAAAACTCCGTAACCGAGCCACCCGGCCAGGAATCCGCTCACGACCCCTGAAAGGACCCCGCTGATGTTCATGAGGCCCGTGCCGATGGCAAAGTGGGCCGCTTTGAATTCAGGAAGGCAGGTTCGCATCAAGTAGGTCACAAGGACCGACGTGCCCAGCCCTCCCGCAAACTGATCGAAGGCGTGTACGGCGGCCACAAGGAACAGGTTGAAATGCCCGATGGACACAACCGTGGCGGCCCCCGTATTCAGGGTGACAAATTTGACCAGATAGAGCGCCAGGAACATGTAAATGACATTGGTGAGGTTCTGCGCCAGGAGAAACGGCCAGAGCGTTCGCTTCAGGGTGTACCGGGAAATCATCCATCCTCCGACCATGGCCCCGGCAATGGAGAAGGGAAGCCCCACGCCGCCTGAAATCCATCCGTAGTGGGCCACGATCCCGAGATCCACCATAAAAGGTGAGGCCATGGAGGCCAGCATGGATTCGCCCGTACGCATGAGAATAATAAAGGCAAGGGCCAGTCCGATCTTTTCCCGATCCATGTAGATCAGGAAAGCCCGGGAATAGAAGGACTCCCGGTCATTCAAAAGAAGTCCCTTGATGCGGTTCTTCAGCAGGGTCAATACGACGAGGGCCGTGAGTAAGCCGATCCCCGCCCAGCCGGCAAAACTGATCCTTTTCAGAACAGGAAGCATGGTCTTCAACTGCTCATACCAGGGAAGGGAGAAGGCCCAACGAAGGGTCCAAAACGCGAGGATCACGGTCAAAAGGATCATGAAGGGCTGCAAACGAAACAACCTCCCGGCCAAATGCCCCATCGGGGTCTTTTCCTCTTCCACCTTCGGCAGGAGTCCGAGGTGGTAGACGAGCAGGATGCCCAGCAGTCCTCCTGCACCCAGGAAACCTACGGTCCAGTTGGTGTTCGCGCCGATAGTCACAATGATGCCGGTTCCCGTCATCATGGCGATGCGGTAGGCCATGACCCGGTATCCCACAAACTTGGCCTGCCCTTTTTCGTCCAGGGCCTCCATATAATAACCGTCAATGGCCATGTCATGGGTCGCTGCGATGAAGGCTCCGATAAAAAAAAGAACGGCGATAATGGCAACCCCTGAAGGGATCGAGGCGCAGAAAGCTGCCGCAAAGGTCATGAGGACCAGCAGAAACTGCATGATGAGCATCCAGCGTCTTTTCGTGCCGAACTCGTCGATCTGGGGTCCCCACAGGAACTTCAAGACCCAGGGCAGGCCGAAAAGGGAGGTCAGGCCGATGGCCTCGAGGCTCACATGCATTTGTCTGAAAAAAACCGAAGAAATAATGCGGATAATGGTGTAAGGAAACCCTTCGGCGAAATAGGTCGTAAAGGCCCAGACATGAGGGGTTTTCAAAAGTTTTGTTTTGTCCGTGTCCAAGGGGGATTCATCCTGTGCAGGATATTCCGTGTCAAAGTATTTGTGCGCTTCAGGCCCGGGCATCCCGGCGCTTATAGGCTTGACTTAGATCTCTCAGGGGCTCTGGCCCACATAAGCAATTTTCCTGCCGACCTCTTGCAGGTCCCTAAATACATCTTAACATTAGACTATTCAACCTTTAAAATCCGCAAATCCTTCTCGTACCCATTACCATTTGATTTGAAGCACCTATTCTGGTATGAGTATTGAGGCTATTTTTGAAAAATTTACTATTAAGAGGAAAAGAGGAAGAAGGCCTTGATCCTCTGGGGTTTATGTTGGAGGTCATAAAAACAATACGATGAAAATAGGACGCAACGATCTCTGCCCTTGCGGCAGCGGCCTGAAATACAAAAAATGTTGCATGGGCAAAGAACATTCAACGACCGTGGATCTCAAAGAAAAATATCTCCGGTCACACAACATCCGGTTCAAGGAAAAACGGGATATCGAAGGTATCAGAGAGGCAGGCAAGCTCGTCGTAGAGACCCTGAATCTTTCTGAAAAATATATCCGACCCGGGGTGCTCACCGACGAAATCAATACCATTGTCCATGATTTCACCGTTGAACATGGTGCAACGCCCGCTCCCCTCAATTACAAGGGGTTTCCTAAGAGTGTTTGCGTATCGGTCAATGAGGTGATATGCCACGGCATCCCCGGAGACAGGGTTTTGAAGGACGGCGATATCGTGAATGTGGACGTGACCTCTATTCTGGACGGCTACTATGCGGACGCCAGCAAGACCTTTTTTGTAGGAACACCGGGGCCCGATGCCCGTAAAATCGTCGAAGTCTCAAGGGCCTGCCTCAAGGCGGGTCTGTCCATGGTGCGACCGGGTAAACGGATCGGGGATATCGGCTGGGCCATACAGAAATATGCGGAGAGTCACGGTTGTTCCGTGGTTCGGGAATTCGTGGGTCACGGCGTGGGTATCGAATTCCACGAGTCCCCCCAGATCCCCCATTATGGCCAGAAAGGCAAGGGCATCATCATTGTGCCGGGCATGACCTTCACCATTGAACCCATGATCAATTTTGGGAAAAAAGAACTTCATATCCTGCCTGACCGGTGGACAGCGGTTACCAACGACGGGTCTCTCTCGGCCCAATTCGAACAAACGATCGTGGTGACCGAAAACGGCTACGAAAGCCTGACCGCTTATGACCTGGAAGCGCCCCTTCTGCCTTAGATAAGCGCAATCGGTGATCGGTTTTCAGCTTTTAGCGAAAAGCAATGAGTATCGATGAATTAGACTGACCGCTAACGGCTGATGGCGAATGCCTCCTTGACCAATGCGTGAATGGATCCTTAAAAAAGCCCGTGACCTGGGCTTCATCGCCGTCGGGTTCTCCAGGCCCGGCACGCCCCTCTATTTCGATTTTCTCAAGTCCTGGATTGCTTCCGGAAAGCACGGCGACATGGCCTGGCTCGAAAGGCACCTCGACATTCGAGAAGATCCCACCCGGCTCATCAAAAACTGCCGCACCGTGATCTCCCTGGCCTTCCCTTACCCTGCTGCTAAACCCGCCACCCCGGACGGTTACACGGTCTCCAGATATGCCCTGCCCGGTAAACCGGACTACCACGATCGTCTTAGAAGCCTCTGCAGGGAAATCACCCAAGTGATCCGTGAAAACCGGGAACACGCCAAAACGAGGATCTGCGTGGATTCCGCGCCCATCATGGAGCGGAGTTTCGCCCTTTCCTCGGGGATTGGTTTTATCGGCAAAAACAACGCTCTCATCATACCCGGTCACGGGTCCTTCATTTATCTCGCCGAAATCCTCACGACGGCCGCTATTGACTTTCCGGAAGCAGAACCCATGGAATCCCAGTGCGGATCCTGCACCCGCTGTATCGAGGCCTGCCCCGCAGGAGCCCTTACGAAGTCCTTTGACCTCGATGCCCGGAAGTGCCTCTCCTATTTGACGATTGAATACAAGGGCGTTGTTTCCGTGGAATTGGGGAAAAAGATGGGCAGATGTTTTTTCGGGTGTGACCGGTGTCAGGAAGTGTGCCCCTTCAACGGAGACACGGGATCCACCAAGATTTCTTTGCCGGGGCTTGAAGCGTTCCTCGCCATGGAAGAAGATGTCTTCGAAAAAAAATTCGGCAAGACGGCCCTGTCACGGCCGGGATTGAACAAGCTGAAAGAAAACATCAGGGCTTTGTGGAGTAGTGAGAGAACCTATTGATCACGCATGGAGGCATTGGATAAACGATGGACAGAGCCGTCCCCTTAAAGCGTGATGGTAAAGAGAACATGCCATGGAAGATCAGCAGGCTCAGATACCGGCGACCTTCCTTCCGAGGTTCAGGGCCTCCTGGAGGGTTTCGGGGTTTTCGCTCACAGCCGTCTTCTTCTCCAAAAGTCTGAAAAAAATCCCGCCCTCATACGTCATGTCCAGGGCATCATAAAAGTACTTGGCCGTAAGCTGGGCCCCTTCGAAAAGGTTCTTGCCCCTGGTCGCCCCAACGGTGATCAGATATCCCCTTCCGCTGTCAAAGGTATTTCGTTCCTCGGGACTCTTGGTGAGTATCCGTTTGTTCCAGAGGGCCTGGGAACGGTCGACAAGGGCCTTGGCCTGGGCGGTAATGCCGTAGAAAAAAATGGGGGAAGCCAGAAAAATGACATCCGCCTCCTCCATGAGCGGATAAACGTCCTGCATATCATCTTCCACCACGCATTTGCCGGTCTTGTCACACCCCCCGCATTCGATACAGCCGCACATCTTGAGATCTCGGGTATAGACTCTCGTGATCTCGGCACCCGCCGCCCGGGCCCCCTCCAGGGCCTTATCCAGAAGCTGATCGCTGTTTCCTCCCTTGCGTGGACTGCCATAAATCCCCAATACCTTCATACCTGGCCTCCTCTCCTTTTTGAACTTGGAACAGGTTTTCATTCCAACTTCTTATTCAAATTTATAGAAGCTCACAGGGCCCTGTCAAGAATCAATTGTTCCGGGGGCGGTGACTCCGGGATTGATTGAGCTGGTGATCAAGGGTGCGTTTGGCGGTATCGACCTCCCGGGTGGAAGCGCCCGGGCGTAGGCCTCCATGGTAAAGGCCGTTGGGACCCAGACAATACCCCGGTCACCCAAACGCTTGTGGTTATCCTGCCCCATGAAAAAACCGTGTTCAACGGAATGACATCCGGCCTTGATCGCCTCCTTCACGGCGTCATATCCATTGACATGGACCATGGTTTTCAGACCGAGTCTTTCTCCTTCCCTCACCGCTGATTTCAATTTACGGGGACGAAACTGGGGCGGCGTTTCTTTTTCGAAGGCTGACAGGCGGTTGATCCCGGAGTTGACAATCTTGATGACATCGGTCTCTCCCCGAGTCTCTCGAATAGAGTGGGCCAGTGTGTGTCCATCCGGAGGAACGCACCCCACCAATCCACCGTAACGGCCGGGGGCATGCCAGGCCCTTCCGGCCGATTGGAGGACAACCGGGAGACCCCGCCGATACAAAAATTCCCGGCGGTACCGGTGGGCATATCCACCGTAATCCCCACCGTCCCTGACGGCCAGGACACCACAGGAAAGGTGTTCCTTGAGGTGTCTCTCAATGATCGGTTGAGCCTCTTCGTAGAATCGGCTGAGCTGGCATCGACGGAGCCTCTCCGCGGTGCTTCCCGACATGGAGAGATGGACATGGGCGTCTACAAAACAGGGTAAAAGGGTGCAACCGGAGAGATCTTCCACGGCTTTCTTTCGAGGTGTCACGTCTGCTTCAGTTCGTCGGATTCCAACGATACGTCCCCCTTTTATCTCCAGGATGACATCCCTTCGGATCGGCCCTCCCGTTCCGTCGATAACTCCCCCAACCGATAGTACTCTCGATGTTGTCATCCCCATTTTACTCTTGAATTATCGGCAATTTTAGTTTAAAAAGATTTATCAAAATTGGACGCTGATAGGCATGTAATGTTTACCCCTAAACCCACAAACAGAGTCTTTGCCTATGGAGCAGGTATTACTATTAAATATCACCTATGAGCCTTTGAAAATTATCAATTGGAAAAAGGCCATTACATTGCTCTGCCTCGGCAAAGTGGAAGTGATTGAAGAATACGACCACGAAATTCACTCCGTCAGCTTTTCAATCAGGCTGCCTTCCGTGGTTCGTCTCCTCAAATTGATCAAACGGCCCAAAAACCTCATCAAATTTTCCCGACAGAACATCTACGGCAGGGACCGTTACAAGTGCCAGTACTGCGGCCGTCATTTCGCCAGCGAGGAACTCACCTATGATCATGTTCTGCCCAAATCTCGCGGGGGAAGGACAGAATGGGAAAACATCGTGACCTGCTGCGTGGATTGTAACCGTCGTAAGGGAGGTCGCACGCCCGAAGAGGCCGCCATGAGACTCGTCCGCAAGCCGGCCCGTCCCTCGTGGATCCCGGCACTTCGCATCACCATAGGGTTTCAAAGAGTGCCGGATACCTGGCGTGATTACCTCTACTGGACCGTCGAACTCCTCGAATAAACCTGTTCTTCTCTCAGAGGCCTTTCCGGTCTCGTTAAAGGAAAACGTGCTAGCATGCCCTCATGGCTGTTTCCGGGGGCTAAATTTTAAAAATTATGTAACTGAATAGCTTTTTGAAACCCATTCAGCTATGGACGGGTCGTGACAATCTCTTTTCAAAACGCCAAACTCATACAAAAATTTTTCATTTATGGTTATTTAACAGCGGAGGCGATGGCCTCAGCGGTCCTTTTTACAGCCTCCATGTCCCCTTCCTTCAATTCCCAGCTGGTCACGGAGAGTTCCGGTCCGCCGGCCTTTCGAGGCATGAGATGAAGATGATAGTGCATCACCAGCTGGTTGACGCCCTTTCCGTTCAGTTGCAGCACGGCTACACCATCCGGGTTCAAGGAATCTTTGATCGCGTGGATGAGCTTTTTTGAGGCCAGGTGTATGGCGGAGAGATCCTCGGACGGAATCTCCCACAGGTTTTCAGCATGATTTTTGGGGATGATCAGGGTATGCCCTTCTGAAATAGGATTGATATCCGCAAAAGCAAGCACCCGTTCGTCTTCATAGACCTTAAAGCAGGGAATCTCACCCCTCACGATCTTGCAAAAAATACAGTCTTCCATTGTCTCCTCCTTTTAGAAAAATTGATATCTGACCGAAATTAGGGGATTTTTTAATTGAGAATGATGCTCCTGTTGAGACGGCATGACCAAAGGTTACGTTATGTAAGTTCATTTCATGAATGACTCCAAGGCAGAGCCTCGGCGTCCAATGCTATTGTTGGGGTGCACCTTACCGCAGGAATGCTGAGAACACGGAGACCAAGATCACTTAACCCCTTCATCATTGCTGTGAGTCTCTGCGTTCAGCAAGGCTTCAATCGCCACAAGTTTCTCCACCGGTTGATCTTGTATTACCCTTATATTCATAGCCCGCATCACATCGAAGGTGCCGTCCTCAAAAAACACCGGGACCTGCGTGATATAGTCCGGATTGTGACAACATCCCGGAGCAAAAAAATTTTATATTCAATACCATTCCCTGTCGAGGAAATTCTCCAACCCGGAAGGCAAACGTCAGCGCTCCTGATTTCAGACATGATCTTCAAATTAGGCGGTGGATTTAGGCGAGCGAGCTTTTGTTGACTCTCCGATCTTGCATGTCTTATATTATTATGAATACTTTAAATTTAAAGAAAACAAGGTATCATAGGGCCATGCAAGCAGAAAATCTGCCGGATTTTTCCGGAAAATTGGTCGTTCTCTATCTGTCTGACGCCCCTCGCGCCATTCAGGACGGAGTGGTTTTGGAGTATGCCTCCTTTATTCAATACGGAAACAAGCTTTTTGTCGTTGGAAGGGTCCCTGAAATCGAAGATGAAAGCCTGGATTGGATTGCCAATCTGCAAGGGGGAGCGGCCTGGGATTCCGTCTCCTATTATGTTGTGTTCAATTCGCGAAAAGACTATCTCAATCGCGTTCGCAAGGTCAAACCGCCTTTCTGGCAGAGAATCTTTGAATGAAATTAGAACTCCGTTACTTTCGTAGGATGGAAAAGGAAGAGGCCGGCGATCGATCACGGTCGTGTTGAAAACGCGGCGCATACCGGCAGAATTACCCGGGAACTCCAGATTGCGAACCGAAGGCCATCTGTTTCCCGCATCCGAAGCGGGAAGGAGGGCGTGGAACATTTTCTGATGGACGTTACCCCGCTTCTACGGATATCCGCGGAACACGCCGTGCGATATTGGTCACGATCTCATAATTGATGGTCCCGAGCTTTTCGGCAAGTTCGTCGGCCGTCAACTCTTCGCTGCCCTGCCGGCCTATGATGACGGCTTCATCACCCACATTCATCCTCTCTCTTAATGCTGTTACATCAACCAGACATTGATCCATGCAGATCCGACCGACTTGCGGGCATCGCCTGCCATGAACGAGGAGGTCCAGCTTATTGGAGAGAAGCCGGGTCATGCCGTCCCCGTATCCCAGGGGGATGGTTGCAATAAGGGAGGATTTTTTTGTGTGGTAGATATGACCATAGCTCAAACCCGTTCCGGCGGGGACTTCCTTGAGAAAGGTGATTCGGGTCTTCCATTCGAGGACCGGCCGGAGTTCTTCAACCCGGGGATTCGACATAGTGAGAGAGGGCTTCAGGCCGTAGATCGATATGCCCGGGCGCGCGGCATCGAAATAGGCCTCCGGAAGGTCGAATATGGCGGCGCTGTTGGCGAAATGAAAAAACTGGATATCGTGCTTTCCCGAGGACTCCTTGACCTGCTCAAACATATCGATCTGTTTCAGAGAAAAGGACTTGTCCTGTTCGTCCGCCCTGGGGAAATGACTCATGATACCTTTTACAAAGACCTGTGGTATCTGACGACAGGCTTCAAGGAAACCGGGGACTTCCGAAGGCTTGATGCCGACCCTGCCCATCCCTGTATCCACCTTGAGGTGCATGGCTACCTGTTTTTCGTTTTTCTTTGCCGCCTCTGCAAGGCCTCGAACCTCCTCAAGGGTGGAGACCACCGGTTCCAGCCCGTACTCGGCAACGTAATTGCTGTTTTCCGGCAAGGTCGGGGAAAGAATCACGAAAAGGGCCTTGATGCCCCTTTCCAGAAGTTCTATGGCCTCTGAAACATGGGCAACGCACAACGTCGTGTAACCGATATCAACCAAGTGTCCGGCCACGATCTCTGCTCCATGGCCATAGGCATTCGCCTTGATAGCGGGCCAGAGGGGGCGGTCTCCGACATGATCCTGCAAAAGAGCCATATTATGGGTCAGATTATCCAGATGGATAAACGCCTGAGTCAGATGAATAGCTTTTGTCTCCATGGTTCTCAGCCCTCCTCCTGATTTCTGTCTCCATTTCGGTCTATTCATTTCAATAGGTTACTGGAGAGTACTCTCCTATTTCGCTTTCAGGTTACCTCATGTCATTCATCCTCCTTTCCGGCATTGGGTTTGGAGCAAGGCGTATTTTTTTGGACATGTCGATTCTGTTCCTCCATGGCCCGGACAAGCAATCCGAAAGATTCGACCACACCCTCACGTTTCTGTTTCGTCACTCGGTTGATCACTTGCCCATAGTAATCGTCATTGGTGTTGTTCAGCCGACTGCAGGTCGCTCTCCCTTGATCGGTTAAGGTGATCAGGTTGAACCTGCGGTCCGAAGGGTCGGGAACCCGCATGACCAGACCAATATTCACGAGACCGTCCACCGTGCGACTCAAGGTACTCTTGTCCAGATCCAGATTTTTTACGAGCCGGACAAGAGTCATCTGACCCTTCTCCTCTATTTCGAGGAGAGCATGACATTGAGCCAAGGTCACCCCATTGCAGCAGCTGTTGTCCTTTATTTGTGATCTCTGCAGGCGTTCGAAGCGCCTCAGCATTTGCCTGAACGATCGAATCGAAGCCTTTTTCATTTTTTCCTCACTGATTTTCTTTGTTGTATCTTGCAACTATTGTATGGCGCAACGATATGACCGTCAAGATTTTTTTATTTTTCCCTGCCCGAATCTATGATAGGTACAAAGCGGAACGGGTTACCCGGTAAAGGGGTCCGGTCAAAACACTCGACCCTTCGCCCCCCTTCCCCGAGGTAATGCAGACGGGAAGGATGATCTTTCCGCCCGGCATCACATCTTGAACGGGATTTCGAATACGTTATGAACTCCGCTGTAAACCCATGTGTAGAAAGTAAAGGATACGGATCCAGAGACCCGACTATGGCTTAGCCCCAGAGGGGATTTAGCTTACTGGAGTTTCAACGGTTCATAGAGTACTGGATGAATGGAGGTAATGCATTGGATCCAAAACGGACATGGCAGGGTGTTGATGTTCGCCAGGAGGCCCTCGAAGCGGAAAAACGAATAAGATCGCATATTCGCGAAACGCCCGTGGAATACTCCCACCATCTCAGTGCCATGGGCCAATGCAGGGTATTCCTGAAACTGGAACCGTTCCAGGTGACCGGGTCCTTCAAGTTTCGGGGCGCGACCAATCTCCTGCTCTCGCTTGGAAAAGAGCAACTAGACCGGGGCGTTGTGACCTCCTCGACCGGAAATCACGGTTCGGCTTTCGCCTATTTGCTAAACCTTCTCGGGGGGAAAGGCACAATCTTCGCCCCGGAAACGATTCCATCCGCAAAGGCCGAAACCCTTCGCTCTTACGGCGTAGATCTGGAGCTCTACGGGAACGATTGTCTCCAGACGGAAATCTATGCCAGGCAGCAGGCGGAAAAGGCCGGCACCATGTATATTCCCCCTTACAACCACCCGAAGATCATTGGGGGCCAGGCCACAGTGGCGGTCGAATTAGAGCGGCAGATGGATAATATGGACACCGTACTCGTGCCTGTGGGTGGGGGTGGATTGATGTCCGGGATCGCTGCTTATCTGAAATCCGAAAACAGGCTGGCTGAGATCATCGGCTGCCAACCGGAGAACTCCGCCGTCATGGCCGCCTCCGTCCAGGCCGGACAAATCCTGGACATGGAATCCAAGCCGACCCTGGCCGACGGGACCGCCGGGGGTATCGAACCGGGGTCCGTGACCTTCGAGATCTGCCGGGATTGCGTAGACGACTTCATTCTGGTCTCCGAAAAAGAGATCGAAAATGCGATTCTGTTCATTTTGGAAAAACACCAGTTGCTCATTGAAGGAGCTGCGGCCCTGTCTGTGGCTGCTTTTATGAAAGCCGTGGACAGATTTGCCGGTAAAAACGTAGTCCTGATTCTCACGGGTAAACGCCTGGGGCTGGATACCCTGAAAATGATCCTGTGCGAAGGATAAATAAAACATGCCGGAAATGAACTATCCCCTGGATACACCCTTCAAAGAGATGTCAAGGCGATTAGTTTTGATCTTCACTGTCATGGTTGCGGGCGCCTGTCTTTTTTTCATCTTGAAGGAACCGTTGATCACCCTCTGGATTCATCCCCTGGCAACCCTCCTACCTGAGGGGGACATCTCAATAAAGGGGCTCAGACCCGGCTTGAACGGATTTATGAGACTCTCTCTAATGACCGCCCTTTTCCCGGCCCTGCCCTTTATCCTTCACCATGTGTGGCGCTTTCTCAAAAACGACCCTATCGAAAAAAAGACTCCCCGGGTTCTTCCCTTCCTGTTCTGGTCCACCCTGGTGTTTTTTTTCGGGGCGGGCCTCTGTTATTTCGTATTCTTGCCCCCTATCGCACGGTCATTCCACGCGTTTGCACCCGGCACAGTTCAGACCGACATGATCGTGGCGGCCTTCCTTCCCCTCGCCGAAAAATTCACCCTCGCCTTCGGGTTTGCCTGTGCCCTGCCGGTTGTATTTTATTTCCTCGGAAAGGGAGGTATGGTCGGCTACCGGGATCTGGATCGAAGCAGGAGACACACCGTGGTTGCCGTATTTTCGGTTGCAGCCCTTTTCACACCGCCCGATTTGATGACCCTCTGGATGCTGGGAGTACCCCTGGTGGTCGTCAGCGAGTTGTGCTTCCAGGCGGTCCGCATCTCTGAAGAGAAAATGGTTGAGACCGCTTCCTCGGAATTAATTTCAGCTCGGGACGCCCTCAGGATCCGATCGCGTTGCATACTGACACTTTTTGCGATTTTGGTTCTTGGTCTCGCTTTCCTGGATGGATTCCCAAGTATCGGCATGGCGGAAGTCATCTCCATCCTTCTTCTGCCTTTTTTTCTCGAATACATCTACGTGCTCTTCGTTGCCTTCAGAAGCAACGTCATTCAGGGTCTTCTCTGTTTTCTGATCCCCTTCTACGCCCCCTATTTTGTGCTCAGGAAGGGGTCTTTACTCTTTCAAGAAAGACGGTTCACAAAGGTCTGGGCCTGCTTTGCCTGCCTGGCGACCCTTTACGGAATTCTGCGACTTGCAGGGATCGTCTAGAGGAATGTGACGACATGAACCGACCCTTTAACTTCCCAAGCCAAATCCAACCCGGTACCGTCGCCCTTTTCGGACTGCCATGGGACGAAAACTCCACATTCATGCGGGGACCTGCACAGGCCCCCCCACGGATCCGTGAGGCCCTGTATTCCGGGTCGTCCAACCTCTTTGCAGAAACCGGTGTGGACTTGGATGCTGAGCCGCGATTTCAGGATGTCGGCGATCTCGACCTGGGCGCCGACCCCTTCGATCAAATTGAAAACGGGACGCGTACCCTCCTCGAGCGTGGTGCCCGCATCCTGGCCCTCGGAGGGGATCATGCCGTCACCTATCCTGTGGTAAAGGCTTATGCCAAAAAATTCGGCAGCGTTCAAATCCTTCACTTCGACGCACACCCTGATCTCTATCAGGAATTCGAGGGCAACCGCCTCTCCCATGCCTGTCCCTTTGCGCGGATCATGGAAGACGGCCTTGCAGACCGGCTCGTTCAGGTCGGCATCAGGGGCATGAATGCCCACCAGTCCGAACAGGCACGGCGTTTCGGTGTCGAAATCATCGAGATGAAAGACTGGAATCCCGCTGTTCAGGTCAATTTCCAGGGACCCGTGTACCTGTCCCTCGACCTGGATGTCCTGGATCCCGCCTATGCACCCGGTGTGTCCCATCACGAACCTGGCGGCCTTTCCACAAGGGAAGTGATCCGAAGCCTTCATGCCCTTGAAGTCCCGATTATCGGTGCGGATATCGTGGAATTCAACCCCAGGAGAGACCCCCTGGGCATCACGGCTATGGTCGCGGCCAAGTTTGTCAAGGAGATCGCCGGACTTATGATCTCATCCGGCGGATGACTCGCCTCCTGCTACGGAATGGACGAGTCTTCCAGGATATCTCTCAATTTTTCTTGCAAGGTTGACATCCTGATTAAACATGAGGTCTAACGCATGATATTTTTTAACCGACATAGAGGTGATTGCAAAGCATGATGAATTTTGAATTTGACAGACCGGTTGATCGCCGGGAGACCGGAAGCTTGAAATGGGACAAATACGCCGGAAGAGATGTGATTCCACTCTGGGTGGCGGACATGGACTTCAGATCACCCCCCTCTGTGATCGAGGCCCTCCACCGGCACGTGGAACATGGTGTATTCGGTTATACCCTGCCGCCGAAGGAACTCCCGGAGACAATAATTTCAAGGCTTTTCAATACATATGGGTGGAAGATCGATCCTGATTGGATCATTTGGCTCCCGGGCCTGGTCACCGGCCTGAACGTGACCTGTCGCGCTGTGGGAGGCGATCATGATGATGTCATGACAGCGGCCCCGGTCTACCCTCCTTTTCTGACCGCACCAGGACACTCACCCCGAAACCTCGTCCCGGTCGCCCTGGGGAAAAAAGACAATCGATGGACCTTTGATCTTGAAGGCATGGAAAAGGCCGTCACATCGCGGACCGGGCTCTTTATTCTCTGTAATCCCCACAATCCCGTGGGACGCATTTATACCCGGGAGGAACTGGAATCTTTGGCCACCTTTTGCGAAAGGCACGATATCATCATCTGCTCGGACGAAATCCACTGTGACCTTCTCCTGGACGAAGACAAACCCCATATCCCCATGGCTTCACTGGGTCCGGACATTGCCAGACGCACCATCACCCTCATGGCCCCAAGCAAGACCTATAACCTTCCTGGGTTCGGATGCTCCCTTGCAGTGATTCCCGAAAATGGATTGAGAAAAAGATTTCTACAGGCCATGGCCGGGATCGTGCCCCACGTGAACGCCCTGGGATACACCGCCGCCCTTGCGGCCTATCGCGATCAGGGCCAGTGGTTGAAGGAACTGCTCAAATACCTTCGCGGAAACCGGGATCTCGTGGAGGACGCCGTAGCCAATATGCCCGGGTTATCCATGCCCCACGTCGAGGCCACCTATCTTGCCTGGATCGAAACAGGCGCAAGGGGGCCAAAGGATCCTGCGGCGTTCTTTGAAGAGGCGGGAGTCGGACTATGGAACGGCAAAGACTTTGGAGGCTCGGCCGCCGCGAGACTCAATTTCGCCTGTCATAGGGATTTGCTGAAAAAGGCACTGGACAGGATGGCTCGAGCCCTTGAACGTCATTGAAGTGACCCGTCATGTTTGTCCAAAATTGGTTCATTGCCCCGGAAACAAGGGGGTGGGATGTTCTTCAGGAGTAATTTCATGTTTAAAATGACTATGAGGGAATTCAAAGAGAAAAGGCATGTTTTCAAGACCGTCCAAAGCCCGATAGGCGCGCTGACGCTTGTGGCCAATGATGACGGGCTCAGGGGGCTTCTTTTCGAAAACACCACCATTCGCTCCGAGGATGCTTTCCGACTTCTTGAGGAGGACAACGGCCACGAGATCCTGATGTGGACGGAACGTCAACTCAACGAATACTTCACAGGAAAACGTAGGGCTTTTGATCTCCCCCTGGTCCTCACGGGAACGGCCTTTCAGAAACAGGTCTGGCAAAAACTTTTGAATATACCCTATGGCGGGACCGTATCCTACGGACAGATTGCAGAAAGTCTGGGCGATACTCGTAAAGCCCGCCCCGTAGGCGGGGCGGTGGGATCCAATCCTGTCGGAATTGTCGTTCCCTGCCATCGCGTCATTGGAAAGGACGGATCACTGACCGGTTTCGGGGGCGGTTTGGATGTCAAGACCTACTTACTTAAACATGAGGGCGGAGTCTGAGACACCGTTTTAAACTTAGGATGATGCACCTGTTGAGAGAGGGTAACCAGCCGGGGAAAAAATAATGGACATTAGAAACTGCAGGGAAACGGACGTAGATGAGATCCGGAAGTTTGTGAAGCACTCAAAACCCCTGGATCTTCATACGGCCTTTACGTACTGGACCCTCTTCAAATACTTCGGTGATACTTGCTTTGTGCTCGAGAAAAAGGGCCGAATCATCGGATTTATTTCCGGCCTCCTCAGCTCCAATCAGCCGAACACCCTGTACCTGTGGCAGATCGGAATCGATCCCGATTACCGGGGGAACCGTTATGCCGAGATCTTGCTCAAAAGGGTGGTCGAAGCCGCCAGAGCAAAGGACTGCAAAGGCCTTCAGATCACAATCGCCCCTGAGAATCGATCGAGTTACAGGCTCTTTTCCCGTTTTGCCCTGGAGCAGGGGCTGGCCATGGATAAGACGGGCGCAATCGACATCTTTGATTCGCTTACCAAAGAAAAGACCATCGAAAACCTTTACGAGATAAGGATTTAATCCCAAATGAATGGACTGCAATTTGAACAGGATCAGGCCTTTGCCGCCGCCTTGGACCGGGAAGACGAACTGGCCCGATTTCCGGGAACCTGACAATATCCGGTTGGGGCTTTGCCCCTTATATACTACCTTCTCGAAGGTTTGGAAGGCGGGCGATCGATTCGCGCAGATCGTCAAAGAAGGGCGGCACCTTAAATACGCCACCGAACGACTGCAAGTCACCTGAGAGGGACCGGGTAGAAGATCCTTCACAACCGGAGGATAGAACTTTTCAGCTACTGATCGTTGCGGTTATTTAACCAGTTTCAGCAATTCTTTGAAGGTGTCGGTTCCGGCCTCTTGAATCAGTTCGAACAACAACATTTCGGTGCTGGTGACGGTGGCGCCTGCCGCAGTCAGTCTTCGAAGAGCCACCTCGCAATCGTTTGGATTTCTCGATGAAACGGCATCGCTCACCACATGGACATTATAATCCGAAAGGGCATGGAGCGCCGTCTGAGTCACACAGATATGGGCCTCGATGCCTGCAATAATCAGAGATTTCTTTTTCAACTTGCTCAGGGTCTCGGAAAACTCATCAATCCCGAAGCAATTGAAACGGAGCTTGCAGATAGGCTTCATATCCGGCAGGTCCTCACGGATCACGTAAAGGGTATTGCCCAATTTTTGTTGTTCCGTGACGACGATCGGAAGTTTCGTAACCCGAGAAAACTTGACCAATTTCAGGATGTTGGCAATCAGGATTTCCTTTTCCGACATGGCTCTGAAGAGCTTGTCCTGCATATCGATAATCACCAGAACCGCATCATCCATATCGATCAAGGCATTTTTATTGGAATCGTTGTGGTTCACGTCAAACCCCTTTCTGTTGTATGATGAGTCGTGATTTATCTATCCCTGTGTTCCATGCATTATATTTGACTGGACAAAAATGTAAATTGAAATCCAGGCAAAGGAGAAAGGAAGGTTGAAGTAATGCCCATTTTGAAGATATTGTCAACAAAAGGAAGCGGCAAGAGAAAAGGCTGGACGGTCTTCGCCTTTTTCATCCTTACCCTGTTTTTTGCCTGTTCCATTGCTCCGCGACCGGGGGAAAAGCCCCCGGCCGGGCTGGTCGTGCTTCACACCAACGACCACCACGGTCACCCGGTGAAATTTTTCCAGTACCCCGTGCCCGACGTCGGGGGGCTGCCTGCCCGGGCGACCTTGATTCATCGTATCAAAGAGGAAAACCGGGCTGTGCTGGTCCTTGATGCCGGAGACCTCAATACGGGACGGCCCGAATCCAACTTTTTTAAGGCGAGACCGGATATTGAAGGGTATAACGCCATCGGTTACGACGCCGCGGTCCTTGGGAACCATGAGTTCGACCAACCACGGAAGGTCCTCCTGGAACAGATGGCCCTGGCTCGATTCCCATTTCTGTCCGCAAATATCAGGACCGGAGAAGGCGAGCTTCTCGCACGACCTTACGTGGTGAAGGACTTTGAGACATTCAAGGTGGCGATCTTCGGTCTCACTACCAAAAGTACGGAAGCCGTCGGGAATCCCGCCCACATCAAAGACCTGATCTTTGAGGATGAGATCGAAGCGGCTAAAAAAATCGTCCCACTTCTAAAGAAGCAGGCGGACATCATCATCGCCCTGGTCCATATGGGCATTTTTCCCTCTCCGCGCAAGGGGGCCAAACGATTGGCCTCAGAGGTGGAGGGTATCGATCTCATTGTGGACGGCCACTCCCACACACGAATGGAGACACCTGTTTTCGTCAAAAACCGTTGGTCCGGTCGCAAGGTGCCGATCGTCCAGGCCTGGAAATGGGGGCTCGTCCTGGGCCGCGTGGATCTACTTATTCAAAGAAAAAAAATAACGAACCTTTCATTCAGAGCGATACCCATCAACCTGAAAAGGGTGGAAAAAGGCGCGGACGGAAAAAAAATATTTCATCCCGTGGGTGATCCGATTTCCGAAGACCCAGACCTTGTGAATCTTCTTCAGCCCTATGTTGAGAAAGTCAACGCCTCTCTTTCGGAGGTCATCGGGCGTGCCCAAGGGACGTTCCCGCATGAAGGTTCCAGAAAAAGAGAAACCGCCCTGGGGGATCTCATAGCTGATGCCATGCTGTGGTCGACCGGAGACCTGGATGTGGATCTCGCCCTACAGAACGGGGGAGGCATTCGCTCCGGCCTCCCAGCCGGCCCCATAACCAAGAAGACCATCCACGAAATCCTTCCCTTTGACAACTCGGTTATGGTACTGACACTGAAGGGATCGGAACTCCTTTCCCTCTTTGAGCATATCGGTAAGGTGCCAATAGGAAGCGGGGCCTTTCCTCAGGTCTCGCGCGGCGTCTCCTTCACCCTCGACTCCAAGTCCCGTGAGTGCAGGAACGTCCGGATCCATGGAGAGCCCATCGACCCGGACCGGTTTTACAAGGTCGCCACCAATTCCTACCTCGCCAATGGAGGAGACGGCTATGGCATTTTTCTGGAGGCCGTCGACCGGTATGATACTTCGAGGTTTCAGAGGGACGTTCTCATCGAATACATTAAAAGCCTTGGCATGAACCTCAAGCCCAAGGTTCATGGAAGGCTCGAAATCTCAAGGACCGGGAAAGGCCTGTTCTTGCTGAAACGGGCGGCTTAGCACGAAAAATAGATCTGGAGACAATTTAGACATTGGAATTCATGAATGAACGCTCATCAAAAAATCTCAGGAGATACAAAATGAAAACCATGGGTCTCATCGGAGGCATGAGTTGGGAATCGTCCATAGAATACTATCGCATCATCAACGAAACGGTTAAAGAAAGGCTGGGAGGTCTTCACTCCTGCAAAAGCCTGATGTATTCCGTGGATTTTGCGGAAATTGAGGCACTCCAACACCGTGGGGAATGGGATAAAGCCACGGTTATGATGGTGGATGCGGCCAAACGCCTGGAAAAGGGCGGGGCCGACTTTATCATTATCTGCACCAATACCATGCATCTCATGGCCGATGAGATCGAAAAACAGGTCTCCATTCCGCTTCTGCACATCGCCGATGCCACGGCCGAAGGGCTGAAAGCTCACGGAATCCAGAGGGTCGGCCTCCTGGGAACCCGATTTACGATGGAAAAAGATTTCTACCGGGGAAAACTCATTGAAAAACACGGACTCGATGTGCTCATTCCCCCTGAGAAGGAAAGAGAGCAGGTGCATCGGATTATTTATGATGAATTGTGTCGGGGTGAAATCAAGGCGCCATCAAAGGACGTCTATGAGCAAATTATCACCCGTCTCTTTCAGGAGGGGGCGGAAGGCATCATCTTGGGCTGTACGGAGATCGGCCTCCTTGTCAAAGACGGAGACAGCCCGATTCCCCTTTTCGATACGACCCGGATCCATGCCACCGCCGCCGTCGACTTTGCTCTCGCGCCTTAAGGGCGGCGGTCTGGTTATCGGGATTTCGGAATCCCTCAATCGGATTCAGGTTTTTTATTGTGGGAAGGATGTCTGGAGCGATGCGACCAGATCGGTCAGACCGGAAAGCGCGGGATCCTGCGATCCATCGAGCATCTCTGAAAGGTTCTTCAGGGCCGAGGGGATATATTCCTCAAAATAGGTCTTACCCCGAACCCTGGACAAAAACGAAAAGGCTCCGAGGATCTGCAGGTTCCTCTGGATGGCCAGATAGGGATAGGAGCGCTCAAAAATTTCCGCCTCGACGGGCTGTTTCGTCTTGAGCAATTGAAGGTAGTGCCTGAAAACGGGTTCTCTTTCCTCCGCGTCCAGGCCGACATAGGGGTCGATGAGGAGGGAAGCCAGGTCATAGCCCAACGGACCCAGACGACCTCCCTGCCAATCGACGAGCCCGATATGGCCTCGATCTATCTGGATGTTTCTTGACTGAAAATCGCGGTAAAGAAAGTAATGTCTTCCGGCTTTTAGGGCCTCATCCGCCAAATAATCAAAAGATGCATTCAATGCCGTCCAATCCCTTTTCATTCCAAGGTACCTGATGAGAAAGGCATCCCTGAAATAATCGGACTCGTAGCGGCGCATCACCTCCCGATCATATTTTTTCGTCTGGCAGGTCCAATCCGGATCAAAACCCTCCACGCCCTCGGTCTGGAGCCGGAAGAGAATCTCGATCACCCGTTTGTACAGAGGGACCCGATCGTCATGGCAAGACGCCCAAGACTGAAGGCTGGTTCCACCCAGATCCGTCATGATGAACCATCCCTTATCCAGATTATGTCGATGGATTTCGGGCACAGGAAGGCCCTTTTTGAAAAGATGGCGACCGATTCGGAGGTAGGCCAGGTTTTCCCAACCGGCATAAACATCAGCCGGAACGTTCTCCATGACGATATAGGACACACCGGGCTGCTGAAACCTCATGCGCCAGAACAATCGCGGGGATCCATCTCCCGGGATGGACGCCCATACGGCCTTTTCAAGGGGCAAACCTTTCTCTGCTGCAAAACCGGCGGCAAATCCTTTGAGGTCGGGATCAAGGCTTCCCGGACCTTCTCTCTTCTGAATCATCGAGCCGGTCACCTCCCACTGTTGATCATTGAGAATTAGGGTATGTTTTTTGCAAGTTCATTCTCAACGCGTTATCAGTCATCTTGTGCCAGATCCTAATAGGAATTGCAATGGAAGTCTATGTAGCGAGACAACCCATCTTCAAAAAAAACAAACGCATCTTCGGCTATGAACTTTTGTTCAGGGGTGGTATGTCCAACTATTTCCCTGACATAGATCAAGACATAGCCACCTCCAGTCTTCTCTCAAACAGTTTTGTCAACATGGGCATCGAAAGCATTACGGGACGAAAAACCGCATTCATCAATTTCACCGAGAAACTTCTCCTGCAAAAACTCCCCATGTTGTTTCCCAAGGAAAAACTCGTCGTGGAAATTCTGGAAGATGTGGAACCGACCCCTGATGTGATTGATGCCTGTAAGGATATTCGCCACAAAGGTTACCATATCGCCCTGGATGACTTTTTTTATCACGCCAAGTTTGACCCGCTCATCGAACTTGCCGGCACCATTAAGCTGGATTTCAGAGCTATGTCCCTTGAAGCGATTGCGGAATCCGTCGAAATTTTGTCAAAATACAACGTCAAATTTTTGGCTGAAAAGGTCGAGACCTACGATGAGTTTAATCAGGCAGTAGAAATGGGGTTTGAGTATTTTCAGGGTTTCTTTTTCAGCAAGCCTGAAATCCTGAGAGGCGTGGATATTTCAAGCACTCGAATGAGTCTTCTGGAAATCATGGCCGAAGCCAACAAGAATGATTTTAAATTTCACCGACTGGAAGATATGATTTCCAGGGACGTGATTGTCTCCTACAAACTTCTGAGATACATCAATTCGGCCTACTACAGAAGGCTGAACGAGATTTCCTCGATCCATCAGGCCCTTGTCATGTTGGGGGAAAAACGAATACGACGATTCATGTCCCTGTTGGCCATGACAAATCTCGCCTCAGAAAAACCCCATGAATTGATTCGGGCCTCGATCATCAGGGCCAAATTCTGTGAAGACATCGGAGAAATGAGCCCCTTGAACGTCAGCCCGGACGAACTTTTCACCCTTGGCCTTTTTTCACTCATCGATGCCATTTTGGATGATTCCATGGAAAATCTGATGGCCAAACTCCCGCTCTCAGAGGCGATAAAGGGTGCACTGATTTCAGAAAAAGGCCCCCTATGCGATTATCTCAGCCTGTCCAAACACTACGAAATGGGGGCTTGGGGCAAGGTCTCGGAAATGGCTGAATCATTGGGTCTCAAGGAAAAAACTTTCCCCCAGAGCTACCTTGCCGCTGTCGGATATGGTGATTTTTTTATAAGCATGTAGCTATCGGCATGGACTCTCACTAAAACGTTTCCCCATGACACGCTCATAGTCCGAATAGAACTCCCCCCTTCACGCTTTCTTTTCGGTATATCCTTTAAAAAGTCTTCCAAACCTGGATTTACCAAGGAAAGATCTTCCATTTGAGCACCCTTTCTGATAAGGAAGGCTATCTTTTGACCCTTTAATATCTCTCCCGGTTGTAAATTCTTTTCCTGCCGGTTCGGGCTCAACAACCAAAAGGAGTTATTGAGAATGGACAAATACCTGATCTTGGACATAGGAGCCGGGACCATGGACATCCTTTACTATGATGCCGGCTCGGGCCTCCATTATAAAGCCGTGGTCAGATCCCCTGTACGCTCTATCGCGGAAAAGGCCGCCGGTTTACAGGGACCGCTTCTGACGACGGGCGTCGAGATGGGAGGGGGTGCTCTGTCGGAGGTTTTAACCGCCCGATCAAGGCAGTCTGAAACCGTGATGTCCGCCTCCTCCGCTAGGACAGTTCATCATGACCCGGAAAGAGTGAAGGCCCTGGGAATCGATATCCTTGAGGATTCGGAGGCGGAAGTCTTACGAAACGATTCACGTTACAACCATCTCCTCATCGGGGACCTCGAACCGGAGCGCATCAGATCCATTGTAAGCGGCTTCGGCGTACCCTTCTCTTTTGACGCCGTGGGGATCTGTGCACAAGATCACGGCATACCTCCTGAAGGCGTATCCCATCTCGATTACCGCCACAATATTTTTGAGGCCGACCTGAGCGCAAATCCTCTGCCACAGGCACTGCTCTACCGAAGGGACGAAATCCCGGTGACTTTCAACCGGCTTTCCTCCATTGCAAAAACAGCCGAAATGTTCCAATGTGATGAGATATATGTCATGGACAGCGGCTTGGCCGCCATCCTTGGGGCATCCATGGATCACGATGCGAAGTCCAAGGACAGATTGTGCGTACTGGATGTGGCCACGTCCCACACGGTCGGGGCGGCATTGAAGCAAGGTGAAATCGCAGGTTTTTTTGAATACCACACAAAGGACATCACCCTGGAACGTCTGGAAAACCTGCTCGTAGGATTAACGGAAGGAACGCTGAAACACAAAAAAATATTGGAGGAAGGCGGCCATGGTGCTTTCATCCGAAAGGCCTTCGGTTTTCAATCCACCGAGGCCATCATCGCCACGGGACCGAAACGCGGTCTCATAGCCGATTCCAAATTACCCATTGTTCCAGGTGCGCCGATGGGTGATAATATGATGACCGGGACCGTGGGCGTACTCGAGGCCATTCGAAGACGAAAGGGTCTTGATCCATGGACCTATATATAAAAAATCCTGGCGCCACAAAGATCCCCGCCCAATTGGGCGGGAAGAGGACCAGGTTTTTGACAGCGCAATAAAATACGACGACACTGCATTAATCAATTGATTATTGGGGAGGGGAACAGGATGCAAACCGCTCATAACTATTTTGTGTGTGATGAATGTGGGGGCAAGGACTTCAAACCCATCTACAATTTTTCTATCCGATTTTACGGGGTCAACTTCTCGGATGAACTTGTTTACGACAAATTGACCGATGAATCCTTTCAGTGCACCCACTGCTCCAAGGTCTTCACCGTCGATGAGATTGAAGAAAAGCTTGCCGAGTTTAAAAAACTTCGCAAAAAAAATATTTAGGCTTCGCGTGAGATGTGCGGCCACCAAACAGGTGGCCTCTGCGTAAGGGATGTTCAGCGCGAGTCTTTGCCGCTACTGAAAAAACGGCAACCCGGCGGGGGATGGGCATAAAGAGAAGGGGCCGGAAGCCCCTTTTCATGTCATGAGATTTTGGTATCTTTAAGATAAAATTGAAACTTGTAAGATCCCAACTCGACCGTATCAAAATCCTTTAAGGGCACGCTGTCTTTTACAACTTCACCGTTGACCTTCAATTTGGTCATCCCCCCGGTAAAGGATATGTTGTAGCCGGAGGGCCGTCTACTGATCGTGGCAGCCGTCGCCCCCATGAGCATTCCTGAGAGTTTTATTTCCGAAGTATCGGCCTTTCCAACTTTTGTGAGTTTTTTAGACAGTTCGAACTCACCCATGTTGGAACCGTCGATAAAACTAATGACCCCGACTTTGTCAGGGGCCTTAGGGCCAGAAAATGCTCCCTGTTGTTTCGACAGGAGTTCTCTCTGTTTGGCCGTATCAAGCATCATGGTCTTGTCCATGTCAAGTTTATGCTCGTTTTCTTCCGGTATGGCTTTGCCCTTATCTGCTGATACGAACAGAATGACATGCTTCCCGATGACAACGTTGTCCCCATGGGAAAGCTTATGGGAGACGACCCGCTTGTCGTTGACAAAGGTGCCGTTGGTGCTCTGAAGATCGGTGAGAAGATAATCGTCGCCCGTTTTGTCCATTCTTGCGTGGTATCCTGATACGGCAAGGTTATCGACGACAATAACGTTGTCATCCTTCCGACCGATGGTGATGCTGTCCTTTAAAAAAGGATATTCCTTGATGACCTGCTTGTTGAACATCAAGATCAATCTCGCCATGATGATCTTCCCCCTCGGTTTTCAGCAAAGTATAATATTATTCAAATATAAAATAAAATAGCAATCTAAAATAAGCTTAGGGCAGAAATTTCTTTATTATTTTTTGCATGCTTATAACACAATCAGCCATAATTAGACATATTTTCCTGAATATCCCTTCACTTGGTTTTTTTAAATCGGATATAAAAACGGATACGACAGTGGTGTTATCATGTCCACCCCGCTTGAGGGCCCTTTCAACAAATTGATGGCAAAGCGTATCCGGCCCCCCCTCTTCCTTGGTCATCGCCAGGATTTCTTCATCATTCACCAAATCGGTCAAACCGTCCGTACATAGGATGAACCGGTCATCATTGTCAGGTTCAATCTCAAAAATGTCGGGCTCCACATACTCAGAAGAACCCAGATTTTTAGTCAATACATGTTTGAGGGGAGAACTCTCTGCCTCTTCAGGCGTCATGACACCCCGTTCAACCTGTTCGTAGACAATGGTATGGTCCCTGGAAAGCCTCTCGATACGACCCTTCCTGACCAGGTAGAGGCGGCTGTCTCCCACATTGGCGGCAATAATCAAATGGGGTGTTACAAGCAGGGTGACTATGGTCGTACCCATACCATGGTATTGTTCGTTTTCGAGCGCCATCTCATGAACAATCCGGTTTGCCGCTCCGATACTGCTCAATACATGATTGCCGTGCAGCGAAAGGGACTCGTCATAGGATCCGAAAAGCTCATCATCAGGAATCTTTTCCTCCACCCATTTGCGAAAGCTTTTTGCAATCGTGTTGACGGCGACTTGACTTGCCACTTCGCCTGCAAGGTGGCCACCCATGCCGTCGGCGACAATATACAGACCCAGGGATTCCTCTATATGAAAAGAGTCTTCATTCCCTTCCCTTTTCAGGCCTACGTCGGTTATACCTGAAGATATTATTTGCAACTCAGCTCCAATCGTCGGACACGAAAGCTATAAATAGAGCAGACAGAGTGGTCCCCCTTTATGCCTGTCTCTTTCTCGCCAACTCGTCAATTTTTGAGGCAAGAAGCCTGGCATACTTAGCCATATCACCCGCAACCCTAAATCTCTCCTTCGGATTCTTGGCCAGGGCCTTGTCAATAATTTGCTCGCAGACCCTCGGGATCTTTGGATTGTAATCTCTCACCGGCGGGTGTTTGACCTGCGTGATCTGATACAGAAGGCTGCTCAGGTTATCGCCATGGAAGGGCGTTTCGCCTGTCAGCAACTGAAAGAAAAGAACACCCAGTGAAAAAATATCTGAACGGTGGTCAATCTTTTGGCCCATAATCTGTTCGGGTGACATGTAGTTCGGCGTGCCTAAAATTACTCCGGTCTTGGTTCGGGATGAGGATATCGCTTTGGCGATACCAAAATCGGTCACCTTCACACCGCCACTCTTTAGGAGCATAATATTCGCCGGTTTGATATCCCGGTGGATGACTTCCGCTCCGCGGGCATACTCCAGGGCGTCGGCAACGCTCGCCACCACATCCAGGGTCCTCCGGAAGGGAAGGAGGCGTTTCTTACTGATAAATTTCTCCAGATCGTCTCCCTCAAGGTATTCCATGACCATGTAAGTCAGATCGCCGTCTTCCCCCGCATCATAGATGGTTACGATCGAGGGATGGGACAACTGACCTGCAATTTCTGCCTCCCGAAAAAACCGGTCTTTGATTTCCTGAATGACATCCTCGTCGAATTCATCTGAAAAACGAATGGTCTTGATGGCCAGTAATCGATTGATTTTCGGATCCAGGGCCTTGTATACGAGGCCCATAGCTCCCTTCCCCAGTTCTTCTATGATTTCATAACGTCCTACTTTGGATCTGATCTCGGTTCCTGAATTTGCAAGCACGCTCGTTTCGGTGATGCCGTCATGGCTTCCCATGGTGGAAGACTTTTCCGACTCTCTCAACCGTGGAATGCGATCCTCGACATCTCTGAAAGGACCTGCCCCAGCGATATATCCGTAGGCCGTGAGGGCCTTATTGATCATACGTTTTCGCTCGAATTCCAATCCCAGATTATAGATAAGGTCCTTGGTCTCAGGATCCAACGGCAGCTTTTGAAATTTATCGAATGCAAGGTCAAGAAGTCCCTGGCTCTGAAAGCTGAGTCCGAGCAGTCGGTTCGTCTCAATGGATTCCTTGGCTATCCTTTCGGATCTAAACAGATCCGTCAGACTCGCAAGCAAATAGATACTGATAAGGCAAGCACACACATAAACGGTCCGAACCCATACATGTGTCATTGAAAGTATCATCGTCCCGGAGAAAAGGATGAGGATTCCCAGTGCCCCTGTCCATAGGACCCGTTTTAATTGACCGGCGTCGGGGAAATAAAAGGCGGCAAAGCAACCCACCAGAACCAGAAACAAAATTTCAAAGGAAGACATCCACGGGGGGCGACTCACAAAGGTTTGATTAAGAATGTTGTTTAGGACATGGGCGCCAAAGGCCGTCTTGGACATTTCCGGCACGGATGGCATTGATGCGCCGGAATACCATGTTCCCAGACCAAGTATTACGATCTTCCCCTTCAAAACCCGAAGCGGGATTTTGTTCCTCAAAACATCCACAAAAGACACACAGGGAAAGGCCTCTTCGTTGTCCGTTAATATGACAGGCATTTCCCCCTTGCACATGGGTATCCTGAAATCTCCCAACCGTATTTTCTTTTCCTCAACGAGGACATGGCCGGGTTGCTGCTGATAGTGCGTGATGGCCATTTGTAAAGGGAGAGAGGGAATCAGAGCCCCCCTGTAGTTGACATAAAGGGGATGGGAGAGCCATGCATTTCTTTCCTTTGAAATAAGATTACCATGCCCCAGTCCTTGAGCGACTCGAATGAGCTCCGCAAAGGGCAGCATAAGGCTTGAAATGGCGTGGCGCTCTATCAGAGAAACAGGAATCGCCTGCCTCGCCAGAGAATTTTTGTAAACCGCCGCATCGATTTCTTTCACTCCCTCCTGGGTATTGTCAACGCGTCCGGAAACCATCAGGATAACATTACCGCTCGCTTCAACGCTGGCGACTAGTCTTCGGTCATCATCGAGATCGGCCTCCATGAGCGTGAGGTTTTCCAAAACCCACGTTTTGAGGGAATCGTCCTTTTTCCCCTGGGCATAGGTCTCCAGCTTTTCGCGGAATGTTCTAATTTCACGTAATCCCCGGCCGGTCGTTTTTTTGGTCAGAGGAATGTCCAGACCAATGACCTTTGCCTCATATTTGTCCAACCGGGAGACGATCTCCGCGATAAACCCTCGAGGCCACGGCCACGGTCCAAGTTCATCCAGGCTCTTTTTGTCGACTTCAATGAATACGACCTGGCTGTCTTGCCCACGATCCGTCCTGACAATTTTCATAGTTGTTTTGTACAGGGCCCCCTCCGTGGAATCCAGAAAGGAAAGGCCGGATATGGAAAGGAAAACAAAGGCGAGAACCGCCAGAACCCCAAGGAATGAAACTAAATTTATATGCCTCTTAATCATTATATATAATCAAAATATCCTAAAATTTATCTAAATAAAATAAGCATCTATCAAAACAATAATTATATGTCAAACAAAAAATAACATCCCCAATGTCATGACTACCGAAATTAACTAGCGGATTTCCCCTGGGAATACCCTTATTATTCATACATTCGGAACATCGGCCCCAACCCTTTAGAACAGATCTTCACTTTTCTTTGATTATTGCAATAAAACAGGATTCATAATGGAAGATGATATGCGATTTGACTGGAAAGAAGCGCTGTAGGTCACTTCAGCCGGAGAGAAGACAAAGGCCCTGAAAGCGTGCCCTCCGTGGGAAACCGGATCTCAAAAGCCCGTAGGCTAAAAATCTGTCTGCCTGCCGTCAGGAGGATGCCGAAACACATAAAAAAAGGTGGGAAGTCTTTATTTCACTCCGTTTTTGAGGGCTTATTTCATGCGGATGGAAGGAATTTTTTATGTCTGGAAAACCGTTATCCCCTGATCTCGTATTGTTCTTTGTGGAATTGTTCTCTCGCGATAATGACGATCCGCCTGTCGATTCGCCTTTCCAAATCCAGGATCGATTCCTGTTCCTCTTCTTTGAGGATGTGCTCTATTTCCGGGTTCACTTCCACATGGATTCTCCCCCCGCCCTCGGAGAGAAGGCTTTCTCTTTCAAGGTCTCTGAATATCTCGTAGCATATGGTCATTTTGGATTTAAGGGAGCCTCGCCCCTCACAATACCAGCAGGGTTCGGACAAAAATCGGTTGAGATTCTCCCGCGTCCTCTTTCTAGTCATTTCAATCAGCCCCAATTCGGACATACGCAAGATATGTGTCTTGGCTTTGTCCTTGCTTAAGGCTTCCTTCAGGGTCATGAATACTCTGTCCCGGTTGGTCATTTTTTCCATATCTATAAAATCGATTACAATCAATCCACCGATATTCCGCAGGCGCAACTGATAGGCAATCTCCTTCACTGCCTCGATATTGGTCTTGAGAATGGTCTCCTCCAAATTCCTCTTTCCCACATAGCTGCCCGTATTCACATCAATGGACGTCAAGGCCTCGGTCAACTCGATGACGATATAACCTCCTGATTTCAGCCATATCTTCTTTTCGAGAGCACGGGAGATCTCCATCTCGATACCATAGGTATCGAAAATCGGGTCGGAACCGTCAAATAATTCAACGGAATACTTCAATCGCGGCACAAAGGTCTCGATGAAGGTCATAATGCTTTCGTATTCCTCTTTTGAATCGATAATAAGACGGTCCACCTCATGGGTAAAAAGATCCCGCACGGATCGCAGTGAGATGGATAAATCCTGGTAAATCAGGCCCGGGACGGTCAGTTTTGACATTTTTTCCTGTATATCGGCCCAGAGTTTTAAAAGAAAATCCATCTCGGATTTGAGTTTATTGGTGTCCGCACCTTCACTGACCGTCCTGACAATGAAACCCATATGGTTGGGTCTGATATCCTGGACCATACTTCTCAGTCGTTCCCGCTCATCGGGATCTTCGATTCGTCTGGAAATGCCGATATGATTGACCGTGGGCATGAGAACGAGATGTCTGCCGGGGAGGGAAACATGGGATGTAAGGCGTGCGCCTTTTGTACCGATGGGCTCCTTGGATATCTGTACCATGATATCCTGTCCTTCGTGAAGAAGGTCTTCAATGTTAAATGAAATTCCTGCGAGAGGATCAGGCTGGTGCTCATTGACAACAGTTTCGTCGGCCGGGGATTCTCCGTTTTCGATACTGTTATGAAGCATCATCTGCTCCAGTTCCAAAAAATCCTTATAGACATCCGAGACATAAAGAAAAGCGCTTCTGTCCAACCCGATGTCCACAAAAGCCGCCTGCATACCCGGGAGAACCCGCACAACCCTGCCGCGATATATATTGCCCATGAGTTCCTGCCCGGTTTTTCTCTGGATGTGGAGTTCCGCAACAATGCCGTTTTCGACCAGCGCCACTCTGGTCTCATGGGGTCGTGTATTAATAATGAGTTCATTAGACATTGGATGGCCAAATGTTTATTTCTCTCGGGATCATGTGCAAATCCTTCCCAAGCATAATGGTGGAGTTGGTTTGTTCAAATCCCCGATTACGGCACAAACAAAAGGGGAGTGTTTTTTAGTTCAAGATACTATCGCATAACCTGCTTGGTCTTCAATGTTTTTATTCCATCCGTCTCATGGTCTTTAAGAGAAAAGACTTTTTTGATGATCTCCATCGGTTTCAAGGCCGGGCCGTTGGTGTGTCTGAGTATCATTTTCAATTCCGAGGGCGAGACCAGACTCATTTTATCGACTATTCTTCTGGCGTCGACAACCCGATCCCCCTTGCCGCCCTTTTTGGTGATGAAGAAGGAATCGCCCTCCAAAAATTTTTTCAAGTCCGCGCCGTCCAGACTGATACCGTCCAGGGTGATCAAGAAATGGCTTTCTTGTAATTTCGGGGCCTTCACCTCGAAGCTGACATCTTCAAACCCGATGATTCGAATGCCGAAGGGAAGTTGGTTTCCCAATGCCTCCCTTCCAGACCTTTGGGATATGCGGTCATAGGACTGAATGTCCACTGTTTCATGGAGACTTTCCGTACCGACGGGCAACGCGGCTGCAAAGGTCACTTTTGGCATGGGGTGGTAACCTTTGGAATAAACAAGATTCAGGCCTGCCCTCCTAAAGGCTCGGATAAAAAGACGTACAAGTTCGAGATGGCTCAGATGTCTGGCGTACTCCGTTTTTGTGAATGTGATGCGGTATTTCCTGAGGATTTTGGATTTTTCTTCAGGACGATCTGCCAGCACCGGTGAAGCAGCCTTCCAATCCCTGAACAAGACGGGATCAATCGTCTTGTGGTCACAAACACCGCATTCAAGGCATTTCTCCCGACAGTCGGGTGTTGTCTCTCCTTCAAGGGCCTTTCGATACTCCCTTTTCAGATACGCCTTGCTTATGCCCGAGTCGATGTGATCCCATGGCATGGTTTCCTCCAGGGATTTTGTTCTATGGAGATAAAACTCCGGTTTCAAACCCGTCTGATGAAACGCCTCTTCCCATAGGTCCTTTCTGAAACACTCTCCCCACGCATCAAATCGTGCCCCCATCCTCCAGGCCTTTATCAAGGCCTGGCACAATCTGCGATCTCCACGTGAAAAAACACCCTCCAACCAACTCATCTCGGCCTGATTCCACTTAACGCGGACACGACGATTTTGTTTAAATCCCTTCTGCACGAGTCCTATGCGATGCTGTCCCTCGGTTAGAGAGATCTGAGGAGCCCACATAAAGGGTGTATGGGCCTTTGGTACGAAGATGGCAACGCTCACATTCAGATTGGCTTTCGCGCCCCCACCCTTGACCACGGACAGCACTTCTTTTGAGAGTCTGACAATGTCCCTGACATCCTCTTCGGTCTCCCCGGGCAGGCCCACCATAAAATAGAGCTTTATGAGTTTCCAGCCTGCATCGTAAACCATCCGGACCGTGCTCACAATATCGGCATTGGTCAACCCTTTATTGATAATCTTTCTGAGCCTGTCGTTGCCTGCCTCCGGCGCCAGGGTAAAACCGGTCTTCCTCACCCGTTTGACCTGTTCGAGCAAAAGGGGATCCAGGCTGTCAATTCTCATAGAGGGAAAGCTCACGGCAACTTTCTCTTTAGATTGTCGATCCATCAATGTCTTCAGAAGAGGACCGATACAGCTGTAATCCCCGGAACTCAAAGACAACAGGGACAGTTCTTCAAATCCGGTTGTCTTAAGGGCCTTCTCGGCGTAATCAATAATTTTTTGCGGATGACGTTCACGAACGGGCCGGTAAATCATGCCGGCCTGACAAAATCGACATCCCCTGGTGCACCCGCGTGCGATCTCCACCGCCAATCTATCATGGACCAACTGCGCGAAAGGGACAACCGGAGAGACAGGTAAAGGATAGAGATCAAGATCCGGTAAAACCGCCTTCTTGACATCATGGTACCCGGGAAGTCCGGGGTCAACATGATGGACGATCCCTTCCCGGTCGTAATGGACATCGAAAAAGAGGGGGACATATATGCCCTTAATTTTTACCAATTCAGTGAGGATGTCTCTTTTTGAGCTCACCCTCCGGTGTTTTGCTTCTTGCAGTGTATTGCAAAGATCAAGGACGACTTCCTCTCCGTCACCTATGACGATGGCATCGAATATGGACGCTACGGGTTCGGGATTAAAGCACGCGGGCCCGCCTGCGATGACCAAGGGAAAAATGCCGTCCCGCTCTTCCGACAAGAAGGGAATACCGGATAGATCGAGCATGGTCAAAACATTTGTAAAGGAGAGTTCATTCTGAAGGCTGAACCCCACCACATCAAAATGATCAAGAGGCCTGTGCGATTCCATCGTCGTCAGGGGCAGATTGCGCTCTCTCAGTTCCTTTTCCAGATCTATCCAGGGGCAAAAAGCCCTCTCCGCTGCAACCCAATCAACGTCATTGAGGACGCGATAAAGTATTTTCAGCCCCTGATGAGACATGCCCACTTCATAGACATCAGGAAACGCAAGCGCAATAGAAACATCTGTTTCGGCAGGATCTTTCCTTACCGCATTTATTTCGTGGCCCAGATATCGACTGGGTCTGGAGATATGTGAAAACCATTTCTGATCCAAGAGGGACATCTTACATTCCTTCCGGCAGGTCAACTATCATTGCAGGAATCAAAATATGAAGAGCCGATCCTTCTGACTTCACCTCACCAATAAAGCCATTGGATCAGCAGAACAAGGACGATTTTTTCTAATTTACCATATCAGATGATTTATTTAAAAGGGTTGGGTGCAGATACAAAGTAACCACGGCGCCCCCCTCCGGATGATTCTCGCCGTATATCTTACCCTGAAGTCCTTCCACAATCCTTTTAACCATGGCCAAGCCAAGGCCGGATCCCCCTTCTTTTGTCGTAAAAAACGGCGTGAACAGTTGGGAGAGCGCCTTTTGGCCGAAACCTTCACCGGTATCCCGAATAATAATTTTCACCATTGTCCGGGTTCCGCCCGGGGGCTTATCGATTTCCACCAAGTCCGTGTAAATAAAAATAGAACCGCCATCAGTCATGGCTTCACAGGCATTCAGAATCAGATTCCACAGGATCTGTCTGACCTGCTCGGGGTCGGACTCGATGGTTACGGGCGTCGAAAAATACGTTTTCACACCGATCTGTTCCATCCATTTGCCGCTATTTCTGAATAATTCCAAAGAATCTCTGATCAATTCGTTGAGATCGAAGGTCTGAATGTTGGCAGGCCTGGGCCTTGCGAAGAGCAAAAAGTCACTGATGAGATGATTCAACCTGTTAATTTCTCTAAGAATAATATCCATCAGCCTCTGGTTGACATCATCCGTATCCAATCCCTCCTTGAGCATTTGAATGGACCCGCTGATGGAGGCCATGGGGTTGCGGATTTCGTGGGCAATACCTGCAGCGAGTTCGCCGATCAGGGCCAATCCCTCCACCCTTTTCATCTCTTCCTCAATGCGTTTCGTTTCGGTCATATCCTGGAACACCAATATCTTGCCCTTCTGACCACTGGCCGGAAGGCTCAGGGGGGAGATGGAGAAACGGAGATAGAGGAGGTCATCGTCACGCCTTTCATAATGGAAATCAAAAAATCCTTCTGGTCTTCTGACTCCCTGCTGTGGATATCCGAAATCTTTATTCAGTGGCTCCTTTAAAAAAGGCAGGATGTCCCCAATTTTTTTTCCAATGGTTTCCCGGGCCTCAACGCCAAAGATATCCTCTGCCGCGGGGTTAAAAAGAATAATCCGATCTTGCCCGTCCAGGGTGATTAAGCCCGAGGTAATGCTGCGAATAATCCGCTCGTTCAGGACCTCGAGCTCAAAGATATCATCCTGTTTGGCCCGCAGCTCGACCCGGCTTTTCATCGCCTGTTCGGATAAGAAGCTACTCAGGAAGGCGACGAGGTAGAAAGCGGCAGTGTTCACCAAAATCATGTAGAAAATGTACCCAGATTGAAATTCGGCGGGGAAAAGCATCCGGCTTCCGAAGGGATGAATAACGCCGCAGTAATGGAGATTCAATAGCAGCCCATAGAGGATACTACATATGGAGGCGATGATCATTCCACCCTTTCGATAGAGGATCATGCTCCCGTTGATGATCGTGAGGATATAAAGAAAGGAAAAAATGCTGTCCATCCCGCCTGTGGCGTAGATAATGGCCGTGACCACGAAGGTGTCCGCCAAAAGTTGGATATAGGCCAGTACCGAAAGACTCTTATAATATTTCAGAAGGATGATATAGATAAAAGTCAGGAAATAAATGGTCGCTATGAGGAAATAGTGGGAAGTCTGGATGTCACCGAAATAGGTTTGGGTCTCTCTGATCTGAATAATGATGGATGCCCCCAGGAGCAGAGAAACAAAAAGCACCCTCAAAAACATCAGTTTTTGAAGGCGCCCGGTAAGCTCTTTCTGAGGCTTTTTCAGGTCAGATTCGACCATCATGTTCGGATTATCCCATGGCCGCGGCCATCTGGAAGATGGGCAGGTACATGGCGATGACCAAGCCACCGATGGCACCGCCCAGAAAAACCATGAGTATGGGTTCCAACAGGGAAGTCAACGCGGCTACCGCTGTGTCCACTTCCTCATCATAAAAGTCGGCAATCTTCCCGAGCATCGTATCGAGGGCACCCGTAGCCTCGCCCACGGAGATCATCTGGATCACCATGCCCGGGAATATGTCGTTTTCGGATAGCGGTTCTGCAATGGTCTGCCCCTCGGCGATACTGCCTCTTACTTCGAGGATAATTTCCTCCAGGACCTTATTACCGGAAGTTCGGGCGACTATTTCCAGGGCGTCCAGTATCGGAACACCGCTCGTAATCATGGTTCCCAAGGTCCGGGTAAACCTTGCGACAGCCACCTTTTTGAGAAGATCCCCGAAGACGGGCAACTTGAGGGAGACGCTGTCGGTCGTCCTTCTTCCACTTTCTGTTGCCCGGTATCGTTTGAATGCGTAGATCAACGCTCCGATCCCCAGAATCACCCAGATAAAATTACCTTTCATGAACCGGCTCATATTTACTACAATTTGGGTGGGTGCGGGCAATGCAGAACCAAAACTTGCGAACATATCTTCAAAGACGGGGATCACGAAGATAAGAATCACGGCGATGACGATGATGGCAATGGCCATGACCACGATAGGGTAAGTCATGGCCCCTTTGATCTGGGATTTTAGCTTTTCGGTCTTTTCAATGTATTCCGCCAAGCGCCGGAGAATGGTATCTAAAATACCACCCAACTCCCCTGCAGCCACGAGATTGACGTATAGATCGTCAAATACCTTCGGGTGTTTCCGCATGGCCTCGGCAAGGGTAGATCCGCCCTCCACATCCCGGGTGATCTCTTTAAGAATCTTTTTGAAAGTCGGGTTTTCCGATTGTCCTGCCAGAATCGACAATCCTTGCACAAGAGGCAGGCCCGCATCGATCATGGTGGAAAACTGTCTGGTAAAAATCACCAAATCTTTGTTCGTGACCTTCGGCTGCATGAAGGAGACATTTGCGAACAAATCTTTGGGCTTGGGTTTGAGTTTTTTAACAGTAAAATTTCGTTTTCTGAGCTGGTTCAGGGCAATCTTTTCATTCGCCGCTTCCAGTTCACCCTTAAGTTTTCTTCCCTTCTTGGTCTCAGCAACCCATACGTATACCGGCATCCCTACGCCTCCTCCGGCCATTCCCATGGAAAACGAAGATCTATATTTCCGGCTAACCCATCGGAGATTCATGATATATGGCATGAAAGATACTAATCTGCGATATGTTAGAGGAATAGACCCGGCATGTCAATATATTGTTTTTTCAAAGGATGCGCTGTTTCAACAACGTGATGGGTTCCTTTTAACACCCGGCATTTGTTTTTTGCATCGAAAATTATTTCTTCTTGACAACCGGCGTACATTCAGTGATATATGAGGCGCTTAAGTATACACACCAAATAAAAAAGGAGGAATTTACTGTGAGTGACGTTACTGCTCCGATGGGAGGAAAAGTTCTGGATGTCAAAGTCAATGTTGGAGATGCGGTCAGCGAAGGTGATGAAGTGCTCATCCTTGAGGCCATGAAAATGGAGTTGCCCGTCGTGTCACCTGCATCTGGTGCAGTGAAAGAAATTAAATGCAACAAGGGTGACGCAGTCGAAGCCGAAGCTGTATTGATCGTACTGGAATAATCTCCGGGACCCATATCGCCTAGCTTCAGAAACCTATTTCTTGGAGGCTCCCCGATGAGTTCGGAACAGAAGATCAAGGAGCTGGAAAGAAAAAATATTGAAGCCGAGTTGGGTGGTGGTCAAATTCGCATCGAACAACAACATGCGAAAGGTAAAATGACCGCCCGGGAAAGGGTTGTTGCCCTCCTTGACAGAGGCAGCTTCCAAGAGATAGACAAATTTGTGGTGCATCGCTGTTACGATTTTGGGATGGAGAAAACGAAAATTCCAGGTGACGGCGTGGTTACCGGCTACGGCACCATAAATGGGCGAAAGGTCTTTGTTTTTTCACAGGATTTCACCGTATTCGGCGGTTCCCTGAGCGGTCCTTTCGGGGAAAAAATCTGCAAGGTGATGGATCTGGCCCTCAAGAACGGTGCACCCATCATCGGTTTGAACGATTCCGGAGGAGCCAGAATCCAGGAAGGGGTCGTGAGCCTCGGGAGCTACGGTGAGATTTTCAAAAGAAACGTCTGGGCTTCAGGTGTTATACCCCAAGTATCCGTAATAATGGGTCCTTGTGCGGGAGGGGCAGTGTATTCTCCCGCACTTACCGACTTTATTATTATGGTGAAAAAAACCAGCAATATGTTTATTACCGGTCCCCAGGTTATTAAGGAGGTCACTTCAGAAGAAGTCACTCCCGAAGAACTTGGGGGTGCCGTCACGCATAACACCAAAAGCGGCGTGGCACATTTTGCCGAAGATTCTGATCAAGCCGCTCTTGATAGGGTTAAAGAACTTCTCGGTTACCTGCCCCAAAATTTCAGAGAAAAACCTCCCACCATCGAATGCACCGACGATCCCCTGCGCACGGACAAGTCCCTGAATTCCGTTATCCCCGACAATCGTCGTATTCCCTACGACATGAAGGCTATTATCCGCTCCGTGCTGGATCACAACCGGTTCATGGAAGTCCAAGAGGGTTTTGCCACCAATATGGTCGTCGGTTTCGGGAGGCTTAACGGCATTGTCGTGGGCATTGTGGCCAATCAACCCAGATCCCTCGCGGGATGTCTCGATATTGATGCGTCCATGAAGTGCGCCAGGTTCGTTCGGATGTGTGACTGCTTTAACATACCTCTGATCACCTTCGTCGATGTCCCCGGATTTCTGCCTGGAGTTAACCAGGAATACGGGGGGATCATCAAACACGGGGCAAAAATCATCTATGCCTATTGTGAGGCCACGGTTCCAAAGATAACGGTCATCACCCGGAAGGCCTATGGCGGGGCCTATGACGTCATGTCCAGTAAACACCACGGGGGTGACATCAATTACGCCTATCCGAGCGCCGAGATTGCGGTGATGGGCGCCAGGGGTGCGGTCAACATCGTTTTCCGTAATGAAATCGCCAAGGCAAAAAACGGTGAATCAACCAGGGAAAAACTTATCGAGGAATATCGGGCCAACTTCGCTACGGCCTATACGGCGGCGGAATTGGGATACATTGATCAAATTATCTTACCGGAACAGACCCGCCCCCTCTTGATAAAAGCCCTTATGATGTTGAGGGATAAGACGGAATCGATTCCGGAACGCAGGCATGGTAACATACCACTTTAAGATTAAATGATCTTTGACAAAAAAAACCTCTGCCCCTTGGAAAGGGGGAGAGGTTTTTTTGGAGTGTTATATATAAACGGTCCGTCAGGCCTTTGCCTGTGCCTTCTTGACCGAACTGGATATGATTTTTCCGGAGACCAACATCCCCACAAACAGCACCATGAGCACCACGAAAACGGCGATATACCGCAGGATAAGCGTCCCGATGATCCATGTAAAGTTATCTTTCACAATGAGGATGGACGTAGGCGTTTGATCTTTTGAGATGGTGATGGAGTGCCATTTCTGTCTCCCATCATCCTCAATGTACGTGGCCTCTTTCCAATTCCGGAATTTGATATCCGGGGCCTTTTCCAAGGCGTTTTTATAAAACTCCAGAACCGCATCATGGGACAATTCGGTGGTCATTTCCAACCGGGCGTCGGTCTTCTTGGTTTCTGTCCCTTGGGGAACGGGGGCCCCAAGGAAGTCCCCGGCAAAGGTATACGCGGGAAAGAACAAAGACAAAACTGTTATAATCAGAATAGCTTTTTTCATTTTTACCACCCTTATCATCCGCTAAGACTAAAATCGTTTAAATACTTTATTATCACACCAATTTTGGTTTGGGAGCCAACGTCCAGCGTCCCATCCCCCTAATCGAACATGGCGATGAACATACCCGCCGCAGCGGCCGAACCGATAACGCCGGCCAAGTTGGGACCAATGGCATGCATCAGAAGAAAATTCGTCGGATCATACTTCATACCTACGACCTGGGACACCCTGGCCGCCATGGGCACGGCAGAAACCCCCGCCGATCCGATAAGAGGATTCATCTTTTCTTTGAGAAACATATTCATGATCTTGACGGTAAGAATACCGCCCATGGTGCAGACCGCGAAGTCCACAAGACCCAGGCCGAAGATGAAGAGAGGTTTCCAGCTCAGGAAGTTGTCTGCATGCATGGTTGCCCCAACGGAAAGACCGAGGAAGATAGTCATAATATTCATCAGGGCCCCCTGCGAGGTGTCCACGAGTCTGTCTACGACCCCGCACTCTTTCATCAGATTACCAAGCATAAACATGCCCATGAGGGGAATGACCGCCGGGACCAAGAGTGCTACGATACCGGCTGTAACCAGAGGAAAAAGCATCTTCTCCTGTTTCGATACGGGCCTTAGCTGCCGCATCTTGATTTTTCTCTCCGCATCAGAGGTCATGAATTTCATGATGATCGGCTGGATGAGAGGGACCATGGCCATGTAAGAATAGGCCGCAAGGGCATTGGCCCCGAGCAGTTGGGGCGCCAGGTGCTGCGTCAGATAGATCGTTGTCGGTCCGTCGGCACCACCGATGATACTCACGGATGCCGCCTCTTTCAGAGTAAACCCTGCCAGCACGGTCCCGGTAAAGGTGATGAATACACCCAACTGGGCTCCGGCTCCCACCAGAAGCGTCTTGGGATTGGCGATGAGAGGCCCGAAATCCGTCATGGCCCCGAGGCCGAGGAAGATGATACAGGGTATGATTTCCCACTCCAAACCATAGTGGTAGAACACCCGTAGGAGTTCGCCGTGACCCTCCCTGATACCCATCAGCGGAACAAGAGGGAAATTGACGATAAAAATTCCGAAACCGATGGGGAGCAGTAAAAGGGGCTCATACTTCTTGGCAATGGCAAGCCACATAAATAAACTACCCACGGCCCACATGATGACGATGTTCCACTGGAAATTGTACACGCCGGTCAGATAAATGATGCCATTCAGCATGTCCATAATTTCATTAAAAGTCATAGTCAGGCACTCCAGTAATAGATAAAATTGATTTAAAAAGTATAACGCCGTTTAATTAGTTACGATGTAGCTATAATTAAGCTATGATTTTTTGTCAAGAACAAAATATGGAGGCTTCGCAAAAAATTCGGTTTTTGTCGTTTTCAACGATATGACATATTGATATCATTTATGTTTATGTATCCATTTTTTAACCTTTTCAACGCGATCAAATGAGGAATGGAAGAATCATTTGTCTGTCTTTAACATGAAAGTATTCTGATGTCATCATCTCAGAGTCCAACAACCTAAATATTTTTCGGACCAATATTTTGCCATTATTCTAGAATTTAAAAACATCTAAATTTCTATTTTTTTTAACTCAGCGAGTGCACCCGACCGGAAGAGCATACGAATTTCGCATTTCTCTTTGCGGGGGGCAAACGGGCTTATATATCTGCAATCCTGCAACTGCCGTCAGGAGGTTTTATGTCTGAAAGGAAAAAAAACGATATTTTGGCCGAACGATTGGAAACATGGAACAGGGATATTGAAGGAAAGCTAAGCAAACGACCTGAAAGAAGGGCAGAATTTGTGAACACTTCCGATATTCCGACCAAAAGGCTCTACACCTCCTTGGACACCCAAGATACCGATTATCTCACAGACCTGGGGTTTCCCGGTGAATATCCTTTTACGCGAGGAGTTCAACCCACCATGTACCGGGGCAGATACTGGACCATGCGGCAGTATGCCGGATTTGCCACGGCAGAGGAATCCAACAGACGCTACAAATACCTCCTGGAGCAGGGACAAACCGGCCTTTCGGTCGCTTTCGACCTGCCGACCCAGATCGGATATGATTCAGATCATGAGATGGCCATGGGGGAGGTGGGAAAAGTGGGCGTGGCCGTCGATTCTCTCGAAGACATGGAGACTCTCTTCAAAGGCATCCCCCTCGACAAAGTAAGCACTTCCATGACCATCAATGCCCCGGCGGCCGTTTTGCTGGCGATGTACATCGCGGTCGCGGAGCGACAGGGCATATCTTCAGAAAAGCTGAGAGGGACTATCCAGAATGATATATTGAAGGAATATTCTTCGAGAGGGACCTACATCTTTCCCCCAAAACCATCCATGCGAATCATCACGGACATCTTTGCCTACAGTTCGAAAAGTGTCCCCCTTTGGAATACGATCAGTATCAGCGGATATCACATTCGGGAGGCCGGATCGACTGCCGTGCAGGAGATCGCGTTTACCCTGGCCAACGGCATTGCGTACGTCGAGGCGGCCATCAAGGCAGGTCTGGACGTGGATTCCTTCGGCCCGAGACTTTCATTCTTTTTCAATGCTCACCTCGACTTCTTTGAGGAAGTGGCCAAATTCAGGGCGGCCAGGCGTCTTTGGGCCCGCATCATGAAGGATAGATTCAAGGCAAAAAATCCAAAATCCATGATGGTCCGTTTTCACACCCAGACCGCCGGTTGCACTCTGACGGCCCGGCAACCCCACAACAATATCGTCAGGGTCGCCTTTCAGGCCCTCTCCGCCGTCCTGGGGGGCACCCAGTCCCTCCATACCAACTCCATGGATGAAGCCCTTTGTCTACCTTCGGAAGAGGCCGTGCAGATCGCCCTCAGGACCCAGCAACTCATCGCCCATGAGACGGGGGTCGCCGACACGGTCGATCCTCTGGCCGGTTCCTATTATATCGAAAACCTCACGAATGACATTTGCCAAAGGGTCGATGCCTATATCCGGAAGATTGACGAGATGGGCGGTGCCCCGGCCGCAATCGAAAATGGCTTCATTCAGAAGGAGATACAGGCCAGCGCTTATCGATATCAACGAGAGATCGAAAGCGAAGATCGCATCGTGGTGGGATTAAACCGATTTCAGGTTGAAGAAAAAAAACCGACCAATCTACTGAGAGTGGACCCTGCCGTCCGAGTCTCCCAGACAGACAAAATGGAGAAGCTCAAATCCGAAAGGGATGCACAAGGGGTGAAAAAAACTCTCGCCGTCCTGAGACAGACGGCCTTGGGTGAGGAGAATCTTATGCCGTCCATACTTAACGCCGTCAAGGCCTATGCCACACTCGGGGAAATATGCGACGTGTTGAGGGATATCTTTGGCGAGTATCAACAGGTTTCCACCCTCTGATTATCGAGATAAATTTTTAGTAACAGGGCCATAAATGCACAAGAGGACTTAGAAGGAGAGCAAATCGGTGGATGAGCAAAGAAAAATCAGGGTACTCGCGGCCAAACCCGGTCTTGACGGACATGACAGGGGAATAAAGGTCATAGCCAGTGGGCTCATGGATGCCGGCATGGAAGTCATCTACACCGGGCTTCGACAGACCCCGCAACAGATCGTTGAGGCTGCCCTTCAGGAAGATGTGGATGTCATCGCCATGAGTATTCTTTCCGGGGCCCACGACTACCTCTTCCCAAAGGTCATGGCATTATTGAATGAGAAAGGAATGGACGATATCCTGGTGCTAGGCGGCGGGATCATTCCTGATGAAGATATTCCGACCCTCAAGACCTGCGGCATTGCAGAGATCTTCGGACCGGGGACCAACACCGGTGAGATCGTCGATTTTATTGAGAAGAACGTCAAAAGGGGAACTTAAAAATAAGTTCCCCTCTCCTCCATACAATCCGTTTATTTTAACACGGAAAACTTAGTCCATTTTTTCATAATGCTCTATTCGTTTGTCCAAACAGGTTTTCTCTTTTCCAGGAAGGCATGCAGTCCTTCCTGTGCGTCCTTGGAGGGCATAAGCTCACCCAGATAGATTTTTTCGATGGCCTGAAGAGACGGTTCCAGATCGTCCATAAGTCCAACCATGATCGCTTTCTTTGTCTTTCGGATAACCTCGGCACTGAGCCCGAGATAGGGTTTGATGAATTCAGCCGTCGCCGACTCCAGTTCTTCTTTGGAAACGACCTTGTTGACTAGCCCCATGGCCCGAGCCTCTTCCGCTGAGATAATTCTGCCGCTAAGGATGAGGTCCATGGCATGTTTTCGTCCAATAATCCGAGGCATAATCTGAGCGGCAATGGGAGGGAACACGCCCACCTGGATTTCGGGCTGCCCGAATTTGGCCCGATCTTCCGCAATCACGAGATCGCAGAAAATAGCCAACTCACATCCCCCGCCCAGGCAGGAACTGTAAACGGATGCCACCGTGGGAACACCCAGTTTGTCCATCAATCGAAACATGCCATGAAAGGCCCCGATCATCTTGGGAGCCAGATCTCCCATGTGCTCCCCCACATCCACACCGGCGGAAAAACACTTTCCCTTGGCGTCGAACAGCACGATCTTCAGGTCCTTCTGCCCCTGCCACGATTTCAGCACTTCATTAATCTCGTTCATCATGGCGATGTTCAAAACGTTCACAGGAGGCCGGTTCAGGGTTATCTTTCCCAGTCCATCCTTGAATTCAACCTCAATATGTTCGTAACTCATAATATAAATCCTCCTTTCCGATGTCCTTAAAAAGCGCTTCGATGTGCCCACTGAGGGCCTCGTCCGCCTCATAAAAAAATCCGAGAAAAAAATCACCTTACATGTCAAAAAAAATCCAGAAGTCTCCTTCTGGATTTTTTTTCATGATTTGAAAGTTATCCTACTCTTTCGGCTTTCCGAGAACAGCTTCAAACATCTCCTGATCATAAGGATGACCCTGAGCAATCATCTGCCTCATCTTGATAATATCCACATCCGTGGTGCCCGTGATATTCTTGGTATTGAAGGCACTCATTCCCATGTCAAATTCACCAAAGGCCTGGGCATTTGCCGCCCACCACATAATTATTTCCGCCTTGGTCCTCTCCCACGCCGTCTTTTTGGTCGCCCTGATCATCTGATAAGACATGGCTACCTGCTGGGGCATCAGGTTTGCATATGTCCACGCCATATCCATGGCCGTCTTATCCAGCAATTCCCTGTCGCGAGGCAGTTCCTTGAGCATGGCCTTGGCCTCTTTTCCCTCGGCACCGGTCTTGAACTCGCCATAAACGATCTCGCCGTTCTCTACCCATTTATCCGTAATTACGGCTGGATTCTTGATGTATTCGCCGTCTTTTTTCAATATAGGAACCACCTTATGGAGATAGTTCTTTCGCAGCATTTTATAGGCGCTCCACTGCTCACACGATACTGCATTCCACATGGCATCCTGCATGGTCATTTCAATGGGTTTAAACTGGCAAGCCCCACCCATAGCAGTTGAACCATGAAGAGGACCAACCTGACCCAGGGTCGCGGCATCGGAGGCAATGGTCAGATCGCAAACGCCGCCGATCTCCTCGCCACCGCCGATGCTCATACCGTTACATACCCGGATAAAAGGCTTTGGAGAGGTCCAAACCGCATCAAACGCACGCCAGTAAATAGACATGTATTCCTGGCAATCCACAGGCCTCATCACATAGTACTCACTGTATTCGGGGACATTTCCACCCGTGCAAAACGCCCTGGTGCCCGCCCCGGTCAAGACCACGCATACGACGCTGGGATCATGAGAGGCCTTGTCAAAGGCGGCCGCCGTAGCTTGAAGCATCTCGCGGGTATATGAATTATATTGTTTTTCATTATCCAGGGTAATCCAGGCGACATAAAGGCCGTCCACCTCTTTCCCCTTAGGATCGATGATCGGCTTTAACTCATAGGTCACCCTCGGCGGCTCCGAAAAATGCAGGTTCTTTTCATCATACATCTGATGATCTAGCTTTTGGTCCTTCGGTGCCCTTGGAATCCATTCAATTCCCATAATAATCTCCTCCTTCTCTTAATGAAGTTTTTAGGGTTTTTATTTCAATGATTAGTCATTCAACCCACACCGAGTCGTTTTATTGACCAACATCCTGGAATTTTTGTCAAATATCAGGAATGCCGTTTGACCCGAAATCCCCGAACCGAGCCTAGAAATCAGGCGTCAGCACGATCCGTTTCATGGGAGGCGTCTTGTGTGCCTCGGCAAAGGTATCAGCAATGGTGCTCATGGGACGCACTTCCACAAACTCTTCCATGTTGATCTTGCCGCTCAGAACCATATCCAAAACAATGGGATAGTATTCCGGGAGACATCCCCAGGTACCGATGATTTCGGCATCAAAGGCCATGAGACGACCGATGGCATATTCGGTCTTACCGAGCCCGAAGCCCACGACGATCAGTTTTCCCGTAAATCCGAGCAGGGTCAGGGCGATCTCTTGACCGGGTTTTACACCTGTCACCTCGAAGATCTTCCATCCAATGTTGGGGAGTCCGTTTTCCTTGCAGAGGCCCTTGAATTCCTTGGAGACTGCCCTCGCGTCCTTATCCGTTGAGTTGATCACAAAGTCGGCGCCGAATTTCAAAGCTCTGTCCAGTTTCTCCTGATTCCGTGCGATTCCGATCACGGTCTTTGCGCCCAGAGCCTTGGCGACCTGCCCCATGTACTGTCCCACACCGCCCGTAATACCGATGACGACGACATTATCACCGGGCTGAATATCTGCCCTCTTGGCGGCCTGATACGGCGTCGTGGCCGCATCCGCTACAACGGCAAGGTGCGAAAGCGGAATGTCTCCGCGGTCCTTGACTTCGCAAAGATCAATAGCCGGGACAGGGATATGGCTTGAAAAACCGCCATAAAGGCCGATGCTGTTTCCCGGCATTTTCTGAGCCAGGCACCTGTTGCCGCGGCCCGTCTTACACAAAATGCACTGTCGGCAGGGCATGACCGCCGGAATGATGACCTCTTTTCCGATCCATGCCTCTTCTCCCGCCACCACGACTCCCGAAATCTCGTGACCGAGCGTCAGGGGAGGTTTTGAAACCGTAGGTACGCCGTCATAAAAGTATCCCAGGTCCGTATGACAGACACCACAGCCCGCAACTTCCACCAGGACCTCACCTGGCTTTAATTCGGGAACGGGTATTTCCGTCTTTTCGAGTTTCCCGGGTGTTGTCTCCTTTGTTTCCCTGTTAAAAACCGTAGGCTGAACCATTTGCCATGTCTGGATTTTGTCAGGTATTGCTCCCATGCTTACCCTCCTTCATGTCTGATATTATCGATCTGTACCCAACTCCTGGTAAAAAAATATTTCCAAATCCGTTGATTCTTCTCTCATCAATTTTCGAAAGGCTTCTTGCCGGTACCTCGGTTTCGGGCCTCTCGGACTCCTTAAATCATGCCATAGCCGCCGTCAACGCAGAGGAGTTGACCGGTGATGTAATCGGAGTCCTCACATCCGAGAAAAACAAAGGCCGGAGAGATATCCTCGGCTTCGGCAAAGCGCTTGAGCAGTATCCTATTCATATAGATGTCTTTGAGTTTTTCATCCGTCCTGATCTTCTCGGTCATATCGGTAGCCACGATACCCAGAGAGATGACGTTGGCACAAATTTTATAGCGGGCCAGTTCCCGGGCCATAGATTTGGTCATGCTGATGACGCCGCCTTTTGCTGCGCTGTAATTTATCTGGCCTACCGTTCCGACAAGGCCGGCCACGGAAGTCACGTTGATGATTTTGCCGTATTTTTTTTCTTTCATATGGACGGCTGCGGCCTGACTACAGAGGAAGGCTCCTTTCAAGTGGATATCCACAACCTGGTCCCATTGGTCTTCCGTCATTTTCAGCATCATCGATGGGCGTGTAAATCCGGCATTGTTCACGAGGACGTCAAGCCCGCCAAATTCATCGATTGCCGCCTGAACGAGTTTTTCGGCTTCACTTTTGACGGCCACATCGGCCTTGACAGCTTTGGCCTCACTGCCTACTTTTTTGATTTCTTCAACGACTTCAATCGCAGCCTTTTCATTTGAAGTGTAATTTACCAGGACCTTTGCCCCTGCCTTGGCATATCCAATAGCAATGGCTCGGCCCACACCTCGGCTACTTCCTGTTACCAAAGCAACTTTGCCTTTGAGTTTCATAAGTTATACCTTTTTTTACGTGAATGGGGTTGAACGGTAAATTAAACGAATGGCCCAAAAAATGGTTACATTATAACTACAATATAGTTACTTTGACAAAGTAAAAAAATCTCCCCGTGATGTCAAGAAAAATTGGGAGTAAAAGTGGGGTTCAGGAGTATAATATTGCCGGACCGGTTCCTGTCCTATTTCCTCAAAACAGAGAAATTGAGTTGAACAAAATGGCAGTTCTGTTAATATCGGGAAACTTTACAAGAAAGAGACAGGACTTTTGAAATCAGCACTCAGGGACATGGCCATTACCAGGGCCGCTCGCCGAATGGGTCATTTTTATTCCACCTTGAGGAAAAAACGTTTCTTCAAGATCCTGGGGATAACCTGTATCATCATCCTATACGGAGCGCTGGCGCTTTTTATTTCGGAGCGTTACTACATCACAAAAGGTGCCGGCGGCATCTTTGACGCCGTATACTGGGCTGTTGTAACAATCGCCACGGTGGGTTACGGGGATATCGTTCCCCATTCGACGACAGGGAAGGTATTCGCCCTGATGATCATCCTGAGCGGCCCCGTCCTGCTATCACTGGTGACTGCCTCAATCGCCTCCGTCTTCGTTGAGAAAAAATTCAGGGAGAGACAGGGATTGGAAACCATAAAAGACAAAGATCATATCATCATCTGTGGTTGGAATCGGAATGCAGAGAAAGTGATTGACGGAATCATATTGCAGGCAAAGAGGTCCGCCCCAAAGATCATCCTGGTCAACGAGTTGAACCAGGATGAAATCCAGTCTATTCTGTACCGATACAAGGACACCTCTATAGGCTTTGTTCGAGGCAATTTCGTGAAGGAGGATGTCCTGGCCAGGGCCAATCTCTCCATGGCCGGGGCCGCCGTTGTCCTTGCCGATATTTCAGGTGGACATACCGAAGAAAAGGCAGATGAAAGAACCATATTCGGGACCATGGCCATTAAATCAACGGCCTCAAAAGTCAGGACCTGCGCGGAACTCATCCACGGAGAAAACAGGGAACATCTCATGAGAGCCCACGTGGACACAATTATCGTGCGTGGAGAGTCGGCAGGACCCATGCTGGCGACCGCAGCCGTCTCCCCCGGGGTGGCGGATTCCATCAAGTTGCTCATGGGTAACCAGGATGAGAACAAGCTCTGGAGGATCTCCGTTCCACCAAGGCATATCGGAAAACCCGCAGGTGAATTGGTCGTTTTTCTCAGAGAAAAGCATTCGGCTCTGCTTCTCGCCCTAGTGAGAGAACGGGAGGGCGTCAAACTGGAAGACATCCTTTCGGAGGATTCGACATTGATAGATGCATTCATCAAGAAAAAATTCGAGGAATCCGGAAAGAATTTTTTTGGAAGGGAAAAGGACATAACCGTCACGATAAATCCTCCGGATGATTACGAATTGGACAGGAACGACTGGCTTGTGGTGATTTCAAGGACAAGGCCTTCATAGCGAGGAGCAGTGAAGCCGGGTCCAGAGGACCCGGCTTTGGCTTGCCCCCGGAGGGGGATAATAGTTACAAGTGACTAAAGTGTCGAGTGACTAAAGTCGCGGTGTCGCTTCGCGATCTTCATTAGGAAAACGATCAAAACAAAAACACCGGAATTTTAAGACCCACGGAGTACTGGACGACTGAAGTGATGGAGTGATGAAAGATCCTTCTGCTCAGCCAAGACGGCATTGGATGAATGCAATTTGAAAAGCTCATGGCCGTTTGTTGTTTTTCCAATACTCCAATCCCGCTGAAGACGGGGTCTTCGACTCCCCAAGTCTTTCTTTGGCAAAGCCGACTGCCTTTGACCTGGCCCTTCGAACATCCCGTTACAAGGGGAAAGGCCAGATTTTCCAGGTTAAAATAAACGGCCGGTTCGGAGGACCATCTTATGCGTACTGTGGGTACAAAAGAAACCGTAAAGACATCCTCCCTCTTCCGGAACCTCAATGATCAGGAACTCCAAGAGGTCTTGAGCATAACCCGAGAAAGGAGATTTCCCAAGGACGAAACGATCATGCATGAAGGGGAACAGGGTGACACCTTGTACATGGTCGTGGAAGGTGAGTTGGGCGTATCCAAGAGCCTCACCTTGAAATTCGGAGACGGTGATTTCCGCAAGGCTGAAAAGGTATTGACGCGATACCGCCCGGATGATCACGCGATTTTCGGTGAAATGGCCCTCATTTGCCAGGACAGCCGATCGGCCTCCATCGTGACAAGGACCGACTGCCTGCTTCTTGAGCTGAAACGAGATGATTTCATTCGGCTGATAGAAAGCCATCCCAAACTGGGGGTAAAGATATTGCTCAATCTTTCCGAGTTCTTAATCAACCGTCTAAGACAATCCAGCGAGGATGTTGTCAGATTGACAACAGCCCTGTCCATTGCCCTAGGTCAATGAATCGGAGATTCTTATTATATCTGGTCACCCTGGCTTCACTGTATTCCTGTGCAGAGCAGAAAGCCCCCTTCAAAACCGTCCCCCCACCCCCTCCTGAAACGATCATCCTGCCCAAAACAAAGAAAGGGGTACCGCCGGCGCCCTATGAGGTCAATGGAACACGGTATTACCCGTTGCCGATATCACACGGATTTGTTCAGTATGGAAAAGCGTCCTGGTACGGGAGAAAATTCCAGGGACGACCAACCGCCAGCGGTGAGTCCTATGACATGGACAAAATGACCGCCGCCCACAAAACCCTTCCCCTGGGTACAATTGTCAGGGTCACCAATCTTTCCAATAAAAAGTCTACCATCGTTCGCATCAATGATCGCGGACCCTTTGTCAAAGGAAGAGAAATCGATCTTTCTTATGCGGCGGCCAAGGAAATCGGCTTGGTTGGCCTGGGCGTGACAGAGGTCAAAGTCATGGCCCTTGCCAAAGAGGTGGGGAAGCTCCATTCAAAGGATGAGACAAGACCCATCGTAGAGATGCAGGATTTTCAAAGAGGGGAATTCACCATACAGGTCGGCGCCTTTCAGGACAAAAACAACGCCATGAGTCTCGCCAATCGATTAAAAGTTCTCTACAACTATGTGAACGTCACCCTCTATAAAAACGGAAATGGCATGACCTATTACAGAGTCAGGGTTTCAAAGTCTCAAACCCTGAAACAGGCGGAAAAATTCAAAAAAAAACTGGAAGATATGGGACTTAAAGGGGCCTTTATTGTCAGGATATAAAGATTTCGTTGATTTTTCGCCTAAGAACGCCCGAGGTCTTGAAGACGACAACCCTTCTCGCCCGCAAGTGAAGATCTTCCGTTGTCTGTGGGTTTCGCCCTCTCCTTGCGGCCTTCTCCTTGACCACAAATTTACCGAAACCACTGACAAGAAGATCTTCTCCTTTCTCGAGTGTTGACTTCATGATGTCAAAAAGACTTTCTACTACGATCCGGGATTGTGTTTTGCTCAGTCCTACATTATTGTAGATATCATTGATAATCTTTTCCTTGGTTAAAGACATCCTCGCTCCCTTCCCCAGCTCATCTATTTGATATCATTCATACTTTCGCCAAACCCCCAAAAGATCAATATGATGGATGATGGCGTCTAGGGTGTCAAGTCTTTTTTAATAACCGAATTTCTTCTTTAGTCTCTTGCACACATAGGCGGGCACAAGCCCGCTGATGTCGCCGCCAAAACGCGCTGCCTCCTTAATGATCGTCGAACTGGTATAAAACCATTTATAGTCGGTCATCAAAAAAACAGACTGCACGTTTCGGTTCAACTTGCGGTTCATGAGCTGCATTTGGAATTCGTATTCGAAATCCGAGAGGGCCCTCAATCCCCTTAGAATAACGTTTGATTTCCTCTCTATCACATAATCGACCAGCAACCCGTCGTAAGAGTCTATTTCTACATTGTGCATATCCTTGCAAACTTCACTGATCATCTCGACCCGTTCTTCCATAGAAAAAAGGGGTTCTTTGTTCGGATTGTTGAGCAGGGCGATAACCATCTTGTCAAATACCTTCAATGCCCTTGCCATGATACTCAGATGCCCGTTGGTTATCGGGTCAAAGCTTCCCGGATAAATCACGCGTTCAGTGCTCATTGATCTTCCTCATAACGGTATAGGGTTATCGTCGTGTCACCGTAAGTCCTCTTGTCGATCCTATTCAGATTGCCCGCTGCCACAGGGAGTTCGTCCGTCTTTGATGATTCTGCAACCACAGTCGAAGGGGAAGCGAGGATGTGTTGTTGAGACAAGGCCTCCAGTAAGGGCGGAACAAAATTTTTACCGTAAGGGGGGTCAATAAAGACCAGTCCAAAGCCTTTTCCTCTCAAAAGGGATTTCCAGTTTAAAGGCCTGGCAAGGTCTCTTTTAATAACAGACCCCAAAGCCTCACACCCACATAACATCAGGTTCCTTTTTATAAGGTTGATGGACCGTGGTGAATTATCAATGAACAGTGCGTATGAAGCCCCTCTACTAATGGCCTCAACACCAACGCTACCCGTGCCTGCGAACAGATCCAGGGTATTGATTTCGGTCATATCTTGTCCGACAAGATCGAAGATGGCCTCCCTGACCTTGTCGGCAGTCGGCCGGATATTCAGACCTCGTAACGCCGCCAGGCGCCGCCCCCTCATCCGCCCACCCGTAATTCTCATAGTCCGTATTCCGTTGAAAAGCGCAAAAACATCGCCCGGCGATTATATTTTTATCCGCTCTCCATCAACCCCTTGAAGTCGTACGGTTCAACATTTTTTCCTCATGGCAGATATCCCAGTTTGGTCTCGCCCGCCCTCACCTTTTGGTGGTATTGTACCGTGATTTGGCTGTCTTGGGGGAAATAAACGTCCAATCTCGAGCCAAAACGAATGAGACCGAATCTATTCCCTGCAATCACCTGATCATTCTCCTTTATCCAGCACACAATCCGCCTGGCAATCAATCCTGCGATCTGCACGGTCATCAATCTTTTGCCGTCATCGGTTTCCAAAATAATTTTTTTGTTTTCGTTTTCTGCTGAAGCCTTGTCCAGGTTCGCTGAGAAAAACTTACCGGGATGGTAGCTGATTTTTATGATTTTCCCACTTACGGGAACCCGATTGACATGGACGTTGAAGATGGACATAAAGATGCCCACACGCAGACATGGCTCGCCCAAGGGGTTATGGTCGTCTTCAAATTTCCGAATATCTACGATTTTTCCATCGGCCGGAGACAGGACGGCTCGTTCTTCTATTTCGGGATCCCGGCCGGGATCCCGAAAAAAGTAAACGGTAAACAACGTGAAAAGCGCTGTGACAACCGGCAGGATGCGAAGGCCTAATAGGAAAAGAATGAGCGTGACAAAGCATCCGACAATGATGAAGGGTATGCCTTCCCTTGCAACAGGCAACCGGTTGTGTATTCGCGTTCTTTCAAGTCTGGATTGGGTCATCATGTTCCGAGCAACCGATAAGTCCCACGCATCGTTATCCTCGCGAAGCCCCCCGATTGCGCAGCGATCTTGGGTTATTTTGAAGAGAAGGCACAAGATGCCGTTCTCTTCACCATGAGGCGAGGCTTCCGGAAAGATCCCCGGTCATGACCGACTTTGCCGGGTTCATTCATAAAACCAGGGCATCATTATATGGTTCCAGAAGGGTTTGTCAACGGACTTCCAAAATCCTTTGTCCTCTTTGATGCTCCGGGAGTTTGACGCTGGATTTAGGCCGAAGGGGCCGGGGATTTAAGGATGGGATTGATCCGAAAGCAAAGGAATGGGGTTAGGCCGGATATCCGGCGGACGCAAATAGGCCGGGACAAGGTCCCGAAGATCATCGAAATCGCCGTTTTCGAACCGTCCGAGCCCCGCCGAAGCCACCGAGGCGGCCCTTAAATTCCAGAGTGGGGCGGGAGCCAGCAGGGCACGAGAACCGAACATATCGGCCAGAACGGGTCCCTGGGAACTTAAATCATTGCCCAGAAACAGGGTTTCTTCACAAACAAAAGAAGGCAGGGACTCCAGTTTCAAACTCGTTTCTTCTGTTAAAGGCTTCATTCCCGCATCCCTGGACCAATGAAACAGGGCGGCAAAAACCTCCCCCTTTCGAGAATCCAGGATAGGGCACACCGGGAGGGACACAAAAGATGCCTGGCTCGCCATGGCTTCCAGGCTGGAAACCCCGATAATAGGTATTTCGAGCCCCTGGCAGAACCCTTTTGCGGCGGAAATTCCCACTCTCAAGCCCGTAAAACTCCCGGGGCCTTTCGCTACCATAACGGCATGGATATCCGCGGCATTCACTTTCGAGGCATCCAACAAATAATCGATAGCGGGCATGACACCGTTAAATTTATTTGTTCCCGGAGACATAGAATACTCCGCCACGAGGGAGCCGTTTTCCAAGAGAAGCCCGATACTGAACTGGAGCGTCGATGTATTTATGGCCAACAACATTGTCTCGAAACCGATGCTAATATTTTATCAACTTCAATACATCATTATAGGTCACGAAAATCATAAGAAAAATAAGGATGCCCATGCCGATCTTTTGGGCCATATCACGTTTCTTCAAACTGATGGGTTTACCAATGATCAATTCGAACAAGAGAAACAAAATCAGGCCGCCGTCGAGAATCGGGATGGGAAAAAGATTCAGGATGCCCAGATTGACGCTTACGATGGCCATGAACGGTACGAGGAGGCCAAAACTCTCCTGAGCGACCTTTCCGGTCATCTGCCCGATCATGAGAGGTCCCCCGAGCAACTTCACCGACAAGCGACCCTGGAACAGTTTGACGACGACCATGCAGGTTCGCTTGATCCATTTCCAGGTCTCGAAGGAGGCCTTCTGAAAGGCCTCAAGGGGGCCGAACTCAATCTTTTCGTATTTTCCGGATGAAACAATGCCGATAAGGGCGGATTTCATTTCCTGGCCGTATATCTTCTCAATATGCTCTTCCGGGATGACCTGCAGTTTCAATAACTCATTTCCCCGTCTCACCGTGACATCAATGGGAATCCCGGCCTTTTCCTGAATGAGTTCTCTCATTTCGACCCACCCCGTGACCTCTTCACCCTGGATGGAGACCACCACGTCACCCTTCAGCAGACCGGCCTTCTCGGCCGGGGATTCCTGGGTGACTTCGCCGATTTCAGGAATACTCACATAGGCTCCGGAGATGACATATATGCCAAAAAAAAGGATCAGAGCCAGGACCATATTAAAAATCGGACCTGCCGCCACGATGGCCATTCTCTTGAGCACATGCTGGTTTCCAAAGGCCCTTTCTTCATCCTCGGGCGGAACGGGTTCGTCTTCATCTTCATTTTCCCCCAGCATTTTCACATATCCCCCGAGGGGTACGGAGGAGATCACATATTCGGTTTCACCAATCTTTTTTCCGATCAACTTGCAGCCGAAGCCGAGAGAAAATTTAAGGACCTTGACGCCGAAGTACTTGGCGACGATAAAATGTCCCAGCTCATGAAAAAAAATCAGAATCCCTAAAACCACGATGAAGGGGACAATATAATAAAAGAAAAGATTCATGATTCACCCGAAATAGAATAGTTTATTTCAGCTTTTTGCATTGTTATATAATGGGGATATAATGTCGAAAGTCAATGGCTGATATTTCCGAGGATCTCCCGCCCCTTCTCTCTCGCCCAGATGTCCGCCCCCATGACGCTTTCGATGCCGTCCAATGGGAACGTCTCGTGGGCGTTCATGGTCTTTTCGATCAGTACGGGAATCTGGAGAAATTCTATCATATTCCCCAGAAATGCCTCCACGGCAATCTCATTCGCACCGTTCATAACGGCCGGCATGCTTCCGCCTATGTCTGCCGCGCGCAATGCCAGATCAAGGCACTTAAATCTCTCCCTTTCACATTTCTCAAAATTCAAAGAACCCACTTCCTCAATTTTCAAGAAAGGAAGAGGCGTCTCCAGATGATGTGGAAAGGAAAGGGCATAGGATATGGGGATCATCATGTCCGGGACACCCATTTGGGCTATGATTGATCCGTCCTTGTATTCGACCATAGAATGAACGATGCTCTGAGGATGAACCACGATACTGATCTGATCCATGTTCAAACCAAACAACCACTTGGCCTCAATGGTCTCGAGACCCTTATTCATCAGGGTAGCGGAATCAATCGTAATTTTTTTACCCATGTTCCAATTCGGATGCCTGAGCGCCTGTTCCGGAGTCACGGATGCCATGTCCTCAGCGGAAAAATCCCTGAAGGGACCGCCCGAAGCGGTTAAGATGATCCGATTGAGGTCTTCTCCGGGATGACCCTGAAGGCACTGGAAAATAGCGCAGTGTTCGCTGTCAATGGGCCGTACGGACACGCCTTTCTCCTGGGCACGATTCATGACGAGTTCACCCGCCATCACCATGGTTTCCTTATTGGCAAGGGCAATATTCTTGCCCTCCTCGACGGCTGCATAGGTCGGAACCAGACCGGCGGCTCCCGCCATGGCCGAGATCACCGTATCGGTTTCACCCAAAGTCGCCAGATGAACGAATCCTTCCCCGCCTGAAAAAACCTCGGTCTTGATGTCCCCCGAAAGGCGGGTCCTGAGGATATCGGCAAGCCCCTCTTCCAACACAGCAACGCCCCAGGGCCTAAACCTGCGCACCTGTTCCTCGAGAAGGTCTATATTCCTACCTCCGGTGAGGGCAATAACCCTGTATTTATCTTTGTTGGCCTCGATAATCTTGAGGGCGCTCGTACCGATAGACCCGGTCGACCCCAGCAGAGTAATATTCTTCATTTCTCCTCGAGAAGTCCTTTGAAATAGACAATCGTTTTTTTCAATCCTGCTTGAATATCGACCTCAGGCTCCCATCCGAGCCTTTCCCGAGCCAGACTGATATCAGGCCGGCGTCTTTGGGGATCATCCATGGGGGACGGATGGAACTCAATGGAGGATCGAGATCGGGTCAGGGTTACAATGTGCCGGGCCAGATCCAGCATTGTATATTCTCCGGGATTCCCAAGGTTGACAGGTCCTATCAAGTCATCCGGGGCGTCCATCATCCTGATGAACCCCTCGACCATGTCGTCGACGAAACAGAATGACCGTGTCTGGCTTCCATCACCGAAGACGGTAATGGGATCGCCGCTGAGGGCTTGAACGATAAAATTGCTGATGACTCTCCCGTCATGGGGATGCATGCGGGGCCCATAGGTATTAAAAATCCGGACGACCCTTATATTCACTTCGTTCTGTCTGTAGTAATCGAAAAAGAGCGTTTCAGCGCAGCGCTTGCCCTCATCATAGCAGGCCCTTATCCCGATGGGATTGACATGACCCCAATAGGATTCAAGCTGGGGATGGACGGAGGGGTCCCCGTAGACCTCACTGGTAGAGGCCTGCAGGATCTTCGCCTTGACTCTTTTGGCTAGCCCCAGCATATTGATGGCACCCATCACACTGGTCTTGGTTGTTTTAACGGGATTGAATTGGTAATGTACCGGAGATGCGGGACATGCCAGGTTGTAGATCTGATCCACTTCAAGGAAAACCGGGTTGACGATATCGTGCCTGACGGTCTCAAAGTGCCTGTTGTCAAGGAGATGGAATATGTTTCTCTTCTGTCCCGTAAAATAATTGTCCAGGCAGATGACGTTGTGCCCCTCATCCAGCAACCGCTCGCAGAGATGGGACCCCAGAAAACCGGCTCCTCCCGTAACCAGAACCCTCCGCCTATCGAATTTCCCATATGCGTTCATTTGATTCAATTTTTTCCTCCATTCCGGGATGTGTTTAAGAAAGAAATTCCGGCGCATCAAAGATCCCCGCCCAATGAGGCGGGCACAGGACCTGGTTTTGTTTAGCCTCCTCGAATGGGCCTTCACAAGGGCCATTAAAAAGCGACTAGATCGACCAAACCAAATAAACATATAAAACAGGCACGGCAAACAACAGGCCGTCTACCCTATCGAGGAGGCCACCGTGGCCTGGAAGGATTTTTCCGGAATCCTTCACGCCGTACTGCCGTTTTAACATGGATTCTGCCAGATCACCGATTTGGCCCGAAATTGAGAGTGCGGCGGCAAGCCCCAGAATCTTCACATCGAAAAAAGCAATGGGCAAAAACAGGAAAAAGAGGAAAGCGGCCACCAGGCTTGACAGCAGGCCCCCAACGGCACCTTCCCAGGTCTTTCCCGGGCTTACGGAGGGATATAACTTTCGCTTACCGAACACCTTCCCAAAATAGAACGCACCCGTATCACTGCAAAAAATAACCGCCAGGAGAAAGAATATCCAGAGATTCCCTTTTGGAAAACGGTCGATGACCACCAGGAGGCATAAGGGAAGGCTGACGTACACAGGTGCCAAAACGGCCTTCGCTGAAAGTTCGACCGCATCCGCTCTTGAGGTCCCGGATGCGAACATGAAAAAACTCAACGGAATAACGGCCCAGAAAAAAATCACGGCGGGAAGGATGAAAAAATCGCCCCGTGAGGCGAAAAAGAAGAGGCAAAAGGTCAAAAGGATGCAGGCATAACGAACGGGCGCCGGACATTTACTGGAGGAAATGTCGAAAAACTCAATCAAGCCGAAAACACTTGCAAGAAAGAGGATCCCATGGAAAAGCCACCTGGGACCGAATCCGATAATATAGATCAGTACAGGTACGGCCACGATACCTGTCAGCCATCTCTTGAGATGCATCACTTAGCTTCTTCTGTCCATGTCATCATCTAATGCAAGGATTTCGCCGGTTGCCAACTGATCACCGGTTGCCCCGAATCGCCTGTCTCGCTTTTGATATTCCGCAATGGCCTCGAGGTATTCCGTCTTACGGAAATCAGGCCAATAGGTGGAGGTAATATAGATCTCGGTATAAGCTATCTGCCATAACAGGAAATTGCTCAGTCGGAATTCCCCGCTTGTTCTGATGAGAAAATCAGGATCCGGTATACGTACCGTGTAAAGAGCATCGGACAGGGTTTGCTCGGTGATCTCCTCACCGGTTAAATCACCGGATTCAATCCTCTTCGCTATACCCTTGACGGCATCACAAATCTCTTGTCGCGATCCGTAGCTCAACGCAAGGGTGAGGACCATGTTCCGGTTTTCAGAGGTCTTGTCCACGGTCTCTCTAATGGTCTGCCGGACATCTTCCGGCAACTTGCCGGTCCTTCCGATGGTGTGGAACCGAATGCCGTTTTCCTGCATCTCCGTCAGTTCATTTTTGAGAAACCGTTTCAATAGACCCATCAGGGCCTTGACCTCATACTTCGGCCTTTTCCAGTTTTCCTCGGAAAAGGCATAAAGAGTGACATAGGATATGCCGATTTCACGGCTCGTCCGGACAATGTCCCTCACGGATTCAGCGCCCTCCTCATGGCCACGGATTCGGTTCATGGCCCGCTGTTTGGCCCATCGTCCGTTGCCATCCATGATAATGGCCACGTGTTTCGGCAGTTTTTCCGGATCGATATTCGGCATGGTCAGAACCGAGACTCAGACCCTCCTTTGGTCGTTGGTTTTCATCCAAGCACGTAACAAAAATCCCTGAAACAGGGCTTCGGGCGGTGTTTTCCCTGGAGTTCACAATAGCATGTAAATCATAAGGAAAACTGAGGAAGGACAACCAGGTCCATGGAAGGGCCTTTCAGAATTCCATGATCTCCTTTTCTTTCTCGGCGGTGACTTCATCGACCTTCTTGATGAATTCGTCGGTTATTTTCTGGACCTCCTCCTGGCCCTTGAAGAATTCATCTTCAGAAATATCTTTTTCATTCTTGAGGTCTTTTAAAAACTCGTTGGATTCCCGCCTGTGATTGCGTACGGAAATTTTCCCCTCCTCCGCCATTTTCTTCGCTACTTTGACCAGTTCCTTTCTGCGCTCCTCTGTAAGGGCTGGAATGGGTATTCTGATCATTTGCCCATCGTTCATAGGCGTCAGTCCGAGTTCTGATTTCAAGATGCTTTTCTCTATCTCTCCGATGACGGTCTGATCCCAAGGCTTTATGGTAATCAAACGACTTTCGGGTACTGAAAGGGAGGCCACCTGATCCAGTGGCATTTGTGTGTCGTAGCAATCCACCTTTATCCCATCCAGGAGGGCCGTAGAGGCCCGGCCCGTCCTGATTCTATTGAAATCCTTTTTGAGGGCCTCAATCGTCTTATCCATCTTTTCCCGTGTGTCAGACAGGATCTGTTCTTTCATGGCGTTTCCCCTGAAATTAGAGTTCCTACATCGTCTCCCAAAACGACCCTTTCTATATTACCCGGCTCTTTGAGATTAAAGACCAGAATAGGTAATCCCTGTGCCATGGCAAGGGATACGGCTGTCAAATCCATCACCTGTAGCTTCCTTTCCAGGACTTCCTGATAGGAAAGCCGGGCAAATCGCTTGGCTGATAAATTTTTCACCGGGTCAGAATCAAAGACCCCGTCAACTTTCGTGGCCTTCAGAAAGACATCGGCCTGAATTTCCAGCGCCCTCAGGGTGCCGGCCGTATCCGTGCTGAAAAAGGGATTTCCCGTACCTGCCGTGAAGATTACCACGCGGCCCTGTTCGAGATGTCCCACGGCGTTTGCCCTGACATAGGGCTCAGCGATCTTCCCCATATCAAGGGCCGACATAACTCTGCTCTCCGAGCCCATATGATTCAGGGTCTCGCTTAGGGCGATACCGTTTATGACCGTGGCCAGCATCCCCATATGGTCCGCAGGTACACGCCCTATGCCGAATTTTGAGGCATTCAGCCCCCTGAAAATATTACCACCGCCCACCACGACGGCGATTTCCACATCATGTCTTCGGAGATTTTGGATTTCGGCGGCGACCGTCTCGAGTGTCCCGGGATCAATGCCGAAGGGTGTCTGCCCCATCAGAGCTTCCCCGCTCACCTTGAGCAGTATCCGCCTGAAGCGTGGCTGATCAGCTGGCATCCAACTCTCCCAACTGGTAGCGGACATAGCGCCTGACAATAATATTTTCACCGGTTTTGGCCATCATTTCATTCAGAAGATCCTGTATGGTCATATCAGAGTTCTTCACGTAGGTCTGCTCAAGGAGGCAGGCCTCGGAATAAAATTTCTTCATCTTCCCTTCGACAATCTTCTCAATGACCTTCTCCGGCTTTCCGGATTCCTTCGCCTGGGTGCCATAGATGTCCTTTTCCTTTTCAAGAACATCGGCGGGGATCCCTTCTCGATCGATCGAAACGGGGTTTGTAGCGGCGATCTGCATGGCGAGATTTCTCACAAACTCTGAAAAATCATCTGTTTTTGCGGAAAAATCCGTTTCGCAGTTCACCTCGACCAGGACTCCGATCTTTCCTCCCGCGTGGATATAGGACTGAATCTGCCCCTCAGAGGTAGACCGGCCGCCTCTCTTCTTTGCCGTCGCGATGCCTTTCTTCCGAAGGTAGTCCACGGCCTTGTCTATATCACCTTCGCATTCCCGGAGGGCCTTCTTGCAATCCATGATGCCTACCCCGGTCTTTTCTCTTAATGCCTTAACCTGTGCCGCATTTATTTCCAATTTATGATTCCTCCACACTCTCTTCGGTTGTCTGATCTTCTTCCTTCTTTCCGACAAAGATGACTTCCGGTCCGTTCTCTTCATCGACAGGGGCATCCTCCTCGGGCTTTTCAGTCTCCGCTTCCCGGCTGGTTTCAGCCTCGGCCCTCAGCTTTTCTTCGGCCAGTTTGTGTCCTTCGATGCAGGCATCGGCCATTTTCGAACAAATCAACCTGATGGCCCGAATAGCATCATCATTGCCCGGGATGATATAGTCGATATCATCAGGGTCACAATTCGTATCCGCAATGGCTATCAGAGGGATTCCCAGCTTTCTCACTTCCTTGACCGCGATATGTTCTTTTTTCGGATCGACGATGAAAACAGCCCCCGGCAGATCATCCATATTCTTGATCCCGCCGAGGTTCTTTTCCAGTTTTATCAACTCCTTTTCCATTTTGAGGGCTTCTTTTTTGGTATAGCGATTGATCGAGCCGTCCGTTTTCATATTTTCCAACTCCTTCAACCGGTTGATGCTCTGGCGAATGGTCTGGAAATTCGTCAACGTACCGCCAAGCCAGCGGTTGACCACAAAAAACATGCCGCACCGCTCACTTTCCTCAATAATGGAATCCCGGGCCTGTTTTTTGGTGCCGACAAACAAAAATGAATAGCCGTCGGCGACCGTCTGGACGATAAAATCGTATGCCGTGCCGAAAAGTTTGACGGTTTTTTGAAGATCTATGATATGGATGCCGTTTCGGGCCCCGAAAATATAGGGTTTCATCTTCGGGTTCCAACGTCTTGTCTGATGCCCGAAATGAACGCCGGCTTCCAATAGCGCTTTCATTTTTATGGATGCTGCCATATTATCCTCCTTGACCTCGGTTTTTCCTCCGTTCAGGACCTTTCCGAACCATTATCCCTTCCCCATGAAGGGCACCGCGGTTCGTCCTGAACGTGTGAAATGTGATGTGTTGATAAATCCATTTATTACGATTTCAGCCCATGGTCTGAATTGACAATCGACAAAAAATCGTTAAACCAAGCTATTTAACATCAAGCCTTTCCTTTTTCAAGGGAAAAATCCCTTTTGATTTCGTTGACCACAGCGAGTCGCTTTCATTATAATATCGAGGATGAAATACGATGGATCAAAAAAACAAGGACGGCCTGGCGAGGTTGGCAAAAAACACGGAACTCCGTGCCACGGAATCTCTGCTACGCTGGAAATTCAAGAAAGAAGGGAAGGATATCCCGGATAAAGAAAGCCTGGAGATGCAATCCAGGAATGTTACGGACCAGGCCCATCAAATCCTGACCAAGAGGGGGAGAAACGTTTGGCAGGGATTTAAGAAGGCATGGAAACACAGGAACAGCGGTGAGGATGATCATTGTTGAACAAGGTTGAGCTCCTAAAAAAAATCAGGGTACGTCTTGATGAGGAGGAAAAGGAAAGGCTTTCTCCATGGGCCTGTCAGAGTGCCTGGGCCCGAAGGAGGACGGAGGAAGCCAAAGTCGGCATGGGACACAGACAAAATTTTTCTCTGGATACGGACCGGATACTTCATTCCCTGGCCTATTCCCGGTATATAGACAAAACTCAGGTCTTTTACCTGATCAAAAACGATCACATCACCCATCGCGTCCTCCATGTGCAGCTGGTCTCAAAAATCGCCCGGACCATCGGTCGGCTCCTGCGTCTCAATGAAGATCTGATCGAAGCCATCGCTCTCGGTCATGATATCGGCCACTGTCCCTTCGGCCATGACGGCGAAAAAATCCTATCCGACCGGTCCCTCCTCCACGGTCTGGACCATTTTCTTCACAATGTTCAAGGGGTTCGGTTTCTGGAAAGCATCGAGCGCAAGGGAAAAGGCTGGAACCTGAGCCTTCAGGTCCTGGACGGTATCCTCTGCCATGACGGTGAAGTGCATAGCCGTGCCCTGGCCCCTGATGGAAGAAAGACCTTTAAGGTGTTCGACCAGGAAATCCGGCGGAAAGGGGAAAACCCATCCTTTGATATTCGCCCCATGACCCTTGAAGGATGCGTGGTCAGGATGGCGGACACCATCAGCTATGTGGGAAGAGACATCGAAGACGCCATCAGACTCGGTCTCATCAAAAGGACCGATTTACCCGATGATTGCCGCCGCTTACTGGGGGATACCAACGGAACGATCGTGTACACACTGGTGGAGGACCTGGTCGCCAATAGCCTCGACAAACCCCATGTCTGTTTCAGCCACGGGGTCAGCGATGCCCTCAGAAACCTGAAGGAATTTAATATGTCTCGAATCTATCAAAATGAAAAAGGCTGGAAACAGACAGAAAAGATAGAGCTCATGTTTAAACTGCTCTTCGAGAAATATCTGAGTGACCTCGAAACCGGGAATGAAAAATCCGACATACACCGCGAATTTCTTGAAGGCATGCCGGAGGAATACACAAAGGAATCGCCAAAGGCCGCCATTGCAAGGGATTTTATCGCCGGGATGACGGATGACTATTTTCTGGGTCAATGCCGCAGGCATCTGATACCGGAACGCAAGTCCTCTGAACTTTAATCCGGCCCCTGTCTTTTTTCTCATTGTTTCCGAATGAAAAATAGCTGCCCCATGGATACAAAATAGCCATTTCACAGCGCCGGTGCTTTTATGTGAAATTATATCCGAGAAATTAGGTTGACAAAAAAGGCTCAAAAAAGTTAAGGATATAGATGTTTTTCACTTCAAAAAATCCATGATAAAAGACAGTCTTTCCCGCGATGATAGGGTCCGAGATATTAGCCCTTTGTTTTAATTGTCGTGAACGGAAAGCAGATTTGGAAATGGGTCGTCAATCTGCGACCTGACTTCTTATTCCATTATGCATTCAAGATGATACTTAGGCGGCAAGGAGGAGTCGACGAAGGCGTAAGTCAATAGTACGTTGAGGAGACGACGACGCAGCCAACACCCGTATCACTTGAATTCGAAATGGAATGAGTATAATGATTCGTCGCACCGAATACCACCAACCTAAACGGGTTATCAAGGGACCGACGGCTTTTTATTTAAACTCCCGGCCGTCATATTTACCAAAAGAATTTGTTGTTTTGAAGGCCATCATCTTGAGGGCGCTAGCGAGATAAGACCCATACGTTCACAAACCCTTACGCGTTCAATGATCTTCGTTTGGTACCCACTGCATGCCTCGTTGATTTAAAGCTCAAAATACAACCTCACGCCCCGATACAAACACGCGTATGAAATCTTCTGAGATCCCGGCAACCGTCGCATTCACATTTTAGCGTTCGATGGGCTGTTTAACACGCGCCTTTGCGCAAACGGCGTCCCAGGGGATATGCATCCCCTGAGGGTTGGTATTTTTCGGCGTATCGCCTTTTCCAGGTATTGTGAGATTATCAAAAGGGAGGCCTTCCGACATGGATCCAGTCAAGGATTCCTCTGAGACAGAACCCCTGTTGAAACTTGAAAACGTACATATGTACTTTGGAAGAGTGGCCGCCTTGGCCGGTGTCGATCTTGAGGTTAGAAAAGGCGAAATCCATTCTATCATCGGGCCGAACGGTGCAGGCAAGACAGTCATGATGAACTGCATCAACGGTCTATACAGACCTCAAAGGGGTTCCATCTATTTCAAAGGGCAGAAAATCAACGAAATGCGGCCCCACCAGCGTGCCAAACTCGGCATTTCCAGGACTTTCCAGAAAATCGAGCTTTTCGGCGGGATGACGGTCCTGGACAACATACGCCTCGGAAGGCACATTCATCTCAAGTCGGGAATTTTGAGCGGCTCCCTTTATGTGGGGAAAACCAAACGGGAAGAATTGGAATCCCGAAAGTTTATCGAAGAGGAAATCATTGATCTGCTTGAAATAGAGAGCATACGAAATAAAACCGTTCATATGCTTCCCTATGGTCTTCAGAAACGCGTGGAACTTGGACGAGCCTTGGCCCTCAATCCTGAATTGCTTCTCCTTGACGAGCCCTTGGCCGGCCTCAATCTGGAGGAAGTGGAAGATATGGCCCGTTTTATTCTGGACATCAACGAAGAGGATCGCTGGAAAGTGACCTGCATCCTGGTGGAACACGACATGGGCGTGGTCATGGACATCTCCAAGCAAGTCTTTGTTCTGAATTTCGGCAACAAAATTACCGACGACACCCCCGAAGAGGTCCAAAACAACCCGGACGTCATCAGGGCCTATCTGGGAGAAGAAGACCTATACGCCACAAGGAGGTAGCGGTTGCGATGAGCGGATCCAAACTCGAGATAACAAAAGATCTCACCATACCCAAGCTTTTCCTCCGCCAGTGCAAGAAATACGGAAAAAACAAAGTGGCCATGAGGGAAAAAGAGTTCGGTATCTGGACCCCCTTTACCTGGCAGGACTACTACGACAATGTCAAATATCTCTGCCTCGGCATGATCAGTCTTGGTCTGTCGCAGGGGGATAAGGTGTCCATGATCGGGGACAATCGGCCCGAGGGTCTCTGGAGCGAAATGGCCGCTCTTTGTGCCGGTGGCATAGGGGTTTGGCTCTTCCAAGACTGTATGATGGACGAGGTCAAGTATATCATCGATCATTCCGACACCAAATTCTTTATGGGTGAGACCCAGGAAGAGGTGGATAAGGCCCTGTCCATCCAGCACGAGTGCCCCAAACTGGAATGGATCATCTGGGACGACCCAAAGGGCATGAGGAACTACCGGCAAAAAAACTTGATCAGCCTGAAAGAGGTCCAGGAACTGGGAAAGGAATTGGATGAGAAGGACCCCGGCATTTTTGAAAAAACCATCAACGAAGGGCACGGCGACGACATCTGTCTCCTGTTTTATACCTCCGGGACGACGGCCCTGCCCAAGGGCGCTCTTCTGAGCCACTGGAACATGCTGACCATGGGCCGGAATCTTATGGCGGTCGATCCCTGTTACGACACCGATGATTTTGTCTCATATTTGCCTTTCGCCTGGATCGGCGAACAAATGATGTCCATCTCCTGCGGGCTTCAGATCGGGTATACGCTCAACTTTCCGGAGGAACCCGATACGGCGCTTCAGGATTTGAGGGAAATCGGCCCCCATGTCATGTTTGCGCCTCCAAGGCTTTACGAAGGCATGACCAGACAGGTCCAGGTCAAGCATATTGACGCGGTGTGGATCAAACGGAAAACCTACGGATTTGCGACCAAAGTCGGTTATAGGGTGGCCAATCTTAAATTTGAAAAACAACCTGTACCCCTCCATTGGAAGTTCCTGAACTGGCTCGCCTATATCACCATGCAGAAAAAGTTGAAAGACCACCTCGGCATGTCCCGTCTCAGGCACGCTTACACAGGCGGGGCCGCCATGGGGCCGGATCACTTTCGTTTCTTCCACGCCCTGGGGGTCAATCTCAAACAGATCTACGGTCAGACCGAGATTGCGGGCATTTCCATCGTCCACCGGGACGGCGATGTCAAATTCGATACCGTCGGTACGCCTATCCCCGAGACAGAGATCAAAATCACCGAGGAGGGTGAAATTCTTTCCCGAAGCCCCTCCGTGTTCCTGGGATATTATAAAAACGACGAAGCCACCGAAAAAACCCTGGTGGACGGCTGGCTCTATTCCGGCGACAGGGGATTTATCGACGAAGATGGGCACCTGGTGGTGTTTGATCGCTCAAAAGACGTCATGACCCTTAACGACGGAAGACCCTTTTCGCCGCAATACCTTGAAACAAGGCTCAAATTCAGCCCCTTCATCCAGGAGGTCTGGGTCATCGGGGATAAGAGAAACTATGTCACCGCCGTGATGTGCATCGACTATGCGGTCGTCGGCAAGTGGGCCGATGACAAGAAAATCAACTACACCAGCTATCACGAACTGACCCAAAAGCCCGAGGTCTATGATCTGGTTCAGAAACAAATTGAAGAGGCCAACAAAGACCTCCCCACCCCTGCGAAAATCAACCGATTTGTCAATCTATATAAGGTTTTTGATGCGGATGATGAAGAACTGACAAGGACCAGTAAACTGAGACGGGCCTTTGTGGAAAACCGGTACAAGGACATCGTGAAGGCCTTGTATTCGGATGTTGACATCGTTCACATGGATACGACCATCACTTACGAGGATGGAAGAGAACAACGGATCAAAACCGACCTCAGCATCCGGAAGGTGATGGTTTGAGTCCCAAGGAGAATTATTCGTTATGGCTTAGTGATTCATTGTTCTATATCCAGCCAGACGTGACACAACATCGTATCTCCGATTTCATACCATTGATGGAGGCGAACAGATGGAACTCTTCATGATGTCATTGATCACCGGGATTATGGTGGGCGGCATTTATGCTCTCGTAGCCCTCGGCTGGGTCCTCATCTACAAATGCTCCGGGGTCCTGAATCTGGCCATGGGAGAACTGACCCTTATCGGCGCCTATGTGACGCTCACCTTCTACCAGATGGGACTGCCCTTTATTCTTGCCGTCATATTTACTTTGATTGTCGGCATCATCCTGGGATTTTTGACGGAAAGGATCTTCCTGGACAAACTGATCGGAGAGCCCATTCTGGCCGTTATTATGGTGACCGTAGGACTGTCTTTCTTTTTTAAGGGGCTCGTAGAATTTCTGTGGGGCACGGACACGAAAGTTTTTGACCCGCCCGTCTTCGCCATAAAGCCGATCACCATCGGTTTTCTCAAAGTCTCTCCCGTTTATCTCTGGTCCTTTATCCTGGCTATTATCCTGCTCATCGTTTTTGTCGCCTTTTTCAAGTACACCCGCTGGGGCCTCTCCATGCAGGCCACGGCGGATGATGAAACCGCTGCGCTTTCCCTCGGCGTGAGCGCTCGCTTCGTCTATGCAGCAGCATGGGGGATCGCCTTTATGAGTGCAGGAGTCGGCGGAGCCCTGCTTGGAAACATCAACGGCATCAATATCTCAGTGGGGCATCTCGGACTTCTGGTCCTGCCGGCCGTGGTGCTCGGAGGTCTCAATTCCGTGCCCGGCGCCATTGTCGGGGGAATGCTCATCGGCTTGCTCCAGAATTTTTCCGGATCCTATCTCGATCAGTTCTTTCCGGGTGGTGTAAAGGAAATCGTACCTTTTGCGTTCATGGCCGTCTTTCTTCTCTTCAAACCTTACGGTCTCTGGGGATGGGAAAGAATCGAGAGAGTTTAACCTGGATTTTACAGATATAAAATTTTCGAATTGAGCGAGGTTCTTTTATGTCCAGCGTCTGGTTGCCATGCGGGGATTATCATCAACGCTATGCCCTTGACCAGGGCTGGTGGCAGACAAAACTCATCAAAGGCAAGATGATTTTGCTTCTCGCCATCATGTTTATCGGGCTTCCCTTGCTTGCCCCCGAATACTGGGTCGGCGTTGCGACCATGGTCGGCTACACGGCCATGGGCGCCCTGGGCGTTCAGCTACTCATAGGCTATGCCGGGTTGATCACTCTCGGTCACTCCGCCTTCATCGCGGTGGGGGCTTACACCAGTACCCTTCTTGTCCTCCAGTTCCCCTGGCCGAAACTCCTTCTGGACTGGGGACTGGCATACCCCGTCAGCATTGTCGCCGGCGCCGTCGTGGCGGGCCTATGGAGCGTCTTATTCGGCCTCCCCTCGGCAAAGGTTAAGGGGTTCTATTTGATCCTGACCACCATGGCCGCCCAATTCATCACCGTCGATTTTATCCTGACACAATATGTCAGCCAGATCGGCGGCAGGGGCCAGGCCTTCTCCCTCCCCCCCGGGACCATAACGATCGGTCCCTGGGTGATAGATACGGAAGTCAAAATCTATTACCTCATGGCCGTCCTTCTCACGCTCATGGTGATCGTCATGGCCAATCTGCTTCGATCGAAGGTCGGCAGGGCCTGGGTCGCGATTCGGGACAACGATATCGCCGCAGAAGCCCTCGGCATCAATATCATATGGTACAAACTGCTCGCCTTTTTTGTGGCCGGGTTCATGGGGGGCATTGCCGGGGCCTTCTGGGTCAGCAACACAGCCGCCCTCAGTCCCGAGCATTTTCCCTGGTTCTGGTCCCTTTGGCTGGTCGGTGTCATTCTGATCGGGGGGGTCGGATCCATTCATGGGGCCATTTTCGGTTCTCTCTTTATGGTTGTGATCATGGAATTCCTTCAGCTCGCGGTCATTCCCCTTTCAGAATACTATCCCAAACTTCTCATTGACTTTGCCTACATCAAAGACATGGCCTTCGGACTGGCCATCTGCGCCTTTCTGATTTATGAGCCGAATGGGCTTGCCTATCGGTGGTGGCAGGTCAAAAACTACTTCAATCTGTGGCCCTTCTCCTATTAAGTGCTCAGGAAGGCCCCAACGTTGCATAAAAAACATGACAAGGGATTGTTAAATCCAACAATAACAAGCGTCTTGGCACAGTCGACAGTTATTCCTGGTTATTCATTCATTTTGTCATGTTTTTTACCCTTCGGGAAAGCCGAGGATACCGCATCTCCTTCGTTGTCAAGGGTTTGAGGTAGAATACTACAGCTTCACCCTTTCCGCCTTGAATCTGCGGCATCCTCGACTTTTGCAACAAGGGGGCAGATTTTGGGCGCGCAGCTCATTTGGCGTGGTTTCTCTGAATGAATCATCGGTAAGAAGAAAATACGAGAAAGGAGGTGAAGGGATTATTCGCCCTATGCATCGGGTTGGCAATGAGGAGTTTAAAAAAGTCATAAACCGTTTTAAGTGGAAGGGGGAAGACATATGGAGAAAAAAGCATTTATAAGACTTTTGGTCCCAATCCTGGCGGTTTTCTTTCTTTTTGGATTTTGCACCAGCGCGACGGCCAAGGACATTAAAGTGGGCGGCATCATGGATACGACAGGTGCCACCTCTGATGTGGGAAAGGACTATGCCATCGGCATGGCGGAGGCCTTCAAATACATCAATGAGCAGGGAGGCGTCAACGGGAAAAAGATAAAATATACCTGGTTTGATTACGGATACCGCATCCCCGAGGCCATCACAAAATACAAACTCTTGAAAAGACTGGGCTCAAAGGTGATTATGGGTTGGGGGACCGGCGATACCGAGGCCCTCTCACCCACGGTGAATAAAGACAAACTTCCCTACGTATCTGCATCTTATTCCGCCCATCTGACGAATCCTGCGAAGACCCGTTATAATCTATTCTTCTCGTCGGACTATTCCACTAATGCGCGGGCCTGCATTACCGCCTGGTTTGACAAAAAATGGCCCCAACATCCTGATTACGGTAAGAGAAAACCCAGATTCGCCTGCTGTTATATGTTCGCTTCGCCATACGCCAGCGCCCCTATCAAGGCGATTAAAGACCAGGCCACATTGCTTGGATTTGAGATCGGACCGGACCAGGACGTATCCCTCTTTGCCCTGGACACCAAGAGCCAGATCATGGCCCTTCAAAAATTCAAACCCGATCTCATCTGGCACGGCAATACCACCATGTCTGTTTCGGCTACCATCCGCGACGCTTACGCCCTTGGGCTGAAAGCCGGCCATATCATCGATAACTGGGGCTTTGATGAGAACCTGCCGCGCCTTGCCGGAGAGGCCGCAGAGGGAGTGTTGGGAGCGACACCCCATGCCTTTTTCGGTCAACCTTACAAGAACATGGACATCGTCATGGCCACGGCCAAGAAATACAATCCCGGGATCAAGGAGTCAAAGAGGCTGAACCGAACCGTCCAGGCCTGGGGCGACGCCCTGATCACCTGGGAGGCCCTGAAGCGTGCCGACAAGGCCGGAGATCTGTCGGGTCACGGCATTATGGTCAAAGGTTTCGAGACCATGAAAAACTTTGACATCGGCCTGGGGGCCTCGCCCATTACATTCACGGACAAGGATCATCGGCCCGCAACCGGCTGTCTCGTTCAGGAGTGGAAGGGCGGCAAATTTCAGGAAGTGGAAAGGGTCGACCTTAAGAAACGCTGGCCGGACAAGTGGGAAAATGAATGGCTCGGGTGGTAGCGACCGTTTGAGTCATGGTCTCGCACAATAATCATCACCCTTGGAGGAAAGTCTTTTGGAAGCTGCAGAAGCCATCCTGAAGATCAACAATATAGAGGTGAAGTACCATGAAGTGATCCTGGTACTCAAAGGGGTTTCCATTGAGGTGCCCAAGGGAGGGGTCGTTGCCCTCCTGGGTGCAAACGGCGCCGGGAAAAGCACCACGCTCAAGGCCATATCCGGTCTCCTGAAAACGGAAGACGGTGAGGTCACCGACGGTGCCATCGTCTATGAAGGCCGGCCCATCCATCATGACAGGGCGGCCAATATCGCACGATTGGGTATCGTCCAGGTGATCGAAGGCCGGAGGGTCTTTGAACACCTCACGGTGGAGGAAAACCTCAAGGTGGGTGCTCATTTGCGGAAAACCGGTTCGGTCAAGGAAGGGCTGGAGCTGGTTTACCACTATTTCCCGAGACTTCGAGAGAAGCGCAACGAAACCGCCGGATTCGTCAGCGGAGGCGAACAGCAGATGACCGTGGTGGGCAGGGCACTCATGACCGAACCGAAGCTGGTCTTACTGGACGAGCCGTCCATGGGACTGGCGCCGAAACTGATTCACGAAATATTCAGGATTATCATGCAGCTCAATCAGGAGCAACACATCTCTATTCTGTTGGTGGAGCAAAATGCCAAACTGGCTTTAAATGTCGCGCCCTATGCCTATGTCATGGAAACGGGACGTATCGTGATGGACGACTCCTCTGAAAAGCTGAGCCAGAATGAGGACATAAAGGATTTCTATCTGGGACTCACCGACAAGGGCGGTAAAAAAAGTTTTCGGGAGGTCAAGCACTATAAGCGCAGAAAGAGATGGCTTACTTAAACAAGACATTCCGTGATGCTGCAAACGGTCACGTTTTTTAAGGGAGGTTGAACTATGAACAAAAGACAGGCATTGCTGATGGCTTTTATTCTGGCTCTAGGGACTGTTCTGGTTTCCTGTGCGGGTATGCAGGTGAAACCCACAGAATCCAATTTCAAGGCTCCGAAGGTCACCCTTGATTCCATCCAGCCCTCCTACTATGAGGGCTTCTGGTATTATGGCAAGGCGAAACCCGCCATGGGAAAAGCACCAAAGGGCGGAGGTTCCTCACCGGTCACCCTGGATTTCGTCTTTCAAATCACCAACCCCAATCCTTACCCTGTAAGCCTTGATTCCGCCAGTTTTTTCCTTTACTTCGAGGACTACGAACTGCGCGTCGTCAACGACTCCAATACCGTGTGGATACCTGCGGGAAAGACCAATGCAAAGGTCCTCCACGTGACCCTTACGCCTTTTTCCACCTATGCCAAGTTCCTCCTGGCCGGAAAACAGTTGGCCATGGAAAGGGGTGACAAGCCCTGGGACAAGGTGACCAAATGGTGGACGGAACTGCCCGAAATGTCCTTCCCGATCGATCTGAAGGAGGGCAATTTCACCTTCAGCGCAGAGGGAGGCGTGGTCAAGGTCATCCCCATTGCCATCAGGTATCCTTAGGCTCAAGGTCCTGACACCGTCCGTCAGAATCCGATGGGGAAAAGCGGATTCAGGCTATTTTCAAAAAAAGGCATCCGGGGGTCTACCAGTCCCCGTGATGCCTTTTTTGCTCTCTCACGCCCAGCACATCATTCTTACCAAGGCACATCGCCCTCTTACCGAAAAAGAGTTTTTTGACCAAATGACCTTTCTCTGTTACTAATGAAGAAATGTCTCACTCGGCATACATTTGATAATTCCCCTTATTGACAGAAATCACTCTGATCCAGCTCTTTCAATCAATCAGAGTGTAGTAGAGAATCCGGGTCCAGAGGGCCCGGCGTTGGCTGAACCCCAAAGGGGTATCGATGACAGGAAACCGAGCATGAAATTTCAAACCCTAATGCAAGACTCTATGGCAGAGCCTATCGTATCCGACCTGGTCCTGAGGGCTAGGTTTTTGACCGCGAAATAAACCTTAAAAGAACCCTTCATGGATACCTGTATTTCTCAAGTGATTATTATGCGAATCAAGGAGTTCGGAGAATCGGACCTCCTCGTGACCTTTTTTACCCCCGATAAAGGTCAACAAAAGGGCGTGGCCAAGGGCGCTCGAAGAAGCCTCAAACGATTCGTAAATTGCCTGGATCTTTTCTCCCTTGTCAACCTCGAATATCGAATAAAAAAATCAGGAGGAGACCTTTGCTTTATCAATTCAGGCAAGCTCGTGGACGCCTACCCTGGTCTTCGGTGCGATTTCTCGACCCTGACCCGGGCAAGCTATATGATTGAGCTGACGGAAATCCTTTTTCCTTCCGGGGTCGCGGATGAAGCGATGTTCCTCCTGCTCAGGGAATCCCTCCGGAACCTCGAGGAAGGATCGAACAGGGAAATGACCCGTATTCTCTTTGAGGCCAGGGCCATGGCGCTCGGCGGTTACAAAATAGATTTGGGCTCCTGCTGTATCTGTGGCAGGACCTATACCGGCCGAGGAAGTGCGGTTTTTAAACGGGAAAGGGGCGGCATCGCCTGTTTGAACTGCCAAAACGCATCCAAGATTGCGCCTTCCATGAGCCCTTCGGCAGTGGATCTGCTGGACAAAATGCAAACAGGAAGGATTGATGGAACGGCGTTCGTGGAGTCAGGGGGTGGAATTCTGGATGAGATCGCATCCGTTCTAAAGCTGCACCGGGAATACCGGCTGGGGCTCAAGCCCAAAACCGCCTGCTACCTGGAATCCTGAGATCGCTCCTGATTTTTGTCAATGGATTTGGGATGGGTATCGAGATCGTTTCCTGGCCAGTGTGATAAGTCCGATGAGGCCGGAGCTGAAAAGGACGATACTGGGAGGCACGGGGGTGTTTATAGGTTCATCAGAGATAATTAAAAGGCTATAATTCAGCACCCAGTTATCTGCAGCCTCCCCAGGCCCAGTGCAAGTTTCTATTCTAATCGCATCGTTTCCGTCCAAAAGATGGACAAAAGGCATGAGGTCGATGATATCTTTTCGAGCATAATTGATGTTCCCGCTGTCACCATTTGTAAGCGTTCCGACCTTCTTTCCGTTTAAAAAAACCTTGCTCTCCCCATATGTTCCCTGCCCGCCCGAAAAAATCTCCAGGGTGGCGCTTGTAATCATGCCGATGCCCGACAGGCTATAGGTGTGTGTCCAAGTCAGAGGGAGATCGTTTATAGTAGTAAAAAAATTTGTCATATCCCCCCCCTGGAAACCCACAGGGAGACCGTGCCAATCAAAAGTCGCATTCTCCTTCACGCCAAGGCCAAAACCATCTTTATCGCCATACAAATCTTCAATGGTCGCCCCAGATGCCATTGTCGCCCAGCCGATAACAAAGGCGGCACACAAAAAAGGGATGATTCTCCTCATTTTACGACCTCCGGGATGTCCGTTCAAAAAGACTGCCTCAAAAAAGTTTTCATCAAATTTGTTCCGGGATGACGATGCTCAGTATTTTGGATGGCTATAAGGTATATCAAGAAACGTGCCGGGAAAGAGTGCCCTTTTTAAAAACACAATAACCTATATTTTCTGATAGTTAGTGCCCATCCAGGAATGAAATCCGGGCACGCGTGAGTTTTCAATTCAGAAATAGGCAATTTTTCGCAAGTTCAAGGAAATCAAGGGATTGAGCGGAGACGTACAAGTGTACGTCGCACAAAGAATCCCGCCGATTGACGCCGAAATTGCGGAAAAGGGCCATTTCTGGATGAAAACTAGTTAGAGCGGCACAAAAAACAGAAAGGCAAAGTGTGTAGAAAAATGCCTTTTTACTATGAAATCAATTTCCACCAGTTGGCAATATTATACACATATAAATAAAAAAATTTACCGATTGAGCGGATAGTATCCCCGGCCCCCTGTCCGGCGGTATCCGAGTGCTTTTTTGTCGGCCTTAACGACACCCCACACTTCAACCCGATTTTTTTAATAATTTCAAATTTTTTCATGCATCAATCAGGGTGAATTCTCGGGGGAGGAGGAGGCAAGGGATGATGTTTCATGAAACGACGGGCTTTCTTTTGCAGTTCGTCCAGGTTTTTTTTCTGCTCCGGGGTCAAATGCACGCTCATTTGTGAAAAGCCGTCGTCTATGATCTCTTTCATCTGCGATAGCTCCCGCATACGGTGCTCTCGACTCCTCTTTTCTATTTGATCCAAAATCGGTTCAAACGTCCGTCTCTGCTCTTCAGTCAGATCCAACTTTTTCGACAGTCTTTTCAGAAAAAAGGCCTTCCTGGTCGCAGGATCTTTCCTCATGCGTTCGAAGCGCTGCTTGTGAAGAAACCGGTCCCCCAACGATCCGGCCGCGACCCCTAATAAAAAAACGAGTATCAACCCTACAAACAATTTCCATTTTCTCATGATTAAGCCCCAAAGCCGAAAAGTTGGAAAAAACTCAGATCTTCAGGATCAGCCGTAAATACACTCAGGACTTCATAGTCATGAAAGGCGTCCGAACCCAGAAAAGCCAGAGCGCAGAGGAGGATCAAAGCACAGGTGACCGGTGACAGCCGCCAGGCGATCTGTTCTAATCCCAGCCAGAAGTCCGCCCCTGCTTTCAGGGGTCCCATGGCTCGAATCCGCGGCATGGTGCCCAGCCGCCAACGATCGTCCACCTCGAGGGATTCCTTTTCAAGGTAGGCCTTGCGAAGGCTTTCCTTCAACGCCTTATTTTCTGTGACCGGATATTTCATGATGACATCCTCCCTTCCTCTTCAAGGGCACTTCTGAGGATTTTTTCAAGCTTCTTTCGGGATCGAAAGGACCGGATTTTGACATTGGACACGCTCCAACCCAACTGTAAAGCCGCTTCTTTTCCCGAGAACCCCTCGAGGTAAACCAACTCCAGAATCATTCGATCCTCCGGGGAAAGCCTCTCCAACGCCCATTCAAGGACCTCCCCCGCCTCCTTCACCGCCCCCCTGTCATGGAAGAATTGGCTGGACTGCTCCGACATGACCTCTTCCAGCCATTCCCTGTGTCTATCTGAAAGGCAACTCATAGGGACTTCACGGGATTTATAGGTCTTTCTCCAGTAATCATAACAGGTTCTTACCGCAACGGTCGACAGCCAGGATTTGAAGCGATCCCCACCCTGAAAACTGGCCAGGGATTGATAGGCCCTGATGAAAACATCCTGAGTCGTCTCGTCCACTTCCGAGTAAGGGACATGTTTTTTCACAATTCTTAAGACATGATCCCCATACCTCTCCATTAACCCCTCGAAAGCATTCACATTTCCTTCCAGGACTCGTCGAACGATCTCCGAATCACTCGATTTTTGGTTTTGACCATACATGGATCGGGGGATGAAAGGCCTTTCATATTGGTGCTCATTTTACAGAAAAACAGCATGAAGGACAACTTATCTCCTCTCAGGCCGTGCTGCGTTGTGTCGGAACCCTTATTCGCTATCGGGCTGCCTCCATGCGCGCACCCGGTCTTGCCATTTTCCCCTTCTTTCCTTTTTCATACGATCGAGTTTTTCCAGCTGTTCGGGGGTCAACAAACCTTTCAATTCATGCATCATCCCGGCTCTGAACACGAGCATCTCCTCCCGGGCGGAAGACACCTCCCGGTGGGCCTGACGAAGGGCTGCCTCGTCGAAGTTCTCCGCCCTTATGACCGATGCGAGTTTCCGCCTTGCCTGCCGGGCTTCATCATGGAGGGCTTTCCCCTCACTTTCAAACCTGGTAACGACATTGAGCATTTCTTCCTGCTGGGCGGGCGTGAGCTTGAGTTCCAGAAAGACCTTCATACCGATCAATCCAGGACCTTTTCCCGGAGACCCCATGATCCCGCGGTGCATGCCTGCCGTTGCGGCCAGCGGACACGTGAGGAGAACTGCAAAGATTGTAAAAATGGCCATGATTCTTGTCGATTTCATTTTTTATCCTCCTTTCAATGTTTAATGTCGCCCTCTTTCCGGAAAAGGTTACATCCCGGTGCCATTTTTAAACGATTCGCAACTGTTTAGTCTTTAAACGCATTCAGCTATGGATAGATCATGACAATCTCTTTTCAAAAACGAGAAAAACGGTGCCCGGGAATCCGCACAAGATCTTCGTCAAGGCGGGCGAAGCGCCTCTCTCACCTGTGCCATGCAGGTCTTTGCCCGAGCGTTATCTGCCCGAGGTTCATCGCCGCCCTCGTTGCCCCGTTTTCATCGATCTTCCCGTTAGGCCCTTGTTTTTGAAAAGATATTGTCATGAACAGAGAACTTCATTTTATCAAAAGACTAAACTCATGCGTTTCTTTTTCGTTACGGCTTTTCCTGTAACCATCTGACAGAACAAAACGACTCACTCTTATATGGTCACGTATTCGCGGGTTCAATCCTGATGAATTCGTAAAAATTATTTTTTGACTTTTTACCGGACCACCATATCTTAATGCAATCAATACCTAAAGTTTGCAAGATTCAGGTCATACTTGTCCATGGCATATCCGGAGCAACCCCGGGATATCACCTCTCCATGAGCAAGCTTGACCTTGTTTGTCAACATCCGGAGTTTGACTGCACATGAAAAATTGGCCATATATTTTACTGACCTTCCTTCTGATTTTTATTTTCACAACCTCTTGCGCCCCATTTATGCCCCAGGTGCGCAGCAAACCCGAAGGCGATCTGCCGACCGATTTCTCCCTCTACGGTGAAGGACGGGAGAGGCCTGAAAAATGGTGGGAGGTCTTCAATGCTTCGGACCTGAATGCACTCATCGAGAAGGCCTTTGCCGGAAACCCCTCCCTGAGGGCGACCTGGGCACGCCTGGCGCAAGCCCGGGCCCTGGCCGTTCAGACCGGTGCGAACCTATATCCGGATCTTACTCTGAACGCAGGTGGTTCCCGTTCCCGACAGCGGGTCGATGGAGGGGACGGCACACGGCACAGCGTGCAAACCGGTAAGGATTACTCCCTTGGGCTGTCAAGCCGGTATGAACTCGATCTCTGGGGGAAAATTCGGTCCGAACGGGAGGCCGCCCTTTTGGAGGCCACAGCCACGCGAGAGGATGTCCATACGGCCGGCATGTCACTGGCGGCCGAAGTCACGGAGCGGTGGCTTCGGATCATTTCCCAGAGAATGCAGAAGAACCTCCTGGAAAAACAGCTCGGGACCAATGAAACCTACCTCGAACTCGTGGAATTGCGGTACCGCAAAGGCATGGTATCGGCCCTCGATGTCTATCAGCAACGACAGGTAGTGGCCAAGATCCAGGCCCAGATCCCCCTGGTCGAGGCCCGGGAGCAATTGCTTCTCCATGAACTGGCGGTGCTCCTGGGTAAACCGCCGCGGAGTCCGCTTGAGATCGGTCACAACGCACTACCGGCACTGGAAAAGATTCCGCCCATGGGCCTCCCCGCCGATCTTTTAGGAAACAGGCCCGATGTGCGGGCGGCGGGTTTGCGACTTAAGGCAGCGGACTGGGATGTGTCGACTGCGCGGGCCAACCGGCTCCCGAGCATCAACCTGACGGGTGGTTTGAGCTATGGTTCCGGTCAACTGGACCTTCTGTTCAATAACTGGGTGCTGAGCCTGGCAAGCACTTTGACGGCGCCCATCTTTGACGGCAAGCGTCGGGCTGCCGAGGTGGACCGCACACAGGCCGTGGTGGAGCAAAACCTTGCGATCTATCGCGATACGGTCTTGACCGCCATCAAGGAAGTAGAGGATGCCCTGGTCAGCGAATCAAAAGAGCAGGAGCATATCACGGCCCTGAGACAGCAGATGGAGGCGGCCAAAAAGGCCCTTGATGAGGCCCGCACACGGTATCTGAAAGGAATCGCCGACTATCTCCCCGTATTGACCCAGCTCTTGTCAGTTCAAGGCCTTGAACGAGATCTCATCGAACAGCAGACCCAACAGATTCTATACCGCGTCGGCCTCTATCGCGCCTTGGGCGGCACATGGACAAGGGATCTTCAACCCGGTCTGGGCTTGAGAAAGGGATAAGGAGAAAGCAGTGATGCCGGAACACAACGAAATAGAAAAAATAGATAAACGAGAAACCGGATCGAATGAAAGGCGCCCACCACGCCGCTGGGTGGGATGGGTTGTCAAGATTCTGTTGTGTCTGATCGTCCTGAGTGCAGGCCTTGCCGGCGCCTCCTATATGGCCCAGACCGCTCCCAAGGCGAGGAAAAGACCTCCCCGGAATAAAACACCCCTGGTCCGAACCCTGGAGGTCGCAAGGTCGACGGAAAAGGTCATGATCGATGCCATGGGAACCGTGATCCCTGCGCGGCAGATCCAGTTGAAATCAAGGGTTGCCGGCGAGATCGTATCGACCCATCCCGAGTTCAATGAGGGAGGAATACTCAAAAAGGGCACCATCGTTTTGCAGATTGACCCTCAAGATTACAAATTGGCACTGAAACAGAAGCAGAGCCAGGTGGTGAACAAGCAGTATGAGTTAAAACTGGAGTTCGGCCAACAGGACGTAGCCAAACGGGAGTGGGAATTGTTGAACGGCCATCATCCCGCCAAGGCACTGGATGCCGAACTGGCTCTGCGAAAACCCCACCTGGAAAAGGTAAAGGCAGATTTGGCGGCGGCCCAAGCCGAACTGAACCAGGCCGAGTTGGATCTTTCACGGACCACGGTTCGTGCCCCTTTTAGTGCCGTAATCCGCACGAAAAACGTGGATCTCGGGTCCCAGGTCACGGCCCAGGGACAGCTTGCCGAACTCGTAGGCACAGACGAGTACTGGATCAGGGCGCCCCTGCCCCTCGATCGCCTCAAGTGGATCACCATCCCCCGCAAGGCGGGAGACCCCGGTTCCCGGGTCCGTGTTTCCTGGGGTAATAGCCGGGATTCCGTTTCTGAACGGACGGGGACCCTTATAAAAATCCTGTCGGACCTGGAAACCGATGGACGCATGGCACGGCTGCTGGTTTCAATCAAAGATCCATTGGGCCTGAAAAACCCGGACAGGCGTCGACCGGGATTGTTGATTGGTGATTATGTCCGTGTCAAAATTCTAGGGCATGATGTGGACGATGTGGTTCGCATTCCCAGGACCGCCCTGCGGGACAACACGAAGATCTGGGTCGCCGGAAAAGACGGCAAGCTTCATGTCCGGGTGGTGGAGACCCTCTGGCGGGATACGGATACGGTCCTGCTTCGTGACGGCCTCGATCCCGGGGAACGGCTGATCGTCTCCGACCTCCAAACGCCTGTGGAAGGGATGACCGTTCGCATCGAAGGACGTAAGCCGGACAAGACCCAAGGGTCGGGACACCAATAATTGGCCACAGACTCACTCAGACAGACACGGAACCCAGTGAAAGATGCACCGCCCCGATGAAATAGGCTCCGCATTTCATGGGGTGAACATTTCACAGGGCAGGTATTTCATCCGGCCGACATGGCCGAATGAAAGCTTGATCGCTTCGCAAAAAAGTCATCATGAGTAAGTTTTTACCCGAAGTGTCTCTCCTTTTGCTTTGCCAATGCTTGCCCAGTCAAATCCTCAAAGGCCATTTTAAAAGGGTCGGCAAAGCAAAAAATCTGTGTATGTCTAGAGCGCTGATCGAACCCCGCAAGGCGGGAGCGGCACGCGACAGAAAACAAAAAGATAAGAATTATCTCACACAGAGATCACAGAGAAAAAGCATAGGATTAATGCCATTTAATTTTTCATGAAAAATATTTCGTGTTTGTTTTTTGTCTTTCTCTGCGGGCTCTGCGTCTCGAGTGAGCGAAGCGAGCGGGCGTGAGAAAAAAAATCCCTCACACAGAGGCACTTCAGTGAAATACCGTTATGAAGCCTTGAGGGGGGATTTCTCAGGGTAAGTGTTTAATAAAGACCCGCAAGCGGGGCAGGCGCAAAGCTAATAGCCATTGCCCCACCGGGAGTATTGGCAAGTTCGTCCCCTTCTAGGGGTCCACCCAACACCGGACTCTTTGAGTTCGGATTTTTTCTCTTTAAAAGATATCGTAATGACCCAGACCTTAAAAAAAATGAACAAAGGCCCCATCGCCTGGATGGCCGGACACTCCGTCGCAGCCAATCTCATGATGCTCGTCCTGCTGGTGGGCGGCCTGATCTGGGCCATACAGATTAAAAAAGAACTGTTTCCCGACTTTACCATGGATACAGTCACGGTCTCGGTCTCCTACCCGGGCGCCAGCCCTGAGGAGGTGGAGCAGGGCATTATTCTGGCCGTGGAAGAAGTTGTCCAGGGGCTGGACGGGGTGGAGGAAGTGACATCCACGGCCAGGGAAGGCACGGGGATCGTCACCGTTGAAATGCTTGTGGGGAGCGACCTCAATAAGCTCGCACAGGATATTCAAAGCGAGGTGGACCGGATCACCTCCTTTCCCGAAGAGGCCGAAGATCCACGGGTCGAAGTGGCGACCCACCGGCGTGAGGTTATTTCTCTGGCCCTTTACGGCGATCTCGATGAACGTATCCTGCGCGAAAAGGCCGAAGAAATCCGTGACCATCTGTTGCAGGATCCGGGTATCACCCAAGTGGATCTTTCGGCCATACGTGACTTCGAAATCAGCATCGAAGTGCCCCAGGAAAACCTGAGAACTTACAGCCTGACGCTCGAGGAGGTGGCCAACCGGGTCAGGATGGCCTCTGTGGAACTGCCCGGCGGGGGCATCAAAACCAGGGGGGGCGAAATCCTGGTGCGCATGAAAGAGCGCCGGGATTACGGGAGAGAGTTCGGGCAGATTCCCATTATTACCAGTGACGACGGCACCGAACTGCGCCTCGAAGACATCGCAACGATTATCGACGGTTTTGAGGATACGGACAACAATGCCGCCTATAACGGCAAACGGGCCGTGATGATCGATGTATACCGTGTCGGGTCTCAGACCCCGATCCAGGTCGCGGATGCCGTGCTGAAATATATCGGTGAGTTAAAGGAAATCCTCCCGCCCGGTCTCAAGGTGGATACCCTGAATGACCGTTCGGACATGTACCGCCAGCGACTGGATCTCCTGATGCGAAACGGTTTTATCGGATTGATTCTGGTTTTCGCTCTGCTCGGTCTCTTTCTGGAACCCCGTCTGGCCTTCTGGGTCACCATGGGAATCCCCATCTCCTTTTTGGGTTCCCTGTTCTTCCTCCCGACTCTGGGCGTGAGCATCAACATGATGTCTATGTTTGCCTTTATTGTGGCCCTTGGGATCGTGGTGGATGATGCTATTGTGGTGGGCGAAAATATATACAAGTACCGGAGCCGGGGGTATTCCTTTATGAAGGCGGCCGTCACGGGGGCACGGGAAGTGGCTCAGCCGGTGACCTTCAGCATCCTCACGAATATTGCGACCTTCATGCCCCTTTATTTCGTCCCGGGTATTCCGGGGAAAATCTTCAAGGCCATTCCCGTTGTGGTCATCACGGTCATCGTGATCTCCCTGGTTGAAAGCCTTTTGATCCTGCCGGCCCATCTCGGCCACCAGCGTGAAAGGGGCCGGTGGGGTCTGATGGCCTGGCTCTCAAGGGGCCAGGAAAGATTCAGCGCCTGGTTTATTCGCATGATCAAGGCCCTTTATGCCCCCCTTCTCAATCTGGCATTGAAAAACCGCTACCTCACGTTGTCCGTCGGTCTGGCGATCCTGATACTCATGGGGGCCTACGTCAAGAGTGGCCGCATGGGAATAACACTCTTTGAACGGATCGAATCGGACTTTGCCCAGGCCACCGCCGTCCTGCCTTACGGCTCTGCCGTCGAAAAAACCGAGGCGGTTCAGGCCCTGCTGATCAAGGCGGCCCAGGCGATTGCCGAAGAAAACGGCGGGGACCGGCTGGTCGAGGGGATCTTTGCCGAAATAGGGGCCGCATCGGGCGGGTCTTCCGGAGGCCATATCACGCGCGTGAGGGTCTATCTCACCCCGCCCGAAGAGCGCCCCATGCAGACCGCTGATTTTGTCCAGACCTGGCGCAGACGGGTCGGCGAGCTTCCCGGTCTGGAATCCATGGCCTTCAGGTCCGATGTCGGCGGGCCCGGTTCCGGAGCCGCACTGACCCTCGAACTCAGCCATCGCGATCTGCATATCCTGGAAACAGCCGGTGCGGAACTGGCCGAAGCCCTGGCCTACTTTCCCAATGTCAAGGATATCAATGACGGATTTCAACCGGGCAAACAACAAGTGGATTTCACCATTCGTCCCGAGGGCAGAGTCCTCGGATTGACCGCACAGGAAGTGGCCAACCAGGTGCGCCACGCCTTTTACGGGACTCGGGTCCTCCGGCAGCAGCGGGGTCGAAACGAGGTGACAGTCATGGTCAGACTGCCCGAGAATGAACGGGTCTCGGAATACAACCTGGAGGAACTGATACTGCGCTCGCCTTCCGGACAGGAGGTTCCCCTCCGGGAGGTGGTCGATGTCAAACGGGGGCGGGCCTATACCAGCATCGACCGCAGGGCCGGACGGCGCGTGATCACCGTGACGGCGGATGTGGATCCTCCCAGTCAGGCAGGACAAATACTGGCCTCGCTGAAATCCGATGCGCTTCCCGCACTGGTGGATCGGTATTCCGGGCTCAGTTACGGGTTTGAAGGTCGTCAGGCGGAAATGAAAGACAGCATGCAGAGCCTGGGGCTAGGTCTTGTCATGGCCATGCTGGTGGTCTACGCCCTGCTCGCCATCCCCTTCAGAAGTTATGTTCAGCCGGCCATCATCATGTCCAGCATCCCCTTCGGCATCATCGGTGCGGTCCTGGGCCATATGATCATGGGATACGGTCTCAGCGTGATGAGTATGTTCGGGATGGTCGCTCTGGCAGGCGTAGTCGTGAACGATTCCCTGGTGTTCATCGACTTCACCAACCGCGAACGCCGAAAAGGTCTCGCTGCGCACGCAGCCCTGATTTCAGCAGGGATTCTCCGCTTTCGCCCGATCCTCCTGACCTCTCTCACTACCTTCGGCGGATTGATGCCCCTGATCTTCGAAACGTCTCGTCAGGCCCGCTATCTGATCCCCATGGCCCTTTCCCTGGGTTTCGGTGTGCTCTTTGCGACCCTGATCACCCTGCTCCTGGTGCCTTCGCTTTATCTCATTGTTGAGGATTTTCGCCGTTGGGTGGGTATCCGTGATTCAATTCCCGTAGACAACGCCATGACTGCCGAACCGCCCGCACTCGAAGGACCACGGCAAGTCCTGCCGCATGCTTGATGAACCAGGACGGCGAGGTCAACCCCTTCGATTGAGAAGCGGCGTCCTTCCGAAAACACCTTATTCCGGATGGGTGCACTCAGCGATCAGCTAATCATCCTTTAATCCACACAAAAGACATGGACGACTATGCCCCTCGTTCGAACCCGCAGATCACGCAGAAAACACCCGGCAACGGCTTGTTGCACAGGGGATGCCGTCTTTTTCCGCAGCCCGGAGGATTATTTGAAAGACCCGATCTGACAATCACATATCTTAATTTTTAAAGCTTCACAGGCACTCGACACGTCCATCTTTTTTATCCCAAGTTTTTCCGCGATGGCCCAGGCAACCCGGCAGGGGAGCCGATTGTCGACCAATGAGGCTTCAATGGCTTCCCTCAGGGTCGGCGTAACGGATTCCACGGGTTCCACGATGCGCCTTTGAGGGCCGTAACCAAAGAGTCCTAATTGACATCTGTGGAGTCGAAGTTCCATGAGGTCGATGGTCTGTCCGACTTCGGAAGGCGGGATGTCCAAATCCACCGCGATCTTGTGGACTGCGGCGCACGCTATTTTGCCGTTTGAAACCTTCGGCCTCACGGCCTCAGCTATCCCTGCGTCAAGGGTTGCGGACGAGGAATGTTTTAACGCATAATGCCCTGCATCTTCGTGAGTCATTACATTTCCTATCGTGATATGTTTTTAGGATAAAGAAATTTTGAAAATGAAAATTCCAAAAATTATATATGACAGGCACTATAAACCCGCAAAGCCTATTGTCGCAATATTTTTTCCTTTGGGATGATTAATGCGGGCAATGATAATCTTCAGGTGGGGTTTCCCAAATGCTAAGGTTTTTTTTGCGACTGTTGACGCCCTATACGTTCATCAATAGGATTACCGCAAAGGAAAAATCCGTCTATTGGATTAGAGAAGATCCTGCCGGGCTCTCGAGGCTTCTTCACATTGCTGCGCCACCCTGTTCTTGCAGGTCTGGCAATAATACATCCTTTCCGCCAACTCCTCGAATCCCGATCCTTTCAATTTTTTATTCACACTCTCAAGAAGACTTTTTTTGCCGATAACCTTGCCGCAGTTTTTGCATCTGGCGGATTCATCGCTTGCCTTGGTTACGAAAACGCCCTTCTTGAGCTTGGATGGATTCATCACCCGATGGATGGAGACGGCCCCCTCAGGGCACAGTTCAATGCATTTTGTGCAACCCACACAATTGAATGCAGCATATCTGAGTCGGGGTTCACGCCCTTCGTCGATCTCTAAAGCCCCTGCCGGGCAATGTCTGGCGCAGGCACCGCACAGACAACATTTTTCCTGATCAATTTGGATGTCAAAGAAAGGGAAAGGAAGTTCCTTTATCGAGATATCCAGGAGGTCCTTGTCTTGAGTCAGGGTGCCCAGGATCCGGATCATGTCCTCTCTTGAATGAAATGACAGACCGCTCGGATTTCGGGTCGAAGGGCTGGAATCCGGGTCAGAAAGAGCTATTTCCACTTCTTCCCGATCGAGCGTCAGGGATGCCGGACGAGGCCTCAGATCCAGGGTTTCCACCACCCTGAGAATGGACTCAAAGCGTTCGTTCCATGCCTCCACGGCTTTCTTTTTCGGGCAGGAGGCGTCAGGACACAAAGGAATCACCGTATCAAAACCGAGTTCGAGGCATCGCAGAAAAAGCACCGAAGAAATAGACGCAACACAGGGGACCCTTACCGTGATGGGGTTGAGCGGGCTGTGCCGAAATTTTGCTGTATCTTCCGACATCTTCTCTCGCCCCTTGTCGCAGGTCAAAACCAGAGACCGATGATCCACGGAAAAATTGCAATCGGCCAAGGCATCCACAAGTCTCAGGGCCTGCAAAGCACTGAATGTGGGCATCTGAACGGCGTCCACGGGGCAAACGGTCGCGCACAGTCCGCATTTTTCACATTTGTCCTCGAGGACATGGATTTTGCCGTTCCTGATCTCCAAGGCCTCGAAAGGACATAATCGGATACATTCACGGCAGGGACTCTGTGCTGCGATGCACCTTTTTTCATCGAACAGAGGGATTTCTTCATAATGGGAAATCATTCTAGCGGCCATCAAGGGAAGTCTTAGAAAACCGCGTCGCGTCACCTTTTCCTTTCGGGCCCCCATGACCTCTTTGACCCCCGTGGGCTTCACTCTGAGTGCCATCTCAAAGGCCGCATGCATTTTTTCTATGTGTGCCTTGATGATCAGTCTCGCTAACTCCGTGGTCTTTTCGGAAGATGGCGGGTCTGGATCAAGAGCACCGAGGAGATCGACAAATTCGCAAAGGAAAAAAGGAATCTTTGTCCTCTCGAGGGTGTCTTTGAAGAAATCGATATGTTTTTTCGTGCTGCAACCTGCAATGACAAGGCCTTTTGAACGCCTTCTTTTCAGAGGATCGGGATCATGACACAGGTCGTCTTCAACATCGACAAAGGCGACGCCTTCGATTTCGTCGAAATATTTTTTTAGCGCCCCCAGGTCGAGTCGTTGAGCGAGCCTGCCTCGGCATCGGCACAGGATAACGCCGATATCCCCCTTGGTCTTCATTGCAGCTCCCTGCAGAGAAGGTTGATATAATCGGTGTCCTGCAAGAGAAAGCCTTCCGTCAATACCGCCAGGGCCTTATAATAGGAAAGTTCGGCATTTTCGCTGAGACGATCACAGAAGGCCGGCACCCACTTCATCAGATGGTCCTCACTAAACCTCTGTTGACCCATAAGATATTTCTCAACGTCGCTGCCGTCATTTTCAAAGGCCTCCCCTTCTTTAAAGGAGAGAAAATGCATAAATTCCAGCTCCAGCATAAGGTGGTCCGGGGGTTCGAAGGAGGTGGGTGAAGCGTCGAGCCCGAACTCATTATAAAATTCCTCAATGGACAACTTTATCTTTCCGGGATTGTTCTTCTTCTGTTCGGTATAGGAAGATTCGAACATGGGGCAGGGAGGACGGTAATCGAATAATCGCACATATTCCGCCTGCAGGTCTGAAAGAGAAGGGCATTCCATGTCCTCAAAAAGACTGCGAATGTTTTGCATAGGAGCAAAATGCCCCTGGGCGGCCAGGGCCTCGAAGGCCCCTATGACTTCTTGATCCCTTGCCTTAAGCTCATCCAGGGATGATTGTTCAGGGTATCGATACCATGACGCAAACTCCCTATAAGCCGTGCTCCTGTAAAATGAATTTATTGTTTTCAAGAGAATACCTCCTTGAGAGACGTTCGCGGGTATTAAGGTTGTAGGGTTCAAGGTTCGGGGTTCAGGGTTTTGAATAGATCGAATAACAACGCTCACAACATAAGTCGCTTTTCTCCGCTGTCTCGTCTTTTTTCGGGGCTGTCAACCCTGAACCCTTGAACCCATGAACCCTGAACCTGCTCATTACAGTTATTCCGCTTCATGTAAAAGGATACCTTCATCCTATCCGTGTTTGAAACCCCCGAGTCCTGCGATTTTGGAGAGCCCATTCATGTTGCCGTAAAAGACCTTGGGTTTGGTTCCGAATTCAGGGGACAGGGGTTTTGCCTTTGTCTTGCGAATCATTTTTGAGACCTCACTCTTCGGGTCATCCAGGTCCCCGAAGACGATGGCCTTCCCGATGCACCTCTCTACGCACCAGGGCTGCTTTCCTTCGGCGATCCTTTCCGCGCAGAAATCGCATCCATCCGCAACACCTTTTTCTTCATTGATATAGCGGGCGTGATAGGGACAGGCCTCCACACAGGCCTCGCACCCGATACATTTCTTGGGATCATAGGCGATGAGACCGTTTTTCTGTTTGGTCAAGGCGTTTTCAGGGCAAACCGCGACGCAGGCCGGATTTTCGCACTGCATGCAATGGACCGGAAGAAAATGCCTTTTCACATTCGGGTAGGCGCCTATTTCCGGTTCGATAAATCGGAACCGGGTATACCCTTTCCCGCCCTCAAACTGATTGGGTATGTCATGCATGACCTTGCAGACCACAAAACAGGTTCTGCACCGGACGCATTTATCAAGATCAATAGCCATTCCATATCTAGACATCGTATTACCCTCCAATCCTTGTCACTTTGACAATGCTGTAGTTTTTGCCGCATCCGCCCACATAGGGTTCAACGCTAAGCGGGACAAAGGCGCTGTGAAGAACCCCGTCCTTGACCTTCGGAATCATGAGTTCCGACCGGTGTCCGGAAGCGAAATGAGTCCAGGCCGTGTCGGGATGAAGCGCCTCAGTGAGGTGGACAAGGACCGTTTGTTTGTACCCGAGCACCGAATCATCGGCCACGCAGGGATCATCCCCCTTCGTGGGTCCTATGCACTCGATCTCTACGGTATCGCCCTCTTTCAAGCCAAGAGCCCTGGCCCTTTCGGCGTTCAAATAGAGTGGGGTATAAGGGCATCCTCCTTCGATATCGTCATCCATGAGGACACGGTTGTTCTGCGTGGCGTTCTTTTGGTGCCAGCTCGCCTTACCGCTTACCAGGTAGAATTCATCCCCGGCCTTGGGTTCGGCAATGGGGATGTGGATAGGGAGAGGATTAACGAATCGATTCTTGTGCCAAGGGGATTTTTCGTTGTGGTAGCATTCCTCCGACAGTTCATTGGAATACATCTCAAAACGGCCGCTTCGCGTCTTGATGGGTTTGGCCTGCATATCATAGGTCATGGCAACAGACTCAACGTAGGGTCCGTTCTTGACGATATGTCTGGAGTCCACAGGCACTTTTGCCTTTTTCAGAATTCGGTCCCACCAGGCGTATTGGTGATCAAGGTTTTCAAAATAGGCACCGAGCCCCATCTTTTTGCCCACCTCCGTGAGAAACCAGCTTACAGGTTGGGATTCTCCCTCAGGGGGTATAACCGCAGATCGCATAGCGGCCATAGCATGTTCCTTGCCGTCCTGGCCGAGACAGTTGGCGGTGTAAAGATGGTTTCTCTCCACATAGGAGGCCTCAGGGATCACGTAGTCAGCCAGTTCAACAAACTCCTTGGGGACCTGCTCACCCACCACGATGAGGTCCAGCTTGTGGATGCAGTCATAGACCAGGGCCGTGTCCACCTGGGTGATGGCCGAATTTTCGGCCGTGGAAAAGAGGGCCTTGACCCTGCCCTCTTTGATGGCATCGAAGTGCTCCCAGGGTAGGGCCTGGGTGAGGGGGTGAAACTCCCTAGGGCTAGTGTAGCAGGGGGCCTTGTCCAGGGCCTCAATGGACATCTTGTTCCCCCAGGGAGCGGGGACCGCTTTAAAGTCAGGTCTCGGATATTCGGGAACCTCAGGGAATTCCGGCCAGCCACCTCCACCCTTGAATACGCGTTTGGGAAAGTACCATCCCCCCGGTTTTTCGAAGTTTCCAAGGAGCATGTTGACCACGCTGTAGGTCCTCATGACCTGGAACCAGTTGGAGTATCTCCCAGAGGTGAAGCCGGGATAAAAGAGTACCGCAGGTTTGTTGACGCCAAGCCGCCGAGCGATTTCCTCGATCTTGGCCCCAGTATAAGGGATGTTGCACGCCTTTGCCGCCTTGTCGGGCGGGAATTGGGCCGCTTCTTCGGCAAAAAGTTGAAAGGCTGTCTTACAGCTCACGCCGTTGACCGAAAAGGTCTTTCCAAGGCCCAAGGTGATACCGTCGGCCTTTCCCGTCTTATCGAGGGATCTGGCGTATTGTGCGGCGGCATCCCAGACGAGGTAACGGCCCCTGCCGTCCTTCAGGGCCTCGCCGGTATCCATCCGGATAAGCTGCGGGGCATTAGTGAATTTCAATAGAAAGTCTTCATCGTAGAGTTTCTCCTTGATCAGGACATGGGCCACCCCCAGGGCAAATGCCGCATCGCTGCCTGGTTTTATGGGCAGCCAGTCATCGGCCATGGCCGCGCTGTCGCCAAGCTTAGGGTCTACCGTGGTGTATTTGAACCCGTTTTCCCTCGCCTTTAAATATAGGGGATAAAGGGATGCAGAACCAAAGCCATTGGCGGTGTTGCCGGGAAAATTCATCCCGGAAATGACAGCATATTTTGTGTTCAGGTAGTCCGCTACCCCCAACATGAGAGGAGCCATATGTCTGGTCCCGAAGGTAATAGCCTTCTCGGCAATATGATCACCGAAGCAGATCTGACCGTGCATATAGGATATGGCCGTGCCGGTGATCCTGGCAAAATAGTGGAGAAAATACATGTTGTCCGTCTGGAGTGGACAGCCCCACCAGGTTTCGAACCACTCCGGGTGCCCGGCGTCAGTGTACTCTTTCAATTTATCGGCAACAGCGGTAGTCACCTCTTCCCAGGAGCACCTGACAAATTTTCCTTCACCCCGTTTGCCCACGCGTTTTAAAGGGTGAAGAATTCGGTCGGAGGCATAGACCCTGCCAGATATGCCACCATAGGCCTTGGCACAAACTTTTCCCTCCCAGGGGAGGATATCTTCGCCTTTGACATCCACGATCTTTCCCTTTTTCACCCTGGCCTGCATGGGACACGTAAGGCACATGGCGCAGGCCGTGTGCTTCCATTCTTCTTTTTCTGCTTCAGTATTTGTCGGCGCAAGGCCGGAAAGCCTCAAGCAACCCGACGAAGCCATGGCCCCTCCGGCGGCCACTCCGCTAACTTTCATGAAATCTCTTCGTGATAACTTGAATTTTTCACCCATTAGATTACCTCCGAGTTGACAATTTTTATCTGCTTTGCACCTATTGACTCTTCCGCTGTATTTCGAATTATTTCTTGTGAGTATAATAGGTCATGTTTTTATTGGATACAGCCTTTCCTTCTTTTTGACTTGTCTCCTGTCCATATTGAATATTCATATATTAAAGCAGTCCGAATTTCTGCCCCTGGAAATCTGGAGGGAATTTTGGCATTATGATTAAACCTCCCCCAGAAATCTGAAGATTTTCTATTACAGTTCTGACGGCCTTTATATCCTGCGACGACATGACCATGGCGATGACATGAATGACCGCCTTCTTCAGGGGGGGGTATTTTATGGAAAGTAGAGGGTTTAAGAAGATTCTTTTTTGAAAAAGTTTTTCAACAAAACCGATAAGAATTCGCGGGAGGGGGGCCCCGACTTGAACGAAACGATTGATTCCGATTGAATTTATAACTACTCGAATTTTTTCTAGCATTGCTTTTACCTTCTGGAAAAAGCGGCTGAACCTAATGTTATGCTTCCAAAATTTACTTCAGAAATCAGGTCTTGACTACAGCTAATCACATTCTAAAGCATAGCACTTTCCGAATAAACTGGATCGTGTCACTTTAAATAAAAGCATTTTGTATGCCAGGAAAGAATTCAAAGCTGGGAAAAGTTAACCCACTGAAAATACGATACAAACCAGAAACAACTCCTCCTAAAACGATAGAAATTAAACAATTTCTATCAAATTTGATTGATGTCAGGTATTTTTACAAAGTGAAAAAATAGGGTATTGGAACGGTCAAACATAGGCCAAAGGACCGTTGCGTTCCGGGCTCGAAGTTCGCGAAAGGGTAATTTGGGACGGTATTTTAGGAAAGGAATACTACCAATCAGAACGGAGAAGCGACTGGAAGATATGGTTGCAGGATAGAATACGGTCGTGCATCTCTATGGGTCCCAGATCTTCTATAAAAATAAGGTTACACCTATATTTCAGATTGTCTCCGAAAGGCGTTTCAACGAGTACACGCCATGCAATCCCCGGATGACCTTCGGTCTCTTTTCATTTTTCGATGAAAAATGGTGCTTAAACTGCTGGTAGACCCGGTCAACAAAGGTTTTGCTGCCGATGATACCGCTGTCCGTAAAATACCGTGTACGGTAGCGGAAACGGTCGATTTCATTCAGATTGAAACCCTTCTTCCGTTCCTTCTCCGTACCCCTGACACCGCCCTTTTCATAAACAAACCGACGGTAGTATCGCAACCTTTCCTTTGCCTTCTTCACACCGAATTCCTTCAACCCAAAATCAAGGGAAAGGAAACCGTCCTCGTTTCTTTGTTGGATGTGGTATCCAAGCGAACCCCATCGGTATTCTTCCGGTTTTGAGACGATCCCGGCTCTTACCGGGTTCAAATCGATGTAGGCTAGGCAGTTGATGAGCGTTTCACCGTTATCCACGATCACGCTCTTATAGCGGTCGGACCAGAAAAAACCTTTCCGGTGATGTCTTCGGTTGTAGAAGCGTGAAAACCCCTGCTTGATCTCCTTAACATACTCGGAAAGGCTCTGCCATTTCTTTCGAAAATAGGGAATTTGTCCGTCACTGATCGGAATTTTAGGTTCATCGCCGTAGTATTGCAAAAAGCGAGTTTTGATCTCCTCATCGTCGTAAGCTTCGCCAGGGTGCATGCGGACTAGGAGATGGAAATGATTTCCCATCAGGCAGAATCCAAGAACCTCAGTAAAATAGACTTTACTCAACCGTTTGATCAGATTGAGCAAATATTCCTTTTCGATATCGCCCAAAACGAATCCGTCCAAGGCTGTTCGCGACATCACGTGGTAGACCGTTGGCTCCCCTTTCACGATTAACCGGGCTATTCTCGGCATCTTGAATCCTCCTGTAATATTTCTTTGAGTCTTATGCATTTTTCACTCTTATCAGATGATTTATTCACTTTCAATAATAATTTACCTGTCCCTTTTTTAATAGCCTTCCCTCCCTGCAATAGCCAACCGGTCCCAAGGCCTGAATCGTTCCACACAAGGTGCCGTGGCCCGATTGTTCAGGAAAATCAGAGAACCGACCTTCCGGGAATCATGTTTCGGGTTGCATCCGAGACGCTGCAGTGGAGGTGCATCGAAAAGAAAACAGCAGGAGGGGAAAGGCGAACGGGCGTTCGTAGTTTATTTCAATAAGGGCGAAAGTCTCTCTCGATCGGATCGTCAGGCTGCCACCGTCCACGGCTCGAATGGCGGCAAGCTCCCTTTATTAAAAAACAAAAAACGGGGTGAAACACAAAAGTTACACCCCAGCCCATTGCACCTCTATTATGGCTCGTTTCGAGGCTATTCCAGAATCTCCAAAACGGCGCGTTTTCTTTTCTTAGTTGACACACCAAGGAGTATGGTTCTGATTGACTCGGCCGTTCGTCCACGCTTGCCGATGACTTTTCCCAGATCCTCCTTGGCAACCTTTAACTCAATCACAGATACAGTGTTTCCTTCAATTTCATACACCTCGACCTCTTCAGGTTTATCCACCAGGGCCTTTGCGATACGCTCGATCAACTCTTTCATGTCGTTCCACCTCCAAATTTAATTTTAGATCGTTATCTGCGTCCGATTTCTTATTGCACTGTGCATTGCGCCACAACCTCGTTTTCACACAGAAGTGATGCCACCTATCCCACGTTCACCTGTTTCGATTTTCCGTTTGCAGTCCAGGAAGAGTTATAGCCCCGTAATGTCAGGGTCGAGCAGTCGAGCAGTAAAAGAGTCCCGTTAAAACCAAAATGGTTAAAATCTACGCGTATATCCTCTAAAGGAAATTATAAATTGGAGATTATAGGAGGGATAAAGACATATTTAGCCACTTGCAATAATATTAATGATGAATGATAACACAAAAAAGAAAAAATTACAAAGGTTATCTAATACCGAAAACCCGAAAGGCGCCATACGGACGAAGACTTGACCTGGAGAGCGGAAACCAGTAATATTCGGCGCGGTCTGCGCAAAGTGTCCTCGTGCTGCGCTTAGACTGACTCCCATCCGAAAATCCGTTCGGATCGCATGCTATCGTGTGCTCAGGGTAACCTTTTTGGTAAATGTTAAACTTTTTGAAACGCATTCAGTTATGGATGGGTCATGACAATCTCTTTTCAAAAGGCAAATTCATACCCTTTTTATATTAATCTCATGGAGGGCCACAAGATGCTGAAAACACCCTTCAAGGCAGTCCTGATTCTTTCTCTGGCATGGCTTTTGCCGCTTTTCATCCTCCCCTCTGTCCAGGCCCGGGAGATACGAGTCACAGAGTTTCTGAATCGCGCGAAGACTCTGGAAGTTCGGGGCGAATGGGTATCGGCCCTGGCCGCTTATACGGAGGCGATCGAAGCGGCCCGGGAGGTGCTCAGGCACCGGATCCAGCGTCTGGGGGACGATCATCCTGACGTGGCCACCTGTTTGGACAGGGTCGCAGACTTGTACCTGATGCGCTGTGAGTTTATGGAAAAAATGGATCGGGACGGTGAAAAGGAGACGAATGAACTGTGCGACTTTGTTTTGATGTATGAACGGGCCGAATGGATCCGCACCAAGGCCTTCGCCACTCCGTTCCACCCTGAAATCGCACAGACCCTCGATAGGGCGGCACAACTCTGGCGGCGCTGCCATCCGCCCATGGCAGAAAAATTCTATAAAGCAGCCGTCAGTTGCAGAGAAAAAATTTACAGACCGATTCATCCTGAGGTGGCCGACGCCTGCGACCATTACGCCTATTACCTTCAATGGTCCATGATGAAATTCAAGGAGGCCCGGACCCTTTACGAGCGGGCGCTGGGGATCCGGGAAACCATTTTCGGAAAAAATCATCCCAAGACCATCGAAAATCTCCCCGACCTGGCCTGGACGGCCTTTTATTCAGGGGATAAGGCCTATGCAAAATCCGTGATTCAGCGTGCCGTCAGCACCGTGCAGGGCGGGATGAATCAAAAACACTCCGAGGTGGCCGATCTTCTCGGCAGGCTGGGCATCCTGCTGGCTGAAACGGGGGATACCGGCGGGGCCCGGATCCTGTTGGAGCGGGCGACCGATATCCGGAAACGAATTTTCGGCCATCGGTCTCCGGAGGTAGCCGAAACCCTGGCGGATCTCGGTCTGGTCTACCGGAACCGGAATGAACCGGATCGTGCCCTCAGATATTACGAGGAGGCCCTGGAAATTCTGGAAGGCATTTACGGCCCTGTACACCCGGAACTCGAGGAGGTGATACTCGATCTCATAGGAGTTCTGGAAGAAATGGGGGAAAAGGAACGGGCAAAAAAACTGCATGAGCGTCTCGAAAGAATCCTTATAAAGAAAAGCTCATGACCTCTTTGCGCCGGATGCCCGTGATCTTCCAACTCCTGCTGGGGGTTTTCCTGGTCGTATTGGTCACCCTGGTCTTTCAGGCGGCCGTCAAGAAACTGACCTACGATATACGGCCCGGTTGGGAGGTCATTTGTCCGCCTCATGAAGTCTCGGCCCTTGCCGCTCAGGGAGACCGGATCTGGGCGGGTGGGAAGGGGGGTCTGATGGCCTTTGACCGACTGACCGGCCGGCCCATTTCTCCGCCCGGGGGGGCACCCCCCATGGTCTTTGTCTGGGACCTGCTGGTTGATGCCGCAGGGACGCTCTGGGTCGCCCATCAGGACGGACTGACCAGACTTCGGGAAGGACACTGGGAGACGCTGGAGGCCTTACAAAAGGTGCTGCCGGGTCCGGCCCTCGCACTCATGAAGGATCGTTCGGGCGCTCTGTGGATAGGAGGAGAAAAAGGAGTCGCACGTTTTGACGGGCGGTCCTTTGAGCGCTTCCCCTTCCCTGATAGAAACGGTCTCGTTTCCGTGGACGTCCTTTTTCAAGATCGGACGGACACTTACTGGTTTGGCTCTTCTTCCCCGACCCGTGGCGGACTTCTCAGTCATGGTGCCGGTCAATGGCAGATTTACTCCACCCGGAACGGCCTGATCCATAATTCCGTAAACTGCATCACCCGGGACAGCAGGGGAAGGCTCTGGTTCGGGCTGGGTTTCGGATCACGGGGGGGTGCATGTTTTTTGAAAAACGGAAAATGGACGACCTGGACCAGGGCGAACGGTCTGGCCGGTGAAAAGGTGCGTTCCATCTTTGAGGATCGGTCGGGAAGACTCTGGTTCGGGTCGGAATATGACGGCATCGCCGTCCTTTCCGGGACTGAATGGCGAATCTTTTCGCCCAGAGATGGACTCGCAGGCTGGGAAGTCAAGGAGATGATCGAGGATGAGGAGGGTGTCTACTGGCTCGGAACCGACAAGGGGCTGAGCCGGATCACGATAGGGGACTGGAAATCCTGATATGAGGAACATTGATGAAACGTTTTGATGAATTGAACAGGGCATACGGCGATCTCAAAGCTCAACTGGACTCCAACCGAATCGACCGAAATGCCTTTGTCCACAAAGTTCATGAACTCCGCCTGAAGGACGATCAAGGGACCTGGTGGCAGATCGATCCCGACACAGGAGGATGGCTCCGATGGGACGGTTCGGCCTGGATGGAATCCGTGCCCCCGGCATCTGAAAACCCCACCCCCGCCGGGGACCGGGGACAGGCCATCTGCCCCCATTGCCGGACCCCCCTGGGCCCGGGAACCCGATTCTGTACGAACTGCGGGGCAGCGGCCGAGACCGCATCGACCTCCCCGAAACCCCTTCAGGAGACCGGCACCGTGACCACGGAAGCGATCTGCGCGAACTGCGGGGCCCTGACACCTTCAGGGGTGGCCCACTGCACCGCCTGCGGTGAGCCCTTTCGATCTGCTGGTCTTAGGGTTTCCATGTCCTCAGGGCCGTCCTCCGCCGGTGCAACAGATCAGGATATGCGCCGGGAAAGACCTTCTGAAAAGCGCCAGAACCGGTGGGATTGGTTTGCGATCTTTGGCGGTCTCATGATGGCAAGTATATGGTTCTTCTATTCCAACATCAAGACACAACCTGATTATGCAAGCTGTGGGGCCATGGTGGGTCTTCCCATCCTTTTTAAAGTCTTCAGATCACGGTTTGACAGAGGATTATTGAAAATCCCCGGACTTCAAACGCTTCGGCAACGGACACCTCCGGTGACCCGGATCGGTGTCAGCCTCGCCATGCCCCTCTTACTTTCGACGGTGCTCTACATTAAAGGCATTAAAAATTTCCCTCTGATGTTCTGGACGATCGTCTTGAGTGTGGCCATCTCCTATGCCTTGCTGAGACAACCGTTAAAGTCCCATTCTTGATTTCAATCCATTGAAGCGGAGGAACAAAAACGTGTTCGGATTTTCACGAAATATTCAAAAGCGCCTTTCCCGGGGGCCTCTTGGGCGATTGCTCGCGTTTCTGCTGGCAGGGCAAATCATTCTGGTCCTGCCCATATGCTTCCTGGTCCTGCCGGCCGTGGCCCACGATTGCAATCGCGACCCCCTCAATGCCGAAGACTGAATGCGCACACCGGGAACGGCCCAGGGTCTGGGTACGGCGGCGGGTGTCACGGCAACGGTCCTCGTAAACGGGGCGGCGATCTCTCAGGTGCTCATCCAGCGAAGGGACGAAGAAGCGGAAGGCGGCGAAGAGGGGGAACCCGAAGAGGACAAAAAATATTTTTTGGATATTGTGACCCAGAACCAGAGGACGACGATCGCCGCCGACGGCAAGGATCAGCTCTGGATCTACGGGAATGTCACCTGCACCGATCCGGAGGTGGACGCATCCGGACTGACCCGTAGCCTGGGGTTCACCCCCGGCGGGCCCAATGCCGAGTGGCTGCATCTCGGGGACATGCAGATGTCCGGGGACTCCAAGGCGGTCTGTGTCACGGCCTCTCCTCCCGGCCCTGAGGCAAGCCTCCAGGACGGAGGGGCCTTTGTCCGGGTCGGGACCATGATCGAGGGAAAACCGGTGAGCGGGAATGTGCAGCTGGAAATCGTGCCGGAACTGATCCTTGAGTTTGTCTGATTTATGCGCCTAAGAACCCATTGCTTTTCGGCAGGCTCCGGAGAGAAAAACAAGAGAAATCTTCACATGATCATAAGGAATATAAGACATGCCAAACGGGGCGACACCTTCAGGGACGGAAAAAACGGGTTTCGTTCAAAAGCAATATGAGCTGAAATTCATCACCGGCGGCCAACCGGATGATCTGGAATGGGAAGACACCACGGTGACGGCCCGGGTCAGAAAACCCGGAACCCAGGAACCGATCCCCATCAAGCGGGTCACGAAACTGGAAGACGACAGTGACCACGTGCTGAAAATACCGGATCCCGGCATGATCCCGACGGGCGCAGAAATGATCGAATTTAAGGTCGGACTGAACCGCGATGCCCTGGACCGGCTCAAGCCCAAATTGACCCCGGACCCCCAGGGCCCCCTCTATCAACTGAACCTGGAGGTGGATGCGGACCCGAACCTGAAGTCCGCCATGAGCATGGCCATGGGCGCGGCCATGCAGATGGCCCCTCCCGGCATGGGAGGAATGGTCTCGGGCGCCGTGTTGGGGAGCATGAAGGTGAGCGGTTCATCCCAGATTGCCGTCGAATTCCCCCACCCCTTCATCTGGCACCAGTTGATGAATGAAAGATTCGAATACGCCGGGACGGCCCCCACGGAAATCGACACGGACAATGAAAGCGGCCTGCAGTTCGAATTGAATCTAAGAGAATTCAACCCCAAGGGCGGCGGGAGCTATCAGCCGGGCCAGGAAAAGCTGGAGGTCGCACAGGAAGGAGACGGCCTGGGCCTTTTGGAAGATATCGTGGTCGATTCCAAGGGCGTGACCCTCAAGTCTCGAAGGGTGCTCATCGGAAAACCGGGTGATGTCCAGGCCCCCGAAAACCGGATCAAATTGATCCCCACATGGACCCTTCCGTCCGGCTCCACCAAAAAGCCCGCGAGAAACCAGGGAAAAATCAATGCCCGGCCTCCGGAGTTCCAGTTCAAGGCCCATACGGTCAGTATCACCATCGAAATTTTTCACAATAAAGAGAATGAAACCGAGCCGGTCCTGATCCAGACCCTTGAGAATCAAACCCTGGACGGGGAGAGGACGGTGGTGAACTGTAACGGCCTTCCCGCCGATTTCAAGGGTTTCCTTCGATGGAAGGTCACCCGGAAACCGAAGCGCTACAACGCAGACATCTTCCACATGGGGATGGAGGAACCCCTGATATCAAAAGGTTCTCATGTTTCGGCGACCATTGAACTGGTTCAACAGGGGTATAAGACCGAGGCCACGCCCATCAATTTGACCCTTCAGCTTCCGCTTCACCTTCAGGATCTGAGCATCCAGATCAGCAAGACGGGATGGCAGACCTCACAACCCGTTTCTCTGTCCGCAATGGACCCCCAGTATGCAGAATTCTTCAAGGCCCTCGAGCAGGGGTCCGCTTCCATCAACCTGACGGTCCCCCACACACTGAAGGAACAATTCAAAGACCTCAATGTGTCCGATGAGGTCCTTTATCCGGAGGTCACCGTCTCGGGACATTCCCAGTCCGTTGGAACCGTGAGTTATGACGGTACGGGACGCCCCACCGTTCACATCGGCACGGAGGGGGCCGGCGGGTATACCCTGGACCTCAGGGAGCAGATCCAGCCCCTTGAGCTTGATGCCCCTGTTCTGACGCCCATCGAGACCATGGAACAAAAGGCCCGGGAGACCATCCAGACATTGAAGGCCCAGGAGCCCAGGGCCGAGTCGGTCCTGAACGAGGGATTCAAAAAATTCCGTGGGGAATACCTCAAGGACTATGTGGAACTCAAGGGCGAAGGACCATCCGGTGAGCAGACCCTTGAAGACACGGCCGATGCCCGAAAATATGCGCTCTCCTCCATGGTCCTCATGATGGATGCATGCAGGGAGGCCCCGGGTCTCTATAAGGAATTCGAGCAGTATTACGCCATTGCCTTCAGGAGTGCGGTCTCCTGTTTTTTCTCGACCATTGTGGATGGGTTACTTGCCGTTCGCTCCTTTCGGAGTTCGGAAAAATTTCTCCACTGGGCAGCCAGCGGTCAGGAGGTGGCGGAGGAAGCGGCGCGTCAAGGTGTCCGTGAACTTCAAGAAGAGGGGATCGACCAGGCGTCACGGGTCGGAGCCGAAGCAGCCGAGGAAGGGGCCGATCAGACCGCAAGGGCCGGGGCCGAGGCCGCCGAGGAGGGGGCTGATCAGACCGCACGGGCAGGAGCCGAGGCCGGTGAGGAAGGGGCCGACCAAACCGCACGAGCAGGCGCAGAGGCCGCAGAGGAGGGGGCCGAAGATCTTTCGAAATTATCCGCCAAGGAACTCGAGGAACAACTGGCGGAGAAGAAGGCCCAGAAGGAGGCATCCGAAAAGGCCCTTCAGGAATTGAAGGAAAGACATCCCAATATCCATGAAGAAGAAAAATTACTCTCAAAATTGAGTAAGGAGGCGGACGAGGCCTTTGAGCAGGTCAAACAGGCAAAAGAAGGTGTTGAGAATGAACTGAGCGAGGTTGGCAAAAACCTTGACGAATCTAAACGCATAGAGAAAGTGCTCGCCGAGACGGAAAAGGACGTCGAAAAGACCCGGAGCGCCGTTGAAGGCATGAAAAACCGCGGCCAAGAGGTCTCGGACTTGATCAAGGACCAGGACGCTGCCGTCGGCGCGATGGAAGGCCAGATTGACCGCGCCAAAGAGGCCGCGGCCGCCCTCAATGCCGAAAAAAAAGCACTCCCAGCTGCGATCGATCAGGCGAGGGACAGCGCCGACACCTGGGGCAAGAAGCTCAGCGACCTGGAAACAGAAATGCTTCGCCTGAAAAACGAATTGGGGGACCTCACAGATCCGGCCGAGATCGATCACACCCGCCAGGCCATGAACAGGCTATCTACCAGGGCCCATCCCATCAGAAAAGCGCTCCGCGAGTCCGAAAGCAGTCTTGACACCCTCAAGAAAAAACTCGGGGATGTCACCCGGGAAGTCGCGGAACAACAAAGTTACCGTGAGAAACTCATAGAGACCTACGTCCAAAAAAGCGACAAACTGAATGTGCTCAAAAATGAACTCAAGAAGATTGAAAAGGAACTGCCTGCTGCCGCCGAGGCCCTTGAACAGGTGAAACAAACCGCAAAAAACTATTTAGACAAATCCATAGTCACGGAGTCTTCCGAGGCCCTGGCACAAAAAAAATTGGCCCTTGAAAGGCGACTCCAAAAGCTCGTGGAAGAATTCGATCTCAAGAAAAGAGCGGCTGAAACACAAAAAGAACAAGCAGAGCAGGCCCTCAAAATCATTCAGGAGATGCAGAAGAAGGATTTCGACATTACGCAATTGACCAAAGAAGAACAGGCTCTCTATAACGAACTCACCAAGAAAAGGATCAAAACCGACGGAGCCTTCTCAGCGGTCGTGCCCGAGGGGACCAAGTCCGCCCTTGACAGGGAACACTGGTTGCGCCGGCTTGCCTGGAACGTCCTGATCGGCATTCCGGGTATAGGGCATGTCGTGCTTTTCTGGAAAAACCTTCCTCAAATCCTCGCCCTTATCGGAGAGGCCATTGAATACGTCATGCGTGCCCTGGCCCTGCTCATGAAACAGTGGGATGTGGACATCATCAAATTCTCCCAGATGATGGAACGGGTTCTCAAAAAACATCACATTACCGTGGACGTCCAGCCGGTGTACGGATTAAAGGAAGATTGGGTCGTCAGCTATGTTCCCCGCTCTACAGAGAAACACATTGACCCCCTCGCAAGGGCCACAGCCGCATCCGAGGGTTCGAGTACCGCCGCGCAGGAAGGGAGGCAGAATCGCCGGACCCTTGAAGGGCAGACAATGAACAACGTGGCGGTCAGCCTCACCGCATCCTTTCAAAAGGCCTGCACTTACAAGACGCCCGAAGGACAAGCCCATTTTACCAAGACCGGTTATGAGGGGGCCATGTCCCAGGTCCTGGGTGCCAGGCAGACCCTCTCCACACTGATTGAACAGGAGGCCGACTCGAAGATCCGGGCGGACGCCGCATACGGTTGGAACCCCTTCACCTTGGGAACGACGACCTGGAATGATTATGTGAGGATTGTCGACTGGGTAGGATGGACGGGCGCCTGGACCATGCGAATCGGCGCGATCTTCGGGGGGGTTACCACCGCGCCGACCGTCATCGGGCCCATTACCGCCGCCGGGGTTTTTTTCGGAGCCGACGTGGTGGATGGGTTGAAAAGCGGGATCAAGACCATTTTTGCCTTTGGTGGGGACGCCAATTCAAAGGCCAAATACCTGCAGATTGCCGTCACCTATCCCTGTTTGGCCCAGGGTTGGATTTTTGAGGGAATGAGGGATTTCTCTCCCCAGGAACTCCGTGCCGTCAATACCTGGGACAGCCTCACGAAACCGGAACCGCTACCGGATCCAGGACCGGTTGCAGACCAATTCAAGCAGTTTGATAACAAATTCAATGCACTCTAAGGCGGAAGGGAACCCATGAAAAGCCCTCACGGCAAAAACCCACTTTCAGATCCTGTGACAGGTCTCTATGAAGACGGGGACATGGTGACGTCAGTCAGGCTGTCCTCCGATAAGGCATGGAAAGTATGGAAAACCTGCCTCAAGGCCATCACCCCTTTCGCAGGGGCGCCAAAAGACATGGTCCCTGAACCACAGGAAAAGTGGCAGACAGTGACCTCGGTATTCCGGGCCGTTCTTAAGGCCCCCAGGACCCGCCGCGAAGACAACGACCCTTTGATGGAACAGGTATTGGTGACCGTTACCGAGCCCCCTCTCACGATCGACCGTACCCTGCGCCTTGTTCTCACGGTTCCCGGTGGACACCCAAAGACGATTTCCCTGAGCGCTTTTTCCGACACCGAATTGGGTCGCGTCCAACTCTCGGAATGGGAAAAAACCCTGATCATCAATCGGGAAACGCGGGGCTGGAATGTGACCCTTTTCAATGCTCAGGAAACCCGGCTCTACAGAATCGACCCACAGGGTAATGCCCTGGAGACGGGATCGGCTGCGTTCGGAGAAGACAAGGATCAGGATCTTCCGGATTATCAGGCCAATCGAGATACGGATCTGAAAAAAGCACTGGAAGATTACCGCAAAACGGCGACCGGAGATCGGGAATTTCTGAAGGACTCGGTCTCCATCCATTCCACCGCCCGGGACCTTGAAGCCGCCTTTTCCGACATGGACCGGGCCGAAAAAAAAAGACAGGAAACTCTCCGCAAACAACGGGAGGAAATGGAACGCAAGGCCAAGGAAATGCAAACGCCGCCACCGCCTTCGAAGGAGACGGAACCGGATGCTTCTTCTCCTGAACGCCGCGAAGACCGGGCCGAAACCAGAGTTTCTGAAACGCCTAAACGATGCACCCACTGCGGCGATATCCTCATCGAGGGAAAGGCCTTTTGCGCCTCCTGCGGCCGGCCCGTGCCCAAAAAACCCGAACCGGAGCCTGCCCCCCTTACACACGAGACCTGCACCCATTGCGGAGCGGAGCTACCCCCGGGGAAGCGTTTTTGTCCGGACTGCGGCACGCCGGCATCCCGGCCTGAACCTGAAAAAGAGGCAGGGGCGCCTCCTCCGCCCATTCAAACCGCCCCGCCTCCGCCCGAGTCCCCGGCCGAAGAACCCATGACCGTTCCCGCCGAAGAGGTCTGCCCCCACTGTCACGCGGTCTTGAAGCCCCATGCCAAATTTTGCACGGCCTGCGGCGTCGATCTGACATCCGAACCGCTCCCGGAAAAGGGGATCGCCCCACCCCCGCCCGTGTCCCCGTTGAAGCCGCCGTCGGAGGCCTGCCCCCATTGCGGAAAGGCCCTCAAACCGGGGGCCAAATTCTGTACGGGATGCGGGGGTTCGGTGTCCGGAGGTACGCCGTCCGCACCCACCCGCGCACCGGGACCCGAGCCCCTGGCGCAGTGCCCCGGCTGCGGCGCGCCGCTCAAGGCCGAAGCCCGATTTTGCACCAAATGCGGCCGTTCCATCGGTCCCGGCGCACAGCCCCAGGCCCCGCCGCCTCCGGCGGCAAAAGCAGCCGCACCCGAAAAAACAAAAAAAGGAAAAAAGCCTAAGCCGAGACGCATGGGGCCGGGTATGATGGACACGGCCATGACCTTTGCCCCGGGGCTGATTCTTGACTTTACGAGGCGCTGGCCCCTTTACCAGCAGGACCCCCGGATGGCCATGACCATGATCCTGCCCTGCGTGATGTCCTTCCTTTCCGTGGGGCTTGCACCCAGGCTGGGGAAATGGTTCGCCATTGTGCTGATTTTGATTTCCCTGGGATGGCTGGTCTATCCCATGTTCATGGGCGGCGGTGTCGGGCAGCATGCCGGCAGGGGCCTGGTGGGTGGATCGTTTATCTATACGATCATGCGGCTGATACGGACAGTACGACGCTGACCCATATTCTGAAGCGAGGAACACCCCTATGCCAAGCCATTGTCCCCACTGCGGAGGCCCCCTGGGCCCGGAAGACAGATTCTGCGGCGAATGCGGGAACACCGTCGGAGCCCCACCGGCCCGGGAATCGGAGCAGACAATACCGGAGGGTTCTGCACATGCGATATCTCGCACTGAGTCTCCGGCAAAAAAATCCAAATGGAAAAGGCTTGTTTGCTATGTCCTCCTTCCGCTCTTTATACTCGGCGGGTCCTACCTCTTGGCCCTCAATTTCTGGAATGCGACACTTTCCAATCCGCTCTTTCGAGCGCGCTCCATTTCCCTGGCCTTTGACCCGACAGGCCATACCCTGGCCGCCGGCTGTGCAGACGGCATGATCCGAAGGTGGAACGTGGGGACCGGGCTTGAACTGGGGCCGATCCAGGCCGGCACCCTGGGAATCCCGGCCCTGGCTTTTGATCCCAAACGGGGCACCCTCCTGTGCCGGAATGCCGATAATGTGCTGATGCTGCTGGACCTGAAAAAAAGAACCCGGATCGGAGAGGCGGACTGGTTGAGGAGACAAAAGGGATCTTACGCCGTCTTTTCGGGGGACTTGAAAACGATGGCCTTCGAATCGGAAAAGGGCGACCTGACGGTATGCGACCTCAGGGGAAGGGTCAAGCGACGCATACTCAATGAAAACCACGATGTTCGGGCCCTTTCTTTGAGCTATGATGCAGGGATACTCGCTGTCGGCACCTATCGCAAGGTGCGTTTATTGGATTGGCAGAGAGGACGGACCCTGCGCACGCTGAAGGTTACAAAGGGCACCGGTGCCATGACATTCACCCCCGACAAAAACACGCTGGCTGTGGGAGGATTCAAGAGCGATATTGAGCTTTTTGACACAAAGACCGGGTCCCAAAGCCAGACCATTCCCTGGAGGGGCACTTTCCTCGAATCCCTGGCCTTCAGCCCGGACGGGCGTATCCTGGCCGCAACAGGCGGATCGGGCGGCGGCACCTGGGGAATCTTTCTCTTTGACGCTGCGACCGGCAAGAAGCTGAAGGTCTTCAGGATGTCCCCCCTGTGGAAACGGGTGTTGGCGATTGTCGGATTTTAGAAAAAAATCCGGACACACCTTAATTCGCCGCCCGTTTGGGCGAAAAGAGGCCCAAATTTTTCAAAGCAAAAAAAAAGGACGTGCCCATGTCGACTTATCGCCTTCATTATGAAAAGCCCCTGACACCTCATGAAACCCTGTACGAAGCAAGTGGAGAAGTGCCGGTTATCCCGGACGCGAAACTTCTTTCGCGGTCCCGGAAGAGAACGCGCGGAGACGATTCAACGGCATCACCTCAACCAAAAGGATGTAGGGGGAAGGTCGGGCTCGTGGCACCTCTCTGTTTTTTTATTCTGAGCCTTGCGTTTGCCGGACTATCTCTTTGCCCGAACAACCAGGCCCTTGCCGGGACGACCCATGCACAGCAATTCTACGATGAGACCCCATGCCATCAGATCTATCGCGCCGGATGGTATCTCGGGAAGGCATGCGCCCATGCAAGATACAACTATGGCGACGATACCGGAGACCGCCTGGTGCTGAGCCATCTCCGGAAAAGCGCCAGGTACCTGGAACAGTCGCGCCTTTCCTGCAATCTTTTTTTCACTCCCGGGTCCCGCGCAAATGCGCTGAGCCGTGATCTTGAGCACCTGGCCGCCCGGCTGAGAAAGAATCCCAGTCCTCGGACCCGACAGGAGATCGCCGATATCCTTGCCGGACGATTCGACGATTACAGCAGGGCCTTGCCGAAGGCCACGATAGGAGGCGGCCCCCCGGGCTACTGCCTGGAAAAATATTTCAGAACGGCCTTTCTGCTCGAGTATGCCTTCAACGCCCTGGCCTATGCCGATAACCCCGAAGTCGGCGGCCGTGTTCGGAACCATGCCGTTGAAGACGGCTTTAGGGTCCTGAGTATAACCTTAAGAGAACTGAGGGCCCTGGATGATCTGAACGCTTCAACGGGACGTTGTGCCGATCTTTCATCCATAGTCCCTTATGTGATGAAGGCCCGCCGGTCCACCGGCAACATCCGGTCGGCCTATATCCTGGCCAGGGATGCCGCCCGCATGGCCCTGGATCTGACCCAGGTGCGTTGTCCGTGAAAGCGAACCGGGCGAAATACCCAAATGAACCCATCGAAATGCATGTGAGGTGAGCCAATGTCCGGCCTGTCAAACCTTATGATCCTTGTGATTGTTTTTGCCGTCTTCTACTTTGTTGTTCTTCGACCTGCGTCACGAAAGAAAAAAAAGCAGGCACAACTGATAGCGACCCTGAAGCCCGGGGATGAAGTCATGACCGTTGCCGGGATCAAAGGGATTGTTTTGACAAAGGGAGAAACCCAGATGACCCTTGAAATCGCTCAGGGTGTCCGGGTCGACGTGGACAATACCAAGATCGAATCAAGGGTCGAAAGGACCGGCGAGCCCCCTGCGGCAGACCCTCGCCCCGTCTCTCGTTTAAACGCCTGCCCCCAGTGCGGAACATCCTTCAAACCGGATGAGCATTTCTGCGGGCAATGCGGCAAATCTCTTTCTGCCTGACCTGGGAGGGGATCTAGGCTCGTTTATGCAGTGTGGGAATTTGAGCTATTTTCTGAATCTTGATGAATGCGTAATAATGCTGATTTTCACCATGAAGGGCACGAAGAGCATAAAGGGTTAAAAAATAAAATTTATTGACGCTTTAGTCTTGATGAAATCAAATACTTAATGGCGTATTATAATGTTCCCAAAATTCAGGTTCTCATCCACAGAGCGGAAAGCAGGGTCAGGCATCTTCTCGGAACGGCGTATTTTGGCTCTGAATCAGGATAGATGAAGGGCCAAAATCCCGCAGTGAGCGGAGCCATGGACGGCGGAGCGAACGAAGTGAAGAGAACATGCCTGCCCCTGCTTGGAGCGGCAAATTTTATTTTGGACAAGCGTGGGATGAAATGAACGATAAAAAGCTCTTTTGTACAAACTGCGGTGCCCCCCTGACCGGGGGAGATCGCTTCTGCGCAGAATGCGGACAACCCGTTTCCAAATCCGTCCCGTCGGCGCCGATGCCTCAAGAAGAACCCGTCCAGGAGTCGGCCCCGCTGCCGGAGGCCAAGCCAAAGAAAAGGCGTCTGCTGAAATGGGGCGTGATTCTTTTGGTCATCTTTGCCCTCATAGCCGGGGGCTTTGTCTTCTGGGAATCCCTTCCCACGCCCTCACCGGTATTCATCAATTCGGTCGCCTTCCACCGGGGGGGAAAGGTCATCGCAGGGATGCGGGCTTCCGCAACAAAACCGGAGCACAACGCCATCAAGCTCTGGGATGTTTCAACCGGTACAGAAATATGCACCCTGGACGCTTCCGCCATGGGCGAGATGGGGGCCGTGTGCTTCACGCCGGACGGAAAGACCCTGGTGGCGGGACACAGGGGCGGACGCATCACCCTCTGGGACTGGGTCATGAGACAAGAGATCCGAACGCTCGATCTGAAAGGGGACCCCCTCTCCTCTTTCGCCGTCAGCCCTGGCAGCAAGATTTTGGCTACCGGGAGTTATGTGGGTCACTGGCGGGACAAGAACGAAAAATGGCAGAGCGCCGGGAGCGGCACGGTCCGGCTGTGGGATCTTCGCAATGGAAAGATGCTTCATGCCTTTCGAGGAGATTCTTCTCAGGTGACGGGTGTGGCCTTCAGCCCGAATGGCAAATATCTCGCGGTCGGAGGATTCGAGGACAGGACCTTTAAGCTATGCGATCCCCGAACGGGAAGGGTTCTGAACAGCATCAGACTATCGGGGAAGACCGCCAACGTGACTGCCCTGGGCTTCAGTCCCAAGGGTCAATTTTTCGGTGTGGGGACCTTTGATGGGGAAATACTTCTTTGGAGTATGCGCAGTGGGAAAAAAATCAAGGAACTGAAACTCAAAAGAAATTTTTACGGTTCCCAATCCGTTACTGAATTCGTTTTCAGTCCCGATGAAACTCTTCTTGCCGGAGCCAACGACATGCGTATCACGATCTGGGATACAGGTTCATGGCAAGAAGTCCAGACCGTGGACGCCGGCGCATGGGCATGGAAGTCCCTCAGTTTCAGCCCCGACGGGAAAGCCCTGGCGGCCGGCACATCGCGAGGAATCGTCTCGCTTCTGGAACCACGGACCGGTCGCCTGATCCGAGAGATCGACTATCTGACCTGGTTCGAAAGGACTTTCAGATCGCTCCTTGCTTGGCTGAATTAAATATTTTTTCTCTGTGATCTCTGTGATCTCTGTGTGAGATAATTCTTTTCTTCTTGTTTTCTCTCGCGTGCCGCTCCCGCCTTGCGGAGTTTGATCAATCTTAACCACCCGCTCGCTTCGCTCACTCGACACACCAGAGGCGGGCAAGCACATGCAGACCACGCAGACTTTTTGCTTTGCCGGATGAAATGCCTGCCCTGTGAAATGTTCACCCCATGAAATGCGGAGCCTATTTCATCGGGGCGAAGCATATTTTACCGGGGTCCGTGTCAGTCTGCGTGAGTCTGTAGTTCATTATTTTCCCCTTGCAGCATCTTCCTTTCCGACCCATGAATTCCCCACCATACCCGCACACCACCCCGGATCATAACCCTTCGATGAAACACAGGGCATTCGACCTTGTCTCCCACCCAACCCTGTGCTAAAGTCCCTTCACAATTTTCAAATGATTGAATTGCGGAGGCATCACAAAATTATGACCACAGACAAAGTAATCACACGTTTCCCGCCCAGTCCGACGGGCTATCTCCATATCGGCGGTGCCAGGACCGCCCTATTCAACTGGCTCTACGCCCGGCAAAAGGGCGGGACATTCATCCTCCGGATCGAGGATACGGACAAGGAGAGATCCACGGAAGAGGCCACGAATGCCATCCTGGACTCCATGAAATGGCTCGGCCTGGACTGGGACGAAGGACCCTATTTTCAGTCTCAGCGCAATGACATCTACGAAGAACATATCGCACGCCTTCTTTCCGCAGGCAAGGCCTACCATTGCCATTGCACGCCCGAGGAACTGGAAACAAGGCGAAAAGAGGCCATGGACAAGGGGCTGAAACCTAAATACGACGGCAAATGCCGCGATCTGGGACTCGGGCCCGCACCCGGGTCCGTGGTGCGACTGAAATCTCCCCAATCGGGAAGGACCGTCTTCCATGACCTGGTCAAGGGTCCTGTGAGCTTTGATAACGAAGAACTCGACGATCTTATTCTAAAACGCTCCGACGGAAGCCCCACCTACCACCTGGCCGTGGTGGTGGACGATATCACCATGGGACTCACCCATATCATCCGGGGGGACGACCATGTGAACAATACCCCCAGGCAGATTCTGATCTATCAGGCGCTCGGAGAGCCCCTGCCCCAATACGCCCATGTACCCATGATCCTCGGACCGGACAAGACCCGGCTCAGCAAGCGGCACGGGGCGACCTCCGTTCTGGCCTACCGGGACATGGGATACCTGCCCCACGCCCTGATCAATGCCCTGGTGCGACTTGGATGGTCTTATGGGGATCAGGAAAAATTTACCATGGATGAGCTCATAGAAAAGTTTTCTCTTGAAAACGTGGGCAAATCCGCCGGCGTCTTCAATGCGGAAAAGCTCCTCGACCTCAACGCCCAGTATATCCGGGAATCGGAGACCTCCTTTCTCGCACAAGCGATCATTCCCTTCCTCGAAGACCTCGGCTTCAAGGACCTGGACCAAGGCCTGGTAACCGGCGCCGTCGAGACCCTGAAACAGAGGAGTCGGACCCTCGTGGAGATGGCCGAGGCCGCCCGTTTCTATTTCCAGGAAGACATCACCTATGAAGAAAAAGGGGATAAAAAATTCCTCAAACCCAATATCCTGGATCATTTGGAAGACATCACCGCGCGCCTCGGGAAGGCAACCGATTTCAGTGAAAAAGGACTGGAGGACATCTTCGTCGCCTTCCTGGAAGAAAGGCAGATCAAACTGGGAAAGGTGGCTCAACCCATGCGGGTGGCCCTGACCGGCAAAACCGCAAGCCCCGGACTCTTCGAGATCATGACGGTCCTGGGTCGGGATGAGGTCGTCTCGCGCCTGGAAAAGGCTATCGCCCGCATCCGCACCAAGAAGGACGCAACCCCATGATGGATCTGATCAAATCTTTTTTCGGCAAAGACAGGAACGCAGACAGCGCCGGGGGGCGGGACCTTGAAGGGCCCGTGGCCGCCTGCGCCCTGCTCCTGGAGATGGCCCACGTGGACGGCGAATTCGATGAATCCGAGAAGGAGAGCATCGTTTCGATCCTCAAGCGGAACTACGATCTCTCGGACGAATACGCCGAAGAGATCATGACAACCGCCCAAGCGGAGATCGAGGGCAGCATCGATCTGTGGCGTTTTACGCACCTGATCAATGAGAACTACACCATAGAGGAAAAGATTCACCTCATCGAGATGGTCTGGAAGGTGGCCTTTACGGACACCCGGCTGGACAAGCACGAGAACCATCTCGTCCACCGCCTGGCCGAACTCCTCAACCTGGACCACAAACAACTGATCGACGCCAAGTTGCGGGTGAAGGGGAAGTGAGAGCGATGATGGAATCCGGTCTTTGAAGTGGAGGGCTTTATCGCCCTGGCACAGCATCTCGGACTCTTACGAAAACAGGAGGACAACGCCATGGGCCGTTTGCATCATCTTCAACCCACCATCGAAAACCTCATCGAAAAAAGTTTTTTGGGGGAATCCTGGAGGGCGAGATTCATGGAAATATTCAGAGAAAGGGCGGGACGACTGTTCGGTTAGAAGCCATTCTATCGAAGAAAATCCAACATATAAATAGGTGCCGGTCTCTGGAACCGCATAAAAACCAATTTCGAGTTGGATTTGTAAATGTTGAGGCCCCAACGCAGGTCGATATTGAGATGAAGATCCTCTACGTCATGATTTGTTTGGGTAGTCTATACTCTGGCAAAACTTATGACTTATGAAGGCTAACTTTGAATCCGAATAAGGACGGCCATGTTGTATGAAACACGTCGAACTTCAAAAATCAATTGAACAGAGGACAGGTTATAGGATTAAAGAATGCAGAAAATTTTAGAAAATATCGATAAACATGTCGCTCAAGCTGTATCCCACTACTGGCTTACTCGAAAAGCCCAAAAGGACAAGCAAAAAAAACATGGTGTATCTGATGCAGGTTTGAGAAGCGCAGTTACAGGTGGTGCACAAATGGATGGCTTTATTTCCCTGTTCAAAGATTTGATTATTGATGCCGGGGTTGATAAACAGTATATTTATGAAAAAAAGGCACTTGAGTTACCGGGTTTTTTTAGGCCAACCAAGGAATGGGATTTGTTGGTTATTAAAAATGATCAGCTAATTGTCGCGATTGAAGCCAAATCCCAAGTGGGACCATCATTCGGAAACAATTTCAACAACAGGACAGAAGAGGCTATGGGAAGCGCTCTTGATTTATGGACAGCTTTTAGAGAGGGTGCCTTCAATGGGGGTGTTCAGCCTTTCCTCGGCTATTTCTTCATGCTTGAAGATTGTCAAGCCTCAAATCGACCTGTTAAAGTAAGGGAGCCTCATTTTAAAGTGTTTCCTGAATTCGTCGGTGCTTCATATATGAAACGTTATGAACTCTTTTGTCGGAAGCTTATTCTTGAACGTCATTATACTTCTTCATCTTTTATGTCATCGGCAAGCGATACAGGCATTGAAGGTGTTTACAAAGAACCTGCAGCCGATCTTTCTTTTAAAATTTTTGCAAGATCTCTTGCTTCTCATGTTGGGGTCCTTGTATGAAAAGTAATAAACAAAAGACCGAACACAGACTAATAAACGGCGACGCTAGAGAGCTATCTTTCTTAAACGATGAATCTATTCACTTAGTCGTTACCTCACCTCCATACTGGAATCTGAAACGCTATAATGAAAATCCGGATCAATTGGGACATGTCAATGACTATGAGTCTTTTTTAGGTGAACTTGAAAAAGTATGGCGTGAAGTATTTCGTGTGCTCGTTCCGGGGGGAAGGCTAGTATGCGTTGTGGGTGACGTGTGCGTGTCAAGACGGAGGTTTGGACGTCATCTTGTTTTTCCTTTGCACTCAGACATCTGTGTTTTATGCAGAAAAATCGGTTTTGATAACCTTAATCCTATTATCTGGCATAAAATAGCAAATGCCAGCTTTGAAGTTGAAAATGGTTCAAAATTCCTAGGAAAGCCCTATGAACCTAATGCAATCATAAAAAATGATATGGAATTCATTTTGATGCAGAGAAAACCGGGCGGTTATCGAAAACCGACTGAGGTGCAGAGAAAATTAAGCAAAATAGACAAGAAGGATTTTAATGCCTGGTTTCAACAAATATGGAATATCACCGGTGCCTCAACCCGGAACCACCCCGCCCCCTTCCCAATTGAGCTCGCATCTCGTCTTGTTAGAATGTTTTCATTTCAGGGTGATACTGTTCTGGACCCGTTTTGCGGCACTGGGACAACCATGGTGTCTTCCATAAGATATGGCAGAAACAGCATAGGGATAGATATTGATCCCGAATATTGTCGTATGGCCGCACGATTCTTAAAAAAAGAGAGCAGCAATCTTTTTTTGGAAACGGAATTGATATTTGAAAAGATGATTCCTGACAATACCGGTCATATACAAGTTTGTGAAGACCAAGCTCTCTACGAAGTCCGATCCTCCAGAAAAGCGATGGGATAGGCCATCTCGCCCAGGAATAGCAATTTCTGCTATCTATACCTAAATCCCGCAATATTCGTACCCACCCACTGCAATCGAAACAAAATCCGATACCCTGAAATGATAGACTACCATAATTAACCGGAAACCCGTAAGCCCTCTCCTCGTTCCAAAATGTCTCGGGTGCACGACTTGTATCTCCCCGATAGATCTGCCGCATCTTCATGGGATGAGTATCGAAAATCATCCCCCAAGCCGCCGATCACTGATAACCACCATTCATCCGGAAATGATCATTCCCGGATTCGTACAAACAGCGTACCTTAACGGGTATGATGAAATTATTTTTCATTTGACATTATACCTTATCGGTATTATTCTATCTGTAAAATCATTATATTAGTCCCTTTAGGGTAAAAATATATCTCAAATTTCATTTCCATATACCCTAAAGGGTTTATAAAATTGAAACGTCCCTTTGATAATCCCTATAGGGCACCAAATGAATCTATGTGATTTTGTAAAAAATCAGCGAAAAATCCACGGATTGACTCAGATTGATCTGGCCAGAAAGGCCGGTGTGGGGCTCAGATTCGTCCGGGAACTCGAGCAGGGGAAACTCACCCTGCGGATGGATAAGGTCAACCAGGTGCTTCAATTGTTTGGGAAAAGGCTCAGCCCCGTTGACTGGCGTCCATTGCAGGATGAAAGGGATGCACATGGAAAATGAAAGAAATAAAGCAGCGGTCTACCTGATGGGCAAAAAGACGGGCATTCTCGAAAGGACTGCAGAGGGATTTCGCTTCACTTATAACAGGGAATACCTTTCTTCCGAGAATCCCGAGCCCGTTAGTCTCACCTTGCCTTTAACCGAAAAGACCTACGAGAACGAAACCCTCTTCCCTTTTTTTCTCGGCCTTATCCCGGAAGGTTGGCTCCTTGAGATCACGAGCCGAATCCTGAAGATCGACCCGGACAACACCTTTCAACTGCTCGTCGAAACTTGCAGGGACTGCATCGGGGCCGTCACCGTGGCGCCCCTGGAACAAGGAGACGATGCATGACCCGCAAATGTCTTTTGTGTCAGGCCCGGTTGTCCGATACAGGTCATGACCACGGCTACCACACCAAATGCTCAAGGCGACTTTTTGGAACGCCCACCCCCCCGACAGTCCCCTTCCGAAGCACGGATATTGTGTCAGAAGCTCAAAAAATGGTGGGGAAGATGTCGATCTCCGGTGTCCAACCCAAGCTTTCCGTCATCCACGATAGAACGCGTCACGAATTGAAGGTCGTTGAAAAAGGGGGCCTCTATATCCTGAAGCCTCCATCCGCATCTTTCGAATCCCTTCCTGAAAACGAAAATCTCTGCATGCTCATAGCCGGGATCTGCGGCCTGGAAGTCCCGGCCCATGGACTCATCCCGCTCAAGGACAACACCCTTGCTTATGTGGTGAGACGATTCGACCGGCAGGCGGATGGGTCGAAACGTCAACAGGAAGATTTTCAACAACTCCTTGAAACCAACGACAAGTACAGTGGAAGCTACGAAAGGATGGCCAACCTCATCAAAAAACACTCGGCGGCTCCAGGTCTTGATCTGATCGATCTTTTCGAAAGAACCCTTCTCTTTTTTTTGCTGGGAAACGGCGATGCCCATCTGAAAAATTTTTCCCTTCTGCGAAAAGAGCAAGTGGGATACGGGCTTTCTCCGATCTATGACCTGGTCAACTCGAGACTGGTTCTACCGGGAGAAAGAGAGGAGATGTGCCTGAGTCTCAATGGAAAAAAGAATAAAATCACAAAGGGAGATTTTATCACCCTGTCACGGCATTTCGGGCTCACAGAAAAACAGGTTGAAAACGCCATGAGCCGTTTGAAGAATTTTCTACCGGCCATCGAAAACCTCATCGATGAAAGCCTGTTACGGGAACCCTTGAGGCTGAACTTTCTAGAGATATTCAGAGAAAGGGCGGGAAGACTATTCGGGTAAAAGACAAAGGCAAACAATAAAAATGAGGACAGGCAAATTATGCCATTCGGTGTCTTCTGAACGAACACCCGATCACAAGACTGCTCTTCCCCCGCTTCAACCAAATATTGTTGACGCAATGTCCACATTCTCTTATACTATTCAGAACGAATACCATTTAAAATCAATAGCTTGCGATTTTATCCCATTTGAACAGCAGAAAACATTCAATTTGAAGCAGGGAGACCCGGGTCACCAAGAAAGCAGAGACCGTGGCACGAATCGAAAGAGATTTCGACACGATCTACAGCGTGCTATTTTAAACAGAGTCGGAATCTCAGAACACAGGAGGCCCATGAAGCCGGAAAATGACATTATCTCGAACGGATACCCGAGACACGAAGAACTGGTGGATTTCGTCAATGCCTTTCCGGCCCTCCTTTGGCGGATCGACCTGGTCAACAACAAAATCGAGTATTTGAACAGTTACAGGATTGAACCGCTCGGCTCCAATTCCGGACTTCTGCTGCAAAACAAGGATTTTCGACGCCATCATGTCGTTGCGGAGGACATCTACCTCCTGGACGATTTCATGCTCTCTGTTCGAAACGGGGAAACCGCCGCCACGGTATTCCGCCTGAAACTTGAAGGCGACAGGGTACAATGGATTAAAGTGACCGGAGTCGTGGATCCAAAAAATCCGCGCTACTATCTGGGCTATATGTTGGACGCCACCCAAACCGCCGGGATCGTTCAATCGATCACCGAAACCGATGCCGAGATGGAGGCCATGATCGAGCTTCTGAAACATCCTGCCCTGTTGATCGATCCCCACACCAAGGCCTTGATGGCCCACAACGCCGCCTCTCGCGAGGCCTTTTTATACAAGCCCGATGAGTTTTCCCGCCTGAAATTTTCCGACCTCTACCATAAGGGCGTCGAAAATTATATCAATCACATCTACGAGGAACTGATCTTCGAAAAACGTTGGGAAGGAAGATTCCTTTTTCAACGAAAAGATCGCTCTGTCTTTGCCGGGGACGTGAGCATGCGGCTCTTTCTATTCAAAGGGCGGCGAGTGTTTCGGGTTTCCATCCACAATCTCACGTTGGAGGATGACTCATGGAAGACCGGCATGCCGTATCGGCCTCAATCGCCCAGCGTCCCCCCAGCCTGCAGGGAACATGCCCAACGTCTCCTGGACAAGGTGGAAAAGGTCAGAAACATCAACAGCATACTACGAATCCTTCTGGAAAACCAAGTCGGAGATGATCCTTTCGACGCCATCATGTATTCGGATATTTACGCCAAGCGGAACAAGGTCATGGTCTACACCGCCGGTAAACCTTTCGATCCCCTGCCCCAAGGAGAGATGTTTTCCTACGAAGGGACGATTGCAGAAAACATCGACCGTTTCAAACTGGAATACTTAATCGTGGAAGACACATTCGCGAGCATCAAGGCCATTGACTGGGCCCTGTTCGTCCCCCACGGCATCCGATCCTACTTTGCCAAGGCGTTTTACGAGCGCAAGACCATGCGCAGTGTGCTGATCCTGTGCTCACTAAACCGCAAACATTTTTCCACACGCCGGCTGGACGATTACGCCGTTTATTACGACCCCTTTCTTCGCGGCCTGAAGAACTGGCGAAAGCAGCAGAAAGCCAGAAAAGGTTACCAGAACCCTTGATCAAGCCGCTCTTCCTGTCTTAACTCACCCTTATTTAAATTATCATTCTGGTCTGACCGGGTGACCCAGGTTGTCTTAGGTTTGTTCGTCTTCGCATCCGACAAAGGTTTTATGGTAATTTTGGTATAATTGGTTGAACCAATTTAAGCCAATTAAAAAAAACTTAAATAATTCTTGACAATTTCAATATTTGTTGGCAGTCTATTACTGAATTTTAGGCAATTATTAGATTTTTGGTTGAACCAATTTTCCCTAAAGAGAGTTTGCCATGACAAGGGAAGACCAGGTCACCAGGCAGATCCAGCAAATGGTTCAAAACGACCATCTTGGTGTCGGCTCCAGGCTTCCCTCGGAGCGGGCCCTAGCGCAGCAGTTCAAGACCAGTCGCCATACCATTCGTGTAGCCATCAGAAAACTGGAAGCAAAAGACCTGATCGAAGTACGCATGGGAAGCGGCTGTTACGTGCTCTCTTTAGACACCCTCTCTCCAACATTACAGCAAGGCGGACCTAAGGAAGAGATAGGCGATCTCCAGCAACTCTTCGAGGCCCGCTACCTTTTTGAGCCCACTATCGGCGCCCTGGCCGCCGAAAAGGCCTCCCCACTGGACATCAAAGCGTTGGAGAATTGCCTGATGCGCATTGGCAGGGCGATCATGACTGCCGATATTCCCCATATCACCGAGGAAAATCGGCGGTTCCAGAACCGAATCGCGTCCTGCACGCTTAATGCGGTCTTCGAAAAGACCGCACGGCAGCTCAGCGCCAACGGACAGCTTTTCTTCGGGATATTCGAGCAATTTCAAAAGATCGAACGAGAAGCGATCTTTGCAGATTACGTTGCTATCGTGAACGCCATCAAGGACGGCAACCCCGACCTGACCTGCGCTTACATCCAGCAGCACATCATGCGTGTATGCCGCCTGCTTATGCGTTACAGCGATGTAAAGGTCCCAAGTATCATCCAACGAGAGATTCTCGAAAGACCCGAAGCGGAGGAATAAGATGATGACTCGGAAAGCCTTTCTGCGAGAAATCGCATACCAGTGCATTCATATATTCGAGTCCCGCGCCTCTTCCCTATTTTCATTTCTCGATCCTTCTTGCGCAGAGCAGTCTCAAGATCAAGATAATCAGGACGCCCTTTACCGCGAAGCCATGCACCTAGGCATTGATCCGGGCAGCATGGGCGGAAATCGACTCAAAGAGACCATCCGAAAGCGCCAAAACGAATCCGTCCATGACTGACGTTTCAAGTTATTGAAATGAAGGTATCTCTTATCTTGTCTGCTGAAAGGCACTCCTCGTAGGTGGAATACGGGGCAAGTGACATTGCACAAACAAAACAAGGAGGTTTGAGATGGAAGCAAACAGCATAAATTATCTTGAGGCACGCCGATTGCTCAAGCGATGGCCCCAGCCGATTCCTGCCCTTGTCGCCTTGGTCTTCACACTCGCGATCTTTTACGCAACCTGGTGGATCTTTCAGGACCCCCGAGGCTGGCTCCGCATGTACACACCCTATGTGGGCTACATGTACACGAGATGGTGGCTCATCGTGCTCATCTGGATGGCCTATATCTTCAATTACTGGCCCTTTAAGCTTTCCTGGGTTAAAAAGACCCACCCGGTGATCAAAGGCATTGTGCTTACGGCCGTCTCCTACGGCGTTTTATACATCCTCATCAAGGGATTTTTCGAGACCCTGCTGGGAAATTTCGGCCTGGCCTACTTCAATCCGGGACAACTGACCAAACTGCCGGGAGTCACCGAGTTTTTTGCCATTGAATACGCCGCACTGGCCTGCCTGATGTTTGCTGCGATCGCATCCTGGTTGAGTCCGGCCTGGGTGGTGGCCTGCGAAGAGGCGCCATGGCAGGATCTCAAACAGCCGGCAAAAGGGGTGAGCATACTGATCATGACCTTTTTCCTTAGCACAGTCATCTATTTCATGACCATGCACTCCCACATGGGTATTCTCTACTATCCCTGGCAATATTTCACATCCATTGCCCCGCCCTATTGGGAGAAATTCGCAAATACGGTATCCGGCAACTTTCACGTCTCCTGGATCATGTGCTGTACCGTCACGGTCTGGATGGTTGAGACCATATGGGAGCGTTACCCCTTTTCCATGATCAGGAAAAATTGGGTGCGCCGGTTGGTCGCCTTTTTCGGCATCATCGCCATTGCCCTTGCCATGCATTTCTTCCTTTACTTCGTCCAAGAGCTGACCTGGGGGCCTGCCATTCGGGGCACCCGCAGGGCATTTGCCCCGGACTGGAGATGGCTCCATGTGGGAGAAATGGCCGTGTTCTTCCTTGTCCCGGCCCTTTTTATCACATTCTACTGCGGGAACTGGCCCAAAAAATTCAGTATGCCCGTCAATGTCTTTATTCGCACGGCAATCACCATCATTGCCGCCATTTTGCTCTATATCTTCTACTACAAGACCTCTCATCTTTTCCTGGGCACCCAGAAGGGATTCTCTCATCCCCAGCAGTTCCCCATGATCCCCACCATCTGGCTGATCAACATCTGGTTGGTCCATCATTGGTTCATGGATAACTGGCCGGGTTGGAGAATGGTGCCGAAAACGGCCGAAGAGATTGAAAAAGAACACGAGGCGCATATCTCAAAGGTCCGGGACGTCCGATGGAACCCCTCCTTTGGATGGGGGCTCGGCGCAGGCGCTGTGGTCGGGATCATCCTCTTCTTTGTGTCCGTGTCCGCGCTGCCCGTTTTCTACAACGCCATCGACATCATCAAATGACCTGTCTATCACCGTGGGCAGGAAGAAGACAAGGAGGAGAAAATGTCTGGAAACGAAGGCAAAATGAACCGAAGAGACTTCTTCAAGGGCGCCGCCATGGGCGTGATGGGAGGCATGCTGGCCACCATGGGTGTCTATTCCTATTCTCCGTGGCGGAAGGCCCATTTTCAAGAGGCCAAAAGGAAACTGGTGGACATCGGCGTGTGTAAAAGCCTCAAGGTGACCAACATATCCGAAACGAGCTGGTTTACCAACGCCGATCTTATGTCGGACATCAAAGGGGCCGGCGGACTGCTCGTCAACCAGTATGATTATAACTGGCCGCCCTTTGGGGACGGTAGCGGCCTGGGAAAAGGCTCCTATGAAAAGGGCATAGCCAAGATCAAACATCTGCTTCCCGATCGGGTGGATGAGGCCTGGGACATTACGGAAGCACTCTCGGTGCACCCGGAAAATGCCGGCGGTTACGCCTGTTTGATCGAACTGGAGGAACTTGACGGCAAAGTCCACAAATACCTGTTGGATACCGGATGGTCTTATAAATGGACGCATGAGTGTTTCAAAAGAGAAGGTATCGATCAGATGCTGCGAAACAGAGAGATCGAGGCCCTTTTTATATCCCACGAACACTTCGACCATTTCTGGGGTTTGCCCGTAACCTTCAAGTACGACCCGACCATTACGATGTATATCCCGGACGGCTTTTATCCCGAGGGATTGCAGTACATCAAGGATGCCGGACACAAGGGTAAGCTCATTAAGGTAAAACCGGGGTTAAATCCCATTGGACCGGGGTTTGCGACATTCGTGTTTGCGATACCGATTATCTGCCGCGTCTACGGGGAGCAATCCATGTATTTCAACGTCAAAGACAGGGGTCTAGTCAGCGTGACCGGCTGCTGCCATCAAAGCATTATCCAATTTGCCGAGACCGCCTATCGTGAAATTAAATACGAAAACGACAATCTCTACGGCGTTTACGGCGGGCTGCACATTTCGCCCTTCGAAGACTGGGACCCCAAATATGACGACCTGGTGCTATCACTCGGCAAGTACGGCTTTGAGAAGATAGGGTGCAACCATTGTACCGGGGTGCTGTGCGCCAAAAAGTTTATTCAGGCCGGCTTTCCTGTCGTGAGGGGCTCGGCCCAATTCCGCTCTAAAGATACCGCCTATCTCGGCAACGGCGATAAAATCGGGTTCGGTATTGAGGTTTGAGCCGAGGGTTGGCTTTGACTCAAAAAGGTTTGGTCATTTTGAGATGGAAGATGGGTTTCGGCTCATCTTCCGTTGCCCCTAAGGAAGAAGGGAGGCGGGTTATGAAACCTATTCAAACGGCACTGATGGCGCTGCTCCTTCTGTTGGTCACCGGCGCCACAACCGATGCCGACGTCATTCCGGAAATGAAGGAATGTATGGCGGCACATGGTTCGCAGCAAAAATATGCAGCGGTGTTGAAAAAGTACTGCGACCCTGGCATTATTCGGGCCGCAATGGGCTTGCTGGTCATTAAAAATCCCTATCTATTGAGCTCTGAAAAGGTAGGGGCGACCATCTGCTACGATGTCAAAGGGACCACCATCAGTGAGGCGAGTGAATTCCCAGAGGAAATCACCCAGACCTACAAGGTCTGCTGGAAAAAAGGCCGGGTCATATCACTGGAATTTTACGGAGCCAAGAGCGCCTTGCATCAAGACATCATTCCCGAAATGCTGGAATGCATGCGGTCTCATGGATCGAGGCAGAAGTATGAAACAATCCTGAAAAAATACTGTGACCCGGGAATCATCCGGCAGGCAATGTCCTTACTCGTCATCAAAGCGCCCTATGTGATCAAAACCAAAAAAAAGGACGGAATCATTACCTACACAGTAAAGGGTCAGACCATCGGCACTTCCAGTGAAATCCCTGTGGATACGATCCAGACATACAGGGTCAGCTGGAAAGGTGGCCGAGTCGTCGGGCTCGAATTCATAGGATCCAAAAATTGATACGATGAACCTTCATGCGCTGTTTCCAAAATCAGGTGCGGCCTCGCATGAAGAACGTATTCAAGAACTCATGCGGGGCCTTTTATACCGAAGCAATTTCGTCCCCGGCGTACGACACGTGTTGGGATGGCGTGGGCTGAAAGATTGCAGCACGTGTGTGGGTGGTTGGACGGTCAAAATTGCAACCTATGCCGGTATCTTTGCCTTGTATTTTCAATCGACCGAGGCCCGGTCGGAATGGATACGCGGCCGTTTCGGGATCGTCTATTTCCCCGATACGGAAGAGGATCTTATCGCTGAAGTGTCCATCGAGGGTTTTCTGCGTGCCAGAAGCTTTACGTACCTGCCTCATATCCGTGAATTTCTTTTGCACCCTAAATTGGTTGATCTCTTTGTCATCGGCGAATTGAGCCTTGTAGTAAACATCGACGAGACCTTTTTGCTTCTGGCTCTGGAGAGCATGAACCGCCAGCGCAGCATTGCCCTGGACGGAATCAGACTGCCCAAGGAAGACGAAATCATTCCCCTGGTCGAACCCGGAGGGTATGATCAAGATTTTCCAGCCTACACCGTTGCCTCGGGCTTTTGGAAGGTCATTGCCGCCTCGCTTGCATTCAGCTTAGAGGAACCGCCGAGCTACCTTCATCATCATCAGATTCCAGGATCTGTGATCGCCTATGACAGCGCCGGGCGGCACCGTGAAAAAGCCCAGGAAGGGATTTCCCGACACTACCTATATCTGGGTTTCGGGCATGCTGATTTTTCCGCCCTCTTAAAAAACCTGCATCAAGAATTAGAAGGACAAAAGGATTCCGTCGAATGGCGACTCGGAGAGCCGCTGCCGCTCGAGTATGCCGATGAAACGTGGTGGCAAGCACACCGGATTCGTGACTTCAAGACACTCGACAAGCAAGGCCTGGGCATTGATGAAAGGCCGCAACTCATCATCCTGACCGGTTTTTTAGGCGCCGGAAAGACCAGTTTTCTTCAGTACTTCATCGAGCATCAAATGCAGCTCAGCCGCTTTGTGGCCGTCATTCAAAACGAAATCGGTGAGACCGGCCTGGACGGCAAACTTCTGAATGATGATTACTCCGTAACTGAAATCGATGAGGGCTGTGTGTGCTGCACCCTGGTGGGCAATCTTAGAAAGGCGCTTAACCAGATTCTGTCCCAGTTTCAACCTGACACCATCGTCCTGGAGACGACAGGTCTGGCCAACCCGTTTAACCTGATGGATGAGCTGGTGGAAATCGAGGAACTGGTGCGGTTCGATTCCCTGACTACGGTGGTTGACTGCGCCAATTTTATGGAATCCCTGGCCGCCTATGGCGTGGCAAGCGAGCAGATCAGGGCGGCCGATATCATTTTACTCAACAAGGTTGACCTGGTGAAGGCCTGTGCGTTGGATGAAATCCGGAAAAAGATCCGGGCGCTGAATCCTAGGGCGGTGACCCTCACCTCCACATGGGGGCACATTCCACCGGCCGTGCTCTACGGCACCGATCCATTGGAGGGTCATGGCGGAAAAGGCCTGAGTGAGAATGCATCCGGGAAGGAACACCCACATCTCACCCATGTCCAGGACGGTTTGAGCAGTCACAAAATCGGCCTTGAAGGGCCCCTGGAGCTCAAATGGTTGATGGATGTGTTCGCGCATTCGATTCCCTCAAACATTTTCCGGATCAAGGGCATCGTGGATTTTAAACACTCTAAAAAGCCCAAGGTTGTCCAGTATGTGGCCGGCCGCTATGAATTATCAGAATTTACAAATCTGAATGTCATGGAGCGTTTCCTGATTTTTATCGGCCAGGACCTTGACCGTAAAGAGTTGCAGAGACTTTTTGACAATCTCGGGGAAAAACCCAAGGAGCAACTGAGACCCTCAGGGCAGTGCTGTACGTATAAGGGGACGCGTGAAAGGGAACGAGGCTAAATAAATAAGTTGTCATCATAGCAATTTAACGACAGTAATGGCCTATGTTAGAATTATTCACCGGACTGTTAAGACATTAAAAGAAGGTAACTACTCAGCTAGATAGTGCCCATCCGGAAAGGACCTCCGGGCACGAGTAAGTTTTCAATTCAGAAATAGGCAATTTTTTGCAAGTTCAAGGAAATCAAGGGATTGCGCGGAGGCGTACAAGTGTACTCCTCACAAGGAATCCCTCCGACTTGCCCGCCTCGGGCGGGTTGACTCCGAAATTGCGGAAAAGGGCCATTTCTGGATGAAAACTAGATAGACTATAGGCATTTAGGCTGTGAGGTACCGCAGGAAGGGAACATGCGTGATCATAGGAAACTCAGAGCTTTTACGGTGTTACAACCGAAGACACCACCTCAAGGGTTTTTTCTGGTCCGAGAGGTTCAAGAGCGTAATCGTCGATAACAGTGAAACACTCATCAACTGTCTGGCCTACATCGACCTGAACCCGGTGCGGGCCGGGATCGTGTCAAAGCCTGAAGCATATCGCTGGGGATCGCTTGGATACCATGTCCAGAGGAAAAACGAGGGTGGTTTCCTTTCGTTTGATTTCGGGTTAAAGGCCTTCGGACCGAAGAAGGCCGGGGAGAGGTTGAGATCCTACCGTCGATTTGTTTATGAAAAGGGTGGGGTGAGCGGTATGGACAAGGAAGAAAAAAAAATTCAAACTGAATAAAATAGATCAGTTCCGCTATCGCACACGGTATTTTACGGATAGCGGCATCATCGACAGCAAGGCCTTTGTCGGCCGGGTCTACCAACGATTCAAGCACTATTTTTCTTCGAGCCCCCGCTCCATAATGGGTACTGTCAATTTTTTTGTGTGAAATTATTTTCTGCCAATTCCTTGAAGAAAGGCAGGTTCTTGGCAACTTTTCCTATAGGTTTTGATCTCCAGTGGACTTCCATTTTCAAACAGACAAAAGCGAGGAGAGTGTAGCAGGACCTTTCTCCTGCAACGATCTCCATCGGTTTTGTTCTGCGTTTAAACTCCTTGTTGAGTCTTTCAATGACGTTGGTAGTGCGAAGGCAGATCCATTCTTCCTGAGGGAAACTCAGGTAGGTCAGACAGGCATCCAGGGATTTTTCAAGGCACCTCACTGATGAGGGGAGTTCATCCTCCCATTTCGTTTTGAACCGGTAAAAGAACTCCAAAGCCTTCTTTTTCGTAGAGGCATAAAAGATGGAGCGGATTTCATCCCCAATCTTCTTTTTGAGTTTCCTCGGGACCTTGGCCAGAACGTTGCGGGCCACATGGAGTTGGCATCGTTGTGTTTTTGCCTTCGGAAACTCTTCCTTGAAGACCTTCTCCAGACCTGGTAGCCCGTCCATAATACCGAGAGTGACTCCTGTTGCACTAAGGCCCCGTCTTTTGAGATCCTTAAAATATTCACGCCAACTGGAGGCAGATTCCTTATCCCCAGACTGCAGACCCAGCACCGTTCGATGTCCTGCCTCCGTGACACCTATGGCCACCAAGACCGGGACTTTTTCGATAGCGCCATTAATTCTCATGGAAAAAAGAGTGCCATCGACAAAGATATATTTGTACGTTTCATCTGAGAGGTCCCGCTCCCGCCATGCCTCTACCGCACGGGTAAGTTCCTTGCTGGCCTCACTGACCTCCATGGCGGAAATCCTTCGTCCAATAAGCCTCTCGGACATCATCGAAAGGGTCCGTGTGCTAACTCCGGCCAAAAACATTGCACAGAGGTCCTCTCGGATTGCATCCTCGTATTGGATGCTTCGGGGGATAACCTGGGTGGTGAATTCCCCCTCGCGATCCCGGGGGACTTTCACGCCTACCTCACCGATACCCTTTAAGGTGAAACCACGACCATAGGAGCCATTGCGATGGTTGCTTTCTCCCTCACAACGTTCATAGCGCTCCCTGCCCAAGAAATGGGTCAACTCCGCATCCATCATTGCGGAAAGATACTGCCCAACGGTTTCTTGGACGTTCACGCGGATCACGTCAAAAAGGCTTCCCGGTTCCTTGCTGATTTCATTGATAAGCTCACGGACTTCTGGTACGGTGATTTCCAACTTCATGGGCGCTTCTCCTTTTATTTGAGGTTCTTTTTTCGCAAAACCTTTATAAAGGAAAAGCGCCTTTTTTTCGACCACTTAAAAATTCACACAATAAAGATTACACTATCCCATAATGTTATCATAGAACTATCTTAAAACCTTTGATACGTCTGATATCAGACGACCCACCTAAACTTTTTTGTTTTTTTATATCTACCTAAGATAAATTAACGATAATCAAAAAAGACTCAATAATCTGATTAAGAAAGGGCAGGGGCAATGACAGAACTTGATTCCAGAGTTTTTAGAGACTTGAGCTATGGGCTTTATATCGTCACCTCGAAAGACCTCGACAAAATCAACGGACAGATCGTAAATACGGTCATCCAGGTCACCTCCAACCCGCCCAGGGTTGCCGTCATCATCAACAAAAAGAACCTGACCCATGACTTCATCAAGAGCAGCAAGGTTTTTGCCGCCATGGTGCTGGATGAAAATGTTCCAATGGTGTTTCTCGGTCCTTTTGGATTCCGCACCGGAAGGGACATAAATAAATTTGAAAAAGCACCTTTTAAAATCGGAAATACCGGGTGCCCAATAGTCACCGAAAACACCTTGTCGATGATCGAGGCAGAGGTCATCGATAACATTGATTTAGGGACTCACACAATCTTTGTAGGTGATGTGGTGAATTCCGAGGTAATGAACCAAGGGACACCGCTCACCTACAAATATTACCACGAGCACCTAAAGGGGAAAACCCCACCGAATGCGCCAAGCTTCACCAAATAGACTCCGGAAGAATCAAGACAATAAAAGGAACACCCTTCAAACCACCACCTTCGGCGGCCTGGCAAACCAGATCAGTAGGGCGGAGACAAAGAAGAAGACCCCCAGATAGGTGAAAACGGCCTGAAAATTGCCTTGGGTGCTGTCGAGCACATGCCCGCTCAGCCACGGCCCCAGAGGCCCTGCCACGAAACCGTAGGCCGTAAAGACCAGCCCGAAAATCGCCCCGAAATGGGCCATGCCGAAACAATCCGTGGCCAAAGGCGCTGAGACCGCAAACAAGGTCCCGAATGCAAAGCCCACCACGGCGGCCAGGACCGCCCACACGGCCAGGCCGTCGAGATAGGGCAACAGCACATAGGCCAGCCCTGCGCTCATCACAAAATTGCTCCCGCCGCCTGCGCCAACAGGCGACGAGAGCTTAACCACCCAGGTGATTCACCATTCGAAAAGCCGGAATTCCGGTTTATGGGCCCGCGTTCACGTGACTTAAGGCCAGCCTGTTGCACGCACCGAAACCGATGTACCGATCTTTTCATTCTCGACGAAAAGACCGGAACATCGGTTGACAATCCCTCTTTTTTTTCCTTGTTACGGCATTAACCAATGGGGCAGCACAAGGGAGATCCACGGTACGTAGGTAATAATCAGGAGACAAATGAGGAGAAGAATGAGGAATGGCATGACGCCCTTTGCCACCTCCGTGAGGGTCTTACCGGTAATTCCCATGGCCACAAAGAGGTTGAGTCCGAAGGGGAAGGTAAGAAATCCAAACTCCACGTTGACAATCATCATGATGGCAAAATGAATCAGGTCGATATCGAACTTCTGCAAGGTCACAAAGAGGATGGGGGAGAGCACCAGAATCGCCGATACGATGTCCATCACGCACCCGATGAGCAGGAGCAGGACATTGATGCAAAGCAGAAACAGGAACTTGTTGCCCACATGGGCTACAATAAACTCGGCCGCTTTAACGGGAAGCTGTTCCCTGGTGAGCAGCCAGATAAAGGTCATGGCACAAGCTATAATAAAGAGAAGGGAAGCGGAAAGCACGGTCCCCTCTCTCATGACCTTGTGGAATTTGGCCCAAGTGAGCCCCTTGTATATAAAGGCCTCCACGAACACGGCATAGACCACGGAGATGGCCGCGGCCTCTGTCGGGGTAAAGATCCCGCTGTATATGCCGCCCAGCACGATGACGGGCATGGCCAGGCCCCAAGAGGCCTTTCGAATCAGTTGAAGGCCCTCTTTGAGGCTCACCTTCTGAGGGGTGCGCCAATTATGTTTTCGTGCAAGGCCATAGGAATAGAGGATGAGAACCCCGCCGATCATGAGACCCGGAAGGAATCCCGCCATAAAGACACGACCCACGGAGACGTTCATGACCAGGCAGTAGAGGACCATGGGGATGGAAGGCGGGATGAGTATCCCCAGGGATCCGGCGGAGGTGAGAAGGCCCGTGCTGAAACGATCGCTGTAGCCGCTTTTGACCAAGGCCGGGATCATCGTGCTGCCGATGGCGATGACCGTGGCAGGACTAGATCCGGAGATGGCCGCAAAAAAGATGCAACCGAGGATCGAAGCGATGGCGAGCCCCCCGCGGAATCGTCCTACAAAAAAATTCATCACTTCGATGAGGTAGGTGGAAATAGAGCCCTCGGCCATGATGCTTCCTGCCAGGATAAAGAAGGGTATGGCAAGCAGGATGAAATTGTCCATGCCGTTAAAGAGCTGTTGAACAACGGCCTGAAGGGGGATGCCCAGAAAAAAGTGCAGGGTTGTTGCCGTTACGGTGAGAAGCACGATGGCGATCGGGGTGGATAGGAATAACAGGAGGCCGAACAGTAGGAACATAAAAGCAATCATGATTCCCCCCTTCCTCGTGCAAAGGGTTCTTTGCGCGAAATGGCCTTTGCGTGCCTGATGGACTGCGTGAAAAAACGAAAGGAAATCACGGCGGAAAAAATCCCAATGGGCAGGTAGGGGATCCACATGGGGATCTGGGATGCCGGAGTGAGCACCCCGTATTTGATGAGTTTCCAGATATGGACACAGCAAAAGTAACAGACCACGGCCATGATGATGCTTGAAATCAGATTGGCCAGAACTTTGAAAAGATGGGCCAACCAATCCGGTGCGTACTGGGTGACAGCCTCCATGCTGAAATGGGTCCCATACTTGACCCCTAGACCCGCCCCCATAAAGGTGATAAGTACTGTGAGATACCTTGCCGTTTCTTCAAACCAATCATAGGCGATGCCGAAAACATAGCGCATAACCACCTGGAAGGTAGCACCAAAGGCGAGCACAAGGAGTACGTAACCCACGCAGAGTTCCTCGGTGTTGTTGATGATGTTCAGAAGTCGCTTCATTTTCTGCTCCTCAGATCCACTTCTGGGAAGGCCGGATTGCCGGGGAAGGGCCTGAAAAAATCTCCCCCGGCCCTTGGGTAGATTCGATTATTGGTGCTGCTTAATCTTGCCTTGGATCATCTGGTAGTAACTCATCCCGGCATACTCTCCGTATTTCTTATCCTTGGCAATGTTCCCCATCTTTTGGGCATATTTCTTATGTATCGGCTCCATGGCATCCATGAAGGCCTTTCTCTCTTCAGGAGTGAGTCGTACGATCTTGACGCCTTTGTCCTCTTCTTCTTTGATCAGTTTATCCCTGAGTTTTTTACACTCGTCGCGGTTGACCTGAATGCTCATTTTGGCCGCATCCTTAAATATCTGTTGTTGCTCGGGAGTCAGTCTTTCCCATAAATCTAATTTCAGCGTAATAATGCATTCGGTGAGGATATGATTGGTCAGGGTTGCGTAAGGACAGACCTCGGTAAACTTCATCAGGATGGAAGTCATGATAGGATTATCCTGGGCATCGATGACCCCCATTTGGAGGGCATTATAGACCTCGGGAAAGGGCATGGGTACTGGGCTGGCCCCTAACTGCCGGAAGGCATCCAGGTAAATTGGGCTTTCCATGACCCGGATCTTGAGTCCTTTCATATCCTCCGGTTTTCGGATCTCCCGCTTGATATTGGTAAGGTCCCTCATATCATTCTCCGCATACCCGATGGCCATCATACCCTTCTTAGGGAAGCGGTCGAAAAAAATCTTCTGGAACATCGGGTCGTCCAGCACCTTGTAAGCGATCTCCCTGTTGGGCCAGAGGAAGCTGAGGTCAAAAAGCGCAACCTCCGGGACAAAATTGGACATGACCGCCGTGGTGGGGGAACACATATCAAGAACACCGGCCTGGACCTGCTCAATCATGGAGCGCTCTCCCCCGAGCTGGCCCATGGGAAAGACATCGATCTGAATCTCTCCGTTGGTCTTTTGTTTGACATAGTCGGCAAAGGCGAGGCACCCTGCGTGCTGACCATGGGTCGGGGGTGCGACATGACCGTATTTCAAAACCATTTTGGCCGACGCGGCGCTGGCCAAGGAAAAAATGAAAACACAGGCTATCAGGATCACCAAAAGTCTTTTCATTGCAAACCTCCTTCGTATGCACAAAGCATAAAGCATTTGTTGTCTTGGAATTTTTGAATGATAATCGACTGCTTTCGTCAGCTTGAAAGCCCCCTTCGCACAGGTTGTATCACGGATACAACCTCAAAATCAGATGCCTCTTCAGTCGCTCTTTTCACCTCCTTTCAAGATCCTGTACTCGTTAGCCGACTGGGGTCCATTCGTCATTCAGCGGGTCGATTCTTTTTCACCAAGTCCGATGCTGAGCTCTCAGAATAAAAGGCTGTCGGCCTGAAGCTCAAACCCCCTCGCGAAAATACCCGGGCCCCTTTTTGAACTGTACATTTCAAGAACAATGCCATTCATTTTTTTATTACCATATCAAATAGTTATAAAGAACAACCTCTCGCATCCCTTAAGATTCGCCATGCACCGAGAGTTAAGTCTAAATTCATGGACATGGGATTGCCGGATTTTGAATAAATTTCATTTGATATTAGAGTGTTATACGAATAATCGAACGATTGCACTCCATGGAGATGAGTCCAAAAAAATGGACAAACCCGGGAAAATGACATATGAATTCAAAGGGATTGTTCGGCTCTCGAAAAACCAAAAGAATGGATACAAAGGAGTTTTGCCGTGGCAAGGATTCTGATTGTTGATGATGACGAAATTTTCTGTTCAACCTTTTCGCTCTTGCTTTCGAAAATGGATCATAAATTCGATATCGCCGAAAATCTGAATGATGGCAGGAAGATGGCCTGCAGAAAGGATTATGATATCGTCTTTTTGGATGTAGTTCTCCCGGATCGTTCCGGACTTGACGGCATAGGCGATTTTAAAGAGGTCCGATCATCACCTGAGGTCATCATCATCACAGGTCAGGGCGATATGAACGGCCCGGAAATCGCCTTAAAAAACGGCGCATGGGATTATCTTGTCAAGCCGCCGTCCTTCAGCAATATCAAACTCCTCATTGGACGCGCCCTGCAATATAGGAAAAAAAAATTCCATTCTCTGAAAAAAGAGATCTCGAACAGTGAAGCCATTATAGGCAAGGACCCGAAACTCAAAGACTGCCTCGAAGTCGTTGCCAAGGCGGCGGGCAGCGAAGGAAGTGTTCTCATTACAGGGGAAACCGGGACGGGGAAGGAACTCGTGGCCAGGGCCTTGCATGCCAACAGCGCCCGGGCCGACAGCCCGTTCGTCATCGTAGATTGCACGAATCTACCTGAGAATCTGGTGGAAAGCCTGCTGTTCGGTCATGAAAAAGGCACCTTCACAGGGGCCGATCGCAGCAGGGAGGGAATGATCCAACAGGCGGACGGAGGAACCCTTTTTCTGGATGAGGTGGGCGATCTTCGTCCATCCACGCAGAAGTCCCTGTTGCGTGTCCTTCAGGATAAAAAATGTCGCCCATTGGGATCAGCAAAAGAAATCAGCCTTGAATTTCGTGTAATATCGGCAAGCAACAGGGACCTAAAAAAAATGATAGAAGCTGATCAGTTTCGCAGGGATCTCTATTTTCGACTTGTAGCCTTTCACATTCATCTGCCACCCCTGAGGGATCGCATTGGCGATATCAAGCTGCTGACGAATCATTATATCTACAAAATCAGCGATGAGTTGGGCATAAACCCGAAGGGCTACTCAAACGATTTTTTGGATGCCCTGATGTGCTGGAATTGGGAGGGAAATGTCCGTGAATTGGTCAATGTTCTCCGTGCGTCCATCGCGGAAGGCATGGAGGCGCCGGTCTTATATCCCCATTATCTACCCTTTGATATCAGGGTCCATTATTTACAAAAATGCATCATGGAAAAACGGGAGTCCGAAGAAAACCCGTCCTTCCCCAAATTTAAGGAATACAGTTCACAGACCCAGTCCAAATACCTCGATGATCTTATTCAAGCCTCCGGCGGGGAAGTGGAAAAGGCGCTCGCTTTTTCGGGGATGTCTCGTTCCGGATTGTATAATTTACTAAAAAAACACGGGAAAAAAATGAAAGGGATCTCCGGGCCGCCGGGGACAATAAATCATTTAAGGCTCAGCGAAAAGAGCCATTTCTCCTCCCCCGGTAGCAAGGGATAAAAGGGATCTCGTTTCAAAAACGAAGGGCCTTGGAAAAGATTCATTGGTCAAAAATGACCTGAAGTATAGAATCCGAAAAAGTGAAGTTACATTTGCGCGCTTTCTTGGTTGCCCGGATGATCCCGGGAGAGTACCCTTTCAATCTCGGCCAGGACCTTTCTGAAATCATTCTGAAGGGCGGGCATCAGATGCTCCGCCTCCCCCGTATTTTTTGTTTTCCCCGCCAATTCCATTTTATAGGCCGTTTCGGCCGCCTTTTCCGCCCCGATGCTCTTTGCCGCTGATTTAATAGCATGGGCTATTCTCTCAACGGTTTTCATGTCTTTCTGAAAGACGGCCCGATGCAATTCATCGAGTTTGCCGGGGATTTTGTCAGCGATGACCTCACATCCCGCCCTCAGAATTTTTTCATCGTTGTCCATCATTTGAAGCGCGTATCGTAGATCGATGACTTCGAACCGGGAGTCCTGATTTTCGTTCTTTGCTGCATCATTCTCGGGCCCGGATTCGGAAGTCAGGCGATAAATCATGCGCAACAATTTCTTGGCCTCCAGGGGCTTGGCAAGATAATCATCCATGCCCGCCTGGAGAAACTTCTCGCGATCCCCTTTCACCGCATGGGCGGTCAGGGCAATGATGGGAATCCCTGCAAGTTTCGGATCCCCGAGTTCACGAATTCTACGCGTGGCCTCCAGACCGTCCATGACCGGCATTTGGACATCCATTAGCACGGTGTCGAAAGAGTCTCTGTGAAGTGCCTCCAGTGCCTCTTTTCCGTTGTTAGCGACGTGGACGCGATGGCCGTATTTCTTCAGAAAGGACACAACCAATTGCTGATTCACTTCGAAATCATCGGCCAGCAGGATCTGAAGCGACTTTTGGGATTTTTCCGGGGATTCCTGACCTGCGATCGCTTCCCCGGATCCTGATATTTTTTTCACATCTTCAGGCCCCGCAAGCAGAAAAGGAATCGTAAAATAAAAAACACTTCCTTTGCCTACCTCACTTTCGCATTTGATATCTCCCCCCATAAGCCTTACAAGTTTTCTGCTGATGGAAAGCCCCAGTCCGGTCCCGCCGTATTTCCTCGTATAGCTGCCGTCCAACTGTGTAAAACTGTCAAAAATCGTATCCAGTTTATCCTTCGGGATACCGATACCCGTATCCCTGACCGTAAAACGAAGGCGGATAAAATGTTCCCCGGGGAATCGACCTTTGCCCTCTTCGTCCCCCTTCTCATCCATCTTCTCAACGATAACGCTGACCTCCCCGCTTTCCGTAAACTTGATGGAATTTCCCACCAGGTTTACGATAATCTGACGCAAGCGGTGTGGATCTCCCCTCACGAAGAAAGGAACATCATCCATGCGATAGTTAATCTTCAGACCTTTTCGCTCAACCTGGTAGGCCAGGATAACCACAGTGTCGCTTAAAATTTTGTTTAAATCAAATGGGAGTTCTTCAAGTTCGAGCTTTTGGGCCTCGATCTTGGAAAAATCCAGGATACTGTTGAGCAGGCTTAAAAGATGATCCGCGGATTTGCGGCTGGCTTCCAGGTATTCCTGCTGCTCGGGTTTAAGGTCGGTCTCCAGGATCAATTCCGTCATACCGATGATAGCGTTCATGGGCGTACGAATTTCATGACTCATTGCGGCCAAAAATTCGTTTTTCGCCCGCGTAGCAGCCTCAGCAGCCTCACGCGCTTCGATAAGGGTGTTAATATCATGAATGATCCCGACCCTCGCAACCCAGAAAATAAATATACAAGTCAGAGTCACAATCACAAGCGACAATACAAAATTTACTCTCCCTATCCTGCTTACCGGGGCAAAGAGTTCGTTTGTATCGATATCCAAACCGATGATCCAATCAGTCTTCTGACTTTTCGTGTAGACAATGACGCGTTCCGAACCTTTCTTTGAAAGAAGAATCATGCCGCCCTTGCGATCCCTCATTTCCTGAAAATAATCGTGTATGTCGGATACAAGATGGTCGGGCTGCTCCGGTCGCACTAAGAGGTTCCCCTCTTTGCCGAGAACAAAGGCATATCCCGATTTGCCGACATCGATAGGGTCAAGGAATTTGCCCATGAAAACGGCCATATCAATGACGCTGAATACGACTCCCACGATATGCATCCCTTCCTTGACGGGTGTGGAAATCACAGATATGGGGTGACCATCTCTTTCGCTTTTGATAATAGGGGATAGAAAGACTTCACCTCTTACGGCCTGCTTAAAGTAGCTGCGATTGGACACGTTGATCCTTCCGATCGTCTCCTTGTCCGAAGAAGAAACGATATTGCCGCTCACATCGCTCAGATTGATGTCCTGAAAATATCCGTATTTTTCCTTTAATCCCATAAGGTCGACATTTGAGGCCTTCCTCGCCGCCTGTCCAATAAAGGAGTCCCTGACGGCCAACTGGCATATTTGCTGCTCGCTCCAGTTTCGCAACGTCATTTTAGTCTCTTCGATCCACAGATCCAAGTTCCGACGCGTGAAATCGGCAACCAGCGCCATCTGATCCGTACTCGCCCTTTTCAGTGCCTCCTTTGTACTGATGTAAACAACCAATGAGAGAGTGCTCATACCGATAATAAACAATGCAAAGGCGGGCAGTATGAATCGAACTTTGATATTTGGTTTCATTGCGGAGTCAGCCTTTATTCAATAATCTTGTCCGTTGCCCGGATGATGTCAAAAGTGATTTCGAATCCCATATTTTCGGCTGTCCTGATGTTGAGCCAGACAGCGCCTTTCCGGGGTTTCAAGAGAGGGAATTCACCCGCTTTTCTTCCCTTCAAAATCTCCCTGGCAATTCTGGCTGCCTCAAAACCCTGCTCGAAAGCAGAATTCACGATACCGAATATGGCCCCGTCTTCAACGCAAAAGGGCGCTACCGAGAACAACGGTTTCGTATTATTGGCAATGGTCCAGGACATCACCTCCTTAGGCGGCATGACCTCGACGCCTCCGGGTTCTTTCAAAAGTGTATGGTAAAGGATGATGCAGATCGCGTCCACGGTTTTTTGGTAGTTCCGGATAGAGTCCTGCCATTGGGCAAAAGTTTCAGGTTTATCAATGGACGCGACCCGAATGGGAAGGGTTTTGGTTTTCAGGAAGGCGATAATATGGTTGCAGGTGGCACTTGCATCTCCGATCACAGCGACATTTTTCACACCGGGGACGATCACTTTCAGCATGTCAAAGCACTGCGCAAAGAAAGGTCGTTCCGTTATCCCTGTCACGTTGCTTGCAGGATAGCCGTATTCCGAAGGCTGGGCATTGACCCCGCAGAAGACAATTTGAGGATACGCCTGCCCGACATATGCTTTACCAAAATATGCCTGTGCGTTTTCATCGGCCGTGATCACCACATCAGGTCGGGTTTCGGCGACCCTTTTCCTGGCCAGGTTTCCCGCTTGTATCTTCCATGCTTCGCTCAGGTTTCTTCTTGAATCCATGTAAAATATTTCGAGTTCGGCGCCGACGCCTTCAAGTCCTTTCCTCACGCCCCTCGTAATATCATCGGTCCAGAGATAGCCTGCATGATAACTATGAACCAGAAGCACCTTTCCCGCACACGCTACGTTAGGGGATAATATGAAAAAACAAGACAAAGCAGAAACGAAAAGCATCATCCTTTTCATTGAAACCGTCTCCGTTGCTCTTTCTTTGGATACCAATCGAATTAATGCCTCGATCACCCACGGACATACAGGTCTATGAATGCCCTCGTCGTCCTCGGCCTGTGTGCGGTTTTGCATTAAAAAGAGACCGCTGAATAGACTACGATTGTGTAACTTAATGCAATACCATTTCAGTGCGGAACTCTCAATCTTTTATCTTTCCTGATGTAAGGGGGCAAAGGGGAGAGGGCTTTGACCTTTGGCGATTGCATCAAAAAGGAATCTCTTCTTCCGGCAGGTCTTGATAGACTGCATCTCCACCAGATATTTGGAAAGATCCGTGCCGGTTATCTCCGCGAGCCGAAATGGCTCGAGTGCACGCCGGGCACTTTGCCAATCAACGTAGCTCATCTTTAGGAGGTGAATATTGAAAATCACCCCCCCTGCTCACTATAACTGATCACCTGCCACCGTCCTTCACCCGTTAACTGGCATTGATTGACGCCACCGCCACCCCCTTCGGCGGCCTGGCAAACCAGATCAGCAGGGCCGAGACAAAGAAGAAGACTCCCAGGTAAGTGAAGACGATCTGAAAGTCTCCCTGCGTGCTGTCGAGCACATGCCCGCTCAACCAGGGTCCCAGGGGCCCTGCCACGAAACCGTAGGCCGTGAAAACCAGCCCGAAAATCGCCCCGAAATGGGTCATGCCGAAACAGTCCGTGGCCAAAGGCGCCGAAACGGCAAACAAGGTCCCGAATGCAAAGCCCACCACGGCCGCCAGCACCGCCCACACGGCCAGGCCGTCGAGATGGGGCAACAGCACATAGGCCAGTCCTGCGGCCAGAAAGGCAACCGTCATGGTGCCGTTTCGACCGAAGATATCGGAAAGATGACCGCTGATCAGACGCCCCAGGCCGTTGGTCAGGTTGAAGGCCGTGAGGATCATGACCGCCCGATGAATGCCCAGCCCTTTTGCAAGCCCGAATGCCGTCGAGAGGGGCACCAAAGCGATCCCTGCAGCCCCGGCCAGTGCCCAGGTAAACCAGAGAGACCAAAATGATTTGCTGCGGAGGCTTTCAAAAACGGTGAGAGAAGATGCCCCGCCCATGCCATCGCCGGGCTTAACGCTGCACTGGACGATGGAAGTTTCCGGAAGGCTGACGCACAGTGCCGAGGAAAGCCCCATGATCAAGGCGATGATGCCAAGAATGATCGTCATGGGAGCATAACCGATCCGAATCAGCAATCGATTGAAGACAGGGGACATCACGGCGGCCGAGAGGCCGAAAACCATGTTCACCAAGCCGGAAACCAGGCCCCTCCGATGAGGAAACCACCGCTGAACCACCGTCAATCCGGGAATGTAGATAAAGCTGGAGGAAATGCCAAAGATGAAGCTGCAGAGATACACAAGGCCCATGTTCGAGGCCTGGCCCACCATGACAGCGCTTGCACCGCAGAGCAGGGATCCCAGAGCAAACAGCCGCCGAGGGCCCAATCGTTCCTGCCATCGCCCCGTAAAATACATAAAGCTGCCTGCGCCGAAAAGCACAAAAAAAAGGGTCCCGCCCACTGCGCCCCGGCCTACGTGAAAGGCCGTCGCCCAGTAACTGCCCACTACGCCAGGAAAGCCAAAGATGAAGGCCCCGGGCCAAAAAATGGCCGCACAACACGATATCAAAGACACACGTCCCGTTCGATCCACCATCATGTCAACCTCCACAGCAAAACATCAGAGCAATCAGGATTAAATAGAGAACTCGATACAAATGCTTCAGGAAACAGAAAACAAAAGGAAAAGTAGACCCGATTTACACTGGGACCATATCATGGTGACATAAAGATGAAGAGAAATTTACTACAGGTCAACGGATGAGAGCAAGCATATTTTCTCAAAGTGCTATTTACGGCACGAAGCCCACCTGAGGTCAGGATGAACTTTGATGCGCAAAAGCCCGCCGAGCGAGGATCTCGGACGCACTGGAATGAGAAAATATTGACGTTCGTCTTCGGTCTATAATCGGGCCGAACGATTTATATCTCAGGCCCCGGAACCAACAAAAAACACAGTGGACTGGCAGCGTGCGAGCATTTTGGCGTCTTTCTCTCTAATGACGATATCCAACGTACCTGCCACCTCGCTCTCAGCCAGCATTTTGGCTTCCGCTTCAATGGTTGTTCCGGCCAAGGTGTTGGCAAAAAGGTTCATGTTTGACTGTATCAATACGGCCTTTCGCCCAAGTGAGTTGCTGCATACGGAACATGCATGATCTGCCAGAGCAAAGAGAACTGCTCCATGCGTTAGTCCGAGAAAATTCATATGCTTTTCTGGCGACACCGTCATGGCCGTCAGGGCATAACCCCTTTCCGCCCTAATCGTCTTCATCCCCATCAGACGGGAAAAGCTTGCTGAGTCGGATGCTTTCGCCATCCTTTCGATTTCTGAAAGTTGAATCTCGGAATGTTTATAGGTCATAGTTCAATACTCCTAAGAGCAAATCAATTGCCGGGACGACTACCCTCCTCCCATCGTCACCATTGAAATGCATAAGATATCCTCATCATTCATTCTCGTGTTCAATTTCTCTGTTAAAAAGTAGAAATCGATCTCATTCAACGTGATCTCGATATCAGGATAAATGTCCATCAGGCCCCGGTCTATTATCTGAACGCCTTCGGCTTCCTCAACTTGCGTCAAACAGTGCATCAGCGTGTCCCTGCCGCTATCCAGGGTGACGACATCCGCCCTCGCACGTTGGGTTAGAAAGTTTGTCCTGATATGTATCCTCTTCATAGTGTCAAAAACCGGCCTTCACTCCGTTTTTTTCATTAGCGCAATGTTGACATCCGTTCTTGCGCTCTACATTCCTGTAAGAAAAAGTCATCGTCCTTCCCTCAAACATCAACAGGCGGCCTTTCAAGGCCAGGCCGAGGCCGCCCAGGTATTTGAGCGCTTCCAGTGACTGGATAGATGCCACGATCCCGGGAACAGGGCCCAGAACCGGAACCCCCGGGGTATCAAACGCCCTCTCACCGTAGATGCATCTCAGACACGGCCCCTCCTTCGGAACGATGGATGAAACAACGCCCTTTGTGCCATTAATACCGCCATGGATAAAAATTTTTCTTTGTTCACAACAAACTCGGTTTGCCATCATCCGGAGGGACAGGCTGTCGAGGCCATCCAGGACTATATCCACATGCCCTACCATTTCTTCAAGGTTTGCTTCTTCAACCCTTTCAGGCACGACATTCAATATGACTTTCGAATTGATCTCCCGGATCCGCTGCCCTGCAACATCTGCTTTGGGCAGTCCGAGATCCTTTTCGACATAGAAAATCTGCCGATTCAGGTCCGGCTTGTCCACGCAGCCACAGTCAACCAAAGTCAGGATGCCTATGCCTGCCCTCGCCAAATATGTGGCGGTTACGCTTCCGAGGCCGCCTAAACCCAAAATAAGCGCATGCGCCTCCGAAATTCGTTTTTGGCCGGCCTCACCAATGCCCGGGACCGCCATCTGTCTGGCATAACGGTGTTGTGAATTCACCGGCGATTCGTGATTTGAACCACTGTCCCTGCTGTCCATAATTCCAATCCGATTGTGGACCGTCAGGTCTTCGACATTGCCCCCAAAACCTAAGGGACTTCATCTGCTTTTGTTTCCAATCTGTGCGGCAGTGTAACGGTCAATCTCTCTTCTTTTCGACCCGCTCGTTCCAGACGAAACCCTCCGTCCATGCTCTCGATGATGATCCTCACCCCTGCCAGGCCCAGTTCATGCCTCCCGGCTACATGCCGGCAACCTTCCGGAGATTGAAAAAACTTCCGAAAGATACTCTGACAGCCGGCACCATTTTTTCCGACCGCATCAAAAGCAACGCTCATGCCCATGTTCATGCCGGTAACGAAAAACCCGACAGCGATTTTGTTGCCACTGCAGTGCATCCCGCCCAACACGAGATTGCGCACTACCTGCCGCAGTTTGCGTTCATCCTGCAAGGGCTCAAGATTCAGGAATCCCGTATGAAAGTGAAGGTCGATGCCCTTTGCCTCTAAGATTTCAACTATCGTCATCGGATTGTCACACTCAAGGATGCGCTCGGCAAACTCATCACCCAGTTCCTGAAAGACCTCTGAAAAGGCATTGCGTATCAAATGCAAAGGACTAAACCGGGAGATCCGAAAAAAGCCTATCTTCGCACGGCCGATTTCCAAGATATCGCCGATAAGATCGCCCTCTCTGATGGCGTTTCGGAGAATCCTCAGGACGACCCGCTTCTGCTTCTCGTTCAACTCGCCATACTGTTGCTCTCGTTCAAGCAGACAGCGCGCACCTGTTAAAATGACGGCCATAGGATTCTTCAGTGCATGGACCAATGTCTCAACTCCTATGTCTTTGGAAGACACTTTTTTCTCTCCTAACATAGGCTCTAAAAAAAATGAAAGGGTCTCGAGCGACAGGCCGTCGTCACATTCTGTTGGGCAACCAGACTGCGATACCCGGAAAAACCAGGACCAATAAGATACCGATCATAGCCAACGTAATAAAGGGCAGGGCCGAATAATAGACATCCGACATTTTGGTCTCAGCGGGGGTCACGCCTTTCATGATGAAAAGGAGCAGACCGAAGGGCGGTGTAATGAGGCCTACCGTAATGCATACAAGCATCAATAATCCAAACCATATGGGATCATACCCCAGGGCCGTCGCGACCGGCATAAATATCGGGACACCGATCATAATCATGGATATCTGTTCGATCATCGTCCCCATTAAAATCAGGAGACAAAGGATTGAGGCGATGATCAACTTGGGGGGAACCGGCAAATTACATGCCACTTCAACAATCCCTCGCGTAATGCCGGTAAAAGCCAGGAGTTGGCTGAAAGCAACGGATCCCGCCACGATCATAAAGATCATCGTTGAAATGGCCAGGCATCTCTTGGCGGATGTGAAAATAACCTTTCTCGATAAACGCCCATATGCGGCGGCAAGAATAAAGCTTGTAAGGGCACCCAGAGCGGAGGCCTCTGTGGGAGTGGCGATACCCGAGAATATGCTGCCAAGAACTGAAAGAACGATTAAGGATAAGGGCAGGAGGTATTTTACAAAATCCTTGAAAAGTTTCGAAGTCGATGTTTTGAGCGCCTCACCGGCAGGAGCCAGGGAGGGCTTCAGGATGCACGACACGATCACATAGGAGGCAAAAAGAGAAGCGAGCAACAGACCCGGCACAAACCCGGCAATAAGGAGTTTACCAATAGATATGCCTGCCTGTGCCGCCAGTACGATCGCCAAGGTACTCGGAGGAATGATGACGGCAAGTGCACTGCCCGCCATGACGGGCCCCATGCTCATGTATTTTGAATATTTCCGTTTGGTCATCTCCGGCACCAACAAGGAACCAAACATGGCACAGGTCCCCAATGCCGACCCGCTCAGACAATCAAACAAGGCCCCCGCCCCAATGGCGACCATGCTCAGTCTGCCTGGCAGGCGATACAGCATCCTCTCCACCACATCAATGGCCTTGGTCGCCATGCCGGAGACGAAGATCACTTCCCCCATAATGATAAACAGGGGCACGGGAGTGAGGGTGAACTTCCCTATGGAACCCAGCATACTTCTAATGAGTGAACTCAGCCCGCTCGCCCCCCCCATAAAGAGCAGGATACCGATCAAGTCGATCAACAGGAAGGCGGCAAATACCGGTAATCCCGACATCAAACCGATCAGCAATCCGCCTACGATGATCATAAGGATCCATTGCCATTCCATCTTTTAATCCGACTCCTATCGTTCAAGAGACTTATTCATTCCGGAAGACATGTCTGTTGAGATCTCACGCCTTGGGGTTGATCAAGCGACGGGCCTCGGCCCAGAACTCTTCATTCCTGTCCCAGTTCGGCCCGAAACGATAATCAAAAAAGTCCCCGAGGCGCCTGTAAAAGTTCCCTCTCGCTTCTTCCCAATTCATGTTCATGGCGTCATCCAAATACAAATGCATATCCATCATCATTTCCTTTGGGACGAAAGAAACGGCACCGCGTGTCATGGATTCTTTTAATGCCCGCTCATTGAGGGCATGAGCCGTCAACATAATCGTAGGGAAATCCCTTTTCACGGACAACTTGAGGAGATCAAGCCCCTGCACGCCCATAATATCTAGGATCACTGCGTCATACGCGTTTTCCTTCAGTTTTTCGTAAGCTGCATCAAAATCCGAGGCCGCATCAATACGGTAGTCTCGGAGGAGTTCCTTTAAAGTCCCGATCACATCACTTTCATCGTCTACAATAAGAATGATCTTGCCGGCAAAATATCTGTAGGCGAGTTTCAGGGACTCAACAGTCAGGAAGAAGCCTCCGAAGGGAATCAGGGCGATCAAGATCCATTTGGGGAAAGTATAGATCTTAATCTGAAGAGTCCCTGCCACATAGGCGTCCCACGCCGTGAAAAATCCGCTGATGGTGAAGCCCGCACAGACCAGGGCGACAAGAGAATAGACCAGGCCGTTGTAAATCTCCTGTTTTCTCCCCTGGATAACGTTCGGCACGATATCGACCCGGATATGCCCACCCGTTCGCAGCAGCCATCCCGCTGCAAAAAAGGTGGTTATGATCAGGATGTATTCACTTGCCTCCAATTGCCACCCGAAGGCATAGGGCGTATGCCTCAACAGGACAGACAAAGAAATGCAGAGCACCATAAACAGCGTAAGGAAAACACCAATGGCGACCAGGCCCTTCAGTAAAAGGTTATAGATCCTCCTGGCAACTCTAGCGGCCCGTCCGAAAAACGATCTTTTTGTGCTCATCCGTCTCCCGCCCACAGGTCCATTCATGAGGCTCACCCTCGACTCGGTGCACCGTCAAAGGCCTGCACCGCATGTCCGGCTCACCGCCCTTCATGATCGGGTGGCTTGTTACACCCGAAATTGTTGTCATTGTCTTGATGTGCAGGGTCAAGGAAGATGATCTTCTTGACCCCACTGCTTGCATCTCACGGCATCATGTCCGGGTGAATTGCTTGGTCCGTTTTCGTACATCCGGACGGAAAGGATCAACAACAAGAGATCCGGCATCACGAAACAGACCCCCTTGACGAACGACCACCCTTCCTATTTGGATACTAGTTTCTGCAATTCCGAGACCCTTTGCGATTTCTTCAAAGCGGCCTTCCATCCCTCATCATAGGCCATGTCGACATACCATTTTTCGTCTTTCGGGGTGAACTTGATTTCGGTCATTCCGCTTTCCAGAAGTTTTTTCGTGATATTGCCTTGGAGACTGACTTGGGCATCATGGGTCTTTCTCTCGTATTCTTCAAAAAGCTGACTCAAAGTTTCCCTTTGCGCGGGATCCAGAGACTCCCATTTCTCTTTATTCATAAATACATAAACATCGACCGTCCAGAAAGGAGGGCCCCAAATATACTTACAGACTTCATGCCAACCCCACGGCCGAATCTCGCGTCCGCCCCACCAAAACCCGTCAACCGTGCCCCTTTCCAGAGCCGTATAGACCTCACCGCCCGCAGTGCTGACGCCCTTGGCTCCCAACGCGTTGATCAGCGGAATGTATATCGGAACCACCCTCATGGTTAACGCCTTTAAATCCGGTTTGGTCCGATCTTTGTTGAGATAACCCTGGAATCCCTGACCGGTTGAAGCACGGGCCAGAAATTCCAGGCCCTTTTCGTTGTGCCAGGCATTCATGAGTTTAAAAGCCCCGCTTTTTCTATCCTCCCAGGGCGCCGTCCGCATGAGCTTCATGGCATCCACTTCGGGAATAACGCCCGTGTTATAGGCGGCGGCCGTATATGCGATATCGACGATGCCTTTCTGCAGAGACTCACACCCCTGGAAGGGTCCGAAAATCTCGGGTCCTCCGACATATCTTATACTGAGGTCTACGGCCTTCCCCTTTTCATTAATCATGTCCATAAGCATCTGGAGCCCGGGTTTTGAAGGATCCATCTTGTTGGGCCAGGCAGACCAGAGTTTCAATTCAACTGATTTTGCCCCTGCTAAAGATCCGAAAGCAAATATCAGGGAAACCACAATTGTGACGAACAGAACGCGCTTCGTAAGTCTTGCCGTTTTTTTCATTTCCCTCCTCCTTAGAGCTTGGCTCTGATTAAAGTTACCCCCCCATTACCTTATGTTTTGCCCAAAGGTTTTCCGATGACTTTGCATCTCTTCCCATAAAGAATCGTTAAATGTAAACGCTACTCACCCTCCCTCTTTTTCTTTAAGGCCATGACAACGCTTTCCGGTGTTATGGGCAGGACTTTAAACCATATTCCGGTCGCATCATGGACGGCACTGACGATGGACGGCGGAGCACTGACGATCGCTCCTTCGGAGGCCTCCTTCGCTCCAAACGGCCCGCTCGGTTCGTCCGTGATGATGTCGACAACCTGAATGCCGGGAACATCCAGAGAAAGGGGCATCCGGTAATCCGCGAAATTGGGATTGAGCGTCTTACCGTGATCCATTTCAAACTTCTCGTACAGCGCCTGTCCCATGCCTTGTATCGCTGCACCCTGATTTTGGGCCTCGACGTTGATCGGATTCAAAGGCCTGCCGCAATCGTGGGCAATGATCATGTTCGTGCACTTCACGGACCCCGTCTCCATGTCCACATCCACCTCAGACAAGTGGGAGGTAAAACTGTAGGATGTCCCGCAGTTGCCGAGGCCTTTGTCGAAATCGTAGACTTCCAGTCCGTAGTCGGAATACCCCTTGCCCAGGATGACCGCCCCGGTCCCGGAGTAGCAGGAAATCCGGGCCAGCTTTGCAAAGGGCATAGACTTGTCGGCTGAATCCCTTACGGAGACCTGTCCGTTTTTGAACAGGATCTCCTCAGGGTTCACGCCCCACTGTTTTGCGGCAAATCCGGCCATTTGCATCTTGACATCCCTTGCGGCCTTTTGGGCCGCCTGTCCCGCGAGAACCGTCACCCGGCTTCCATAACTCCCCGCGTCGCAGGGTGTTAAAGCGGTATCGACCCTTTTGATATCGACATCCTCCATCCTGATTCCCAGTTCCTCCGCAATGATCTGGACCAAAACCGTGTCAGAGCCCTGGCCGCAGTCTGTCGCCCCGGTGAGATAATCAACCGTGCCGTCTTCGCATAATCTCACCACCGCTGCACAGGATTGATGGCCCCGTTGCCGGGCGCCACCCAGATAGGCGGTCCCGGAAATTCCAACCCCATGAGATACGGCCTCCCCGGAGGATTTTATTTTGTCCTTGTCCTTCCAGTTCGGGGTGTTGGCAAGGGTCTTGATCCCCTCCACCAGGCCGCATGAATTGATTGTGGCCTTATTGATCGTTTCGTGGGGAGCGACAATCGCATTCTTGAGCCTTATGGCTACCGGATCGATCCCGAGTTCTTCGGCCATCATTTCCATCTGGATTTCAGCCGCATAGCGGGTGTGGGTGACACCGTGTCCTCGCATGGCGGCGCTAATGGGATTGTTGGTAAAGATTCGATACGCATCGTGTTTAAAATTCGGCAACTTGTAGGGAAGCGTGCTCATGCACCCCGTCAGGTACATGGTCAGAGGCCCTATGGCCGTGTGTGCTCCCCCATCTGCAATGACCCGGCTGTGCATGGACGTGAGGGTCCCGTCCTTTTTCATCCCCATTTTGTTGTGGACGATCATATTGTGTCGCCGACGACAGGTCGTCATGACCTCTTCCATGGTATAAACGAATTTCACCGGCTTGCCGGTCATTTTCGAGAACATGACGGCGCAAAAATCGCCTGCCACTGAATCGTTCTTTGTACCGCCGAACCCCCCTCCGATAAAAGGCTGGATGATCCTGACCTTGCTAAGGGGCTGTTTGAAACAGGCGGCCAAATGACGATAAACAAAGTAAGGGCTCTGTTTGGCTCCCCATAAGGTGATGCCTGATGAATCCCAGACGGCCAGCCCTGCAGGAGGTTCAAGGTATCCGGTGATCACGCGGCCGGTTTCAAATCGGTCTTCCCTGATTAAATCGGCCTCCCGGAATCCCTTTTCCACATCTCCGAAGTCCATATGAAATTCCCAACTGGTGTTGTTCTTCACATGATCATAAAGCTGAGGAGCGCCTTCCTTCATGGCCTCTTCAGGATCGAAAACACCTGGAAATTCTTCGTAATCGACTTCGATGAGTTCGGTTGCCTCTTCGGCGATATCCTCATCAATGGCGCAAACAGCCGCTACAGCCTCCCCGAGGTATCGAACCGTATGGGGTTCCAGAGGCGCCTCGTCCCTTGTGTTAGGGGCCCATCCCCACGTCCAGCCACCGAAATCTTTTCCCGTCAGAACGCCTCTCACACCGGGCAGCTTTTCTGCCTTGCCGGTATCTATTTTCAAGATACGGGCATGGGGGTAAGGGCTTCTGAGGATCTTGCACCACAGCGTTCCCGGGAGGCTGAAATCTGCCGCATATTTGGCTTCGCCAGTGACCTTCGCTCTGGCATCCACCCGCGGAATCCTCTTTCCTATGACTGCGTATTCTTCCATTTCTACCTACCCCCTTTCCTGTTCGTCTGATGAAACCGGGGAGTCTGAATGGGATGCCTTGGAAATCCGTTCCGCCGCAGCGTTGATAGACTCAATGATCTTCACATAGCCCGTGCATCGGCAGAAATTGCCGGCGATTGCCTCCCGTATCTCGTCTTGTCCAGGATTCGGGTTTCTGTCCAGTAGCGCCTTTCCGGACATGATCATGCCCGATGTACAGAAACCACATTGCATGCCTCCGACTTCTATAAACGATTCCTGGAGCGGATGCAGGTTTTCACCTTCCGCCAACCCTTCGACGGTGATGATTTCCATATTGTCCGCTTCGACAGCCGGCACGAGGCAGCTATTGACGGGTTTGCCTCCCATGATCACAGTGCAGGCGCCACATTCGCCCTGACCGCAGCCCTCTTTGGCTCCGGTCAGACCCAGGTCCTCCCGGATCATTTCCAACAGGCTTTTCCATGGTTTAACACTCAACGCATAGGTCTTTCCGTTGAGGACAAATCTTATGTTCTTCATTTCCATCTGCTCTTCTCCTTACCAAAGGAACACGTGGGTCATAGCCGGCCCATCAGGACAAAAGCCGGCGGACAGCTCTTCCTGCAACAACCTCCACCATCATTCTGCGATATTCCGCTGACGCCCTGTGATCACTGATCGGTTTTGATTCCTCCGCGGCCGCTTTCGCAGCCTCTGCAATCACGTCATCGCTCACTTTCTCTCCCTCCAGCATCTTTTCCGCCTTTCTTGCCCTGACGGGCGTGGGCGCAACCGCCCCCAGACCTATCCTTACGTCTTTGAAAACGCCGTTTTCCGTCGATAGGACTGCTGCGACACCCACCACCGCCAAATCCATCCTGCTTCGGGTGGAGAGTTTTATGTAGGCGCCCCGGCTGCCCGTTGGCAAGGGGGGAACCTGAATCTCCCTGAGAAGTTCGTCGTGTTTCAATACAGTTTCACTCGGCCCGGCGAAAAAATCCTCGATTTTTACGCGCCTTTCGCCTGCTTTACTGACACACAGGAGTTCGGAGTTGAGGCACAACAGAGCGGGCGCCGAATCCGCCGAAGGCACCGCATTACAGATATTTCCCGCAATGGTTCCCCGATTCTGAATCTGTGTCGAGGCAATACTTCCCGCCGCCATGGCCAAGCAAGAGAAATGCCTTCTTACGGCCTCAGAACCGGCTACGCTGTGGATCGTTGCGAGGGGGCCGATCCTCAATCCGCCCGCAGTATCGTAGGCGATATAATCCAGGTCCTTCATGCCCTTGAGGTCAATGAGGACTTGCGGACTGGATATCAGACGGAGCTTCATCATACGGATGAGGTCCGTCCCTCCCGCATACATCCTGCAGGACCCATTTGCATGATGGTCCAGCAGATTCAAGACCTCATCGAGTTGTTCGGGTTTGACATATTCAAACCGCGGCCAGCGCCGGTAAGAAGTGGCCATTGTATCCCCCCTCTCTTTTTTTTGATCTGATTCTCATGCGTTCAACCAGGTTCTCCATGTTTATTTCCTCGTATTCACACGTTGATGCCTCTTCTTTTCAGTTCTTCCAATCCCTTTTCGTAGAGCACAAACTTTTGAACCTTTCCGACTCCCGCCATAGGCATTTCATCGACGAAAACCACATATCGTGGCACCTTGTAACCGGCAATGCGTCCTTTGCAGTAAGAAATGATTTGCTCCTCAGCGAGCGAATAACCGGACTGTCCAACCACAAAGGCCATGCCCACTTCTCCCATGCGTTTGTCTGTAATGCCGACGATCGCTACCTGCCCGATACCCGGCATGGTATAGAGAAAGTTTTCCACCTCGGCTGGATAGACATTGAAACCCCCGGAGATGAACATTTCCTTCAATCGGCCGGTTATGATGAAATGGCCCTGTTCATCCAGCATGCCCAAATCCCCTGTATGAAACCACCCCTCATCGTCAAAACAGTCCCCGGTCTGCTCTTCCATTTCGTAGTAACCCTTCATGACGATCCACCCCTTTGTGCAGAGCTCGCCCACCTGACGAGGTCCAAGTTTTTTTTCAGTACCCGGCTCCTTGATGCATATGGAGACGCCCGGTAAAGGTTTCCCCGTGGTCTCTGCAAGCACTTCCGGCGCATCACCCCGTGCGGTCATGGTGGTACATCCGCTGTTTTCGGTCATGCCGTAACCATTGCAAAGCACCTCCACACCCATCTTCGAATAGACGTCTTTAACCATCTGAACGGGTGCGGGCGCCGCCCCGGTCATGGCACTGCGCAGCGTGGACACGCCTTCAATCGTAAAGTCGGAATGATTCAGTATATCCAGGTACATGGTGGGAGTTCCCGAAAAATGGGTGATCTTCTCCTCTCCAATGAGTTTTATCACCAGGGTGGGATTATAGGCACCGACCATAATCGAACAGCCGCCGACCATGGTCGGCAAGAGAATGCCGAAGTAATTGCCGAAATTTGCGAAAAAGGGCGCTATGGCGATGAAGCGATCCTCTTCTCGGATACCGAGTCGCTCGCGGAAGCAGACCGTCTGTGCCAGATACTGCTCATGAGTGGTCATGACCCCTTTGGGAAAGCCCGTCGTGCCTGATGTGTACGGGATATTCACAACATCGGAGGGACGGGCCTGTAATTTGCGTTTTTCGATTTCATCCAGGCCGACACTCTCCCCCAACCCCATGACATCGTCAGGGGTAAAACACCCGGGCCTGGCCTCGTCCCCAAAAAGGATGACATGTCTAAGGCAGGGGAGTTTTTCCGAACTCAGTACGCCCGGATCGGTCTTTCCCAGTTCAGGGCATACCTCAAGAATAACCTGATGGAAATCGATCTTCCCCAGGCGATCCGTCATGATCAGGGCCACCGAGTCGGATTGTTTGAGGATGTACTCCACGTCGTAAGATCTGAATCTCGTGGACAATGGGACCATGATCGCCCCGATTTCAATGACAGCGAACTCTGCCAGTGCCCAGTTCACACCATTGGGCATCCAAATGGCCACCTTGTCCTTTTTCTGGATGCCCAGACTCACAAGACCACGGGCGAACCGGTTTATAGCCTCATTCATTTCCAGATAGGTGATTCTTGTCTCACCATCCACGATAAATTCATTCTCACCGTAGCGTTCACAGGCAGAATCCCACAGCGCACAAAGCGTTTTCTCCTCCCATTCCATCAACCATTCAGATTTCTTCACTGCATTTCCTCCCGCCTCTTTCACGATGCGAAAAAAAGGGTCCTATCCAAGATCCACACTCCCGCCTATAGGGATGTAAACCGTCTCGATATCGGGATGATTCTCTTTCATGATGCCTTGAAACGATTCGACCTTGTCATAGGTATCCAGCACCGGAAATTGTTGGACGAATTCGCTGTAAGCATCAGGAATGGCTGCATCAGATACGGATTTAGGGAAGTCATGGCAGGGAATGACAACCTTCGAACCGATCAGGCCTGCGGCATAGGCGGCCTGTTCGGGCTCCATCATAAACATGCCGATCACGGGGAGAATGGAGATGTCGGGTTTAAAGAAATCCGCGACCACAAACTTCATATCTGCAGTCAGTCCGGTATCTCCGCTCACGTAGACCTTCGGTCCGTTCTCAAACTCAATCACGTAACCGGCAGGCGTTCCGACGATCACGGGTATACCCTTCTCGTCCATCACCGTACTGGTATGACAAGCAGGAACCATGGAAATCTTGATGCCTTCAAAGTTGACGGTTGCGCCGTAGTTGGTGGGCGCCACGTTTTTTACCCCCTGTGCCTGAAATGAAAAAGCATATTCAAACTGTGCGATGACCAGAGCATTCTCATTTGCCTGCACGATTTCCATAACACCGGAGGAATGATCAAAATGCCCGTGCGTGACGGCGATGACATCGATCTCACCCAGCTTTTCAGGGGTCCTTTCATCGAGCGGCCAAAGAGGATCATTGGTCAGCCACGGATCAACGATGAGGACCTTTCCCGAGGGGGGAAAAAACTTATACGTGCTCGCGCTGAGTCTTTGTATCTTCATGATTCACCTCCCTCTTGAAAACATTTTGCTTTCGTATGAAGGGCGCTCAGATTTCAAAATAATCTTGTCTGAAGTGCCCAGTGGATCACTGCGTCGGACCATGTTACAAAGGGAGCCTTCCCGCTATCCAAGGCTCTGATCCATAGCGCTGATCAGTGCATATACCTGCCGCGTAAAGGTCATGGGCAGATTGTGAGCATCCCCCCGGCGCACCGCGAAGCCGAAGATGGACTCGCATTCCGTCCGTCTGCCGCCCACGATATCCTGTGCTATGGAGGGCATGACCTTGATCGCCCCCTTCTCTTCCAGTCCCTTCCCCCGTTGCTGCAGCATTGCCACGGCCTCCTCCGGAGCAAGCCCTGAAATGGTTTTCACCTCAAAGCCCGGATAGTCACCCACGCCAACACCGTTTGCGTTGGCCAGCGCTGCATATTCCCTGTAAATCTGTGCAATCAAATCCGCGCTGTGAGGATTAAGGAGCACCTTGTAATAGGGCAACCGCGTCAATCCGCAGACGGCTGAGGCGGCGGCAAAATTGATCCATTTACACCAGTCGGCACTCACGACCTGCTCACTCGCTTCAGCGTTCAGGCCTCCCCCTTTGAAAAGCTGAACAGCCGATTTCACCCTCGGGGAAATCGTGCCGTCGAGTTCACCGAGATAGGTCATCACACTCATCGTGTGCATGATGGTTTGCTCATCCACTCGAGACGCCGCTTCAAGACAGCAACCTCCCATCACCTTCTCTTTGCCGAAATATTTTTCCAGAACCAACTCCTTGTCCACGCCGTTCTGGATGGACAAAACGGCCTGAACCCTATCCTTCAAGTGCGCCACGGATGCTACGGCTTCTTCCCCGTGGAAGGTCTTGACACAGATGATGATTAAATCTACATCCTTTAGAGACGCAGGATCGTGGGTCGCCTCTAATTTGACCTTAAAAGATTCACCGGAAAGATTCCTGATCTCTACTTCCTCCCTGTTGAGCCTATCGGCAACATCAGGAAGATCCACCATGGTGATATCCGCCCCCCCCTTGACCATGTAGGCGGCCAAGAGGGTTCCGATCGCACCTGCACCGACAATGACGGTCTTCATGGGAGCCCCTCCTTATTTGGAATTGGATGTTTGGTATTTTTGACCCTCCTCAAAGGCCTTTACATTCTCCTCCATCTTCCTCGTGGCAAATTGCTCCCTGATGGCCGCTATCCAGCAGTCCTCGGAGATGATCTTCATTTCGTGGAGTGCTGACAGCAGTCCGGTCAGAAGCGTATTCACGAATCTCGGATCGCCCAATTCCGAGGCCCATGAGACGGCATCCAGTTTGATCAGGCGTATCTGCTTGTCGTTTAGTTTTTCAAAGGCCGAGTCATCCGGGTATTTGAGACCCAGAGTGAAGGCGATGGGAGGCACGATCTTCTGATCATTCACGATGATGGCGCCCCCCGGCTTTACCAAATGCATCCACCGTAAGGCCTCGGCCAGTTCAAAGGCGAGAATGATATCTGCGTCCCCGTCCGGGATCAGCGGCGTCGTGAGATAGGTTCCCACGCGGACATGGCTGGTCACAACACCGCCGCGCTGGGACATGCCGTGGACCTCGCTTTTCTTGGCTTCCAATCCGGCCCGCAATGCCGCGTCACAGATGATCTCGCTGGCAGCGATGACACCCTGCCCTCCAACCCCCACGATGAGGATGTTCACGGCATTCTCTTCTCCTGATTTTTCTCTTTTCTTTTCCTCTGCCATGGCGGCCTCCTTAATCGACTAATTGAATGGCTTTTGAAGGACATATCTGTGCACAGACCGAGCACCCTGTGCAGACATACGGATCGATATTCACAATTTCCTTTTCCTTCTTCGTCAATTTGTCTGTTACGGTGATGGCCGGACAACCGACGTTCATACAGTCATGACACCCCACACATTTTTCTTCGTTGACACAATAGGGGGTTGTACTGATCTTCTTCGGCATGAGAGCGCAGGGACGCGTATTGATAATGACGGCGGGTCCGGGATATTCTACCGCCTCCTCGATCGCGGCACGAATTCGTTTGACATTGTAATTGTCGATCTTTCGGATCCATTTGACCCCCAGACCTCGCACGAGATCTTCAAAATCTATTGCCGAAGTCGTCCCGCCTTTGGCTGTACGGCCACATGCCACGTGTCCCTGCCCACCTGTCATCGCGGTGGCCCGATTGTCCATAATGATCACAACGATGTCGGCCTGGTTATACACGGCGTCCAGCAGGGGGGTAATTCCTGAATGGAGGAACGTGGAATCGCCGATCGAGGCTACAATCGGCTTTTCGCTGGTCCCCGCCTTTGCCAGACCCACGGCATTCCCGATACTCGCACCCATGCAAATGGCTGTATGCATACTTGCAAGAGGAGGCAGCACGCTCAAAGTATAGCAACCGATATCCCCAAGGCTGTGGTAATCCAGCTTCTTGAGGACATAATAGACGCCCCGGTGCGGGCATCCCGCACACATGAGCGGCGGTCGCACAAGACCCACCTGTGGCTCACCTACAACCGGCACCGGCCTTTTGGGAGTAATCCCGGCGCTTAAAAGGCCCTTGTGCACGATGAAGGGGTTGAGTTCCCCCTGACTCAGGAAGTGAGATCTCCCAATTATCTCCTTGGTAATCCCGGCGATTTTCATTTCTTCTTCGAAAAAGGGTCTTGTCTCCTCCAAAACGACCAGTTTTTCGACCTGTGCCGCAAAGTCTCTGAGCCTTTCAGCGGGTAGCGGAAAAGAGAGGCCCAAACGAAAAATGGATGCCTCGGGCATAACGAATTTCACATACTGATAGGCCGCACCGGACGTGACAAAGCCCACATCCTTGGAGCCCCACTCGATCGCATTCAAATCCGTTTCCTCGGCATATGCCCTGAGTTCCTCCAGCCTCTGGATCACCACTGCTTCCCTTTTGACCGCATTTCCGGGAACGACGACCCATTTCTGTGGATTGCGGATGAATCCTTCCGTATCGTGCACCACCCTGGGATAGAGTTCGACCACGCTCTTTGCGTGAGCGATGCGCGTATAGGTGCGGACAATGACCGGGGTATCAAAACGCTCGCTGATCTCGAAGGCCTTGCCGACATAATCCTTGGCGCTTTGCCCGTCAAAAACATCCAAGCACGGCACGCGAGCGAATTTTGCGATCATTCTTGTGTCATCCTCTGTCTGCGAGCTGTGCTGCCCGGGATCATCGGCAATGGCAATGACCATGCCCCCGTTGGTCCCTGTATGGGACCAATTGATCAGGGGATCCAGGGCCACATTAATGCCTTGCTGCTTCATGGAAACCAGGGTTCTCACCCCGCCCATGGCCGCCCCGATACCTATTTCCATTGCGGTCTTCTCGTTTACGGCCCAGTCAGCTTTTATCTCCTCATATTGGGCCACATTAGCGAGGATCTCGGTGCCCGGGGTCCCCGGGTAAGAGGCCGCAACCTCAACGCCCGCCTCATAAACGCCCCGCGCAATGGCTTCATTCCCGCTCATCAGAACCCTTCCCTGGCTTTCTTTTCCCCCAGGATCCTGAACCCCTTCCTTTTTTTTCAAAGCCTTTTCTCCCATGCTCATAACCTCCTTGGCATCACAAAGAATCCTTATTGTTAATATATTTACCGGTAAGTATATTTCTGCAGAAAAAATTTTCCCCTACTTAAGAATTCCCTTGAGAAAGGTTTCCTGGATGTTCGTGATCAACTCCTCCGCACCTTCAGGCCTTGTGTAATCAAACCAGTAGTAGGGCCAGGTGCACATTCCAAAGAGGCTCAATGCCGTAAAAGAATCATTCATTTCCTTGGCACGACCCTCATCCCTGAGTTCTTTCAGGGCTGTTCTTAGGACTTTGAGTAGCTGCCGCCAGTGATCTGTAATCCAGTCAGAGTGTTCCTGATCAAGAAACATGCTCTCATGAACCAGCAACTTCAAAACGGGATACTTGCAGATCACTCTGACATAGCCCCCAATAAAGCATTGAAGCCTCTCCAGTGGGTCTCGAATGCGCTTCATGTTCTCCATGATGGGATCGAGAAGCTCGAACATGAGTTCTTGATGGGCATAGAAAAGCACGTCTTCCTTATTCTTGAAATGATAGTAGAGCGTTGGTTTGGAGATGCCCAGATGTCTGCATAGCTCCATGGTTGAGGTCGCGCAAAAGCCTTTAGCCAAAAAGAGTTCCAGGGCCTTTTCCTTGATGTGCTCGCGTGTGATTCCTTTGTAACGTCCATGTCGTTGTCCGGTTTTTTTCATCTTTGCCAACTCCTGCACCTCCTGAGACATTTCAGCTAGGAAATTTTAAAGCTCTCCTTCCCACCCGTATATTTCTCTCGGAGTTTCGGTTTCTCGATCTTGCCGGTGGGATTTCGAGGGATTTCATCAAAAAATACTTTTCTGGGAACTTTGAATTTCGGCAGCCTTTCCTTGCAGAACTCCTGGATTTCTTCTTCCCCCAACTGTTCACCGGACTTTGGACACACGATGGTTATGGGAATTTCACCCATTCGATCGTCAGGGAAACCGATGACAGCGACGTCATAGATCTTCGGATGCAGATGCAGCACATCTTCGACCTCCACGGGGTAGATGTTTTCCCCTCCGGTTATGATCACGTCCTTCTTACGGTCCACCAACCAGAAGAAACCGTCTCCGTCCTTTTTCGCCATATCACCCGTGAAGCACCACCCGTCTTTTACCGTTTCGGCTGTTTTTTCCGGGTTCTTGTAATATCCCTTCATGACACCATTGCCCTTGGCGATCAATTCACCGATTTCGCCGACAGGGACCTCATTTCCCTGCCAGTCAACGATTCCGGTCTCCCAGTTGAAACTCGCCTTCCCAATGGAACCCCACTTGTCCTCATCATGCGGACCCAGGTGCATACACCCGGGTCCACTGGCTTCTCCGAGGCCGTAATCGGTGATGTAGTCCATATGGGGAAAAGTCTCTTTCCACCGCTTGATCAGGCTTAAGGGCACCGGCTGCGCCCCCATGCAAAGCAGGCGACAACGGCTCAGATCATAGTCCGCCAGTTTCAAATCGCCTCTTTCCAAGGCTCCGAGAATATCCTGGGCCCAAGGGGTGACCAGAAACAGGATGGTGATTCTCTCGGTGTCAACAACCTTCAGTATGGTTTCAGGCCGCACGAGCCCCAGTAAAATGGCGGTGGGAGCACCGACAATAACATGGGCAAACCACATCATGATGGATCCGGCATGATAGAGGGGCGGGAGGTTTAAAAAACTGTCCCCATGCGTCACCGAGCGATTGAGATTGTTGGTGATTGCCGCGCATTCCATGTTCTTGTGACTTAGAAGGATAGGCTTCGGTTGCCCCGTCGTTCCGGAAGTAAAATAGAGGGCAGCGCCCTCATCGTCCGACCTCTCGATGTGGACCCGACCCTTTGAAGCGCTTGCCGTGAATTCTTCGTAAGGCTCCATCCCTGTCGGCAAAGCATCCCCCCCCAGGAAGATGTAATTCCGGATCGGCTTCAGCTCGGTCCTGCAGGACTCAATCCTGTCCCGGAACTGCTCCCCCATGAACAGGATCTTTGCCTCGGAGCTATCGATACAGTATTTGATCTCCTCGCCGGTCAGCCTAAAGCTCAGGGGTGCCGCCCATGCGCCGCTTCTTAAAATTCCCAGAAAAACCTCGAGAAATTCGATAGAATTATACATAATCTGGCTCACTTTTTCACCGGGCCTGATGCCCCGGTCAATGAGCGCATTCGCAACCCGATCGATCCTTTCATTGAACGCCTTCCAGGTCACTGCCTTCCTTATATTTGCAATGGGATCGATATCTAGAAGGGCTGTTTCATCAGGATACATACGACTGTTTCTCTCTATCATGTCCGGTATGTTCATCTGTCCAGTCTCCCAAGATTCCTAGGTGCAAAATTGGTTCATATCCCATACCTTATGGCCAGTGTCTCCAATAATTTCAGGTTAATCCACCAATCCAAACGGAGCCAAACCCGCTGTTCTGAAGCCATCCAAAATTTCCTCAAATTTCTGAGAAACCACAGAGCCTCCGGGATATGTTGTAATACTTTGTGCTGCGACTGGGTGATTTAGGGCTAGAAACAGCGTGGGAACAAGAGAACGGGATTGAATATACTGACCAGTAAGTATATTCAATCCCGTTCTCTTGTCAAGCCATTTTTACCCTGCGCGAATTTTTTTCCTTGTATCTACAGCCTTCCCGGAAAACCGTATCTCTTTAAAGGCCTAAACGAATACGAAAAACCTTATTTTTCCTTTTGATTTCCATCACCGCTTTACGGATATTATCGGTTTTGATAACTTTTTCTTTGCATTTCCTCAGTTTTATCATTAATCTAGTGCCCATCCGGAAACGCAGTCCGGGCACGAGTGGGTTTTCAATTCAGAAATGAGCAATTTTTCGCAAGTTCAAGCCTCCGGCCCATAGGGCCTACGGCCCGGTGGGGAAATCAAAGGATTGCGCGGAGGCGTACAAGTGTACTCCACACAAGGAATCCCGACGATTGACGCCGAAATTGCGGAAAAGGGCCATTTCTGGATGAAAACTAATCTAGTGCCCAAAATTATCTTTACCCCTGCGGCTGCTCATCCTCTGTCTCATATGCGTCACTGCGGTTTTTTAACCAGCTGAAACGGGGATTTTCTAAAGGGGATAGGATGAATTTTAGCCCGAGCCCCTTTTGTTAAAATATTTCTCGCATCCATCACTTATAAACTATGTTCAACATCAAGACTGAAAGCCTTGAATTAAACCTGCAAGTGGTCCCGGTCGGATCACTGTTGCTTCATGAAGAAATCCTCCCCGACCTGGCACGCAAGCTGCTCATTGAATTCAACAACTGGGCCAATCTGCAAAATCCCATTATTGTGGATGAAAACCATATCGTCCTGGACGGAAATCATCGGGCTTTTGTTTTCAGAAAGCTGAAATTCAGGTATATTCCGGTATGTAAGATCGACTATTTTCATGAAAAGGCCGAGTTGCGTTATTGGTTCAGACTCTTGACAGGGGTCGCAAGCATGCATTTCGTCAAGGAGGTGACCGAGGAGGTCGGGGGACACTTCCGGAAGGTGAAGGACAACGATACTCTAAGCGATTTACTTTGCAATAATCGTTTTGCCTGCGGTGTTCAGCGACGAGATGAATATGCCATCATCACCTTCCCGAAAGATCGGATAGCGGATGCGGTCGACGCTTACGCCTATATGGAAAAAATCCGGAAACGGCTGACCGCGCAAAACGGAGAATGTGGATTCATTCCCTGCCAGCATGTTTTAGAGAATAAATTCCATGAAACCCTGAAGGATGACAACGTGGTCATCTGGACTCCCCATATGACCAAGGAAATGGTCGTTGATGCCGCAAAAAGGGGACGGGTATTTGCACCGAAATCAACACGCCACTGCATCCCGGCACGTCCTCTGAACGTAAACGTCCCGACCACGTGGTTCAAGGAAAACGTCACGATCGAGGAAATCAATCAACGATTCGAAGACTTTCTCAGGGCAAAGAAGCTGCAGCGTTTCGGCCCCGGTCAGGTAATCGACGGCAGGTATTACGGTGAAGAAGTATTTATCTTTTACGATTAATCAAAGAGAGTCGCGAAATGGGTGAAGAAAACAAAATCATGAGCCTTTCGGCGGTCGGCCTGGATTCCCGGGGACTGGTTTCCAAAATTACGTCCAGGATCGATGAGAACAAAGGCAATATCATTGATGTGGAAGAGAATTGCAGGAGAGGGCTCTTTTCCATCTTTCTTATTGTCGATTTCTCGTCTTCCGAGAGTTCGATAGAGGAAATCATCGAAGACTTGAAGATTCTTGAAAACGAGACAGGTCTCAAAATCATCATTGGCGTCTATGATAAAGACAAGATTCCCTATCACTCCGAAAAGGAACATCATATCGTCACTGTTCTCGGGATCGATCGACCGCGCATCATCATGAGGGTCTCCACCTTTTTCCATGAACGGAATATCAACATAGAAAACTGCAAGATGATCGCCCGGGGCCAGTTTTTTTCTATGGAAATGGTGATCGACACCAGTCATATCAGGATCGAAAAGGAACAGTCTCGCCATGGAGCCCTTGAAAATATGAAAGCGGCTTTAAAAAACCTTTGCGCGGAATTAGGCCAGGGTGTCGTTGTCCAAAGTGAAGACATCTATAATAAAGGGAAAAAGCTCGTCGTCTTTGATGTGGAGGCCTCTTTGATCAGACATGACTCCATGACGGACTTTTTGGAGAGGATCGCGGGAAAAGTCAAGACTCTGAACGGCAAGATAGTCTTCAAGGATAAAGGGCAGGATAACCTCCAACACCTCATTGAACACGCCCGAGCCCTGAAGGGCATTTTCTTTCAGGATCTTGAAAGATTCGGTGAGAGTCTCCAGTTGAATCCGGGGTCCCTTGAATTGATAAGCATCCTGAAATCCATGGGTTTTAAAATCGCCCTCATTTCCTCAGGGTTTAGATTCTTCGTGAAAAAGATCTTTGAGGAAGCAGGTGTGGATTATGCCTTCTCAAACATGCTGGAGGTTGATGAAAAGGGGATTATCACCGGCGAATTGGAAGAACCTGCCATCACCCCGGCCTCAAAGGACGAGATTCTCCAGTTCATTCTGGATATCGAGAAGATCAGTCGCGACCAGGTCATCGGCATCGGGGACGGGTCCAGCAGGTCTCATTTCATCAAAAACGCCGGGTTGTCCATCGCCTTCAAGCCCGACGATACCAGCATCAAGACCGACGGTTTCCTGGGCGGAGACAAAATCATCAGTCTGCTTTACTGCCTCGGGATTCCTGAGAGAGAATTGGACAAACACCTTAAAAAGAGTGACTAAAGTGACTTGAGTTTCGAGTGACTAAAGTTGCGGTGTCGCTTCGCGACCCATCTTCGGGGAAATGCACAAATCTGGTAACTCGGGCACAAAGGCGCGCTCAAACCTTAGTATATTTATTCATAGATACCCTATAACATATTCGGTTATCAATTGTATTGAACCGCAAAGGATCGAGGGACGCAAAGTCTTTATCGAATCGTTCGTTCCGATTCGATAAAAAAACATCCTGGCGTTCTTGGCGTCTTGAGCGAAGCCCCGCACACGGGACAAGCGCGCGGTATATGCCTTTTTTCTTCATATTTTTTTCTGACGGCTGACCGCTGACAGCTATAAGCGCACATCCGGTCATGACCATTGCCTGAAGAGCACCTTTACCCATGGAGTGACCGGTCCATCGCCTTTAACGACACCTCCATCATGATCTCCGGAAGGGTCGGATGGGCATGGATGGTCTCGGCCAGATCCTGAACCGTGCATCCCGTCTGAACAGCCAGCGTCCCTTCGGCAATCAGATCACTCGCATGAGGGCCGATGATGTGAACGCCCAGGACCCTTCCGGTTTCAGCATCCGAGACGATCTTTGCCTCGCCCGCGATCTCGCCGATGACATGGGCCTTACCGATGCTCCTGAAAAGCACGCTGTCCGCACGAACAGGGAGACCCTGCTCCCGGGCCTGAGACTCCGTCAGGCCCACATCAGCCACTTCGGGAAGTGTAAAGACGGCCCCCGGGACGGCATGGTATGTCATGGACTTCTCGCCCCCCAGGGCGTTTTCCGCTGCCGCGAGACCTTCCTTTGAGGCGACATGGGCGAGCATGGGTCGCGCCGGCCCCAGCACATCCCCGATCGCGTAAATGCCGGGCACGGAAGTCTTCAATTTTTCGTCGGCGACAATCCAGCCCTTTTTATCGGTTTTCACCCCTATGGTTTCAAGTCCGATTCCGTCAGTATTCGCCTTTCGACCCACGCAAACCAGGACCTTGTCCACGTCCCTTGCAAGGCATTTTTTATCTCTTTCCTTCAGCCCTTCTGCAAAGGGTGAGGGTCCGATGATCGCGCGGCACTTTCCCTCCGCCTCTTCAATCTTTTCGACGGTCCGGTTCACCATGAATTCAATTCTCTGTTTCTTCATTTCCCGCTGCAGGACCTTGGAGCAGGCCTCATCCACGGAAGGTAGCGGCAGCAACCGGGGAAGGGCCTCCACCAAAGTGACCTTTACCCCGAAAGCTGAAAAAATCATCGCGAACTCGCAGCCGATGACACCGCCCCCTACGATCACGAGGGATTCCGGGATTTCCTTCAGCCCGAAAGCATGGTTGCTTGAAAGCACAATCTCTCCATCAAAGGGAAACGCCGGGATATCGAGGGGATGTGACCCCGTAGCCAAAATCAGCTTATCCCAAGAGACATCGACGTGACTGCCGTCCGGCAAGATGACCCGGGCCGAACGGTCACCCCTGATCACAGCAGTCCCTTCGAGGTAGCGCACCCTGTGATGCTCCAGGATCCCGTGGATGCCCTTGACCTGGTCCTGTACGACCCGATCCTTTCTAGCTGATAACGAATGATAATCCAGAGTTGGGGTGCCTTCCAGGGCCACACCGAACGCTTCGACCTGCTTAAACCTGTGGAGCATTTCGGCCGTCGCCCTTAAAACCTTGGAGGGTATACAACCCCAGTTGAGACAGGTGCCACCCACCCGCTCCTTTTCCACAAGCGTCACTTCCGCTCCCAACTGTGCCGCACGAATGGCCGCTATATATCCTCCCGGTCCTGCCCCGATGACGGTTATTTTTTGTGCCATTTCCTTCGGGCCTCCCTGTCTCTTTAGCTGGTGCCCATTCAGAAATGAACCATTTCTGGATGAAAACTAGCTGTATTTTGCAACATTTTGTTCATGGCATACCATCAAAAAAGCCCTCTTTCAAGGAAATTATGTGCAAGTTTTGAGTTAATCGTAAAATTATCGAATTGATATTGACAGAACCATCAATTTCAACTAACGTACTTCAGCGAAGCCGATAAGTACCCGAGTGGAGGTCGCTGTATCCTATGAAAATAGACGAAACGAATATTGCCATTATCAAGCACCTCCGAGACGGTAGAAAGTCCTTTCATGAAATCGCCGAGGTCCTGTCCATCTCCGAGAATACCGTAAGGGCCAGGGCCAACAAGCTCATAGAAGAAGGCGTCCTGGACATCTCCGGCCTTGTGAATCCCGAACTCCTCCCCGGACACAGGTTGGCGATGATCGGCATCAAACTCAAGACCATGGATCTTGTCAAAAAAGGTGAGGAATTCAGCAAACTCAATGGCGTCGTCTCCGTGGCCGTGGTGACAGGTCGCTTTGATCTCCTTCTCACGATCCTACTCGACGAACAGTTTGGCCTGCTGGAATTTTACACCGATGAGGTCGCCGGCATCAAAGGCATCCAGTCCGTCGAAACATTCGTCGTCTATAAGGGCTACAATTTGAAGGTGCCCTATATTCTTTAGGTCATGCGCTTCCACCTTTCCTCGTTTTTGTCTTTACCCACAAAAAAATGGCCGCTTAAATCCATTGCCTAATTCGTGTATCATTCCTTGATGGTGTATCAGGGGGCCTTTTGTCAGCACCCCTGCAAAAATCCCCTAACCCATTGCCCTGATTGAACGACTCCCCAAATTTCCCTTGCCTAATGATGCGCTTCACTTTAGAATTATGGAAAGCAACTGGCCGTTAGACCCGCTTTGGGACTGGGCCCCTTTTACCGGACCCGCGACCTGAAAAGGAGGCTGGCCTGTTTGTCAGATTTTATCCCCCCAGTCCCCGGATTTTCCCCACTGGATGTCCACCGCGGGTTGAGCAAGTAAACCTAACGTTGAAACAATAGGGAAAACCCTGGGTTTCCTTTTTGGGAAGGACGGTCGAAATTTTCCAAACTGATGGCGTCCCCTGACAATGACATCTTTTGAGCGACTTTTTGGTTTAATTGAAAACACATGCAACTGATCTATAAAAAGCTTAAGGATATTCTGGATGTCATTAAAATAGCCAAGAGCAACGTCGACAAAGATATCCTTCGAAATAACGTCCTGGATGCCCTATCCAAATATTTTCATGTGGAACAGTCCGTCTTCATCCTCCATGACGGAGAAAGTCCGTGTCCCGATTTTATGCTGAGAAACCTTGATGAAAAGAAACGCTCCGAATATATTGAATATTACTGCCGGCTGGACCCCTTTAAACAATTCTACGGTGCTCCCGGCAAAAGCAGACTCCTTTCAGGCCCCTTCCCCCACAAGGATGTGGTAGATCTCCGGGAACTCGTAGAATACCCCTCTTTTCTCTCCAATGAATTTTACAATGACTTCTACCGCCCCCAGAAAATCTTCTGGGAATTGGGCGCGTTTCTGAAATCCGAAAACCGTGTGATGGGATATATCGGGCTGTTCAGACCACAGGGCGAAAGGGGTTTTTCCAAAGAGGAGATGAGGCTCTTGAGTACGGTTTCCCCTTACATCACCCTCGCCATTGAAAACATGGAACTGCGGTGCAGATCGGAAATCGAAGGCCTCTTTCTTGACCTTTTTGAGCGGTATTCAAACAGCGGTCTGATCATATGTGACGAATCATCAAGGGTCCTTTGCGCCAATCACAGGGCAAAAGGTTATTGCAAAGACCTCAGCGGAGGCCGATTTTCTACCCCTGACACGGAATCCTCAGTGCTCGATATCTTGTTAACGGATTGCCGGATGATAAATAAAACGTCCACCGACTCTTCCCAGAGACTTCCCGTGTTGCCTTTGCAAAGGATTGTAAACAAACGGTCAGTGAGCTATACGGTTTGCACAAAATGCGTCGAGAAAAATCTTAGCCCGGGTTTGGAAAAATTATATGTCATTCAAATCGACCCTGTCCGTGCGCAAATGCCCCTGGACGAAGAAAGGATTGAAGCGCTTTTCCAACTCACGAAGAGAGAAATAGAAATCACCCGTTATATCTTCGAGGGGTTCAAGAACGCTGAAATTGCCGAAAGACTCTTTATCAGCGAGGTGACGGTAAAAAAGCACGTACAGAATATCTGCAAAAAAATGGATGTGACCCACCGCACCGCCCTGATCCACAAGACGCTTACGAGTTTGAATATCATCTGAATCGCGGCTCGGATGTTTCCCCCCTGCCCCATCCCGCCTGCCCCTCTGTCTCTGAAAAATGCTACTTTCGTATAATAGACAAAAGCGATGCTCTCATGTCATTGATGTTAGATAAGGTCTATTAGGCCCTTAATTCTCGATCCCGTAGAAGGATCTCCCGGCCGCAGCAGGCCCCTGAAAAGCCGGAAAAAGGAGTTAGGAATGGCAGAAAATACAAAGGCACTGAAAAACACCGGGACGGGGAGACTTCAAGATAAAGTCGCCATCGTAACCGGCAGTGCCGAGGGCATCGGTCAGGCCACGGCCCGGCTTTTTGCGCACGAGGGGGCGAAGGTGGTCGTGGCGGACATCAGTGAAGAAAAAGGGCTTCAGGTCGCTCAGGAGATCAAAGACATTGGGGACGAGGCGATGTACATCCGCCTTGACGTGACCAGCGAAGAGAACTGGCAGTCCTTGATGAAAGAGACGGTAGCGCGATACGGAAAACTCAACATCCTCGTCAACAACGCAGGGATCTCACGTATCGCCGACATCGAGCACACGACCCAGGAGGACTGGAACACCACCATGGCTGTAAATGCCATGGGTGTCTTTCTGGGCACCAAGCACGCCATCCTGACCATGAAAAGCAATGGAGAGCGCTGTTCGATCGTCAACCGATCTTCCATCGACGGACTGGTGGCGGAACCGGACCTCTTCTCCTACTGTGCATCCAAGGGAGCCGTGACCACACTCACCAAGTCCGCAGCCCTCTCCTGCGGGGCGAAGGGATACAGGATCCGTGTAAATTCCGTACATCCGGCCTATGTCCACACCTCCATGACCAAGGGGGAAGCGGCGGGTTACGGCATAGGTGAAGAGGAATATGTCGAACGGATGAAGGCCATCCACCCCATCGGCGTCGGCGAACCCGTCGATGTCGCCAACATGGATCTGTATCTGGCTTCCGATGAATCCAAATGGGTCACAGGGGCGGCGTTTACCATTGATGGGGGTGTGACCGCCCAGTAAATGATTGGGTGAGAATGGAAGGGGATGTTTGTCCGGACGCGGCATACGCGATGTTCTCGTTACAGGGGCGTCTGCAACGTTTGGACAACCTTTTTTCTGAAAACATGGAAATAACCAAAGGAGGGACCAAATGAAAAAAAGATTTTCAGTCATTGCCGTTTCAGTATTCCTGCTCGTTTTTGGAATGGGTGCAAACTGCCTGACCCAGGCCAAAGTGATTCAATGGAAGGCCCAGTCGCTCTTTGCTCCCGAGGATGCCTCGACCAGTGTTCAGGCGCAGAGCGTTGTAGACGCCACCAACAAGGCTCTGAAAGGCAAACTCGAAACCACCCTGTACCAATGCGGTCAACTCATTCCTGCTGAGGAGATGGTTCCCGGTATATCGAGAGGGGTCTATGATGCGGCCATCATGGTCTCCATGATGGTGGAACCTGCCGGCCTCGTCGCCTTCGGGCTCCCCTATGGTATCGATGGTTACGAACAGCTCAATGAGTTCTGGTACGACTACGGTTTTGATGAATTCATGAGAAAAATGTATGCCAAAAAGGGCATCTACTATGTTGGCCCCCTTCCCTTTGGCCCTGTCAGCCTCCTGTCCAAGTTCCCCGTACGCAAGATCGAAGACATCAAAGGCAAAAAAATCTGGACCGAGGGGCCTCTTGCCCACCTGGTAGAGGCACTGGGCGGTCAGCCCGTATGGTTCGATCCGGGTGAAGTCTACATGGGACTGAAACTAGGGACCATTGACGGTGTCTTTTTCGGATGGGCTGAGCTGGAGACCATCAAACTCAAAGAGGTCGTCAAATACGTGATGACGCCGTCCATGATCAATCCGGTCAATTTCGACTGGATCGTCAGCATGCGGTCCTGGAAGAAATTGTCCCCGGAGCTTCAGAAGGCTTATATGAAGGCCTTCCGTGACAATATTCTCCCTCAGCACAAGAAGTCTTTGGAGGTCTGTCAGCAGGGACTCGATGCGGCCAAGGCCTATGGTATCGAGGTGATCACCTTGAGCCCGGAAGAACAGAAGAAGTTCAGGGAAGCTTCTATCAAGGTCTGGGACAAGGCGGCCCAAGAAGATAAGAACAGCGCCGCGGCCATCAAGATGATGGAGGATTACCTAAAGAGCAAGGGGCTCTTGAAATAATCCGAGGATTCAACCCGGCAGGCTCTCATCGCCGGGTTGAACCCTTGAACCCCTGAACGGTGAACCTTCACGGCCCTGCCCTCATGGCAGTGCTCCATGCGTTTGTCCCCGGGAGACACATCTATGTCAAAAACAATCAGATTATTCGACGTCATAGACAACGTCAATCACAAGATCGGCACCTTTCTGTGCTACTTCCTGCTCGTCCTGATCGCCATCCAGGACTTCGAAGTCATGATGAGATATGTGTTCAACAATCCCACGTCCTGGGCATGGGACATCAATGGCATGGTATTCACCGGTATCGCCATGATCGCCGGGGCCTATGCCCTGCGTCATGACATGCACGTGCGGTTGGACATCTTTTTCAGAAATTTTTCGCCAAAAAAAAAGGCCATGGTCGAGCTCTTGAGCTTTCCCTTTCTTTTTGTGGCCCTCTGCGTGGTCCTGTGGCAGGGTATCGACATGGCCTGGTGGTCTTATTCCACCGGGGAGCGGGCCTATTCCCACCTGGCACCCATCCAATGGCCGGTCAAGACCTGCCTGCCTATTGCGGCACTGCTCATGTTGGCCCAATCCATATCGAGGTACGGTCGCATCTTTCTCAAGCTGAAGCACCCGGAGATGGATGAACAAAAGGAGGTGAACCCATGAGTATCGGACTGACCACATTGCTGCTGTTCGGCTGTCTTTTCCTTCTGCTCTTTCTGGGAGTCCACGTCTCCTTTTCGCTACTGATTACGGCCCTGATCTTTGATGTGGCTTTTTTTGGGCCGGGTCACCTCTACGTGATCGGGGGGGCTCTATTCGGATCCATGACCTCTCAGACCTACATGGCCATTCCCCTCTTTATTCTCATGGGCAATATCCTCGCCTATACCGGCATTGCGGATGAACTCTTCGAGGCCCTCCACCTGTGGACCGCGCGCCTTCGGGGAGGTCTGGCCATGGGGACCGTCCTTGCGGGGACGGTTCTGGCCGCCATGTGCGGATCCAGCGAGGCGGGAACCCTGACGGTAGGCATCATGGCCCTTCCCGCCATGATGAAAAGAAACTACCACACGGGTCTTTCCATCGGGTCCATCACTGCGGGCGGGCTCTTGGGGTTTCTCATCCCCCCCAGCGTCATGGCCATCTTCTATTCCGGTATCTCAGGGGTCTCCCTCGGAAAGGTCTACTTCGCCTCCTTTATCCCCGGTCTTCTTCTCGCCGTATTGTATCTCATTTATATCTGGGTAAGGGCCTGGTTCAACCCGAACCTCTGTCCCATGGTGCCCAGGGAGGAGGCGCCCACCTGGGGAGAGAAGTTTCGTGCCCTCAAAAAGGTCATCCTTCCCCTCATGATTATTTTTGTGGTCCTGGGAGGCATCTACAGCGGCGCGACCACACCCACCGAGGCGGCGGGCGCGGGGGCACTGGCCTCCTTTATCGTGGCCCTGCTCAAAAGGGCCATGACCTGGAAAAACCTTAAAGAGGCCCTACAGACCACTTTCGGGTTCCTCGGCATGATTGCCTGGATTCTCATGTCGGTCATGGTCTTCGCCAACGTGTACAATGCCCTGGGCGCCCCCAAAATCGTCACTGAGATCCTGACGCTTTTCCCTGCCGGCGGTTTCGGGGTCATCATCATGATGCAGCTCAGCATCTTTGTCCTGGGCATGGTCATGGACGACCTGGCCCTGCTGCTCCTGACCATTCCCATCTTCGTGCCCATCATCAAGAGCCTGGGTTTTGACCCGGTTTGGTTCGGGGTGATCATCCTGATCAACATGCAGTGCGCCCTGTTGACGCCACCTTACGGATTCAACCTCTTCTATGCACGGGCCATCACACCGGATCATATCAGCACACCCGTCATCTACAAAGGCGTGGTGCCGTTTATCTGTCTTCAGATCGTCGCCATGATTCTGGTGATGATCTTTCCGCAACTGGCACTCTGGCTGCCGGGTGTTATCGCGGCAAAATAGGGGGAGAGGGAAACCTAAGTAAAAAATCCGGGGCCAGAGGGCCCGGCTTTGGGCGAACCACGAAAGGGAGATAGAAAAGTTACAAGTGAGCTAAAGCCCGCCCTGGTGCGACGTGTTCATATGACTGATAAGCCCTACGCATCACGGCAAACTCGTATGTTTGAGCATGGCGTATTGCTCATCGGTCTGGGCCAGGGTGTCGAGTGACTAAAGTTGCGGTATCGCTTCGCGAGCTTCATAAAAAAAGCGATCAAAATTGGGTGCTCGGAATTTCAACGAAACGAGGGGAGGATTGGAATGATGGAGTGATGGAGTGATGGAAAAACACACCTAACGGCTGAGGCAGCATGCCATGGCCACCATTTTAAGCATCACATGGCTGCCTGTCATTTTTCCAATCCCGCTGAAGACGGGATCTCCGACTCTCCAAAGTCATTTTTTCGGCATAGCCAACTGTCTCTGACGTCCCGCCTATGTAAAAGGCGGGAATCTTCGACTCGCCCTTCGAAGATCCCGTTACACGGGGAAGGACCAAGTTTTTAACATCGAATAAAAGGAGTGAAACGACATGGCTGGATTCAAGGAATCTCCGACACAAGCCGGGGAGACCTCGCCATACACGATAACCCTTGACGTCAACGGTGAGAGGCATGCCTTTGAGGTCGGCAGGGACATCCTGCCTTCGGATACCCTCTCCTATGTACTACGTGAAAAGCTGGGATATACCGGGTTGAAGCTTTCCTGCGAAGAGGGGGCCTGCGGGGCCTGCACCGTTTTGATGGACGGGAAAGCGGTCCTTTCCTGCATGACTCTCGCCGTGGAAGCGGTCGGTCGTGACGTCCTGACCATCGAGGGTCTGGAAAACGACGATCCCGTGGTGAACGCCTTTGCGGAACAGTCTGAACCGGGCTACGGGACGGCCCTTCAGTGTGGGTATTGCACCCCCGGTTTCGTCATGTCGGCCAAATCATTGCTCAACGAGAACCCCGATCCCACGCTCGATGAAGTAAAGGAAGGGCTTTCCGGCAACTTCTGCCGCTGCGGCTGCTATCCCGCCATCGCCCAGGCCGTTCTGCGGGCGGCGGCAAAGATGAAGGGAGGGGACTAATGAGTGCATCAAACACGGCCTTCAAACCCCGCGTCCCCCGCAAACACATCGGGACCTACCGACCGAGGATCGACGGCCCGGACAAGGCGAGCGGCCGAACCGAGTACGTGGACGACATCAGCCTCAAGCGACGGTTTCCGGATATGCTCTATGCCAAGGTCCTCAGGAGTCCCTATGCCCATGCAAGGATCAAATCCCTGGATATTACCCGGGCCGAGCAGATTCCCGGCGTGAAGGGGATATTGACCTACCGGGACACGGAGATCGTCGCCTCCAAACCCACTAATGCCGGATGGACGGACGGTGCCGAGACGGTCAACTACGACACGATGTTCTTCCCCCAGTTGAGGGACAGAAAGATCCTGAGTGATCATGCCTGTCTGGTTGGGGATCCCCTGGGGGTGGTCGTGGCCGCGGAAACCGAGCAGACGGCGGAAGAGGCTCTGAAGCTCCTGGAGATCGAATGGGAGGTACTCCCCTTTGTCCTGGACCCTAGGGAAGCTCTAAAACCGGAGGCCCCGGTGATCCATCCCGAGATATCCCCCGAGAGCAACATCCTGCCCGAAGGACCTGTCGACGGCCCCCGGATCCTGGTGGACCGGGGCGAGGTGGACCGGGCCTTCCGGGAGGCGGATGTCACGGTGGATGTGAAGGCACATTACCACAACCCCTACCAGGGGGTGCTGGAAAACTGGACCTGTCTGGCCCGGTGGCAGGGAGACAAGCTCACGGTCTGGTCCAATACCTTTGAGGCGGACCAGACCCGAATGCACCTGAGCGAAATGCTGGATCTGCCCATCAACAAGGTAAGGACCATTACACCCTACGTGGGCGGCTCCCACGGCAGGGGGGATAACGGGGATCAACCCTTTTTCCTGTTCACGGCCCTTCTGGCCAAAAGAACGGGACGCCCGGTCAAGTTCCGCCACAGGGGAACGGAACGCTTTCATGATGCCCGCACGGCCCACCTGGGCCGCTGCCGCCTGGCCGCCACGCAAGACGGGATGATCACGGGTTGTCACATCGAGATCCTGGGGGATTCCGGCGGGTATGCCGACCACACGTATGGGAGCGCCAAGCTGGTGACCTTCGACTTCATGGAAAACTCCCTGGCCCCTATCCCCGGCCTCAGGGTGGAGGTGGACGGGGTTTATACCAACAAGATTCCGGGAAGCTGCAAGCGGGGTATCGGCCATGTGCAGCTCAATTTTCTGGTGGGACGGGCCCTGGACGAGTTGGCGGAACGGCTGGACATGGACCCCCTGGAACTGGGTCCCAAAAATTTCAACAGCGAATTCTGTACCATGCCCAACGAAAGCCTCGCCGCCATCCTGAAGGAAGGGGCCCGGCGCATCGGTTGGGACAAGAGGCACAAGACGGATCGGGTGCCCATAAAGGAGGGTGGCAAGAGACGGGGCCTGGGCATGTCCTTTCACAACGGGTGGCATGCCAACTGGCAAGAAATCCGGCGCGGTCCCATTCAGGTCATCATCCGAATCAACCGGGACGGTACCATCAACCTGGACGCCCCCACTATCGAGACGGGACCCGGATCCAATTGCTGTGCCGCCTTTTCCTGCGCCGACACCCTGGGGGTGCGGTTGGAGGACATCAACTGGATTTCCACGATAGATACGGAGATGTCCGGAAAGGATCAGGTACAGACCGACAGTGCCGTCTCCCACATCCTGCCCGAGATCATCACGGTGGCGGCCCAAGACGCAAAAAAGAAACTCTTTGAATGTGCGGCCCCCGAACTGGGAGAAACCCCGGATAGGCTGGATATCGCTGACAGCCGCGTCTTCGTCAAGGCGGATCCTGATCGGGGGATCCTGCTTAAGGACCTTCTACGAAAGGGCGACCTGGTCCCGATCGTGGCAAGCGTGGAGCAGTATGTACCCGGCGACAAGACGGGCGTACCCTTTGTGGCGGCCTTTGCGGACGTGGAAGTGGATACGGAAACGGGCTTTGTGGAGGTCAAAAAGCTCGTGATTCTCAACGACTGCGGCACCGTCATGTATCCCACTGGTGCCGAAGGCCAGCAGATCGGAGGTCAGTCCCACGGCCTGGGGGAGGCCCTGACGGAAGAAATGATCTATGACCCGGCAACAGGTGTGCCCCTCAACTTCAACTGGATCGACTACAAGATGCCCACCATGCTGGATTTTCCGGACATCGAACCCGTCGCCATGGAGGTCTGGCGAGGGGCAGGGGAATACGGGGCCTGCGGTATCGGAGAATCGGTCCTGTCCTGTACGCCGAGGGCCGTTGCCAATGCGGTCTACAACGCCACCGGCGCCCGGGTGGATCATCTGCCCATCACCCCCGACAAGGTGCTCAGGGCCCTGGGGAAAATATGACCGGCAACGGTGTTGGAAAGGACCCATGGGCGAATAAAAATCCGAGATCAACATATAAAAATAATTCATTGAATCGTCATCAATATGCCTGACTTTTTACTGAACCACGAAAAGCACGAAACACACAAAATATAGAATATTTTTATTGATCTTCGTGCTCTTCGTGTCCTTCGTGGTGAAGATTATATTTTTTAAAATGTTCTTATCCCATGTTTCGTCGAGGCAACAAGAAATGAGCTTGAGACCTTTTAAACATATCAATGCCCTGTCCCTGGAGGAGGCGGTTTCCGAACTTTCCGATAAAAAAAGGAAAAGCGTGGTCACCGCGGGTGGCACGGATCTGCTCGGGGCCCTGGAATATCATATCCACCCCGACTACCCGGACCGCGTGGTGAATCTCAAAACCGTTCCGGACCTGGATTACATCCGTGAGGACCCGACAGGTCTGAAAATCGGCGCCATGACCCGTCTACACGACATCGAGAAGAGCGCGCTCATCAAAAAAAATTATCCTGCGCTGGCCGAAGCCGCCCGCTCCGTGGCCTCCCCCCAGATCAGAAATATGGGGACCCTCGGCGGCAATATCTGCCAGGAGACCCGGTGCTGGTACTACCGCAATCCGGAGAACATGTTTCACTGCATCCGAAAAGGCGGCAAGGTCTGCAACGCTCTGACCGGCGAGAACAGATACCATTCCATCTTCGGCGCCGCCGCTGTTGGTGCGCCCCCCTGCCGTGAAAGGTGTCCCGGTCATATCGATATCCCCGCCTACCTGGAAAAGATCAGGGCGGGCGCCCTGGACGAGGCCGCAAGGATCCTCCTGGCATCCAATCCCATTCCCGCCATTACGGGAAGAGTCTGCCCCCACTTCTGTGAGCAGGAATGTAACCGCGGCGAATATTTTGACGAGCCCGTTTCCGTAAGGGCGATCGAACGATTCATGGGCGATCATATCCTTGATCATATTCATGACTTCATGACGCCCCCCGCCGCCGAATCCGGCAAGCGGGTCGCCGTAATCGGTTCCGGTCCCGCAGGGCTCTCAGCAGCATACTATCTGCGCCGGTCGGGCCACGAGGTCGTTATACTGGATCGCGAGAAAAAACCCGGCGGCATGCTCGCCCATGCCATACCCGCTTACCGATTGCCCAGGGAGGTAGTGCGTCGCGTGGTCCAATCGATCAAGGACACCGGCGTCACGTTCAGACCCGGGGTGGATGTGGGGCGGGACATTACCCCGGATGAGATCAGGGGTGATTTCGACGCCCTGTTTCTTGCCACCGGCGCCTGGGCACAACCTGTCATCGGCCTGGACGGAGAGCATCTCACAAAATCCGGGCTGGACGTCTTGACCCGCACCGCTGAACATATCGACGACATCGCGCAAAAAAAAGTCCTTGTCATCGGAGGCGGCAACGTGGCCGTGGATGTCGGGATGACCGCCGGACGCCTGGGAGCCGAAAAGGTCACCCTGGCCTGTCTGGAAAGTCGAGATGAAATGCCTGCCCTTGATTGGGAGATTAAACAGGCCCTTGAGGAGGGCGTGCATTTGATGACCTCCCGGGGTCCTTCCAGGGTTCTTGAGAGCGACGGAAAGGTCACGGGGGTAGAATTGCTTCGCTGCACGTCGGTCTTTGACCGGGAAGGCCGATTCTCCCCATCCTTTGATCCCGCTGAAAAGGAATTTTTCGAAGCCGACACCGTCATCCTTGCCGTGGGTCAAAAAACGGATCTTTCCTATATCGATGCGGATTCCCCCTTGAAGATCGCGCGGGGGCTGATCACCATCGACGAAAAAACCCGAGAGACCGGTCGACCCGGTATCTTCGCCGGTGGGGACGCCACCAGCGGCCCGGCCACCGTCATCGAGGCTATTAGCGCCGGCCGTCTGGCGGCCGCGTCCATTGACCGCTATCTGGGAAGCAGCCTGCCAAACCCGGACGCCGGGGCACCGGAGGATCAAACGGGGCTTCGTTCCTTCAACCGGGGTTGTCTTCATCATACCGGCAGGACCGAAGTGCCTGAGCGCCCCCTTTCCGAGCGAAGCCTGGAGGCCGAAGACGCATCCGGCCTGGATCAAAAACAGGTGGAAAAAGAAGCGGATCGGTGCTTTAATTGCGGGTGCGTCGCCGTCAACCCGTCGGATACCGCCCCTGTGCTCATCGCCCTGGGGGCCAGGATCCGGACCACCAAGAGGACTCTCGACGCGGAGCACTTCTTTGCGGCCGGGCGGATGACATCCACCGTTCTCGATTCAGACGAGTTGGTCACGGAAATCGAGATCCCCGCTCCCCGCCCCGGGACCAAGCAGGCCTTTCAGAAGTTCAGGCTGAGAAAGGCCATCGATTTCCCTGTCCTCTCTGTGGCCTCTGTTTTCTCCTTTGAAGCCGGCCGCGTTACAGAGGCCAGGATCGTGCTGGGCGCTGCGGCACCTGTCCCCCTGAGGCTCGAGAACGTGGAAGCGTTTGTCAAGGATAAGGCCGTCGATGCCGAAACGGCGGAGAAGGCCGCCGCATTGGCGATCGAAGGGGCCATTCCCCTGGCTGAAAACGCCTACAAGGTTCAGGTCGCCGGCGCCCTTGTCAAAAGGGCGATTCTTGCTTTGGGTCAAGCGTCTTGAGCATGTAAAGTTCAGGGCGATAAGAAGGAGGCAACGTCTTGACCAGACTAAAGGACCGGATAGCCGTCATAACGGGTGCCGCCCAAGGGATCGGCCGTGGGATTGCCGAGGCCCTGGCCCGAGAGGGCGCCGCCGTGGCCCTCCTGGACATCTCGGACGCCGTCAGGGAAACAGCCGCCGATATCCGGGACAAGGGCTACCGGACCTCGGCTTTTTTGGTAGACGTTTCAGACGCCAAAGAGGTCAAACAGGTCGTCCGGCAAATCGCTGAAGAACACCGCAAAATAGATATTCTGGTCAACAACGCCGGAATGGCCTATTTTGCCCTCTTTGTCGACATGCCCGACGATATGAGGGACAAAATTTTCGACGTGAATTTCAATGGCATGTGGAATTGTACCAAGGCAACCATCCCGTTCATGATCAGACAAAAATACGGAAGGATCATCAATGTCTCTTCTGTGACCGGACCCAGGGTCGCCACATCCGGACTGTCGGCCTACGCCGCCACGAAGGGGGCCATATCGGGATTTACAAGGACCCTGGCCCTGGAGGTGGCGGCCTCGGGGATCACGGTGAACGCCATCCTCCCCGGCCTGATCGATACACCATTGACACAACCCATGGCGGAAGATTTTCATATGGATGCGGATCAATTTGCTGAATGGGTAAAGGCATCGATCCCCATGGGACGGATGGGTACGGTCCAAGACCTGGGTGACCTGGCCGTATTCCTGGCATCCGATGAATCGAAATATATGACCGGACAGGAAATGATCATCGACGGTGGGAATATCCTCCCTGAAATCAAGGCCGCGCCGTGATATCCAATTTGTCACGTGAATCGGATGGTGCCGCATGAAGTCACCATCATGCCTCATGTTTAATCGACCATGAAGAGCATAACCTGCACGAAGTCCAATACATTAAATGTTCCTTCAACCCTTCGTGCGCTTCATGTCCTTCATGGTAAAAATTTACTTTTTACACATTCATCAAAATTCAAGCCTTAAGTCCCAACTTGGGAGGGAACTATGGAAAAAGAAAAGGCCTTTGTTCATCCCTACATTCCCAATTCAGCCCCGGAAGTCAAAGCGGAAATGCTCAAAGAAATCGGGGTAAAGGATGTAGAGGAACTCTACCAGGAGATCCCGGACCACCTGAAATTCAAGGAAAAGATGGATCTACCGGAACCCCTTCTCTCCGAATACGAGTTGAAGCGGCACGTCATGGAGATCCTTTCAAAAAACCGGACCTGCTCTGAAAATCTCAACTTTCTGGGAGGCGGTTGCTGGCAGCACTACGTGCCCGCCGTTTGCGACGAGATCGCGGGCCGGGCGGAATTCATGACCGCCTATGGGGGAACGACTTACTCCACCTTCGGCAAAGAACAGGCCTTCTTCGAATTTCAGAGCCAGCTCGGTGAGCTCCTGGATATGGACGTGGTCGGACAACCCAGTTACAGCTGGGCCGCGGTCGCCGGAAACGGCGTGCGCATGGCCGCAAGGATGACAGGTCGAAAACAGATCCTGGTTGCCCAGACCACGGGGCCCGACAGGCTTGCGACCCTCCGAACCATGTGCGATGCCGCCATGGCCGAAAATCGCATCGAGATCGTATTGGTGGATTACGACAGGCAGACGGGTCTCATGGACATTCAGGACCTCAAGCGCAAGATCTCGGACAAGACCGCATGCGTCTATTTCGAGAATCCCTCCTATCTCGGATTCATCGAGTCTCAGGGGGAGACCGTCTCGGAGGTCGCCCACGCAGTGGGCGCCGAAGTCGTCGTAGGGGTGGACCCCATCTCCCTGGGTGTGCTGGCCCCGCCCGCCCACTACGGTGCGGATATCGTCGTGGGGACCGCTCAAACCCTCGGCATCCACATGCTCTGCGGCGGGGGCACCATCGGGTTCATTGCCAGCAGGGACGAGGAAAGATACGTGGCCGAATACCCCGGCTTCCTGATCGGCATTACGGACACCATCGAGGAGGGGGAATACGGATTCGGATTTCCCAGGTTCGAAAGGACCTCCTATATCGGCCGGGATCAGGCCAAGGACTGGTTGGGCACCGTGACAGGTCTTTGGACCATCACGGCATCGGTCTACATGGCCCTGATGGGACCCCAGGGTTTCAGAGAGATCGGGGAGGCCATTATCCAGAAAGCTCGATATGCCGGTCAACTGCTTTCAGGGATCGACGGCGTCAAGGTACTTTTCGGTGATAACTGCTTCAAAGAATTCGTCGTCAACTTCGACAGCACAGGCAAGACCGTGGTAGACATCAACAAGGCCCTTCTGGATTTCGATATCTTCGGCGGAAAGGACCTTTCCAGTGATTTCCCCGAACTGGGGCAGAGTGCCCTTTATTGCGTGACAGAGGTGCACAGCGCTCAGGATATCCGGAAACTTGCCACGGCCCTGAAGGAGGTGCTTGCAAAATGAAAAAGGCGACCAGGATAAGAAAATACCATGCTGCGGTCTGGAACAACCCGATCATCATGGAAATGGGAACACCGGGCGAACGGGGCATCCTCGTGCCCCGGGCCGAAGAGGACATCGAAGCGGCGGTCGGGGACGCCCGGACCTTGATCCCTGAAAACATGCGACGGAAGAGTCCACCCAAACTCCCGGAACTTTCTCAGCCTCAGATCATCCGGCATTACGAGCAACTCTCACAGCAGACCCTCGGGATGGAAATCAATATCGATGCCGAGGGAACGGCCACCATGAAATACAGCCCCAAGGTCCATGAGACCCTGGTCCGGTCCCCCCAAATGGCCGATGTGCACCCGCTCCAGGACGAAGACACCCTGCAGGGCATCCTGGAGATCGTCTACAAACTCTCCGGGTTCCTGAAGGAGATCTCCGGGATCGACCAATTTGTCTTTCAACCGTCGGGCGGCGCTCATGCGACTTACACCAACGCCTGTGTGCTGCGGGCCTATCATGCCGACCGGGGTGAGCTGGAAAGCCGAAATGAGGTCATCACCACCATCTTCTCCCACCCCTGTAATGCGGCCACGGCCGCGACGGCCGGTTTCAAGGTTATCACCCTGATGCCGGACAAGCAGGGGTATCCGGATCTGGACGCCCTGAAGGCCGCCCTTTCGGAAAAAACGGCGGGTCTGATGATCACCAACCCGGAAGACACGGGCATCTATAATCCCCGCATCGATGAATTCGTCCAGGCGGCCCACGATGTCGGGGCCCTCTGCTTTTACGACCAGGCTAACGCCAACGGCATCCTGGGCATCACCCGGGCCAGGGAAGCGGGTTTTGACGCCTGCCACTTCAATTTGCACAAGACCTTCTCTTCGCCCCACGGCTCCTTTGGGCCGGGATGTGCCGCCTATGGCGTCAGGGAGGAACTCGCCAAATACCTGCCGAAACCGGTCGTGACCTTCGACGGTAAAAAATACCACCTGGATGATGACCGGCCTGAGAGCATCGGCAAGATCCGGGAGTTCTTCGGCAACATGCCGGCCGTCCTCAGGGCCTACGCCTTTATCATGGGCCTGGGCGCGAAAGGCCTCAAAGAAGTATCCCGAGCCTCGGTCATGAACAACAACTATCTGGGAAAACTCATCATGAGTGTCCCCGGCGTCGTCCGGTACTATGCCGAGGGCAAGTTCAGGCTGGAGCAGACGCGCTTCAGTTTCGAGAAACTCAAGGAAGACACGGGCATCGGAACCGACGACGTGCAGCGAAGGATCGTGGACTTCGGTCTGCAGGCCTTTTTCAGGAGCCATCATCCCTGGATCGTACCGGAGCCCTTCACCACGGAGTTCTGTGAATCCTATTCCAAATATGACTGCGACTACTGGGCCACGGTCCTTCAACAGATCTCGGACGAGGCCCATAACGATCCCGAGATCATCCGGACGGCGCCCCACAAGGCACCGGTTCATCAGGTCAACGAGAGCGAGATGGACAACCCCGACAAGTGGGCCATGACATGGCGGGCCTACCTCAGGAAGGGGGGAAAGCCGGTCGGACTTTAAACCACGGACGGAAAGAACAAGAAGTATTTTTGCCACAGACCCACACGGACAGACACGGACATTCCGGGCTAGAATGGCAACGATAAATACATGTCATAGGATCACCACAGAGTCACTGAGGGCACAGAGGTAGATTTTCTTTTTTTTACTTTCCGTGGAGGGAACGGAAAGCAAAAAGGACCAGGCCCTGCGGACCATCAAACCCTTCGGTACAGCCGCTGAGAATTTTCTTCTCTGTGGACTCCGTGTCTCTAGGCACGCCCAAGCGTGCCGGGTGGTGATATTTCTTTAGGTCAGGAGAATGAAGAAACTCGGTCTCATTGTCAACCCCATCGCCGGGATGGGTGGTCGTGTGGGTCTCAAGGGAAGCGACGGCCGCGAAATCCTGGAAAAGGCCCGGGCCCTCGGGGCCAAACCCGAGGCCCCCTCCCGGGCCGTCCATGCCCTCGAAGGTATTGTCCCCATAAGGGAGCAGATCGAAATCATCACCTGTCCCCATGACATGGGAGAAGAAGAGACCCTGGCCGGCGGTCTCGCGCCGAAGGTCATCGGGACGGTCACGAAAGGAGAGACCACAGCCGAGGATACGCAAAGAGCGGCAAAAGACATGGAAGCCCTGGGGATCGATCTGCTGCTCTTTGCCGGGGGTGACGGCACGGCCAGGGACATCTTCACCGCCGTCGGTGACAGGGTCCCCGCCCTCGGAATTCCCACCGGTGTCAAGATGCATTCGGCCGTGTATGCCACGAGTCCCAGGAACGCTGGTGAACTGGCCAGGCTCTACCTGGACGAGAAGTCCCTCGATATCCGTCTGACCGAGGGCGAGGTCATGGACATCGACGAGGCCTCTTTCAGAGAAAATCGCCTGTCCGCCCGACTCTACGGTTATCTCAAAATTCCTTTTAAAAAAAGATTGATCCAGTGCCCCAAGGCCGGCGGATGTGCCGGGGAGCAGGAATCCCTGGATGCCGTCGCCGCGGACGTGATCAACCATATGGAGGAGAACTGCCTCTACATCATCGGCACAGGCACGACCACGCGGACCGTCATGGAAAAACTCCACATTCCCAATACCCTCCTGGGCGTAGATGCCCTCTACAATCGGCAACTCGCGGGGACCGACCTGAACGAGTCACAACTCCTGGAAATGATCGAAGGCAAAAAGGCCAGGATCGTCGTCAGCATCATCGGCCGACAGGGCTACATCTTCGGCAGGGGCAACCAGCAGATCAGCGCCCGTGTCATTGAAAAGGTCGGTCGGGAGAGCATCATCGTGATTGCGACCATGGAGAAGATCCTCACCCTGGGCGGTGACCCCCTTCTGGTGGACACCGGCGATATCACCGTTGATCGCATGCTCACCGGCTACGCCAAGGTGATCACCGGGTTGGGTGAAACGACCATCCTCAAGGTGGAATCATGATGTTGGAAATCTTCGTCGATGCCGATGCCTGCCCGGTGAAGCAGGAAACCTACCGTGTGGCCAAGCGCTATGGGCTCAAGGTCACCCTGGTGTCGAACAAGTGGATGCGGATTCCGCGCGAAGACTGGATCGAGCGGGTTGTTGTCGACGGGCAGTTGGATGCGGCTGATGACTGGATCGTCGAGCATGTTTGCGAGAATGATATCGTAATCACCGCGGATATCCCTCTCGCTTCCCGATGCGTGGAAAAGGGCGCCCCGGTCATCTCTCCGGCAGGTCGCGCTTTCACCGAGGAGAACATCGGCGGGGCCCTCGCAACCCGGGATTTTCTATCTCAACTCCGCGATCTCGGGACCATGATAGGGGGGCCGGCGCCCTTCGGAAAACGGGACCGCTCCCGCTTTCTTCAGCGCCTGGACGAGACGATCCAAACCCTTCGCAGGAAGATGCCCCACACCCCGGAAAAGATTTTCAGACAAGAGTGATCATGGAATTTGAACAAATTTCGGCTCAGGCCTACTTCAGACGCTTCATCGTCACCTTGAAGGAGAGCCAATGATTTTTCTTGTGAATCTTATCATAAGACTTACTCCACCCGTCTTTCAACGGATAACTCTCCATGCCGATCTGGGTGGTAAAATCACCGGATACGTATTGGGACTCAAAAGGCATTTTTGGAAATCCCGAATGCTTTGTCACACAGTTCACGCAGACACGGGGTTGCAGGGGGGGCCACATCAGCTTAACCTTGTGTTCGTAGACATGACCAGTTATCTGTCGGCCGATCATACTGGAGATGGGGAACTGCCCGGGAGGCGGGCACTTGACTATTTTGCAGGTATAGATATCGGGCGGTAAAAACGACGGAACCGGGTTGAGCTTTGCGGTCTTGATGGTACCCGTCTTGAACATCCACAACTTCTTTTTTTTCTCGAGGATGAATTGTGCCTTGAGCGACCAATTAAACCTAACTTTTTTATGCAATGTCTTCTGAGTTCCGTCCGTGCCCTTGAAAAAACTCGGGGCCTGCGAATCATCCACGTCGTACCCCTTGATCGTGATCTGCCAGTGCTGCTTTTCCCCAACCGTCAATTGTACGGGGCGGGTGGTGTTTCCACGGCCGTTGGCAAGGTTGACGAATGACACGTTGTCTTTGTAGGTCCCGTTCTCCAGGTTCTGTGCACTGCCTTTAATGGAAACGGTCACCTGCGTGCTCTCACCGGGCTCCAGGTCCCCGCCCGAATGGGAGAGTTCCAGCCAGGACTTCCCCTTGTCCACCTTGAATTCGATGGGGGAACCGCCCGTGTTCTTCAGGGTGTAGGCCCTGGAGGGGGGCGAAAACCGCCCGCTCTCGTCCGGCCCCGAGGACTGGAATCCCTTTTTAGGCGAGACCGAGAGGATGCCCGGATTTGCACGGAAGCTGATGGTGACGGTCAGTATGTTCTTTTTGTCCCCCCCCAGGTCGTCTATTTTTTCCTGCCATTTGAAGACCTTCTGAAGCCGGCCCTTCTCGAGACCTTCCTTGATCATGACCGGTGTAAGCATGAAATCATCCGGGTTGGGCACCTCGGTTGCGTATGCGTCCAGATAGGTGGGTTCGTAGGTTATCGGGTAGACATCCTTCCCGGACCTCATCGTGGCGCTGACATAGACCGGCTGAAAATTGACATTGAAGGGGCTGTCTTCGAGGGCGGGGTGCAGGACCCTGAACACAAAATTCTTGTGCATCGAATCCAGGCCGGTGACAGGACCGTTGGCGTATCGCCTGAGGATCCGGCGACCGGTCGAATGCTCCATCGCCGTCCCCTGAGTGTAGCCCGAGGCCCTTTTGATGCGAAAATTTTTGGGTTTTTCGGTTGTCCAGGGCGACACGTTCGGGGCCTTCAGGCTGAATCGCTCAAAATCCTTTGCATAGTCCAGGAAACCCTCTTCTTCGGCCTCATACTCGAAGATATAATACTCAGCGATGTAGGCCTGTCCGTTATCCCCCCTGGACATGTGTTTCATTTCCGTGAAGTTGACGACCTTGATCGAGACCGGCACCCTTGTCATGGGGCCGTGGCTCCCCGGCACCGCACCGGCAGGGACACCCGGAGAGCTTCCCGGAGCCGGGGCCGGTGGCTGCCCTTGTCCGGACGCGGCCCGTTCGGACATGCGCTGCATCTCAGCGCCAAGCTTTTGCATCTCCCGGGTCACACGCTGAATGCAGTTGATATCCGGACCGCAGGCCGCCATCTCACCGGCCAGGGCCTCGATCTTTTTGTTGAACTCATCCATCTTCGCCTGATCCTGCCCATGGGCCGTCAGGGCCCCTAGAAAAATGAAGGCAAGGACCACAAAAACCTTGCAGGCCTTGCGCCATGGTTTGATCCGGCGGTTAGGGGATGCTGCGTGATGCGAACGGATTGAGGACGGACTTGGGTGGGTGCAGACCATGAGAAGCCCTCCTGTTAGGAATCTTAGAATTCCATCCTCCCAGAATCCGGGTTATTCGTCAACCTCCCTGTCGCGGGGACCTGGATCCACCGCATCAGCTGCATTCGGCAATGGGGTTTATTTCGGGATGGAAGACAGATGTGTTCCGAGGGTTTCGGAAAGGTCACGCTGCTGATGTAAACCTTAAGGGATAAAAAAGTTACAAGTGATGTGAATATCCGCGTCCAGAGGGCCCGGCTTTGGTTTAACCCCAGAGGGAATTTATATTATTTGAGTTCAAGTCTCCCGGAGTGTTGGAATACTGGAATGATGGAGTATTGGAAAAAAACACCTAACGGCTGAGGCAGCATGCCATGGCCACCATTTTAAGCATCCCACGGCTGCCTGTCGTTGCCCTAATATTGCGATCCCGCTGAAGGCGGGGGTCTTCGACTCGCCCTTCTAAGATCCCGTTACACGGGTAAGGACCAGGTTTTAACAGCGAATAAACCATGAAGAGCATGAAGGACATAAAGGGGAGAATATTAATTATTTTTTGTAACCCTTCATGCGCTTCATGCCCTTCATGGTGAAAATTAGACTTTTTATGAGAGAACCGCCCGTTTCACCAGGGTTTTGGTAATCTCGATCTTATAGGCGTTTTGACTCAAAGGCTTTGCATCCTTGACGGCCGCCTCCGCCGCGGCCGCGGCCGTCTCTTCGTTCAGGGCCTTTCCCTTGATCGCATCTTCCGCGGCGCTTGCCCTGTAAGGGATGGGTGCAACGGCACCCAACACGATTCTGGCGTCCCGGCAGACCCCATCCGATTTGGAGATGAGGCATGCCACGCTGACAACGGCAAAATCAATCGCCTCCCTCATCCTGAATTTGTGAAAGGTCTGCGCGGCATCTTCGGGTGGTCGGGGAACGTAGATTCCCGTGACCATCTCATCCGGTTTGAGAATGCTCCCCAGGGTGTCGTAGAACTCTATGATGGGGATGATCCTCTCGCCGCCGGGTGCTGCGATCCTGATCCTTGCGTCCAGGGCCGTCAGGGCGATAGCCGTGTCGGACGGACAGACGGCGAAACATTTCTTCCCGCCCAGGATAGCGTGGTAGCGGTTGTCTCCCTTGACGGCGAGACACGGGCCTTTTCCCTTCCGGTAGCAAAGGATACGCCCTCCCATCTGATGGGGATACCGGTAGTACCAGCAGCGATTGTCCTGGCACAGGTTCCCCCCCAGGGTTGCCATGTTACGGAGTTCGGGACTGCCGACGGATTCGGAGGCCTCGGCCAGTGAGCCGTAATGCTTTCTGACTTCGGCAGATCCTGCAATTTTGCTAAGCTTTGCCAAGGCGCCTATCCTGAGCCCTTCCTCATCCTCTTCAATACCGTCGAGGCCGGGTATGGTCTTGATATTGATCACGGCCTCGGGATATTTGGGGAGGATTTCACCCTTGAGGATCCCGAGCAGGTCCGTTCCGCCCGCAATCAGATTGGCATTTCCTTCATAGTTTTTGAGCTGAGCAATGGCTTCATCCAAGGAACCGGCATTCACATGTTCAAATGATTTCATTCTGTTTTACCTCCCCCTATTTTGCCCAGGGCTTTTAGGATCTTGTCCGGAGTCAAGGGATATTCAGGAACTCTCACACCCAACGCATTGGAAACGGCCATGAATACGGCGCCCGGCCCGGGGGAAGTCGCGATCTCCCCGACACCCACGGCTCCGAAGCGATGGGTGGGAAAGGGCGTTTCAAGGATGACATTTTCGAATTCTGGAAGTTCGAGAAACGTGCGCCACTTATAATCCGCCATATTGATATTCATCATATGGCCGTTAGCTCTATCTATAACCGATTCCTCGAACAGGGCCGTATCCAACCCCGCGGAACCCAGGGCGCCATGGAGTTGGCCTTCGAGCGAAAGCGGATCGATGATCTGCCCGACATCGGTGGTGGACAGGACGCGCTTCAAATCCAACCTGCCCGTCTCGGTGTCTACGTCCACCTCCACGAATTGCATGAGGAAATTGGGCATGGAAAAGTTCTGTTCGAATCGCCCGAAACCCATGCAGGTCTGCATGAGGCCCAAGACCCTGTTCCAGGATATCTTCGCCTTCGGCCTCCCTTTGACGGAGATATGGCCGTCCCTGGTCTCGAGATCTTCAGGGGATGCCCCAAGTTTAGGAGCGGCCAGTTCGAAGAGTTTTTTCAACGCGTCTTCGGCCGCATTGATCACGGCGGATCCCACGGCAAAAGTCCCTCTTGAACCCACCAGTCCGAATTCGAAAGGGTTGACCAGGGTATCGGCCGGCGACATGTTGACCCGCTCCATGGGGAGCTGCAACACTTCGGCGGCCATCTTGCACAGGCTGTTCCGCTCTCCCGTCCCGGATTCCGATACGCTGACATAGACCGTTGCGGTGGCGTCCGGATTCAGCCTCACATAGGCCTCGGATTCATCCTCTCCCACATCGGCATTGCCGTGGACGCCCACCCCCACGCCTGTTCTTATGGGGCCCCTTACGGCTGTGGGCTTGAGCCATCCTTTCCATTTCTCTTTCCACCCGAAGGCCGCGGCCCCGCGCTCGATAGCCTCCGAGTAATCCCTTCCCCCGCACACCCAATGGTTTCCATCCCGCCAGTGATACGCGTCACCGGGCTTGACGTAGTTCTTCTTGAAAAACGCCACCGGATCGAGAGACGCCTTTTCCATGGCCACAGACAGCAAGGGCATCAAGGCCGCCTCGAGTTCCTGACCGCCGAATCCACGAATCACCCCCGAAGCGCTTCGATTGGTGCACACGAGCCGGGTCTTGAGATCCCAGTTGGGGCACCTCAGTACGAGTTGTATCTCACCACACCCCACGGCGACCTGAGACTGCGCCATATCCGAAGAGGCTCCCGTGTCCACGAACCACATCCCGGATACGGCCGTCACGGTCCCGTCTTTTTTTATCCCGATCTTGCCGCGAAACCGGGAAGCCAGCCGCAGTACAAAGGCACCGAAATGCTCTTCCTTGCTATAGCAGACCTTGACCGCGCGCCCGGTGACCTTGGCCAAAGCGGCCGCATAGAAGAGGGGCAACGGTGCATAATTTTTCGATCCGAAACTGCCGCCGCAATGCATATCGATCGCCCGTATATCAGGGAATCCCATCTTGGACTGCATGATAAAACGATGCCAGGAGGCGCTCTGGGTCCCCGACCAGACCGTCAAATGGGTTTCATCCTGCCATTCCGCGATCACACCGGGCGGCTCGATGGGCAAGGGGTTGCCGATATTTTCATAACCATAGGTCCCTTCACAAACAAAATCGGCCTCCTCAAATCCCTTGTCCACATCCCCCTGAACCACCTCTGAAAGGGTGTTGGGCCCATGTACGGGAAAGTAGGGAGCAATGTTGTTGGGAAAATCGACGTGCAACTGTGGTGCCCCTGGCTTTATGGACTCCTCCATGTCATAGACCGGGGACAGTTCTTTGTATTCGACCTCGATCAAATCCAGGGCCTCGCTCGCGATCTCCTCGGTCACTGCCCCGACCACGGCGACCGCATCCCCCACAAAACGCACCTTGCGGTCCAGGACGGGCCAGTGGCGGGGCATGCCGGTTTTCCAATCCGGAACATTTTTATAGGTCAAAACCGCCATGACACCCGGAAACCGTTCCGCTTTATCCGTCTCGATCTTGGTTATCTCCGCATGGGGATAGGGGCTCCTCAAAACCTTCCCATAGATAAGATTCGACATTTTCATGTCATCAATATAGGTTGCTTTTCCTGTCACGATCTCCCGGGCGTCTTTCCGCGGGACACGTTTTCCCACAAACCTGTAATCATTCGCCACGGCTATTCCCTCCCCTTTTCGCCGCGTCCAGCACGGCGTCCACGACATGGTAATGACTGATACATCTGCAGTAATGCCCCGCAAGGGTCTCCTTGACATCATGTTCATCCGGCGAGGGATTCTTATCCAGCAGGGACTTGGAGGCCATGATGATGCCCGGCGTGCAGAATCCGCACTGAAAGGCCGTGTGATCGACAAAGGCCTGCTGAAGCGAATCCAGTTTTCCCGTTTCCCTTTCCTGAAGGCCCTCGATCGTGGTGATGTCCCTGCCCTGACACTCCACGGTCAGGGTCATGCAGGACAGTATGGGGTCCCCGTCCATGAGCACCGTACAGGAACCGCAACCCCCGTGATCACAACCCACTTTCGTTCCGGTCAGACCGAGGGTTTCCCTGAGTGTATGCGCCAGGGTGTGGCACGGGGCCACCTGGTAGGGCTGGTCCCCGATCTCCAGCTCGTGAGAAACCCCATTCACGAAAAAATCGACTTTTTGTCTTTTTTGATCCTTTTTTTTCATCATGATCTCCTGTGGTGGACGCATCATCCTTTCAAACGTACTCGTTTTTCGTCTGTTTCACCCTGAGGTCACTTTTTTGAAACGCCCTCAAAAAATTATTGATCTGTTTTAAGATCTAATATATGATCCAATTTATTATCAAAAGTTATGAGGCTTGTCAACGAAAATGAGCGGGCAACGACCAACATGAAAAATTCAAAGGACACGAAATCCCTGACCGAAGAGGCCTATCGCAACATCAAGCGCCTGATGCTTCAGCAAAAACTCATACCCGGACAAAAATTGCCCTACAGAGAATTGACCGGTCAGCTCAACATGTCGAAAACCCCCATCATCAGTGCCTTGAACCGGTTGGAACAGGATGGATTCGTGGCCTCCGAAACCAATTGCGGGTATTATGTCAAACCCATCGATGAAAAAGAGATACAGGACGCCTGCGAGGTCCGTGAAGCCCTTGAATTAAAGGCCGCGCAACTGGCCGTCCGGTTGTTGAAACCGGATGACATGGCCCTCCTGGAAGAAAAACTCCTGGCCTATGAGCAATACGTCCCTCATGTGTATGACAAAAAAAAATTCATGCTCAATGCCGAGTTTCATCTCCAGGTGGCTAGCGTTTCAGGAAACCGTGTCTTGAAATATCTATTACGGAAAAACCTCGAGCACACCCTGCTGCGGGCCAGGCTGGACAACCTCGAACCCGACGAAATGTCCCATTCCGCGAGCGAACACAAAAAATTGCTGGAAGGTCTGAAAAGAAAGGATATGCTGAAATGTACGGATCTGATCCAAAAGCATATCCAGAGGACCAGGGACGCTTTGATCAGAGGTATGTCGATGGAGGATATAGATGGTTTGGAATCCATATCCTTTTTTGAAGAATAAAGATGACGTTCAGGGCTAAAAGGATTGAAATTAAAGTCTGAACCGCGAAGACGCTAAGAACGCGAAGGTTTTTTCTATTGTCAGTAAAGCCTGGGCCGCAAAGTCTTTATCGAATCGTTCTTTTCGATTCGATAAAAATCTTCATCTTGGCGACCTTGGCGTCATGAGCGCAGTCCCGCACACGGGACAAGCAGGCGGTAAATGCTCTTTTCAGGTTGAAAATACGTCACAATAATGGCGAATCAGTTTACTCAGTGCGGTCAGAGTCAGCGGTAAAACGGATAGGATGCTCAGGAGCGGATGTTGCCTTGATGGTGAATCAGGGCTCATCAGTCGCCCTTTACCGCATCGACGGCTTGACCTGCACCTTCTTTTACGGCCCCGACGGCACCACACACGGCCTTTTTCGTAGCACGCCACACTTTCTTCGAGGTCTTTTTGGTAGCATCCCAGGCATCACCGGATGCTTCCTTTGTGGTGTCCCAGGCCTCACCGGCCGTCTCCTTCGTGGCCTTGCCGACCGATTCAGCGGCTTCTCCGGTCTCACGCCCCGCCTTTTTCCAGCTGCTTTCTTCAGCCTGGGCGATCATTTCCTGTGCCGTTACGGGTAGGCTCTCCGTACACAAGTTCGTCGCGGCCAGCGCAAAGAAGATGCCCAAAACCATGCGTCCTTTTGCGAAAAACCGTTTCCAGTCATCATTCATCTTATTTGTCTCTCCTCATAAAATCAGCGACCACCGGTAGAACTGGTGGTATGGCGAAGGTCCCTAAAAGGGGCAATGCCGAACCCTTTCAATATTTTTTGACAAAATCAACAGGATCAACAGGAACCTTTGAGTTTCAGTTTGGCTTTCTTCAGGACAGATTTGCTTATCATGCTAGAACCCCTATCACCATGCCTCAAATTTTTCAAGCCCTGAACCCATCCCTAAATCCACCGTCAAATTTCCGTATCATCAAAGAGGACAAGAGATTTTGGTGCATCTCTGGGCGCCAGCAAGGTATTAGATGTCTTTCCCGCGCGATAGCGGGAGCGCCGCATCGCGGATCCCGCGGCAGTGTGCGCGAGGAATGACGACTGAGCCGTATGAGCGATACGTCGCAAGGATGAACGAACGATTCGATAAACCAATCAGTCCTGCGTGCATTTGGAAGAATTAATACTTTAGCCAAATTATGTCCTGCACGCTAACACACAAAAATGACATCCATTTTTCGAATCGTTCGTTCCGATTCGGAAAAGACTTTGCGTCCTTTGCGTCTTAGCGGTTCTAAAAAAAGGAATTTCACAACCCCCTTCCCCTTGAGGAATAGGCCACCCTTTACCTCAAACGGCTTCCGCCTTATCACTTCGTAATTTAGAATAAATCACATTACAGATCCCTAAAAGAAACTCGAATATCATTATATGCTGCTAATTTATGTATTTTTGGTTGACATATCCTAATTGACAGGAATACTTTATGATTTTATTGGAAGAATAAAATTTCCCCGGCGGGATGGAGAGTTTTCTTGCCAGTTATTGGATATTGCACTTGATCAGGCCAACCCAAAAAATAAATACCTCGCATGTGGAATTCATAGATATTGGTAAGGAGTGTTATGTAAATATACAATTTTACAAACATGGATTATCCCCTGGTTATACAAAATGAAGGAAATAGAAGATGGTTCCCAAATACAGCAAGGCACAGAATCAAACAACCAAACAGGTCATTTTAAAAGACCGACTATTCAATGCCGGTTCTGTATCAATAGGTGTCTTCTTCCAGTGCCTCAACGTTTTCAAAAATTTTCCGTACCAGTTTTTCCAGCGCTTTTTCATCCAGGCGAAGAAATTTCAAGGCACTGTGTCCATCAACTGCACGAACAATTTCAAACGTGGTGGAATCTTTTTTGTGGGCGATAGTATCCGCAGCATGTATCACGTATGCCAGCAAGTTTGCCTTGGAAGAAGAAGGGTAATGGTGAAATCGAATCGCATCTCCCACAAAATCCGGTAAGTTCCAATTGACACAGAGTTCACTGCTTACGATGGCATGGTCAAGCCCGAGAACTTTTTCTTCAATCGCGATCTGGGATTGATGCGTGTTTTGGCACAAATCATCGAATGCTTCTTTCCTTTCTAAAATATAAGGGTCCAGGAGGATTTTCCCGGCATCGTGCAGAAGGCCGGCCAGAAAAGCTTCACCGCTGTATTCGGGTGAAATTTCTTTGGCGATGATATCCGATCCCACGGAAACGGCCAGTGAATGTTTCCATAGATCCCCTGAATTCATGCTGTACCCCTTCATTGCCCCCCCCAGCATTTTCGATTGGGCCAATATGGTAATAATCCGAACCAACAACTTGGACCCCAAAAGGACTGCAGCCTGCTGAATGGAGGAGACCTGCCCGCTCACACCGTAATAGGCCGAGTTGGCCACCTTGAGGATCCGGCTGGCAAGGGCCTGATCTGCCTTCACCAGATTGCTGAGTTCCTTGAAGTCAGACTTGGGGTCGGCAAGAAGCTGTCTGGCCTTCAACATGACATGGGGCATGGGGTACAGCTTTTTGAAATTGCCGCTCACCTCTTTTTTCAGGTTTTCTCCGTAAAGCACGTTCTTTGGGAGCAAGCCCGGCCGGTTTAATTGTCCGGTTTTATCCCCGGTTGAAATATCAATCGTCATGACATGGCTGCAGAGCTTGCACCTGACCATAATCTTTGGCCTCTTCGGCAGCCGATTTTCATTCAGATTATAGATGGCGTGACATTTTTCACATTCGATTTTCATCGCATCGAAAACAGTTATTCTGTTAATGGAATTTGGGATTTAAACCTAAGCGATAAACCGGCAAACCGAATTGGAAGCCATTTTTTTAGGACGAATTCGTTTGGTGTATTTTCCTTCATCCTCTTAATGAGACGTCACCTTTGTTTAGGTGGGCATAATTAGACAAAGTTTGTTTTAATATTTTCAACCATAGAAAAACATGAAAAGTATGTCAATGGAAAAACACCCATTAAGGCGCGCTCCGCACTATTGGAGAATATCCCCGATCCTTTTTTACAGGGGCAGGGCCAACGGTCTCTGCCCCTGTAAAAAAGGATCTTCGACCGGCCCTTCGAAAATCATACGACGCAGGGAAGGACCAGATTTTCCATGTCAAAATAAATTTTTCATTCGTCAACTCATTGAATTTATGATTCAATCATTGTGGCTTGACTCGCGTCAGTTTGACCGTTCACTGAAAAGGCCTGTGGGCCCAGACACGGGATGGGTCCGAAAGCATACTCTTTAAATCGTGCCGACAATATTAAGCTTTTTGAAACACGGGAGGGACAGAATGAAAATCGAAATTTTCGAGATGGAACGCATGCAATCCACTTATGAAAATATCGTGGACTACGACATGTCGGAAAGCGGCATCAAGCCTGTCTCCGTCAACGATCTCGTTGAAATGGGATTTGATCTCGAGGCCGCTTTGCATATGCCCCTGGGCTATAGTCAGTCAAACGGCACACCTGAGTTAAAAGAACTATTGACCAAGATTTATCCGGGCGCTGCGCCGGAAAATATTGAAGTCACCAACGGGACTTCTGAGGCAAATTACCTCATTGCCCTCAGTCGGATTCAAGAGGGAGATGAATTTGCCCTGCAAATCCCTAACTATATGCAGCTTTGGGGGGTTCCGCGCAGTTTGGGTGCAAAAGTGAATACGTTTTGTCTGGTTTCCGAAAACAACTGGGAAATCGACTGGGGTGAATTCGAAAAGGCCGTTAATCCAAAGACCCGCCTGGTGTACATTTCCAATCCCAACAATCCCACGGGTTCAGTCCTCTCGGTAGATGCCATGAAACGCATCGTCGATCGCTGCGAAGAAATGGATGCCTGTTTAATTTCCGACGAGGTTTACATTGGCGCCGAATACGACGAAAAGCGAACCGAAAGTTTTTGGGGTATGAGCGAAAAGGTCATTGTGACCAGCGGTCTTTCAAAGGCCTATGGAATTCCCGGCCTCCGTGTGGGGTGGATTGTAGGCCCCAGGGAACTGGTTTACGACTGCTGGACACAACATGATTACTTGACCATCGGCCCGAACAAACTTTCCGATGGCATGGCGCGGGTAGCCGTTCAGCTAGAAAATAGGAAAAAGCTCTATCACCGCACGACCGCTATTCTGAATGAGAACAGACCCATATTTGAAGAATGGGTTGAAGGCATACCACAACTGACTTACATCAAATCAGAGGCAGGCGCGTTCAGCTTTTTGAAACTCAATGTGGATGTACCCAGCCTGGACATGGTCGAGGCCTGCCGTGAAAATCAAGGCACCTTGATTGTGCCCGGCTCCCACTTTGGTATGGAGGGGTATCTCCGCATTTGGATCGGTGGACCCCGAGATTACCTGAAAGAAGGATTAAGACGTATCAAAGAAGAATTGAAAAATTTTAAAGTCATTCCAGTTGATTAGGTCCCAGGCACAATTTCTGTCTCACGATTCAGATTGAATTGAAAAAAAAAGGCATCCACTACATCATGTGGTCTTTTCTTCATTGACACACAAGCATAATTTATCTACATTCTCGCAATTAATGGAGATACGCATCTCGCAGTGCCTGAAAAGCGGGATCGACATCTCTTCTTGGAACCGACGGAGGAGGGCAAGGCAACCATGTGACAACGACTTCAAATACAAACGAAATGGGGGATTTATGGGTCTCGAACGGATTTTGAATGCTGAGTCTGTGGCCATTATCGGTGCATCCAGGAACGACACCAAGAGGGGGTTCCAGGCCATACGAACCCTGCTGGATGATAAGTATGACGGCAAAATTTTTCCTGTTAACCCCAAAGAGAAGAGCGTTCTAGGTTTTAAGTGCTACCCGTCCATTTCGGATATTCCGGACCCTATCGATCTGGCCCTGGTGACGACGCCGGCTAAAACCCTCCCTGGCCTTTTGGAGGAGTGCGGTCAAAATGGAGTCCAGGGGGCGGTTATCATCGCAGGCGGTTTTCGGGAAATGGGCGAAGAGGGTCGCAGTCTCGAAGAGGAAGTCCTAAGGGTCGCCCGAAAATATAACGTGCGCCTGATCGGCCCTAATACGTCGGGCATGATGAATCTCCTGGATAATATGAACCTCGTGGGTTTGCGTGACGTGCCCAAAGGTGATATCGCCCTCCTTTCCCAGAGCGGCAACATGGCCCTTGCCCTGATTACCGAGGCAAAACTCAAAAGCCGCAAAGGTTTCTCATATTACGTCGGGGTGGGAAATGAGGCGGACATCAAATTTCATGAATTCCTCGAGTTCTTCCATCAGGACCCTAAGACCAAAGCCATACTCATGTATGTAGAGGGCATGAGCGAGGGACGCAAATTTCTCCAGCATGCCTACAAAACAACCATTGACAAACCGATCGTCCTCCACAAGAGCGGACGATCTTCGACCGGGAAAAAGTCCGCAGGCTCTCATACAGGAGCCCTTGCAGGCATGCCCGAGGTAGCCATTTCAGCTTTCAGGCGGGCGGGTATCATTGTCATTGAAAACCCCGACGAACTCTTTCCCGCGGCCGAAGCCCTATCCAACCTTCCGCCCATCAAAAACAACCGAGTGGCGATCCTTGCCGACGGTGGGGGCCATGCCACAATAGCCGCTGACCTTCTAACAGATCTCGGATTGGAAATTCCGGAGCTTAGTGAAAAATCCCAGAAAAAACTCAGAGAGATTCTGCCTGCCGCCGCGGCTGTCCGAAATCCTATCGATGTCGCAGGCGGGACCGACGCAGATCCTGCCGTGTTTGCCGAATGCGCCAGGATCGTTCTGAAAGACCACAATATCGGTGGTCTTCTGATTGTGGGGCTGTTCGGCGGTTATGGCATCCGTTTTGCGGAAAGCCTGTCCATGATAGAGGAGGATGCGGCCCACAGGATGGGGAAGCTGGTCAGGAAAAGAAACAAACCCATTGTCTTTCACAGCCTCTACAGCTCCGTCAAGCCACACTCGCTCGATCTCCTTCGCTATTACAACATCCCCTATTTTGATTCTCTGGATGTGGCCTGCAAATGCATCGGTGTGCTGTCCGAACGCGGCGAGTACCTGAAGTCCTACCATAAAAAAATCAATTTCTTCCTGGAAGCCGGAGGCAAGGCCAAATCCGAAGGACGGAGCATCATTCAAAGGGCCAGGAAGGAAAACCGTTCCGTTCTCCTGGAACACGAGGCCAAACATCTCCTTGAACTCCATGGCGCCACAATCTCCCATGACCGTCTGGTAAACACCGCTGATGACGCCGTGGCCGTTGCGAAATCTATCGAAGGAGAGGTTGTCTTGAAGATCGTTTCACCGGAAATCCTCCATAAAAGCGACGCTGGCGGCGTAAAGGTCGGCCTCGAAACTGAAAAGGAGATTCGAGAGGCCTTTCAGGAAATCATGGATAATGCCAAGGCCTTCAATCCGAACGCCGACATAAGAGGGATCCTTTTATCCCCCATGGCCCCGAAAGGTGTCGAGGTCATCATAGGAACGACCGTCGACGATCAGTTCGGGCCGGTTATCATGTATGGACTGGGTGGCATTATGGTTGAAATCCTGAACGATGTTTCCTTTCGCGTGCTGCCCATCTCCCGATTTTCCGCCAAGGAAATGATCACAGAAACCAAATCCTATCCCATCCTGAGAGGTGTGAGGGGAAGCGCCCCCAGCGACAGAAAGGCGCTCATCAATCTTCTGATGGTCTGTTCCGCACTTATTGAGTCGTACCCCGATATCCGGGAGATGGACCTCAACCCCGTCATCGTGCACGAAAAGGGCCTGAGTATTGTCGACGCCCGCATCATCCTGCACCCTGAGGCATAGAGCAAAGGGGGCGTTTGCCCCCTTCAATCGATCAAGACCCAAAAGCAGAACTCCGTTTACTTCATGGCATTTTTATGAAGTAAACGTTCTGCGTTTTCGTTCTCGTCCTCTGCTTTTGTTTGCGGAGATGATCTTCTCATCAATATCCCAAATGCTTACGAGGCCATTATCGCCTTAAATCATGGTGGCGGCATCGATATATCGTTTTGATAATCAATATATTAAGCAGTTGCGGCTACGCGTTGAATATGCTAGTCTGGTATCTTTATAAGGCAAAGTCGATAAAAATGCTCCCTGCCTCCGACATAGGTCGTTTCCGAGGGTGTGTTCCCCCAGATATTTAGCCAATGTTTTGATATCATAAAATGCACTTATTTTAATAGATGGTATTTTCCGAGGAGAAGACCATGAAAAACACCAAATATGTCAGTGATCTGAATACCGGCGAGAAGGTCCTGATGGCCATCGTGAGGGCCGCCGAGACTTTTAAACGGGCCCATTCCACCATTTTCAGGGACTATGGCCTGTCGTTTCCACAGTACAATGTCCTGAGGGTCCTGGATGCTTCCAGTGACGGTCAAAACAAAATCAGCGATGTGGGCCGAATCATGCTCGTTCCGGGTGCCAATATGACCGGTATCGCAAAGAGGTTGGAAAAAAACGGTTTTATCATAAGAAAGCCAGATCCCAGTGATGAACGGGTGACCATACTCGAAATCACCCCGAAAGGAAAAAGGACACTCAAAAACATTGAGCAAAAAAAAGACCGTTGCCTGGAAATCCTTCTGAAGGGCTTCTCCAAAAAGGAACAGGAAGAAATTCTGTCCTGCATCAGACGACTCATCAAAAATAACATGCAGATCGGGTAAGCGCCCCTCTCCACCCGTATCCTTGCAGTAAAAAGGGTCACGACTTTTTTTATCAGCTTTACGCCCGAATTTATGTCACATACCCGCCGGAAGACTTATAAGGATGGAAACCGGCGCCAAAAATCTTTGTCTTTCTCCTGCCAGTCTGCGCCGAATCTCTTCTCATAAAAGGAACCCAGTCTGTCCAACCAGCGCCACCAGACATGCTGCCCCTTGTCTTTGGCTTCCAGAATGTCATTCAGATAGGTGGAGATGTGATCCATCTCGTCCTTGGGAAGATAAGAGGCCGCCCCCTCTTTGTATGATTTCACCGTGTCTTCGACACTCAGGGCATGTGCCGTCAACATGACGGGGATCACATTTTTATTTTTGGCAATTTCAAGGAGTTGATACCCGTTGACGCCCATAATATCAAGGATAGCCATATCAAAGTACTGTGTTTCGAGATACTCTTTCGCCTCATCAAAAGTGATCGCCTTCACCAGCTTACACATGGATAAAAGCTCTTCCAACGTTTCCAACACGTCGGGCTCATCATCAACAATGAGAACTCTCTTGCCGTCCAGCAAATTTTCGTTTGGCATGATCATGACTCCTCTTTTTCAAGCAACCGTCTCCGGGAAAAAAGCATTTGTGTACCAATACCAGTTGCCTGCTTTTTTTCGGCATTCCCCGTGGGGGGACCTGCATCACTCATAGTATAATTTTCGAGCTGAAGCAAGACCCCTGTAATCGTCTCTATCATCTTATCCGATGCAGAGGTCATTGTCGATCAGCACATGCCCCCCTGATTCACCATCAAGACATCATTCTGTCCCACGCCTCGCGGGATTGCCTTCGATCGTTCCTCCTCGCGACGTATTGCTCATACGTCTCAGTCGTCACGCCTCCCGCACACTGCAGCGGGATCTGCGATGCGGCACCCCCGCTGTAGCGGGATTTCGCAAGCTCAACTTGCAGACATATAATACCTTGCTGGCGCCCAGGGATGCACCAAAACCCCTTGCCCTCTTTGATGATGCGGAAACTTGACGGTGGATTTTGGGACCCTGCCTGATTCTCGATACGGGCTCTTCCGCAAAGGTCTCGATGCAGGGGACCTTTGCGCAATAGTGACAGCATACCGGGATGGAATCAGAGGATTTTCCGATGACACCGCATTACGCATGGCAGCTTCGGCAGGTCGTTTTGATTTATTCACCTTCCCGTCGACTCCACCGATAATTGACTGCGGGGTTTGATTTCCCCGCAGAAATTTTCCCCAATCGGCGCTTCCTATTTCCAGTATTTCAACCGGATCTCCTTTTTGAGTATTTTCCCCTGCGGATTTTTGGGCAGATCTTGCACGAACTCAATGGATTTGGGGGACTTGTAACTGGCGATCTGGTCCCGGCAGAAGCCGATGATGTCTTCCTCTTTTGCCTGGGCATTCTCCTTCAAAACCACCAAAGCATGGACTTTCTCTACCCAGAAGGGGTCCGGGATACCAATGACTGCGGCTTCTCTGACGGCCGGATATCTGTAAAGGACCTCTTCTACCTCCTTGGGGTAGACATTCTCACCGCCCGTAACGATCATGTCTTTCTTCCTGTCCGCGATATAGATAAACCCCTTCTCGTCGTAATATCCCATATCCCCCGTATAGAGCCATCCGTCCCGAATCGCGTCCTTTGTGTCATCGGGTTTGCGCCAGTATTCCGTCATGATTCGTCTGCTCTTGATGAGGATCTCCCCAATCTGTCCCGCCTCAATATCCTGACCCGCTTCATCGACGATGCGAACATGGGCCCCGATGCATGGTTGGCCGCAGGATGCAAGCACCTTCTTGTCGCCTGTCTCTTCCATGGCTTCGCGGTGGTGTGCCTGTTTGAAAACCGTCGTGTGGGGACCGGATTCGGTGAGACCGTAGCCCTGAATGAAAACCGGCCCGAAAGCCGAAAGTCCCTGTTTCAGGACCTCCACCGGCATGGGGGATGCTGCGTACCACACACGCTTGAGATGGTGAAGATCATATTTCTCGCGATCGGGGAGATTCAGCAGGGATACGAGCTGGGTGGGGACAATATGGACATCCGTAATCCGTTCCTCGGCGATAATCTTCAGAGTCTTCAGCGGATCGAAGGAAGGTTCGGGTATGATGACGTTACATCCGCCCATCAGGAAAAACGGCCACACATGGCTGTCTCCTCCGATATGAAACATCGGGATCACCACGAGGTGTCGATCACCGAATGCCACCCCGATATCCAGAGCCTTCATGCAGGCATGTTCCAACCTCTGTTTTTGGGTGTAGAGCGCACCGCGAGGAACCCCGGTCGTCCCGCTGGTATAGAAAAGCACCAGGGGATCCTCTTCACTGACCATAGGTTCCGGTTCTTCTTTGGGTTGACTCTCCAGCATCTCCCCATAAGCCGTCATTTTCCCTTCCGCATACCCAAAGACGAAGAAAGACCGTACCTCCGAGAGGTCTTTGCGAATACCATGGATCATCTCGACGAATTCAGGGCCCAGAAACACGGCCTTCGCCTCAGAGTCATTGATCACATGGATCAGTTCTTCCGCTTTCAAACGGGGGTTTAAATGGGCCAGGATAAAGCCCCCCTTCATGGCCGCACCGAAAATTTCGGCATATTCCAAACCGTTCCAAGACAGGGCGCCAATGACATCACCCTTTTGGACTCCCATGGCATGAAGGCCGTGAATGAGGCGGTTAACCCTTTCATTGAAACGTTTGAAGCTTACTCTCTCGGAATCGCACACAAAGGCTTCGTTATCCGGGTAAAGGATGGCATTTCTGTAAACAATGTCTGCGAAGGTCCCCAACTGGTACCGGCTCAGTTCCCGCAATGTGAATTTACTTGTCATGTTTTCCCCTCCAAAAATGTGGTCCTCGCTTAACTTTTTCACTTCAGCATCTCGTCTTGATGACAGATCCTTTCACTGGATTGTGCCGGCGCCCGGACAGGAGGACTGGGCTTTGTTTGCCACTCATCTCGAAAAATACCGGCGACAACCTTTTATTCAATACATCAACTGTCAATATACATAATTCATTACCATGTCAATTATTAATGCATTAAATTACCTTTTAAACACCCATAAATCACGACGAAAGTCGATAACTTTACTTCACAAAATTGAGTTGGTGAGCACAGGGCTCATGACAATCTGTTTTGAAAAACGAAGGAATGATCTCGAGTTAAGTGGGGCCGGGCACTCCACGTCTGAAAAAATTGAGGGATATTTTGCCTTATAGCGAAAAATCGTTCCGTGTCAAAAGGAACAAAATGGCTGGCTGGTTATTTTTGAATCGTTACTCAGACTGCTACAAAAACTGTTTCTTCAGTTCTCGCTTGAGTATTTTTCCGGCCGGACTCTTGGGCAAATCTTTCACGATCAAATACTCTTTCGGCACCTTGAACGGGGAAAGATGAGATTTCAGATGGGCCTTGAGTCTGTCCTTATCGACGGATTCATCCGGCCACGGTATGATGAAGGCCGCGACCCGCTCGCCCCATTCCTCGTCCGGGAGACCTATGACCGCGCATTCCTGTACTTCCCGCCAGGTGTAAAGGACCTCCTCCACTTCACGGGAATAGACGTTTTCGCCACCGGTAATAATCATATCCTTAAGCCGATCTACGATATACAGATAACCGCGGTCATCAAAAAGACCGACATCACCGGTACGAAACCATCCGTTTTCCCAAAAGGCCTCCCGGGTCCCTTCCTGATTATCGAGATAACCCTTCATGATATTTGGCCCCCGTGCGCAGATCTCGCCTTCATGGCCCTGTTCAAGTTGCTTTCCCTTTACATCGCGAATCTGGATTTCCACGCCCGGAACTGCTGTGCCTACGGAGCCGATAACATGCATGAGACGATGATTATAGGTGACTGTGGGTGCCGCCTCGGTCATGCCGTAGCCTTCGTAAATCGCCAGTCCGGTACGCTCTTTCCACTGGCGTACGAGGTCTGCAGCCATGCTGGCGGCGGCTGAAAAGCAGTACCGAACCGATCCCAGTTTTTTCTTGAGCCCTTCCAAGGCCAACAACCGGACATAAATCGTAGGTACGGCGAAGAGTTTGGTCACCCGCCCGGTTTCCATTAAATGTAAAACACGGTCCATGTCAAAAACCGGCATGATTTCCAGGCAACCGGCACTCAGTATCGTCCCATTCATGATATGCATTTGGCCGAAGACATGGTTGAAGGGCAGGAAGCATAGGGCCCTGTCGGTTTCAACGGAACGTTCATTAAAAACCACCGTATGTATGGCGGCGTTTATGTTTTCATGGCTGAGTTCGACCCCTTTGGGAGTGCCCGTTGTGCCTCCGGTATAAAGAACGGCCGCCGTATCGGTCCGCTCTCTTTCGAGTGCCTTGAAACTCTCCGTTCCCGTTTCCATGAACTGACGAAAACTCATGTCCCCTTTCGGGCTGATGATTTTTTCAAGGGTATCACCCTGCCTCAGGCTGGCCAGTTCATCCAATTTTTCATCCTGCGTGAAAAGGATCCTGGGCTTCGAGTGGTTGATCAAAAGAGACAATTCATCATGTCTGAGCACGCTGGATAAAGTCACGGCCACGGCACCGGCCTTGAGTACACCGAAGTAGAAGACAATCCAATCGCCGGAATTGGGGGCACAAAGTCCGATGTGGTCGCCGGGTTTAATGCCCATCCGGATGAGTGCCGTGGCCACGCAATTTGCCTGATCGTTCAGTTGAGCGTAGGTCGTTTCGGACTCTTCTTCGCTCAATGCGGGCCGGTTGGGGAAGTAAAATGCGGATCGTTCCAAATTTGTTGCAATATTCATTCTGTTTCCTCTGCCTACATGTGTGACGGGATAAAGAGCGCAATTCCCGGAAAAATTACTATAAAAACAATGGCCAGCAAAGCGGCGATCAAAAAGGGCCAAATGCCTCGGAAAATGGTTGTCAAAGGCACATCCGGAGCCGCGCCCTTCAGGACAAAGACATTGAGACCGACCGGGGGCGTGATCAGGCCGACCTCCAAAACGATGACCATCAGGACACCAAACCAGATGGGATCGAATTGCAGTGCTTCAATGACCGGGAAAATGATCGGTACGGTCAAAATCATGATTGCGTAACAGTCCATCACACAACCCATAATCACATAAATCAGGATGATGGCCCCCAGGATGACGATCTTCGGCAGGGCAAGACCGGCGATGAAGTCGGCAAGTCCCATGGGGATCTTCGCCAATCCCAGGAAAGCGGAGAAAATATTCGCTCCGATAATGATCAAGAAAATCATGGCCGTCGTCTTGCCCGTTTCCGTGAGGCACAGGATGAGGCCTCGCATATTCAGTTTTCTCTTGAGCAGGGCGATGGCGAAAGATCCGAAGGCACCGACACCGGCCGCTTCCGTGGGTGTTACGATTCCCAGGTACAGCCCGCCCATAACGATGAAAATCAGAAGCAGAATGCCCCATGTGCCCCCCAGGGATTTGATCTTCACGGCCCATGTTGTGACCTCCCCTCGCGGGCCCATCGCCGGGTTGAGTTTGCATTGGATATAGATTGCCGCAATAAACAGGCAGGCCAGCAGAATGCCCGGCAGAATGCCTGCCATAAAAAGTTTACCAATGGATTCTTCTGTCAAGATTCCGTAGATGACAAACCCGATGCTCGGTGGAATCAGGATGCCCAAGGTCCCGCCAGCGGCCACGCAGCCCGTGGAAAGCCTCTGATCGTATTTATATTTATCCATCTCAGGGATGGCCACCATCCCCATGGTCGCTCCTGTGGCCAGGGAGGATCCGCATACGGCCGCGAAACCGGCGCAGGCACAAACAGTCGCCATGGCCAGTCCGCCTCGAAAACGCCCCATCCAGGCATACACCGTCTTGTAAATGTCCGTGCTGATTCCGGACATGAATGCGAACTGTCCCATAAGGACAAAAAGGGGAATCACACTCAATGTGTAGGACGAACCTTCCGCATGGGGAACAATCTCGAGGATGCTTGATGCAGCAGGCACACCGGCAATAAAGCATAATCCAATGAACCCGATCAGGCCCATGGCCATGCCGATATACATCCTGAAAGCCAAAAGAACGAACATACACAAAATCCCCAGGATGCCGATCATTTCTGAACTCATGACCCGGTACGCTCCTTTCTATCGCCGAACAAACGGATGAGATCTCTTATGTATTCGATGCACATGATGGCGCTGCCGAGCACGAGAAAGAAAACAAAGGGGTAGTCCGGAATCCCAAGGTTCGGGGAAGCTTCCCCCACTTCTTTCAATTCAAACGCCTTTCTAGTCCCCATCCAAGTCATCAGAAACATCAGCAGGAGACACACCAAATGGTTAAAGAGTTCGATATAAATCCGAACCTTCTCCGGAAAAAAGGCGACAAGAAGATCGACTGATACATGGCTTTTTTGAGATTGGGTGTATGCAAGAAAAGAAAAAATAAGGATCAGCACCAGGAACTCGGTCAGTTCGAAAGCGCCTATAATAGGGGAATTGAACACATAGCGGCCCACCACGTCGACCGTGGTGAGACACATCATCGCAAATAGCGCGCAGGCCCCCACATACTTCAATAGCGTGCTGAACACCCCCAGTTTTTTCGAAATGTTCTTCGCGTCCATGCCGTTAACAGCCCCCTTTACCCCGATGTCAAGACTGTGGACTTCTTCCCGTCCGGTTGGACAAAGCACAAACCCTAAAATGACTCCATAGTGTCTGAACGAAAACCAGGCGTTTTCGTTCAGACAACACTTAGGGTAAAGACGAAGATAGGAGAGGCCAATCCGTTTATCGGACTACCCCTCCTACGAAGTGTCCTTTTCCAATGCCACGACCCAACGGTCTCTCGTAATAGATCGGTCCCCTACTACTCGCTGAGAAACTGAACCGCGGCGTCGAGCACGGCTTTTCCCGGAAGACCTCTTGCCTTCATATCCTCTACCCACTCATTTCTAAGCGGTATAGTGAGGTCATGCAATCTTTTCATGTCGGCAGGCGGGAGTCCTCCCTCAACCACTTGCATCCCTTTCTTCAAACACAGGTTTTTCATGATCGGTCTGGCTTTGTCATACACCTTACCGCACTCCTGAGACATGGCCATGCCGGTGGTCTCATCGATCACTTTTTTCACATCGTCGGGCAGAGAGTCCCATTTTCTTTTGTTCATAACGACCATCATGGTCATGGTGTAGAAGTCGACCTCTGTAGACCATTTCAACAATTCCGCCAACTTAAAGACAAAGTTTCCTTCCCATGGCAGCACGGTCCCTTCTACCACGCCCCTTTCAAGAGCCGTATAGGCTTCGGTGACGGGCATATTTACGGGAACCGCTCCAAAAACCTTCAGGGCCTTGGTGACATGGGGGCTGGCCGTCCTGAATTTCATCCCCTTTAAATCATTGATGCTTTTGATCGGGGTTTTCACAGTGTTAAAATGTCCGCCCGGATGGCAAAAAAGCGCCAACGTTTTTACCTTGCTGTATTCTTTTCGGAATTCAGGGAATTTCTCATAGACCTTCCACATGGCCGTGGATGTCCTGGTGGCTGACGGGATCATGAAAGGAAGTTCGAATACCGAGGTCATGGGAAAACGCCCCGGCGTGTAATCGTGCAAGATATAAATAATGTCCGCAATACCTTTTTCCGCCAGGGCATAATGATCGGGGGTCTTTCCGAGGGCGCCACCTGGGAAAAAGGTTACCTTGACCTTTCCATTGGTCATTTTATTGATCTTTTCGGCCCAAGGCATAAACACCTTCTGTTGCATCGTATGCTTTGGAGAAAAGGCATGCGCAAATTTCAATTCAATGGTTTTGGCCGCCGCCTGGTTTACCTGCCAAATAAACGCACAACCAAAGATAATAACAACAAAAATGGCCAACACTGACTTCTTCATAATCACACCCTCCTTAATTTTTTATTTTCCGTCAAATGCCCTTTGTTTGAATGCCTCCAGCATTAAAAACAGTACATTTCTTCGGCCCCATTCAGGAAAGCAGACATGAGAGCCATCGAAAAAAATCATTCGGCCATTGGACTATCGATGTTCACGATCATATTTTTTGTATACAAACCGGATTTTCTTTGGTCTAATGTTTAATATTCAATATTGGACATTACATGTCAAGCCAAATTTTCGTTTTCACAAAGCTGTTTTCAATGTTAAAAATTGGGTCGTTTAAAAAACGAGTTAGGGAGGTAATCGGGATGCCCTATTTCAAACCCATAAAACAGACCAGGATTTCTGAAGAGGTGCTCGGACAGCTAAAAGAGGCCATTCTCATTGGGAGATTCAAATCAGGCGAGAAGCTCCCCTCTGAACGAGAACTGACCGTGGAATTCAATGTCAGCCGGGCGGTTATCCGCGAAGCTATTCGTGCGCTGGAGCAAAGCGGCTTTTTAGTAACCCGCCAGGGCCCTGCAGGCGGTGCCTTTGTCACCGATCTGACCTTCGACCAGGTGGGAAATGCCTTCCTGGACCTGTTCTTGGTAAACAAGCTATCCATCCCCGAACTGACTCAGGTCCGCCGCTATGTCGAGCCTGAGGTGGCTCGCCTGGCGGCAATGAACATCACTCGAGCCTCCGCGCGGCTTCTGGAAGAAGCGGAGGAGGCCGAATATATACCTGACAAGTCTTACCCAGAACGGATGTCGAAACTGACCAAGGTTCATCACATTTTGGCCGAGATTTGCGGCAATCATTTTTTTGAGGCCATCGGAAAATCCATGATGAACCTGACAGGCGAAATAGTCCTTGCCGTTGACCCGGACCATAAATCCTTGCATGGCCCGGGAGAACATCGAAAAATCGTGGATGCCGTTATTGCCGGTGATGCCGATGGTGCATTCTCCGCCATGAGCTTACATCTCAGCAGGTTTTCGGAAGCCCTCATAAAAATGGAAAAGGCCTTTCGCCGACAGTATTAAACGGCCGAAAACAAGACCGACGCATTCCCCGCTGACAGGTGCATTTGATGCCCATCCCGTCGGATTCAGCGCGCTATTTTTTTCTTACGCCCTTTTGGGGTCCGTGATGTCTTTCTTTGAACTTGTTCTTGATGGAGGAGGTTACGTTTTAAGAGGAAAGCTCGACTTTCCAAAGGAATGAATCAATATTCATGGTTGAAGGGTCAACAAAAAAAGGCATTAAAACATATTTAGTCAACGTGTATAATTTCACTATATAAAAATTCCTACCCTGTCAATAATATTTTTTTGAAACGCATGAGACTATGGATGGATCACGGCAATCTCTTTTCGAAAAAAAACCCGCCGGATCATGATCCGGCGGGCTGTGGTTTACTCTGCCTGGCTAAAGCAACACAACGAACCAGACCAAAGGTCCGGCATGGGCATCGTGCTGTCAGTGTGCATTTGAGTCAGTTGTACTTTCTTAAGCATTGATTTTCTCTCCCTTTACATTACTGGAATGACGGCATCCGAGGGTATCATCTCTCCGAGTGGGAGCTTCGCACAGTTTCCGGCAATTCCAGATCAAAGACAAAAAGGGTCTTGCTATCGATCGCTTTGCTGACCACATTGTTGGTCTGGGTATAGACATACCCGTAGATCTGTTGATCCGGTCCGATAATCCGAAAAAGATACGGCCTGAGTTCCGGACCCATGTTTTCGAGCCAGAGGATGACCCTTGAAACCCCCTCGCTGTCTTCCAGTTTGACCCATCTGTCGCCCGTGAGCTTCCTGTCGTCGCTCTTGGGATCAAACATGATTCCCCTCGGGTTGTCCTCGGCTATGCCTGCATAATAGACGTCATAATCCTGCCAGGTATTCTTGAGAGTCTCGATGGTCAGACCGTTGTGTGAGGCATATTCTCGCGTGATTCGGCCGTAATGACCAACAGCACAACCGAATGCGAATACGAGCAGGGTCAAAATGATTGTCGAATATCTAATCAATTGTTTTGTTTCCATCATTCTATCTCCCTGTTAATTTTGGATTTACATAAAAAATAAGTTCGATTTAATCCTGCGCAATAACCCCTTCACTGATTTTAATTTGGACGTCTGAGTCGTATGAGCTAAATGTCGCAAGGCCTCAGGCCCGTAGAGTCTACGCTGCCGGAGGGAGAAACGAACGCTTGCCCGCCCTCCTTAGGCGGATAAACGCAGCAGATGATGCCTTGATGGTGGATCAGGGCCCATATCAAGGAATAGCTGACAAAGACCCCCTTCCTGTGCTAATAATCGGCAGTATTTCACACAAACACCTGTGAAAGCCGCGAGCTTTAACGTAAATGAGGAGCATAAAAATGGTAGATTGATTGAAACGGTCTAGCTTGTCAGGTTATGTTGAAGCCCAGTGCACTCTCGGGGAGATGTATGAAGATGGAGACGAAATGGAAAGAAACCGGGACCTGGCCGTCAAGTATTATCGCGATGCCGCCGGGAAACTCCCGGAAATGGGTCTTCAGCCTTGATATAAAACAATCCTATCACCTTTGAAAACATTGGATGTCATATGATCGGCGTATTTGATTCAGGATTCGGAGGCCTGACGATTCTCAAGGCCTTTTTAGCGGCATTACCGGAATACCATTACCTCTATCTCGGAGACAGTGCCCGCACGCCTTATGGGAACAAATCCCTGAAGGTCGTCTACGAATATACACGCCAGGCCGTTGATTTTCTTTTCCGGCAGGGAGCCACCCTGATCATCCTGGCCTGCAACACGGCTTCGGCCAAGGCCCTGAGGAGGATTCAGCAGGAGTGGCTGCCCGTGCACTATCCGGACAGACGCGTCCTGGGAGTAGCCATTCCCCTGGCCGAGGCGGCCGTGGATGCCAGCCGATACGGCCGCATCGGGGTTGTCGGCACCCGGGCGACAATTGAGTCAAAGGTGTATGAGCAGGAACTGCACAAGCTCGAGCCGGGCCTGAAAATCTACGAACAGCCCTGCCCTCTCCTGGTCCCGCTCGTGGAAGAAGGCTGGGTCGGAAAACCGGAGACCAATATGATCCTGAAAAAATATCTCCGGTCTTTGAAAAGCAAAAAAATCGACACGCTCATTCTGGGTTGCACCCATTATCCCTTCCTGAAAAAAGACATCACCCGGATCATGGGAAAAAACTGCCATACCCTGGATGCGCCCGGCATCGTGGCGGATAAGCTTGTCGATTACCTGGAACGTCACCCTGAGATCGAAGAGAGACTTTCGCGGGAAGGGAAACGGGCATTTTATACAACAGACGATCCGGAAAGATTCAAGGACTTTGGCGAGAAATTCATGGGCAGAAATATCTCCGAGGTGCAGGCGATTTCCTTATGACGGATCTTCACTGATTTCATGGGTATCCGAAATCGGATGAATTGCCTGTTTCAAGGTCATTTCCAATCTCCGTCAAAAACCCTCGATAATTTTTCCTTTTTCTACAAAAGCACCCACAAAATCGTGAGTGCCAGCCAGCGCGTTTATCCCTTCCTCCATCCTCTCGTATACCGGATCATCCTCACCGAGGATCCGCCTCGCCTTCTCCAGGATCTTCCGGCCCTCCTTCACATAGCCGGTCAAAGAATTCAACGCCTCTTTCCTTTTTTCGTGTTTTTCCCGTTCCCGTTCGATCAGGGGCAAAAGCCGATGAAGGGAATATTCTACAAGTGCATCCCTTGATGTATCAGACGCTTTTGACACTCTTTCCAGGCAGGAGAGGGTTCTTCTGCTCAGGACAAAGGTCTTCTGGATCCGGTCGGGCAAGTCAAATTCCAGAACCTGCAACTCCTTGGCGATCTGGTTCAGGGCCTTCGCGTCCTCGATCATGTGATCGAAGAGTGATTTCTGTTTGATGCCCAGATGAACCGACAGAATGCTCAGGGCGTCGATGGCCTGTTCTGTGAGTTTGAATGTCGCACGGACCGATTGTCGACCCCTGAGATCGGATGACGAAGGCTGAGGCAGCGACAATCCGCCGGGGGATTCCTTTTTCCGATTCCTTCTCATAGGTCACCTCCCTGGAATTCATCATATTTTGCTGACCAAAAGGCTTTATCATTACTATAAAGTATTTACATATTTTAGTAATGCAATATTTTTTTTCATGATTTTATTGACACATAACCTATCATGATTATTTTTAAAGTCAAGAGCGATTTTAACAATGATAAAAGGAGGTAACGATGATGAATCTGGTAAAATGGACTCCCTGGAGAGAAATGGATACTTTTTCGGATCGAATTAATCGTTTTTTCGACGGTTCGATGCTCCCCGCGGACTTGCTAAGTGGGGAACCTTCCATAACCAATTGGAAGCCGGTAGTCGACATATTTGACCATGAAGACAAAATCGTCATCAAGGCAGATCTGCCCGGAGTGGACAAAAAGGATATTCATGTTGATTTGAAGGACAACGTTCTGACCCTCGAGGGAGAACGTTCCTATGAAAAAGAGGTGAAAGAGGACAACTATTATCGCAAAGAAAGAGTTCATGGCGAATTCCGACGATCCTTCATGCTGCCTGACGGTCTGGATCCCGACAAGATCAAAGCGGATTACCATGACGGTGTCCTGAACATTGAAATTCCAAAGCCTGAAGAAAAAAAGCCCAAAACAATCTCAGTACACTAAAACTGATAACATCTCTACCCTCTGAAAGCAAAGGGGTGATCCGAAAGGACCTCCCCTTTTTTTTCGGAAAGGACTTTATTTTTTGACGCGGAGAAAAACTCTTTGCCTCCGAATACAAAGCAGACGGTCATCCCGGATGATCTCAACAAGCCTATATCGATTCTTCTTGGAGCCTGCTTCCCCAAGCCCGACACTGACCTTAATCAAGGGATTGCTTGACAAATATCCGGCCTTAGGGTGTTACGCGTAAAAACCTCTTGACTTTGCCGGGCCGTTTAACCATACAATTGAGTATTGCACGCATTAGTCAAAACTCACAAAAAGGAGGCAAACCATGGCGGATTTCAACATCAAGGACGAACTCCTGGCAATGGAGTTGCCTATACTGCTTCAGAAGATCGGCAAGGCGGTGAGTGAGGCGAATAAGGACGCAGGGGAATTTTATATACCGGAGGCGGAGATAGAGCTTCGCATCGCCCTGCACGTCCAAAAAGAAACACAGGCCGGAGTCAAGGCGGGTGGAACGATCTGGGGGGTCGGCATCAACGCCAGCTATCAGAACAAGTACGGTTATTCGGCTGAAGGATCAAGCGTCATTAAATTAAAGTTCAAGGCCGGTCCGAAATCTTAAAACAAATTGACGCCTCCTAAAGAACCGGGGCCGGTGGCGATTTCTTATCGGCTTCATTCTCTCTGGTTTAAGGAGTTTCCCATAAGCTTTAATTCGTAAGTTCATGACGTTCGTTCCCGCCATATTGGAGTGATACCCATGGAAAAAAAAGATAAGGACCCCAGTGATTCACAACGGGTAAAATCCGGAGACCTTCCCACATTATCCGACCTCATGATCGGATTCCAGAAGTCCATGGCCAGGGTAGCCCAGACCACTGCCAAGTCCACTAAAGAAGATCCCCTGTTCCTCTATGGCCGGCGCAATCTCTATTACATCGATGAAGTTGATGTAGAGACCGTCGTCCGTATCAATCCCGAAGAAAATGCGGAAGGAACCGGCATACAGAATTTTGAAAATATCCGAATTCTCACTGAAGATCAGATGGAAACGTCGGCCGGAGAGCATTCTCCCGGTTTAACCAAACTCAAATTCAAACTGGTAGGGAGGACCCTGGACGAGCACCTCGCAGAACCCATGATTTTTATCCGTTTAATAACCTATCGTCCCAGACAGCAGGACTATCTTCTTGAACTACAGGTCATGAACGCAGACGGGACGCCCGGCCTTTGCGACAACATTACGGTGGAAATCATGCCTGATGCCGACGAGAGAAAAAAGAAGAGACTGTCAGGTTTGAACACCAATGAACTGGGAATCATCAATCTCCGACTGTTATCCAGAAAGGATGTCGGGAGCAAACGTAGGATCATCGTCACTTTGACCGACGGAAAGAAGGAAACGCCCCGCATCGGTTATAAAGGAACATATCTGATCCGAGCATTCGCAAAAGGCGAAGACATGAAACCCAAAGTGGACCTGGATCAGATAACCGTTTACGCACCCCTCATCATCAACCGATCTGAATTTGAGGGAGAAAAAAATGCCTGACCACAAAGAATCTGAAAACCTAGTCAATCAGTCGATGGTGCTGGACGAATTTCTCAGCTCTCTTGTAAAATCCGTGGCCAAGAGCCAAACGGCCCTGGAGACGTATTACAGGAATGGTGAAGGACGGAAATCCTCGGTGGCTTACACGATACCTTCCGTCTCTCTGGAAATGAAAATGAATTTCACCATGACCAAGACCAGAGGGATTGCCTTCCTTTTCAAAAAATCAAAGGAGACATCCACGGAAGTATTCAGTTCGCTGAAGCTGAATCTCGCCGCCATGCCGAATCCCCAATTTTCAGAAAGCGCCGGCACCTATGAAGCCCGCAGAGAAGATACCCCGGAGGAAATCGCAGAAAACCACGGCGTCACGATTTAAGGTCTTCTCTCCTTGAACAAGGATGACTTCTTTGGTGATGACTACCAAATCGTTTGAAGTGGAATCATCAGGACGCAGATTAGATGGAAAGGGGGACATGGGGTAAGGATAAAACGGTTAAGTGCACAAGGACAAAAATGGTTAAAGGTTTTTCATCTATGCTCCTTATTTTCGGGACATTTCAAGTGGCGACCCTGATATTCGCGGTTTTTATATCTTCTCTTAAGCCGTGGCGAAAAAAAAGGGAACAGGGGCATGAATCCGGGTGAATTTGACCTTATTTCGGATCGGCAGGGCCTATTCAGTCCTTTTTCCATCGGGCAAGCCGCCGTCCTCAAAAACCGTATTATCGCCCTGCCGATCTTCACGGGTTACGCACATCCGGACGGCAAGGCCAGCAGATTCATGATGGAACACTATGCCCGACTCGCCGGGTCGGGAGCGGCCATGGTGGTCGTTACCAATGCAGCGGTCTCTGCGGACGGGGTAACCTCCACTTTCAATCTCAGGGCCGATCACGACGACTTCTTGCCCGGTCTTGCCAGGCTGGCCCGGGCGATCAAGAAAAGGGGTGCCTTGGCCTGTCTTCAACTCAACCATGCCGGACGCTTTGCCAGGGCGGATCAACCCCTTCTGCCCGTACCCCTCGATGCCGCGAACCTCGCTTTCAACATCTCCTCCCTAAAGGATTTCATGAACTTCTTTCCCCTGGAAAAAGGCTTCCCCCTCACCCGATACTTCTTGAAAAAAGTCGGATCATGGAGGCACGCCATGACCGTCCGGGAGAGAGAACGCGTCATCGACGATTTCGGTCAGGCGGCGGAAAGGGCTATCGAAGCCGGTTTCGACATGGTGGAACTTCACAGGGCCAACGGGTATCTGATCAACCAGGCACAAAGACGACTTTCTTCGCTGGGGCAAAGAATTCCTGGACCGATTCGGTTTCGAGGATAGCCGTTTAAAGGCCGTCGTCAGGAGGGCCGGGGAGGATCTCGATAAAGAGGTTCAGGAAGAAATCGATCGGGGTGGTCACGGGGTGATCCTTCTGGCCCAAAACAAACAAGAACCCTGGCGGGAAAGAGTGCTGTACAGGGCCCGGGGGAAGGTCGTGGCGCTCATCGGTTCGAATAAACACCCTTCAAGGGTCTTAGTCCCCGTGGATCTGTCACCCACTACCCTCCTGGTGTTGATGTTTGTATTTCGAGCCCTCTTAGACAAGCCGGGATTTGAATTCACTTTTCTTCATGTGCCAAAAGGCCTGGAAGTGCCTGTCTTAAAACGATGGGAAGATATCAAGAAGACAATCGGAGCGCCTGAGGAAATTCGACTCGACCAAATCCCTTTCACCGGTCAGGTGGCTGCAGATATTCTGCAGTATGCAGATACAGGTGATTACGGCACAATTCTCATGGGAAAAAGAGGGCTTTCAGGAATCAAACGGCGGCTTCTCGGAAGCGTCTCATCGGGGGTGTTGAAGGGCTTAAAAAACCAGTCTCTGGTTCTGATTGATTAAATCATTCCTGATTATCCGCATTCTCTCAATTGAAACGGCAATAAACTTGTGATATGCCCTGTGTGGCATTTGACGCACAAGGCACCCGAATGACGGGTTCCCGCTCCCCAGAGGGTTCGGGATTCCGAACGAATGCTGATTGTTGATATTGGACGGTTGCTATTTTTCAGCGGAATGGAGGAGGAAAACGATTTATGGAGTTTCACGAAGTCGTCATTGTCAGCGCCTGCCGGACAGCTATAGGGGACTTTATGGGGAGTCTCAAGACGGTATCGGCCAGGGATCTGGCCATTGCGGCGGGGATGGAGGCCATCAGAAGAGCAGGTATCGAGGCGGAACTTATCGACGAAATATGCATGGGGCAGATCTTCACCGCACTCCAAGGCTCCCTGCCCGCCCGACAGGTCGGCATCAGGGTGGGTCTTCCCAATCGGAGCAGCGCGGTCACGGTCAACCAGAATTGTGCTTCCGGTATGCGGGCTGCGGAGATTGCGGCCCACAATATTATGCTGGGTAAAAACGATATTGCCTTGCTCGCGGCGGTCGAGAGCATGACCAACGCCCCATATCTCCTTCCAAAGGGGCGAATGGGCTACAAGATGGGCCCCGGCCATATCGAAGATCATATGCTCGCTGACGGTTTCATCGATGAACTGGTCCCCGGCCATATGGGACTTACTGCCGAAAACATTGCTGTAAAATACGGTATCGAACGCGAGGCATGCGATGAATATGCCGTCATGAGCCACAAGAGAGCCAAAAGGGCGATTGATGAGGGTCACTTCAAGCGTGAAATCATTCCCCTGGAAGTCAGAACGTCGAAAGGGATGGTTTCCTTTGAGACGGACGAGCATGTGGACCGGGAGGCCGACCTGAAAAAATTCAGTGCTTTGCGGCCTGCTTTCATGGAAGGCGGCGTCGTGACCATGGCCAACGGCGCCGGCATCAGTGACGGTGCATCGGCAGCAATCATGATGTCCGGAAAGAAGGCGGAGGAGTTGGGCCTCAAACCCCTGTTGAAGCTGGTCGGCATATGCTCCGAAGGGGTAGCCCCTGACATGATGGGCCTGGGTCCGGCCGTGGCCATCCCTAAATGCCTCGATCAGGCGGGCAGAAAATTTGAGGATATCGAGTATTGGGAGATCAACGAGGCCTTTGGGGTACAGGTCATTGGGGTTCAAAAAATGCTAAAACAGGACTTCGGCATGAATCTGGACCTCAAGGCTTTTAACCACAACGGTTCCGGCATCTCCCTGGGGCATCCGGTGGGGTGCACAGGGCTTCGCCTTATCGTGAGTCTGTACTTCGAAATGGAACGCCTTGGACTGACAAACGGTGGGGCATCTCTCTGTGTGGGAGGAGGGCCGGCCATGACCTCTCTTTGGACCCGCGAGATCTAGCTCCAAAGAGATTCGTGTTTAAGGCCTACCCACGGCCCTGTAAATCTTTACGTGCCTGTAAGGATCAAAGGCGTCCAGATCGGGCACGATATGGGCCTCCATATCCGCAATCTTTTGATACGGCGGGATATCGATCGATTTTACCCGGGATTCGGCGACGATGATATGAGGGGCAAGGTTCAGGAGATACTCCAGGACAGGCAGATTTTCCCGATCATAAAGGATGTCCGAGGCAACGATCAGATCGATTTTCCGGGAAATCTCTTGCGGAGATTCAGAGGTATCCAGACTGACCCGGTTCAGTGCAGCATTTGCCCTTGCGGCATCAAGCGCATCCTGATCCACGTCACAGGCCGTTACCCTCCGGGCACCGGCCATGGCCACGGCTATGGCCACCACACCGGAGCCGGCCCCGAAATCCAATACGGACTTCCCTTCGAACATCTTTTTGTTTTCTGAGATAAAATGGGCCATGGCATGTCCGCTGGGCCAGCAAAGACTCCAGTAGGGGGGATTCGCCTGGATTGAGGCGACCTCTTCCCCCGAAAAGGCCCTTTGCACATTATCTGGCCTGATAAGAAAGAGCTTCAGGGCAGGGCACAGGGGAAGAACCGTCTCCACAATCTTTGCTTCCGGAAGGGTCCGGCGGATATTCCCGGTCAGGATATAGGGATTCATGGTGTTAAGGATTGATCCTTTCTTTGTGAGCCTTTAGAAGATTTATCCGCCTCACCGCGCCACAAACGGCACCTTCGAACGGCTGATTCCCTAGTTTCAGGGTCAAAGGCCAAGATTCGAATATCACATGAATGTCAAAACTCAAAGATATAGATTATAATGATCCGTCCCAGTTGAATCCATGAAAGGACGCAGTTATCAAAAATAACCTATGAAGCCCGATATCAAAATTGGAACTTCCGGGTGGACTTATCCTCACTGGAAAGGACCCTTTTATCCCGAAAAGCACTCTAAATCAAGGTGGCTGGAGTATTATACCGGGCATTTCGACACGGTTGAACTCAACGCCACCTTTTATCGGCTCCCCAAAACTGAAACCTTCGAAAAATGGCGGCAACGAACGCCCGCGTCTTTTCTCTGGTCTCTCAAGGCCAGTCGCTACCTGACCCATGTCCGGCGACTAAAAAATCCGGGAGAACCCCTGAACCGTTTTTACAATGCAATTAAAGGATTGGGGACCAGGCTTGGCCCGATCCTTTTTCAACTCCCACCCGGCTTGAATTTTGATCCGGATCTTTTGCAAAATTTTATCGACCACCTTGATACGTCCCGCAGCCACGCGATAGAGGTCCGGCATGCTTCCTGGCTCAATGACATTTTTTTTCACAACCTGGAAACACATAATATCGCCTTCTGCATCTCCGATACGGCCGGACGTTTTCCCTACTCTGAAACCGTCACGGCCGATTTCGTCTACATCAGGCTACATGGATCCAAAATCCTCTACAGGTCCCTTTACACCGAGGAGGAATTAGCGATCTGGGCCGAAAAAATCAAGGGATGGAAGCGCAAAACCTTCGTCTACTTTGACAATGATTTCGAGTGCTATGCGGTACATAACGCCCGCCGCCTCAAGGAGCTTCTCTCAAGTTGAGAGACCCAAGCGACTTCGTCCGGATTAAGTCGGCACTATACCTCGATGGCTCTGCTCTATTTCGAGATGAGGTTGCGCAATGTTTCCAGTTCGGGTTCTTGGTGTGTGGGTCTTATGGGCCGAAAAATTACTATACCCAAAAATACTGTCTTCCCACTGCTTAAATACCCTCTTCACCCCATGGTTTTTTGAAACGCATTCAGCTATGGATGAGCCATGACCAAGCACCTTCATTTAAAAACGCCAAACTCATGCCTGGGATCAAAATGTTAATCCAAACGGCCAAATCATCCTTCGAAAAAAATGCAACTTTACGTCTCAAAATGTCTCTATGTTTTTAACGATCGTTTAAATCAATGGGACCATATACCCTATCCATCAAATCTTGTGATATGGGATGCCGTATCCCTTACGGAACAAGATTCGGTATCGAGATTAAACGTGCACAAAAAATTCCGGGACAAACGGAAAAGGCAAAGCCCCTCCCGCCCGGTTTAGAGTCCTGGATGAGGCCCTCGAGATAACAATTGGAGAAGGAGAAAAGTCGATGGATGAAAGGCAAGAAAAGGCAGCATTTATTTGCGTCAAGGATACCCTTGACGGGGCTTACCCCTCACTCGTCCTGGCCATAAATTCAGCCCGGCAGGGGATGGAAAGTAAAGTATTCTATTCCTTCATGGGTTTGAACATGGTGATCAAGGGGGGAGCCGAAAGGGCCAAATTTATTCCTCCCGGCGTCATGGGCGCTATTCCGGGCATGTCCACAGTGGCTACAGGCATGATGAAGAAAAAGATTGACAAGGCCAATATTCCAAGCCTGGCCGAACTCCAGGAAATGGCCCAGTTGGAGGGTGTCGAACTCATCGCCTGCAAGATGACCGTAGATATGATGGAAATTGACGAAGACAAGCTTATTGAGGGAGCCGTTGTATGGGCAGCGGAGGATTTCCTCAAATACGCGAAAGACTGCAAGATCTGTCTGTTCACCTAACGAAAAGATAAACCGTGGGGAACGTTCAGCCCTGAAACCCACCCGCGAAGGGGGCCCGAGTTCTTTCGGGCCCCCGGCCCATCTTTATTGCCACTTCTTTCTTTTTTTCTTGTGCTTCTTTTTCATTTGCCCGGGGGGATATTTTTTGATGTTAATCCCGGAGTTTTTCTATCCGGTCCGCCTGATTGGCCAGTCTATTCCGCCATTCGGGCAATTCTTTCAAATAAATTACTGCAAGACGGTTGAATTCGGCAGCCTGCGCCAGGTTCCTTTTCAGGAGCCAGGCCTCTGCAAGGTAATAGTAGTTCGTGCCGTTGCCGGGATTCAGATTGATCGCCCTCTCGAGGGTGCGAATGGCCTCGTCGGGCTGATTCATGGCGATAAACCCGCGAGCACGTTCAGTCAGGCGCAATGAGGCCACGGCACGGGGACTGGGTCCTTTGGGACGGGACTCTTTGGGACCGGCCACCTGTTCCCGGGGAGCCGGGGTGGACTCCGGTGCGGGCCTTGAAGCGGGTTCGTTCACCGGAGCCGACGGCATCGTCGCACATCCGAAAAGGTTCAGGCATGCCCAACCCAGCAACACAGTGATCAACCATTTAAAGTCTTTTGAAAAAATTTTCAAACTCCCTGAAAAGGTCTTTCAATGGACTCGAGGGTCGGTGGATGGGGCACGTCTCTTCAGGCTCATGCCCTTCCAAAAAAAACTCATTAAATGTTTCAGGACATCGACCCTCTGCGGCCAACTGCCCGCTTTCCGCGCAAACCGTGCGCTCGACGATCCCCGGGGGCATTCTGAACCATGCGCCCGAGACATGTTGCGGGATGGCTTTCATCAGATCAGCCCAAATGGGCAGGGCGGCCGAGGATCCCGAAACCCCGATGGAGGTCCCGTCATCGAACCCGACCCATACCAGGGCCAGGATATCCGGGGTGTACCCCACAAACCATGCATCCCTGAAATCGTTGGTTGTCCCTGTTTTTCCCCCCACCGGATAGTTAACTCCCATGCGATTCAGGGATCGTGCCGTGCCCTCCTCAACCACGCTTTGAAGAAGAGAGCTCATAAGAAAGGCCTTTGCCGGTGACATGACCCTCTCGACGTTTATATGCCGCTGCTGAAGCATTGCGCCCTTGTCGTCCATAATATCTTTCAAAGACAGCGGATAAGGCAGCATACCGTCTGCAGCAAAGGAACAATAGGCACGGGCCAGTTCCAGGGGAATCACCTCGGAGGCCCCCAGGGACAGAGAGGGATACGACCTCAGGGGCGTTGAAAATTTAAACCTTGAAGTGGTGTCGACAATATGCTCCAGGCCCACCGTCATGGCCAGGTCCACAGTGGCCAGATTCACGGAATGGGCCAGCGCCCTCCTCAGGCTCAGACGTTCTTCCGGTATAGACGCATAGTTCCGTGGGCGCCAGGGTTTGCCGTCGACGATATAGGTTTTTGCGACATTGGACAATTGCGAAACCGGGGTGAATTGATCCAGGCCGCTCAAAAAAACAAAGGGTTTGAAGGCGCTTCCGGGTTGCCTGCGGGCCTGCGTGATCCGGTTGAACTGGCTTTCACCGTAATTCCGGCCGCCCACCATGGCCAGGACATACCCCGTTTTGGGCTGCATGACAAGGATGGCCCCCTGTAATTTTTGACCGGATTTTGTTTTTTTCAATGACGGATTCGATGACTCCAAACGAGCCAGACCTCTCGCCAGGGCCTTTTCCGCCGCCCTCTGGACCTGAGTATCGAGGGTGGTAAAAATGGTAAGTCCGAGACGTGTCAGGGCCTCCGGAGGATAAAGCGTCCTGAGCTGCTCCGAGAGGTAGTCCATGAAATAGGGGGCTTTCCGGCCGTATTTTTCAAATCCTGACGGGCTCACAGGCGCAGCCAGACTCGTCTCGAGCTGTCCCCTTTCGAGCCAGCCATGGCCTTGCATCAAACGCAATATCGTGTCTCTTCGGTTCCTGCAGCGCGTTTTATCCACATAGGGCGAATAGAGATTCGGGGCCCGGATCAGGCCTGCGATGACTGCAGCCTCCTCCGGTAGAAGCTCTTCGACGGGTTTTCCGAAATAAAAATAGGACGCCTCGCCGATCCCGTTGACAGCGACAGATCCCTTTTGCCCCAGATAGATCTCGTTCAGGTAGATTTCCAGGATCTCATCTTTCTTATACATGACCTCCATGGTGATGGACATGAGTATTTCTTTCAATTTCCGGGAAAAAGTCCTTTCCGGTGTCAAAAAATAATTTTTGGCCAGTTGCTGAGTAATGGTGGACCCACCCTCACGGATTCTTGCCTGTCTCAGATTAGCATAGAGTGCCCTGAGTATGCCGCGTGGATCGATGCCTCGATGTCTGAAAAAGCGGGTGTCCTCCGCAGCAAGAATCGCATGAATGACGTGTTCGGGAACTTGTTTTATAGAAATAAGCCTTCGCTGCTCCCGCTCAGGCCCGAAGAAAAGCATGAGTTGCTCGGGTTCCATTTCCAGTAGAGGGATGTCCCCACCGCGTTCCGGATGAACGATCGACTCAATCCTTTTTTCTCGAAATGTGATTCTGACCGGAAAGCCTTCCCGCCTTCCGGAAGGGAGATCAAGCTTATGGAGATGGAGTGCCAGGCTGGAGCCCGTCATCCGCATCTCACCCTCAGTTTTCGGTTTGTAGGACACGTTGCGATAACCGAGCTGTTTTAGTTTGTGTTCTAAGAGTGTGCGGTTTACATCCTGACCGGGATAGAGCAAAGTGGTATCCGAATAGACTTTGGACGGGATACCCCAGCGGCGACCAGAAAACCGATTTTCAATCTCAAGAGAAAGGAACCAGCAATAGAGAAACAGGCCGATGAATGAAAAGGCAAGCACGAGGCCTGCCCCCTTGAATATCAAGCCTAGATAAGATTTTCTTCGACGACTCCGGGGCATAACACGGCCTTTGTCGGATTGCAGTGGATTAAGTTTTCGGCGCACAATCGGGACGGCTGAACTTGGCGCCCGGGACAGGATTACCCCTTGCTTTGTATAGGTTTAGCCTATTGAAATCATGGAGAAGTCTTGGGTCATGGCAATATCTTTTCAAAAACGAGGGTCTAAGAGGAAGCTTGATGAAAACGGGGCAACGAGGGCGGCGATGGACCCCAGGCAATCAACGCTCGGGCAAAGATTTGCATGGCAAAGGTGGGAGAGGCGCTTCGCCCGCCTTGGCGAAGATCTTGTGCGGATTCCCGGGCAGCGTTTTTTCGTTTTTGAAAAGATATTGTCATGACCCGTCCACAGCTGAATGGGGCTCAAAAGGCTAAAAGTTACCCTGCCTTGAATATGCCCCTTCCACTTTAAACCGGGGCTTTAAGAGAGATTCATCATAACCTTTCGCGATGCAAAAGTCGAGAATGCCGCCCTGATCCACCATCAAGGCATCATCTGCTGCGTTTATCCGCCTCCGGCGGATCGCCTTATTTTAATACCATAACTTGATGGTGGGTCGGGGATGCTGAGGTAAATCGGGATTCCCTTCCCGGGAAGGTGTATTTCGGAAGAAACAGGGGGTCTGGTGGAAGACCTGATCGCAAGCCTGGTTCAGCCACGGCCTCAAAACGAACCTTTCTACCGTTGATGACCCTGTTGATACACGATCGCTGTTCTTAACTACTCAGCTAGATAGACTGTAGGCATTTAGGCTGTGAGGCGCCGCAGGAAGGGAACATGCGTGATCATAGGAAACTCAGAGCGTTTGAATTGCCTGATGAAGTGGTACTTCTGATCTATCGAGCAACCAGGCAACTCCCCAAAGGAGAAATGTATTGTGGAAGCCGAGAAGGTTTTAGGCGCCCTGCTTCGATCAATGCGCGGATAGCTAAGGGTTCGAAAACTAATAGCCTTTAGCCTACAGCCTAAACAACCTGAACAGTTACCGCTGTTCTATGTTAAGGCGGGATAAAGGGGAACAGCAAGCTCAGTAGCTTAAAAGAAATGAGCCGATTGCCGGACGATCTCTCCCACTTCTTTTTCCATTTTATCTAGGGTGTCTGGATCAAGTCCGAGCCGTTTAACTGATTCAAGTTCCTGCAAATGAACTTCCTCGGTGTCGATGCCGTCGCCATATCCGATATGGCAAGCCAGGTTGCTCGCCAAATTCACCGCCAGGACAGAGGGTTCCGTGCGCTCATTGAAGGTCGAGAGGCCCTGAAGTCTTGCGACACGAATAAATTCCTCACCAAACTTCCAGCGTTTCAAGGTCTCATCGCTGACCACCGGATAGACCTTTTTTACAACAAGGAGGACGTCTGCCACATTGAATGCCTTGCCATCCCGTCCCCTTTCAGACAATACCTTGAGAAGCGGAATCTTACCGATATCATGAACAAGTCCCATGAGGAAAAGTTTGGCCACATCCTCAAACTCGATTTTTTGACCTATGACCTTGGCAGCAAAGGCACTGGCAAGACAATGCATCCAGAGATTCTCCATCAAGACCCTGTATTCAACGCTCTCGGCTTCATAAAGATCCCGATAGGCAATGGCAATAATGATGCCCTGAGTTTCTCGAAAGCCCAGCAGGGGAATGGCTCTCTGGACCGAATATATCCGCTCGAGTCTGCGGTACCAGGATGAATTCGCCAGGGAAATCAGTTTCAGGGAAATCACCGCATCCCTCTCGATAACCCTGGCTAGGTCCTCCACGGTTGAAGCAGGATCATAGGCCACCTTTTGTATCTCATGTACGATCCTCGGGAGGTGGGGCAATTGAATCTTGCCTTCCTTAAATTCCTGAACGATCTCGAGAACGGCTTTTCGTAGACGTTCTCTCTCCTGTTTTTTCCTGCCCGTCTCCGTCAATCCGGAAAGGGACCGCAGAAAAGCCAGAAATTCTTTGGCCAGGCCTTCATCAAATTCCTTCCCCTTTTTTCTCTCGATATGCGCCATAGCCTTCTTCGAATTCATGCCCGGTCGGTGGGGCCGGGCCGATATCATGGCATCATAACTGTCCACGAGTCGAAGAATTCTGGATCCCAAAGGAATGTCTTCACCTTTGAGTCCGTCGGGGTATCCCGTACCGTCAAAGGCCTCGTGGTGGTGACGGACAATCGGCAGGATAGGCATCAACATTTTATTCTTACCGAGAATTTTTTCGGCAATGAGGGGATGCTGTTTGACGAGGCGGCGTTCCTCCCGGGCCAATTCGCCTTCTTTGTGAATAACCTCCAAGGGCATATGAATCATGCCGAGATCGTGAAGAAGCCCTGCCAGATAGTGTTTCTCAATCTCTTCCTCGGAGAGCCCGAGTTTTCTGGAAAAAAAAGCGCATGTGCTGGCCACGCGTTCCGAGTGACCCTTTAGAAAGATATCCTTTTCTTCAATCAGGGAGACCAAGACCCTGACCAGATCCATAAGATGGTTGTCTTTGGTGCTCGCGGTTTCAGTCATCATTTTCTCCGTCGGCGTTGATTGATTTCAATCTTTCCGGTAAAGGTCCGGCGTTTCCGATCTGATCGACGTCCCTCAGCCCAGCACCCGCATCGTCAGCGTCCCGACGCCCTGGTCCACCAGGGAGAGTTTTCGGGCCAGTCCATAGGAAAGGTCCACATCGCGGCCCTCCACATAGGGGCCGCGGTCGGTGACGACAGCCTTGACGCTCGCTCCTGTCTCCGGGTTTTTCAACTCGACCTGCGTTCCGAGCGGCAATGCTTTGTGTGCGATGGTGTCCCCGTACATATTGAAAAACGCTCCGTTGGCCATGGGTTTACCGTGGTGATCCTTGCCGTACCAACTTGCAACCACATCCTGGTTCTCAGGATAGGATGGGAGCCGGACCCGGAGTTTTTGCCCGGGCATGAGCCTGGTGGGATCCTCAATGCCATTGTCCTTCATCATATCCTCGACATGCACGTGAAATCGTTTTACCGCCAGGGCCCAGAGCGTATCCCCCCGCTTAACGGTATATTCCGTCCAACCCTCTGTTTTCCGGGTCTGCGGCGGAGAAGACGGTTCCATCCGGTCTTTTTTCCCCCGAACAATGGTCTGAAAATCATTCTCGCCCTTGACAACGATCCCTTCCTTTAGAAACCAGCGCCCTGTGCGCGAAGACCGGCCCACAGCTTGGGGATTCATTCTGCGAAGGGTTTTCCAATTCGTTTTCATCAGGTCCACGACCTTGGCAATGGTATCTCCCCTTTGAACCTGATAGGGCATCTTTACGTCCTCCTCTCATTTTACGCTTATCTTTATCTTTAAAAGGTATTTCATGAGCAATTCTTATGCCATCCGGCATTTTAGACAGCATATCCGTCAGTTAATGATCCGCCCTGACAACACCCCTGGAAGGGTTCACAGATCAGGGGGCTTTTCGTCAAATTAATGACTTTTTTTTAGTCTTGGGCGAATGGATCAAGGGCCGAAACAATTCGTATTGCGCGGAGGGTCTCAGTTTAATATCTTAGGACATGCCTGTTCAGAATCAAGGCTTATCCGGTTTAAATACCCTCGGACCATTCTCTTGACACGCAACGCCGCGCCTTCTATACTCCCACATCATAAATGAAAGTTGGGTTCCAACCCTTAAATCCCTGGAAAAGGGAACATGAATTCTCCGGACATACCTTACAGCATAGGCAGATATCAGGTCACCCAAAAGCTCGGAAGGGGCGGCATGGGCACCGTTTATCTGGCCTACGATCCCTTCATTGATCGACTTGTGGCCATCAAGGTCACATCGACTTCCCGTGTCCAGGACGCTCAGAGGCTCGACGAGTTCCGTCAGACCTTCCTGAATGAGGCCAGGGCCGCAGGGAAACTGGTCCACCCCCATATCGTGTCCGTATTCGATGCGGCAGTGGAAGACACGATCTGCTATCTTGTCATGGAATATGTGGACGGCCCCACCCTTAAGCGTTACTGCAACCCGGAGGCCATGTTGCCGATGGAAGAAGTCGTAAAGGTCGTTTTCCAGTGTGCGAAGGCCCTTCATTATGCCCATGAAAATGGGGTCATACATCGCGACATCAAGCCCGGCAACATCCTCATCTCTACGCGGGGTGAGGCAAAAATATCCGACTTCGGCATTGCCGTGATTGGAGAACCTTCAGACCTGGACAGTTCCGGAAGTCTGACCGGTTCCGCTTCCTATGCCTCTCCGGAGCAACTCCGCAATGGTCCCGTGACGCCCCAAACGGACCTCTTTTCCCTGGGGGTCGTATTGTATGAGATGCTGGCCGGGGAAAACCCGTTCAAGGCCGAATCGGACGTGGCCTCGGTCTACAAGATAACCCACGAAGAACCCCTCCCTTTAACCGAACGCCGGCCCGATATTCCCAAGCCTCTTGAATCCGTTGTCCTCCGTGCCCTCGAAAAAGAACTGGACACACGGTATAAGACGGCCCTGGAGTTCTCCGATGATCTTTCTGCCGCCTTTGACAACATTCGTTTTTTCGATGAAGGTGTCAATTTCGAAAAGAAATTTTCGGTCCTGAAAAAAATCGACTTTTTCAGGGAGTTCAACTCGATGGAATTGAGCGAGGTCCTCAAAAACACTCAGTGGCTTGAGTACGGGGCCAACTCCACGATTCTCATCGAGGGGGAAGAAGAAGATTGTTTTTTTATCATTGTCGCCGGGGAGGTGGTGGTCAAAAAACTCGGAAAGGCCATCGCCGTCTTGAAAAAGGGTGATTGCTTCGGTGAAATGGCCTACCTAGGGAAAACAAAACGGACAGCCAGTATCGAGGCCCTGACCGACACCATCCTGATGAAGATCAATTCCTCCGTGATCGATAAAACCCCCATGGCCACCCAGTTACGATTTTATAAAGTCTTCGCGAGTACCTTGATCCGGAGACTGACTCAAACCAGCAGACTGTATACCCAGGTATCGCCCTGACCCCCGCCCTCTTTTCAAACTTGACAGCCCCTCATCCTGCATCAATTTCGCCCATCACTCGTCCTTTGGAATAAATCGCAGCAAGGTTGGCACTTTGAAAGAAGCATAAATATTGTCTTTTGGGTGATCTCCGAACTTTCCTCACCCAGGGAATCAAAATTCCCTCCTCCCTTAACGATAGCATCGGCGCGACACAGGATATCTTGAACTTCCCGGGCATGACATCCCAACCCTGTGTGAAGTGGGATTCATAAAAGAAGACATGATGAAGGGAAAAGAAGCCGGTTCCCCGGAAGTGGCCATCGTGAAGGATGGGGACAAGCTGTGGCGATTCTCAAAAGTCGGTTATTGGAGAAAAGTCGAAAGGCAGGGGCATAAACCTTAGGAATTGCAACAAAAACAAAATAGATATTTACACTCCCTCCATTTCTGAAATGAGTTCTCCCAGGCTTTTAACTCTTTCCTTTGTGTCGAAGAAGTAGGGCATTTCCCGAACAAACTCGACCATTCCGTCACCGAGTTTTACTTTCAAAACCCAACCTACGACCCCCATACATGTCGCCGACATGCTGACGTGATATACGATATCACTAATGTCACGCTCCGACTGGAAACCCTCGATCAAAATCACCGCCTCGGCGTTTGACGCCTTAGCCTGGGCAAGAACATCATCCGTGATCGGAGGAACGCCGAAAACCGGTTGGTCCCCCATAATAATGAAAAAAGGGCTCATGATCCCTTGTTTTTTGATCGTCTCTTTTACGGCATCAAAAAAATTGGACGCATAACCGACAAGAATCTGTCTCTTTTTGTCAGGGCTTTTTCTGAGTGCCCCCATGATGAATACAATTTGCTTTTCCAAATCTCTGAAAAGCATTTCTCTTTCTTCGTCTTCCACTGAACGCTTCCTTATATATAGGATCCCGGCCTAAACGACCTTTTTGAATCGCCCGGGCACGGCCTGGCAGACCGGACATTTATCCGGCACGACACCCCGGTGGATATGTCCGCAAATCTGACAGACATAATATTCTCGGTCGCCTTCCGCGAACTGATCGTCCTTCGCATCACTTAAAATCCGGATCTGCTCCTCATCCGTTCTTCTTGATTGCGCCAAGGCCTTCTTTAGGGCTTTGCTTGCCTCTTTTGCATCTTCAATCATCGGGGGGTAGGAGATTTCAACGGCTAGGATCTGCTGTTGCAGAGTTTCTTCCAGGTTTTCCTCGCTGGATCCGATCTTCCCTCGCATCATCAGGAGATGGCGCCGCGCATGGACCGATTTGGACTCGGCCACTGTTCTGAAAAGCCTGGCCAATTGAGGATATCCCTCCTGCTCAGCCTTGAGCGCAAAGGCCCTATTTCTAGCCGCCGACCTGGATGCTTCGGCAAACGCCCTGCTCAAATGTTCCTGAAGTCTGTTCAACATCGCAATCCCCCATGCCCTGGTCAGGAGGCCGTGTTGGCTGTATCAATCTCGTCAATAGGCTCTCCCGCGGATTTCAGTACTTTTCAAAAAAAATTTCTGCTTCCCTTCTGATCATCTTCGAGCCATTAAAAATTCGCTCCGGATGAGTTCATAATGGTTTCGGTGGTTGCGAATCTTCCAACGGACGAATCCCTCCTGTTCTATGAGCCAGGGTGGTCGGATCACACCGTCCTTACCCTCGAGCAGGGAGCGGACATTATCCATGCCCCTTCCCGGGTACGGGCCGTCTTCTCTTCCGCCCAGCCAATGTTCTTCCAAAGCGCTGTCCGTCGACCAGGAAAAGGGATCGGAGAACAAAAACCGCACATTCCGCTTCCCAGCCACCCGGTTGGTCTCCTGCAGGTGCTTGAGCGGCCTCGGAACCTTGTCCAGGACATTCAGTGAAGTCACCACGGAAAACGTTCCCCCTGGGAACGGAAGGGCCGCGGCATCGGCCACGATAAATTCCACCCGGTCGGTATCCCAGGCCTCGGGCAGTCGAACGGTCCGGGTTTCACGCAGGCCCGATTCCCGAGGCAGGCAATCAGGACAGATGAGATATCCGGAAAGATTCTTATTCATGGCTCCACACAAAAAAACCGGAAAGGGCCGGCAGCCCCGACACGTTACCCATATCCGGCCTAAATCCGCCGCCTAAGTTGCATATCATTTCTGAAATCAGGAAATTTGGATTCATGCCTGGCACAATGCCAGCAGTCATCCGGGGCTGTCAAGAAAAACCGTCAACACCGGATGAATGGGAAAGACAGCTCTCTTAAAAGCCTATGGAGATGATACGCGGAGGGAAAATGACCCCAAACGGAGCAACCTCGACTTTTGCAATGTTGGCATTGAACGCCGAGGCGCCGCCTTGGGGGCATTTATAATAGGAGGCTTTACCGGGAAAGGAGAAAGAATACCGAACGGCAGCCTCAAGGACCAGCCCTGAAAACAACGAGAAAATCATTCTTCATACTCACCGATAACCAGTGAGGCCGGTATTTCACCCTGCTTTCGTAACAATACTCCCGTTCGGCATCATCATGCACCAGGCACAGAATCAGCGTCTTACTGGGATCCGCATCCGTATACTCGAACATATCCTGATCGCCCCCGGAATTACCGAAGGCTAGTATCGGCCTTCTGCCGATATGCTGCCAGATATTGATCGGCTTTCCCTTTCTCATATTTTTGGGCTGGAGTTCTTTCCCCTGCCGAAAAAACATGGCCTTTTCTTCCTTCATCTCAAAGGCGAGTTCAGCTTTTGTGCCGATCAGATAAGAAGGGTCGAGACCGAGTTGTTCCATGCCGATGCTTCTGACCAGGGCCTGCCAGGATCCTGAAACGACACAGACTTTAAAGTCCCTTGATTTGAGGAATGCAATCAGTTCCAAAACAGGCTGGTAGAACAAATCCTTATAGGGCCTTTTCCATCGAGGGTGTTTTTCATTTCTTAAAAAATTCCGAACTTCCTCCATGTACTGCTTTTGAGTGTACCCGCTGTGGGCCTCAAGCAGTATTTGGACGAAATGCCGCCTGAGATAGATCCGATCATTTTTAATGACGGCCTTGTAAGGCTGTTGATTCCGGAGCGCGGTTTGATGGGTCGAGATCTCCCGCAACCTCCGGAGGGCTATGGCCATGGACAGATAAAGAGGCTTCTCACAGAAAATTGTGCCGTCCATGTCCAAAACGGCGACCCGGTCCGGCGCCGGCACGAAGTCCGGGCTTCGGGTCTCCGTCACCCGCTTGACAAATCTTATGATCTTTGCCTTGTTTGATAGCGTACCGTCTCGCCAGGAAGGAAGAGGATCCCGGAAGGCATCCTCCACTGTCCACCCGAAACTTGCCTGGGCAAGAATCCCACCGGTCAGTAGGAACAAAAAAACGATCAGATTTGATCGTCTATTCATGAACGTCACCTCGCTCCGGAAAAGGGGTGATTGGCAAAAAAATGAGATAGTGCCCATCCGGAAATAAAATCCGGGCACGAGTGAGTTTTCAATTTCCCCTTTGATGAAGAACCGGGTCCGCCTACCCCTTCACCCTGGACATAAATTTTCCGGTTTCGGTGTTGACCCGGACGATGACGCCCGAAGACAGGTATTCCGGGACCTGGATGACATGACCGTTGGCCAGCGTGGCGGATTTGGTGCGATTCGTGACCGTCGCGCCCTTGATGGCGGGTACCGTTTCGACGATCTCCAGATCAATGGAGGCCGGCAATTCGATACTGAGGATTTGTCCTTCAAGCAGCAGTGCGGTGATACCCTCGAGACCGTCGACGATCCATGGCACCTGCCCCTCAAGATTATCTTCAGTCAGAGTGTACTGCTCAAAGTTTTCCGTGTCCATGAAGGTAAACATGTCCTTGTCACTGAACAAAAAACTCACGGGGCGTCTTTCGTGGTCCATCTCTTCCAAAAAATCGTTTCCCTTAAATGTCTGCTCATATTTCCGTCCCTCGGGGATGCCGGCAAAACGGACTTTGTAAAGGGTGTTTGCCCCTCTGGCCGAGGGCGTCTGAACCTCGATTTGCCCTACCTGATAGGGCTGGTTGTTGATCCGAACGACATTGCCTTTCTGCAGATTACAGGCCTTTGGCATGGGTTTTACTCCTCCGTTACGGCTCTTGATATTAACTTCGAGGAATCTCTCACGGGCTTCTTCGGCCCTTTGTCAGGATGACATATACCGAGCGAGGCATTATGCCCTTCAATTTTGGAATATCGAGCGGTTTCGGTCCGATTGTATTTCAGGCCCCACCGGCCCGGCGTCGATCACCGGATCACTTCTTTACCCATCAATCTCCGGATGTCCTCATCCTCATACCCCATTTCCAGCATGATCGAGCGGGTGTGCTCTCCCAATTCAGGCGCGGCACTGCGGGTCTCCGGCCTGAAAGAACTGAAATGCGCGGGATAACCCGGGATCTGGACCGGCCCGAGGGTGGGATGCGTGAAATCGACCACATAGTCGTTTTCCAGGGCCTGAGGGTCCCGGAGCACATCACTGATGCGCTGAACCGGCCCGAACATAAGGCCGTGTTCGCGCAATATCCTGAGCCACTCATCCCGGGGTTTGGCCCCAAAAACCTTGTCAAAAACGGCAACCAGAGCCTGACGGTTTCTTCTCCTGCCTTCTTCGTCCGAAAAGCGGGAATCTTTCATCAAGTCTTCCTGGCCGGTAGCCTTGAAAAGGGCGCCCCAAAATCTCTCCTCAGGGTGATGGGTCCCCATGATCCATTGGCCGTCCCCGCAACAAAAAATGTTGCGCAACGGGGAAAAGTGGGCTCGACCCTCCTGAATCGGCTCGACGGCAATACATCCGGCCATCATCAGGTTTGCGTACTGGACCCACAGGGCGGTACTGAAAAGGGAAACATGCACCTCCTGCCCCACGGATCGCCGTTCCCGATAAAACAGAGCCGTCATAACGGCCTGACTGGCCATAATGGAAACGGCCTGATCAAGAATAGCGAGATGCAGGATCTTCGGTTCCTGTCCACCGGTGACGTACATCATGCCGGACCGGGCCTGGCCCATGGGATCAAAGGCCCCGTGATCGTCAAGGAATCCTTCCGGGCCGAAACCGGAGATGTTCACATGGATGATCCGGGGGTTGATTTTCGAAAGGGTCCGGTAATCAAGTCCGAGCCGCACCTTTGTGCTCTTTCGCAGGTTGATGATGAAAATATCCGATCCCTTGATCAGGCGGTGAAAGATCTCTCTCCCCTTATCCTTTTTTATATCCAGACAGATACTCTTTTTATTCCGGTTTGAAAACTGGAACAGGAGACCCTGTCCGTCAGGTGTCGAAAATTCGATCCCCCCCATTTCCGCCCAAGACCTCATCGGGTCGCCGGCCGGCGCCTCTATCTTGACGACCTCCGCTCCCAGATCGCCAAGAATGGCTCCTGCACCCGGCCCGGCATGGAAAGTGGCATATTCGAGGATGCGTATGCCCTCCAGGGGCATGGGTCCATTTGCCCCATCACGTTCTGGTTGTACCATCTGATTCAGACTCCTTTTCGATTTTCCCCCTCACTTCAAATGATGCAGACCCGGACCCTTCCCCCGTAAGCAAAGGGAACGGCCGAATGGGACCTGCCCGATTCAGCAGGAGATCCTGTCACGGCAAAACTGCCACATTTGATCGAAATGCTCAAGGGCTATGTCGGATTTTTAGGATACTTACGATGGGAATGAATTCCGGACAAGCTACTTGGAAGCCCTTTGGAAGGTGGGACTGGGGGCGAGACAGCACGCTGATGAAAAACCGTCATCCGGGTTTTGCCCGGACGGTTGCCCTCCCCCATTTGGCTGGTATGATGAAATTTGCCCCTTTACTCGGATTCCGAATCCCCGGCATCAACGTCATTCTGGCTTTTCTGATTCTGCATCTGTTTTTGGAGGAGTTCCCCCAGATTTGAGGTAGCTTCCCTGGGATTGTTGACATAAGATTGGTATTTCTCTTTTCCAACCTTTCTTTCCGATCCCCGAATGGAGAGGCCTATCTTCTTGTCCTCGCGAGAGACATGAAGAACAATGGCTTCAACCTCATTCCCGACTTCAAACCCTTCAAGGGCATTTCCGCCTTCCTGCTTCGGCAATTCCGATATGTGAACAAGTCCTTCGATCCCTTCCTCCAGTTCGACGAAAAGGCCGAAATCGGTCACATGGGTCACTTTACCTTTGACTCGTGTGCCTGACTTATACTTCTCGGGGATCGCATCCCAGGGGTTGGGCGACAACTGTTTGATACCAAGAGAGAAACGCTCCCGCTCGCTGTCGATATCCAGGATGACCGCCTGTACTTCCTGTCCCTTTTCATAAAGTTCCGAAGGATGTTTTACCGTTTTCGCCCATGAAAGATCGGAGACATGGACCAACCCGTCTATGCCCTCATCAATGCCGACAAAAATTCCGAATTCCGTGATGTTCCTAATCTTCCCTTGAATAATTGCTCCGACGGGGAATTTCGTGGCGATCACATCCCAGGGGTTCGGTTCAAGCCGTTTTACACTCAGGGACATCCGTTGTTTCTCGGTATCGATATCCAGGACCAGGGCTTCCACCTGATCGCCGACCTTCAGGACCTGGGATGGGTGTTTGACTTTTTTAGTCCAGGACAACTCATCCAAATGAATCAGCCCTGATATGCCTTCTTCCGTTTCCACAAAGGCCCCGAATTTTGCAAAGCTTGTAACATGCCCTTTTATGTTCGTGCCCGGGAGATATTTCTCACCCGCCGCTTTCCATGGATCGGGGGACAGTTGTTTGATTCCGAGGGATACTCTTCCTTTTTCTTTGTCAAAATTCAAGACCTTAACCGTGATTTGGTTTCCGACCTCGTATTTTTCCGATGGGTCACCGACCCTGCCCCATGACATGTCGGTCACATGGACCAGGCCGTCAATGCCGCCCAGATCCACAAAAAGACCGTAATGGGTAATATTAGTGATCATGCCCTCAAAAATGGCGTCTTTTTCGAGTCTTTCCAGCGTTTTCTCTCGAAGAGCTTTCCGCTCCGCCTCAAAAACGGCCCGACGGGACAGCACTATATTAGTCCGGCGTTTGTCGAACTTAATGATTTTGAATTCACCTTTGGTCCCGATAACGGAATCCGGATCTTTGACCGGATACCGATCGACCTGTGATCCGGGCAAAAAGGCCCGCAGACCGATATCCACAGAAAATCCGCCTTTGACGCGGGAGATAATCGTGCCTTCTATGGTCCCTTCATTTTCATAAATCTCTCGGACCTGATCCCAGAATTTGACCTCTGCCGCTCTCTCCCTGGAGAGAATGATGCGCCCGTTCTTGTCCTCTTTTCGAACAAGGAGGACGTCCACCTGGTCCCCAATCTTGGCATTCAGGTTTCCCATTGCGTCCATAAATTCGCCGACGCGAATTTGACCCTCGGATTTATAACCGATGTCGACCAACACAAACTCACCATCTATGGCGACGATTTCACCACGGGTCACTTTTCCTTCCTGGATACCTTCCAGACTCTGTTCATACATTTCCTGAAAACTGAGTTCCTCCGTATCGTTCTCATCAATGTCCTCAGGATATGATTCGGTCAGTTTATCAAGGACCTCCCGGGGCATACCGGAAGTAGGATCTTCATTTTGGATTGGAACTCCTTTATCTTCAGTGAATTCCTTTGTTTCTTTGTTCATTAATGTATACGCTCCTTAAATCCATGTCATTCTTAGGGCAGGCGTCTTTGACGCGGGTAAACAAAAAGGCATCCCATCGAAGGAAGATGAGATGCCCCTTCCAACATTTTTTCCGTGAACTATATTTTTGTCACGTTCTTGGCTGCAGGTCCCCGATTACCTTGTTCGATGTCAAAGCTTACGCGGTCACCTTCATAAAGGGTTTTGAATCCGGATCCGGTGATGGCCGAATAGTGGACAAACAGATCTCCACCGTCTTCCTGTTGGATGAATCCGAATCCTTTTTTTTCATTAAACCATTTTACGGTTCCTTGGGCCATAAGGCTGACCTCCTTTCAAAATGTGTTTTGCTACCAGAATTCAGGTCGGCTTTCTGGCAAAGGACGTAATCCTTGAGACCGAACACAACCTGGGAAACAAATAGGGTCAATCGTTTCGTAATATCTTTGAAGCAATCGATACAAAATAACCATATTTCAATAAATGTCAACAAAAAAGCTGTATTTATCGATTCTGTACCGATATTCCATCTCGCTTCTGAAAATGACGTCCGTTTCCCTCTGAAAACTAGCGAGTGCCCATCCGGAAAGGACGTCCGGGCACGAGTAAGTTTTCAATTCTTCGCACCCTTCGGGAGCTCAATCCCACTGCTCCGCAACGGGTTCCCAGTTTCAGAAATGAGCAATTTTTCGCAAGTTCAAGGACAATTCCGCAGGATAGCGGAATTGGACAGCCATAGGCTGCCCGTAAGGGCGAGGGCCATGGACGGCCCTCAGTCAAATCAAAGGATTGCGCGTCCCGCGCACTACAGCGGGAACAAGGAACCCCGCTGATTGACGCCGAAATTGCGGAAAAGGGCCATTTCTGGATGAAAACTAGCTATAATCCGCCCGTCCGTCTTCCCCTTCACTGCCGGCCACCTGTCGCACTGCACGAACGACAAGGCGTTCGCTGAATCCGGCTGCAAACGCAAAACCCAACACATAGGGTACGGAAATTATTTCAGCATTGAGGATACCCATGGCCAGGAAAATGTAGACCACGAGAGCACCTACGGCACCCGGGGCGACCCGCAACAGGGTCACGTAAGAATTCACGATCTTTTCCATTTCAACCCTTCGTCCCGGCCCTTTTTCGATCATACATATTCAGGAAATCAAAGGTGATAACCTGATAAGGTTTACAAAAGCTGTTACCGTCTGCATCGTTTATCGTCGGATGCCACCCTGAGAAACTGTCAAAAATTTGACTCTACACCCATATCCAAGGCCTGTCACGATTGTGAGAAGGTCGCTATCATTGATGCATGAATTTGTTGAAAATTATTGGATTTAGGGGCATTTCCTGGTTTCACACGGTCGCGATCCATGGCCTGATAAACGGTATGGCACGACATATGCTTTTCAGTCTTTGAGATTGAAGGATAGGTCGACGGATTGGAAACGCCATGCTCCACGAAAACCAAAGCAGACACTGAAGGTCATATCAAAATGTTAAAGTATCATTACTGTACCCATTGCGGAATGTTCACGGCGAAGGAAAAAGAAAAGTGTCTTTATTGCGGTGCCGATCTGAGTGGAATAAATCGTCACATCCATTTTGGTCACGCGTTGTTTCACCTTCGCACATTACTGAACGGTGGGCCGTTGCAAAAGCTGAAAAGGAAAACCGAAGGGGATACTTTTGCATAAAGATGTCGGGTTGTTTCTGTCGCGTTTGTATATCAGGGCTCATTCTTCTTCCCTAGACCTATCCGCGGGGACTCCGCCCTCAGGATTTCATATCGCGTTCGTCCCCCGCAATACTGTCTGACCAACGTTTCGATTTCACGACAAACCTCCTCCACTTCCTCGAAGGGAACCGGTGCCAGTCCATCCACGTTGAACTCAACCACCCTCGTCGTCGGGACCAGTAATGTATGATTCGCCTGCCGCCACGTCCATCTCCGTGTCAGCACACGATTGCCCTCCACGAAGATGATCTCCCCGGGTAACGGACTTTCCTCCTTTTCCGAGCCGAACGGAATAAAGGATTCCTCACCTGTGGCCGGTCTCAATGCGATGTCTCCCTCCAGGACGTCGACGGCATGTCCGCCTGCAGGGACAAGATGGCGCAATGAGAGGACATTCCCTATATCAACCAGGGCATTGATGGACGGTATCTCCTGATTCTTCAATACACGACGTGCCATTGCCTCCATGGAGGGACGGTATTTACTCGGCTTTGCCCCAAAGGAACGGTACGCCTCACGCCAAGCGGCCATTCTGGGATGCTCGGCCACGGTTTCCGCCTTCAGCCGCTCCCGAACCGACGCCTCTGCGGCTCGCAACAGGGAGACGAGTTCGGCCGGTGAGTCTCCATTTTTCACACCATCCGCCAGCACAACCCCCCGTACATACCCCGGGAACAGGCGAAACACCTCATCCTCAATCGTATAGCTGAATTCTTCTTGATTCATTTTATTTCCTCACGAGAGTTTGTTGGGTTTTCCCGGCTCCTGTGTAGACTCAGTCAAATACAGTCTCTACCGGATATCATGACACAGGACTAAGATTATCAGGCAAAAAGTCTGATGCCGTTTTGTCAGTGCATGATAAATCCTTATGCCTTAGCGCTTCTGCAAGACCTGCGCAAAAGGATTGTTAAAGGGCCCGGGAGCCTGCTTCTTCGGTTGCGGCCGGGCCTCTTTTTTCCCGGGCTTCCGGGCGCCCTGGGGGGTCTTCTTTTCAGAAGCCTCGAGATTTTCCTTCATGGAAAGGGAGATCCTTTTTCGTGCCAGGTCCACATCCAGAACCGTCACCTCGATCTGCTGGGTCACCTTGACCACATCGTTTGGATCCTTCACGAACCGATCCGCCAACTGACTGATATGGACCAGGCCGTCCTGATGGACCCCGACATCGACAAAGGCGCCGAATGCCGTCACATTGGTCACCACACCCGCAAGCCGCATACCCGGCACCAGATCCTCGATGGTATCCACCCCGTCGGCGAACTTGACGTTTTCAAACTCCTTGCGGGGATCCCGGCCGGGCTTGGCCAATTCTTTCATGATGTCGTCGAGGGTGGGCAGTCCGACAGTCTCCGTGACATAGACGGAGAGATCGATTTTTTTTCGAAGGGCTTCGTCTTCCAGCAGGTCCTGGACCGTACTCCCGAGGTCCTTAGCCATTTTCTCCACAATGGCGTAGGATTCCGGATGAACAGCGCTGGCATCCAGGGGATTTTGTCCGTCCCGGATTCGAAGGAACCCGGCGGCCTGCTCAAAGGCCTTAGGGCCCAAACGCGGGACCTTTTTCAGACCCTTTCTGGAGGCCAGAGGGCCCTGTTCGTTTCGGTAGGCCACGATGTTCCTGGCCAGTTGCGGCCCCAGCCCCGACACATAGGTCAGGAGTTGTTCACTGGCCGTGTTGACTTCTACACCGACGGCATTGACGCAGCTCATGACCACGTCATCCAGCCGGTCCTTCAGGTCGTGCTGATTCACGTCGTGTTGATACTGCCCGACTCCGATGGACTTGGGATCGATTTTCACCAGCTCTGCCAGGGGATCCATGAGCCGCCTGCCGATCGAGACCGCCCCCCGATAAGACACGTCAAGGTCCGGGAACTCCGACCGGGCCACCTCCGACGCTGAATAGACCGATGCACCGCTCTCATTGACCATGATCACCTGAACCTCTTTCGGGAGGCCCAGTTTCCTGACAAAGGCCTCTGTCTCCCGACCTGCCGTACCGTTTCCAATGGCCACGGCCTCCGCCCGATATTCCCGGCACAACGCAGAAAAAGTATCTCCTGAAACCGCTTTTTCCCGTTCCGATCTAAAGGGAAAAATGGTATCGGTCTTCAAAAGTTTTCCCTGGCGATCCAGGCAGGCGATTTTGCATCCGGTACGAATGCCCGGATCAACGGCGATGACGTTCTTCTGCCCCATAGGCGCCGCCAGGAGCAATTCCCGCAGGTTGTCAGCAAAAACTTTAATGGCCCCCTCATCGGCCCGCCTCTTGGTCTCCAGGCGGATCTCCGTTTCCATGGAGTAAAAAAGCAAACGCTTATAGCTATCGTAGGCCGCTTTTTTGACCTGCTCCCCGGCGGGATTTTCTCCTTTGACAAACAGGCCGTCGAGAAGGGCCAGAGCATCCTCTTCAGGCGGTCTGAGGGTGAGATCCAGCACCCCCTCCTTTTCCCCCCGACGCATGGCCAGGATCCTGTGGGAGGGGGCCTCGGCAATGGACTCCTCCCACGCGAAGTAGTCCCTGAACTTGGCGCCCTCTTCTTCTTTTCCTGCAATAACCTCGGATTTAAAGGTGCCTTTCTTTTGAAATAGACGTCTCATTTTTTCCCTGGCATCCTGATCCTCGTTGATCCACTCGGCAATAACATCCCGGGATCCGGCCAGGGCCGCTTCCTCGTTTTCCACTTTCTTTTCAGGATCGACAAAGGCCTTGGCCTCTTCCATGGGATCCGTGGCGTCCTCCTGCTGGAAAAGTAATACGGCCAAAGGCTCCAGGCCCTTTTCCCTGGCTATGGTCGCCCGGGTGCGTCGTTTCGGACGGAAGGGCAGGTAGATATCCTCCAGAGTGGTCATGGTCTCGGCCGTAAGGATCTTCTCCTTCAGTTCGTCCGTGAGCAGTTCCCGTTCCGTCAGAGAGTTCAGAATACTCTCCCGCCTTTTGTCGAGTTCTTCCAGTTGGTTCAGCCTGTCTCGAATCGTGGTGATGGCGACCTCGTCCAGGGTGTCGGTGGCCTCCTTGCGGTACCTGGCAATGAAGGGCACGGTGGCGCCCTCTTCGAGCAAGCCCCCCGTTGCCCTGACCTGTTGAGGTTTAAGGGAAAGTTCTTCTGCTATCTTTTGGATGTGTTGTTCGTTCATAGGCTAAACCGGATAGTCCTCCTCTAATAAAAAAGGGGTCTTCAGACTCATCACTTCTTTGATGTGCCTTTGCCTTCAAAAAAGTCAAATTTTAAATTCTCTTTTTATAAAGTGCCGTTTTTATCGAATATCGTGGCCTTCAAAGGCTCCACGTCCGCCACTCCGACAAAAGCCGCGCCAAAGCCCCTTATCATTTCCTTGTTTCTCTCCGTATAAACCGAAACCATGTCGTTCACACATGTTTTCGTCCGGGTTGGAATTATCTGGGGGTGATCGTGTACTTATTGACCATGTGATGAGGGTGGGAGGACTCTTTGGCCTTTCTCAAACTCCCGAGGCCGCGATCCTGTTCCCGGTTCACATAGGTCATATCCGCCCGGGCATCGACGCAGAACAATTGATTGATGGCCGCATAGATGTCGGTGATTTCGGGATTCGCCTTTTCTATATGGATGACGGCCGTTTCCCGGTTGAGGGGTTTTCCCAGAGAAAAAGCCTCCACCTTACCATCGATCAGTATGGCTCCCCCTGGAAATCAGGCCTCCGGAAATATGTCAGGGCTTCGTAGAGGGCGTAATCCTCTCCCGGGAGATCCGGACTTTCTTTGCATTTCATAAGATCCATCATAGAAGAGGGTTCTGCCGGGGTCAAGATGAATCAGGAGGGATATTTTGGGCCGGAATCAGGCGTGATGAAGGTCTGATTCGAATTTCATGCAGCACTCCCGGGCATAAGGGAAGCTTGTCGGCTCTAATGTCTCTTCAGTTCACCCCTCTCCAGGTCCTGGATAGCCTGTTGCCGAACCACAAAATGTTTTTTCTTCCCCGTAGGCGTAAAAGGGAGTTGGTCGGTGAATTTGATGTACCTCGGCCTCTTGAATTTGGCGAGTCCCGGGTGATTTGTCAGGAACTTGTAGAGCTCTTTCCCTGTGAGATTGGCTCCGTTCTTGATGACATACGCCACAAGGACTTCGCCCCTCACCTTGTCCGGAATGCCCACCACAATGCAGTCTTCCACCTGAGGGTGCTCCATGACAACGGATTCGATCTGAGCCGGATGGATATTCTCGCCTTCGGAGATAATCATGTCATCCATGCGTCCACTTATGGTAATGAATCCCTCCTGATCCCATGTCGCGATGTCCTTTGTATAGTACCAACCCTTGTAATAGTGTTTTCTGTCCTCCTCAGGCTTGTTGTGGTACCGGTAGGGGGCCTTCAGGCTTTGGATGATCACCTCGCCTTCCTCTTGCCCGTCCGCAGCCACAAGGTCGCCGGGTTCCGCCTGCGCGTTGTCTTCATAAATCTTCACCACCCGGATGCGATCATCCGTGCATGACCTTCCGGCCGTGCCCGCCTTGCCCGGGAGTTCATAGGGCCTGAGAAAACTGTTCCAGAAGGTCTCCGTCGTCCCGTATCCGTTGAATATATTCGGCGTCAAGTGTTCATGGTATCTCAGGCAGGCTTCTTTGCTCAAGGGGGCGCCCATGGTCACAATGCCCTTCAGGCTGCTGATGTCTCGAGGTTCCCTTGTCTGGGTATTGGCAAGAAATTCGAGATTAGCGGGGGCGCCGATCAGAAAGGTGAGGCCGTATTTTTCAACGCTGTCGAGCACAGCCCGGGGCGTAAACGCCTTCAGGGCCACGAGTTCCGCTCCGGCGTGCAGACTGGGACAGGGACCGCCACTGTGCAGGCCCCCTGCGTGAAACCATGGGGTCATATTCATGGTCTTGTCAAGGGGGTTCAACGGGAAATGCATGATGACGTCATAGCTTCTCATCAGGTTGTTGACGCTGTTGAGGGGAACTCCTTTAGGGGCCCCTGTCGTCCCGGAGGTGTAAAGCCTGACGATCTCCTCGAACGGACCCTTGTCCGAAGGGAAGATATCCTTCTCGGATTTCCCTTCCACAAAGTCCCCATAGGAGATCACCCCCTCAAAGGGCTCCCCCTCACCGACCATGACGAGCTTCTCAGGTTTGTGCCTGGACAGCCCGACAGCCTTCTCAACGATTTCCTTCAGATCGGAATCGAAGATGAAAACCCTGGGTTCACTGTCTTCGATGTGAAGGGCAATTTCTCCTTCCGCCAATCTGAAGTTAATGGGCGAGAAGACCCCCCCCGTCTTCTGAATGCCTATCCAGGAAAAAACGTATTCTGCCGTGTTGAAGAGAGAACACATCACTACGTCATTCTTTTTCAGGCCTTCCCCTGCCAGGGCATGGGCGAGTTTGTTGCACTCCCTGTTGAGTTCCTCATAGGTCCAGGTCCTGTTCCTCGTGGTACAGGCCAAGGCATTTCTCGATGCATAATGTTCCACACTTCTCATGAAGGCCCGCAGATAAACGAAATCCTCATTGAATCTCTTCTCAAATTCCTTCATTTTCGCGCCGCTCCTTTCAGATGGTGAAGGTGATTCAAACAGATTACACAGATTGCTCGTCAAATTTACTGAAAACCAGAGAAGCGTTCGCTCCCCCGAACCCAAAAGAATTCGAAAGGATGACACCGACCTCCTTTTCCCTGGCATGGTTGGGAACATAGTCCAGATCGCATTGGGGATCCGGGGTGTCAAAATTGATGGTAGGGGGGATGACCCCGTCGCGGATGGACAGGACGGAAAAGATAGCTTCAACGGCACCGGTTCCGCCGATCATATGACCTATCATGGATTTGTTGGATGTGATCTCGATGTGTTTGCTGTATTCCTTGAAAACAGCCTTGATCGCCTGTGTCTCGGCAATATCATTCAAAGTCGTAGCAGTGCCGTGGGCATTGATACAGTCAACCGCTGATGGTTGGATTCCCGCGTCGGTCAGGGCCCGCTCCATACATCGCGCAGGGCCATCGGCCTCGGGATCGGGAGCCGTAATGTGATAGGCGTCGCAGGTGGAACCATACCCTATGATTTCGGCATAGATTTCGGCGTTCCGTTTCAGGGCGGAATACATCTCCTCCAGCAGGAGTATGCCGGCACCCTCGGAAGGCACGAACCCGTCGCGCTCCCGTTCGAAAGGTCGTGAGGCCCTTTCAGGTTCATCATTTCTCGCCGAAGTGGCCTTCATGGAGCTGTATCCATGGAACATCAACGGGGTAATGGAGGCTTCAGTGCCGCCGGCCAGCACTCTGTCCGCTTCACCGTTTTGGATGAGTCTTAGGCCATAGCCCACGGCATCCGCCCCTGATGCACATGCAGCGTTGAGGGCCATGCTGGGACCCTTTGCCCCCATACAGATAGCCATCAGACCGGATGCCATGCTGGGAAGCATGCCCGGCACAAAAAAAGGAGAGATTCTGTTTTCTCTCCCCTCTGCGACAAGCCCAAAATTCTTCTCTATCGTTAAGAAGCCCCCAAGGGCATTCCCGATGACTACCGCCGTACGCTCCCCACCACTTCCGGAGATATCGAGTGCACCGTCTCCCAGGGCCATCCGTCCGGCCGCCACGGCAAAATTGATAAAGCGGTCGAACCGCTTTTCGAATCTCTTGTCGGCAAAATCGCCGATATGAAAATCGTTGACTTCACCGGCAATCCTTGTGCGCATGCCCGAGGTGTCAAAACCCGTAATCTTAGCGATTCCCGATTGGCCTCTCAGGAGAGCCTGCCAGCTTTCCTCGGTCCCAATATCCAGAGGAGTGATGGCGCCCATCCCGGTCACAACGACCCGCCTCCGCTTCAAACGTTCACTGGCTTCCATTTCCCGCTCCTGCCCAGTCGTAAAAAGAGAATGAAAACGTAAAGGGAAAAATCCGGGTTCCGGCAATACCCGGCTTGAACTGATCCTGCTTTGAATTGGAGTTGCTCATATCATTCAAGAATAAAAAAGACAACTGTTTATTTGAATAGAGACCAATTATACTAATTTTGATAGCAGATTAGCCTTTTAAAAATAAAAAATTGGAAGGGTTGTGGACTGTGGTGTTTTGCGGCATTGGGAGAAAAATTTCCGACACTTTGGTCGAAATCTTGACGTTCATCTTGAGGACCTCGTCAAAAAATGACCACATCCACTGCCTGATTAGCCGGCCCTTTGAAAAAGCCCGCCTCGACTGCGGATCTCTGGCAGTGGTTACGGATCTTACCGAACGTAAGGGGGGGGTGAGGACGAAAAAGGTCATGGGCAAAAGCGGGACAGGTCTCGGAATGGCCGTTCGAAAGGAACTGGACCTTTTGAGGATCGCGTGCGGCCCTTTTTTCGCTGGTCCGCTTCCCGAATCACAAATTTTCCGCCATCATCTTCAAATCAAACCCCTCATGGCGAACACGAATGTCGTAGTAATAGAGAATCACGGCCGTGGCGGTAAAAACCGTTGCCAGGGAATTGGCCACCATCTCGAGGATGCCGTTGATCGTGAGGGCCACGAAGCTCCCCTTCATGAATATACTCAACAGCGCACCCGGAATCTGGATCACAAGTTGGATGCCTATGGCGATCAGAAAACCCAAAAGGAGAATCAAAACGGCCTTGATCTTTGGTCCCTTCCAGAATCCCGGCTCCGTGCGCACTTTCATAAGGGCCTTGCTCCGGCGCAGGGCCTTCAGCCATCCGATGTCTTCGATCACGACGACCTTGTCCACCATCAGACAGTTCAACAGAAAATGAAAAAAGGCCCATACTACGAGCACAAAGGCCACCCCACCGACCAGGGCCATGATGAGCTTGTCCACGCCTGCCTTTATAGACAGTGGGATGACGATGGCAGATGCGATGCCTGCAAAAGCCGGGAAGAACATAATGAGAATGATTACAAGGATCAATGTCCCTATCAACCGCCACAAGCGACCTCGAAGGGCCCCATAGGCCGCCTTCACGGAAGTGGAATGCCCGAGATAGTTTTCGGAAACCGCGTGGATCAGGGCGCCCTGTGACCAGAACTGAAAAATCATAAAGATCACCCCGGATATGAAGGCGGATATACCAAACCCCACGCCCATGGCCATCGACGCAGGTCCCTGGGTGAGTCCGCCGGTCAGGATAAGGCGCAGGACCGTGTTCACCACGAAAAAAACGGCCTGGGGAATAAAAATAATGAAGAATAAGAGCCAAAAATTCTGCCGCAAAAGCCTGAAGCTGCGGTCCAGGATCTCTCCGATCCCCATGGGGTTTAATTGAATGCCTGAATGAACGCGGGGTTTGGACCTCCGTTCGCCGATTCCCGGGGTTCCGGGAGCGGAGGATGTCGTCGCTGAAGGTGGAGGGGAAGGAGGCGCTTTTTTGGCCGGCTTGAGAGGCCCCTCACCCCCCGGGCTGGCCGGTGCGACCTTGGAGGATTGCGAGGCTAGAGTCATTTGGACAATCCCCCCGATGGATTCGAGAAAATGTTTGAGCTTCCCGGCCTGATCCTCCGGTGCGGTACGAGACAGCAGCAGCGGAAGTTGATCCAATGCCTCCCGGATCTCTTCCACGGGCTTGCGCGGATAGAGCCTTTGAAGGCCTGCCACCACGTCATCCCTGGAGGCTTCGGGCTTCAGGCCTGTGAGTCGAACGATGAACTGCTTCCGCTCTCCATATGCATTTTCCTCAGGCATAAATCACTCCTTCCGGGGTCGGTCCGGTTCCTTCACACTCAATCCCCTCAGTTGGTCTCCATCCAAAAATTTGATGCTCCGGTATTTATAAACTGAAAGCATCCTTTTTTTATGCAAAATAGAGACCAAATTGCTTCAGTTTATAAATAGCTCGCACGTTCCGGTGATGGGAACCCCTGCGCTCTTCGAGCAATTTTAAAGAGCAACATAGAAGTTTTTTGGGAAATTGATGCATAAGTGCAACTTTTTTTCAGACTTAGGATGATGCAACTATGGCGTTTAAATAGCCCTTCTCTTTTGTTCATAAAGGGCAACCGTCTGTTCAATAAAGGCTTCGTGGGAAGTCGCCCGTGCGGTCGATATGCCCCACCGGTCCATGAGCCTGCGGGCCAAAAGCCGTGCAAGCTTACGTCTGTGCGCCTCATCCATTTCTTCCCGTCTCTGAAGAAAGGACCTCAAGATCCGGTATTGTTGGGGCTCAAGCTGCGAAATATTAAATTCGATGTCAGGCTCACTCCCGGGTTCATCCCTCCGCAGACGGGTTCTGTCCCGGGCGACATTACGCCGCCTCTCTACTATCACCACGGTACCCGCTGCATAGTCCCCGATTCTCTGATTGCTGCAGCTCAAAAAAACCACGATCAGGCCCAGAGGGTAAACCCCTGCCAGGATATCCACCGCCCTCAAAATATTGCGCACAGCCGACTCCAGCCATCCAATGGGCTGGCCGTTCTGACGAATCACCCGGAGCCCCTGCATCCGCTTCCCCGGGGTCTGCCCGCTCCAGAAGGCCTCAAAAAGCAGAAAATATCCCAGGTCTATCAAGCCGTAGGCCAACACGCCCAGCGCCGCAATCCAAGTTTTTGAAAGCGCGTCCATCAAACCCGTTGGATCCAGGGCCGGGAGCCATTTAGAGAACAAAAACACAAGCACAAAAATAGACACGCCAAAAACCGCCCGGATCACCGTATCCACCAAAAAGGCGGCGGATCGAGAACCCAAACCCGCCAGGACGTATTGGAAACCTACTTGTTCAGGCGTTCTGATCGTAAATGTTTCTTTTGTTGTTTCCATATGGATAACCTTTTGTTAGGTTTAGTCCATGGCACAGTCCATCCGGAAATTTACAGCGTCCCGCAGACCCCGGTGGGACCGTCTCGAAACTCTCATCCAGACCCTGGAAGGGGGGAATATCAAGACCCTGGAGTCAACGAACCTTCTGGATCTGGGTCGACTCTACCGTGAAGCAACGGCCGATCTGGCCAGGCTCCAAACCATCCGCACAGGGGATGCACCGCCGGACGATCTTGAAAGCTACCTCAACCAACTGGTGGGAAGGGCTTATGGCCAAATTTATCGAACGAAACCGCCCCAATGGACATCCTTTTGGGGATACCTCAAAGACACCCTTCCTGAAACCTTCAGGAAAACCGCACCCTGGACTCTTTTCGCATTCGGTATTTTTCTTCTCGGACTGGTCTACGGTTTCGTGGCGACCCTCACGGATCCCGGCTTTATCCCTCTTATCGTGCCTCAGCACCTGATCCAGCAGGTCGAAGGTGGTGAGGTCTGGTTCGACTCCATTCTTTCCGTCCGCCCTCTGGCCTCGAGCATGATCATGACCAACAATATTTCCGTCAGTTTTTTTGCCTTTGCCCTGGGCATGACCTTCGGGCTCGGCACCCTTTACCTCATGGCCTTTAACGGCCTGATGCTGGGAACCCTCGCGGCCCTGTGCCATATCAACGGGCTGGACGTGCCTTTCTGGTCATTTGTGCTGCCCCACGGTGTCATAGAACTCACGGCCATCTTCATGGCAGGCGGAGCAGGGTTTCTGCTCGGAACAGCACTTTTCATACCCGGCGATCTTCCCAGAAAAGAGGCCCTCGTTCAAAAGGGGCGTCGGGCCGTCAGGCTTGTGCTCGGTTGCGTCCCCCTCCTCATCGTGGCAGGGATTATCGAGGCCTTCTTCTCCCCCACCCCTATTCCCGCCGGGCTCAAGTTCTTCATGGCGGGGATTCTGCTTGTGCTTTTGTTCTCCTACCTCTTACTGTCTTCACAAGGGGGGGAAGTGACTAAAGTTGAGGTGTCGCTTCGCGACCTTCTTTTAGGAGACGGTTCAATGCACCAACTCTATTCACTTGGGATCATATTAAAATCTTCCATAAAACTCACCAGCGCCAATAATCTCTGACCTGCCACCTTTTAAAAGGCGGAGATCTTCGACTGGTCCTGAGTGCCAGGCTTTCTATGTTAGAACAAACCGATCACAACAGCCCCCTCCCTTTCACTTCCAAATACCGCTCCAGCGTCCCAAGGCTCAGTCTTTCCGGCGGCAGATCCAGCACCAGAGCCCCCTTCTGGATCAAGCCCCGCATGGCCTTGTCCCGCTGCCGAAGGGAGTCCTGCAGCACAGCCAGCTCATAAACTTCCTGTGCATTGGACGGCGTCCGGCCTAGAAGGGCTTCCCACTCCGATTCCCTGATCGTGACGCAGAGGGGCAGATGGAGCGGCCGCAGGAGGCTCACCGCCTCCAACAGATTTTCAGAGGCGGTCTCGTCCAGGAGATCGGTAAAAATCACAACGAGACTGCGGCGGCGAACTCTTGAACGAAGCCAGAGGAAGGCCTCCTCATACTGGGGTTCCACCATGCTGGGCTGCAGTGAAAGGGTGCCCTCCAGGATCGATTGAAGCTGGTTATGGGTTCTTTTGGGAGGGACAAAGGAGATGACCTGATCCGCAAAGGTCAGGATTCCCGCCTGGTCTCCTCCGGTAAGGACTGTATGCGAAAGTTGAACCGCGGCATCCAGGGCATGATCCAGTTTGCTCTTTCCCTCCGAAAAGGCACCCATCAACCGCCCTGAATCCAGGAGGGTCACGACGATCTGGTTTTTTTCGGGCTGGTATTCCTGCACGATAGGACGGTCCAACCTGGCCGAGGCCTTCCAGTGAATCTTCCGGGGGTCGTCCCCCTCGATGTATTCCCTCAAGGCCTCGAATTCCCGCCCCTCCCCTCGCCATCTGGCGGGCCGAAGACCCCAGTGACGCGCCATCCGCCTGTAGGTGGCCAGATCCGGATAACGCAGGGGCTGAAGCCGGGGAAACACCTTGACCGCCTCGGCCGCATCCGCACGCAGGGATCGGCGAACCAACCCCAGGGGCCCTTCGATTCTCAGAAAGATGTCGCCGAAACGATAATGACCCCGCTCAGGTGGTGTCACGCGGTATTTGAAACTCAGGTGTGATCTTCCATGAACGGTCCCTTTGAGCACGGGCGCAGCCTCCCATCCCCCGGGTGTCTGATCTCGAACCTGAATATGCCGATGGCTTGCCCCTTTGTTACGCAGCAGAATTTCAGACTGCTCGGGCACGCCCTGGTGCAGATTGCTTGGACATTGGCGCTTGCACTCAATCGGCCCGTCCCGCAAAATCAGGGAATAGTCCAGGATGCACAGGAGCACAATGGCCATATCCGGGAAAAGCATGCCCTTCCAGCCCCAGATCAAAGCCGACGCCATCCCCAGGGCCACCAGCCACAGGGTCCGTGGAGTCGGGATGGGGATAAGGTCTCCGATGTGTTTTATTTTGTTGTTCCAGGCCATTGACCTAAGCAATTCTTAACAGTTTAGCTTTTTGAGTCTGCTATGGATGGGTCATGGCAATCTCTTTTCAAAAACGAAAAGACATGGCCATGACCCAGGACCTTAATTTTTTAAAAAGCCTGAACTTATACAGAAATTCTAATTTCAGAGCGAGCGATGTTTACCCTCTTACCGCGGGACCGGAACCCCGTCCAGGATCTGCGCAACGACCCTGTCCGGATTCAGCCCTTCCAATTCCGCCTCCGGTCTCAGAATTACCCGATGCCTCATGGTCGGCAGGGCCATGGTCTTGATATCATCAGGTGTAATAAAGTCCCTGCCTTCGAGGGCCGCGAGACACTGGCTCGTCCGCAAAAGCGCTATACCGCCCCGGGGGCTTGCACCGAGATAGAGGTAGGGGGAACGCCGCGTCTGTTCGATCAAACTCTGAACGTAAGCGACGATGCCCTCCTCGATCTTGACTTGACGGACCAGCTTTCTCAATTTGGCGGCCCAATCCCCTCCACGGAACTGCTTGAGACCCGCACCTTCCAGATCATGTCCTTCCGTGAACCGTCCGTATCGGCCCAGGATCTCCAGTTCCTCGGCCGGTGCGGGATAATCCAGGCGGATCTTCATGAGAAACCGATCCAACTGGGCCTCCGGCAGAGGATAGGTCCCCTCCTGTTCAATAGGGTTCTGCGTGGCCACGACCATAAACCCTTCGGGTAGGGGGATCGTCCGGCCGTCTATACTCACCTGACGCTCCTCCATGGCTTCCAACAAGGCGGCCTGGGTCTTCGGAGGGGTCCTGTTGATCTCGTCACCCAACAGGATCTCCGTAAAAATAGGCCCCTTTCGGAGCTGGAAGGTCCGGTTCTGGAGATTGTAGACATTCGTCCCCAGAATATCGGCCGGCATCATGTCGGGAGTGAATTGTATGCGAGCAAACTCGGCCCCGAGAATGTGTGCGAGCGTCTTGGCGAGAAGTGTCTTGCCCAGCCCCGGAACCCCTTCCATGAGGACATGTCCCCTGGCCAGCAGCCCCACAAGGAGCTGCGTGACCGCTTCCTTTTGCCCGATGATCACCTTTGCAATTTCTGAAGAGACCTGATCCGTAAACTTCTTTAACGTATTTTCCATATCTGCTCCCTCAAAGAGTATCAGACGATATAAGCGGAATTTTGTCATTTGAAATTGAATGCCCTAATTCAATGGCTAACCCTTCCGGCCTGCTCCTTTGCCCGCTCCAGTGCCCTGTAAAGTCCTCCGGCCTGCTCCACCAAATCACGGTCCGAAATCCTGTCCCCTCGGGAGACCTCCTTTGCCGCCCCCACCTTTTTCCGTAGGGTTTCATCCCTGTCCAGTAAGAGCCTTTTCGCTTCTCCCTCAATCCATAGGGCCACGGTCTTCAGGGCAAGGGTCCCGGCTTCGGCCCTCTGGAACAGTTGGGCCATGGCCGTCACGTATTCCATGGACGAAAGTTCCTCCTGCTCCACGGTTGGGCGAGGGGTGCCGAACCGCCGTCCCACGGCCGCCCACAGGAACAGAAGCAGAAGCCCTCCTTGAAGCAAAGGTTGCAGGGCACTGGATCTGACAAAATACCCCATCACGGATGTCGCCCGTCCATACCCATGATGATATTCATCAAAAAGGATGTCGCCTCCCCCATGATGGGTGAGCAATAGATTCAAGGCCAAAAGGGCGTGGTGGCCTTCCCGCAGACGCATATTGCTGAAAAGATCCGGATCGGCCACGGCAATCACCCTGCCCTCACCCTTCTTCAGCGCCGCGACAAGACCCCCCCGACCGTCCCGAAGGTGAACGACCACTTCAGGTCGGGTTGAGGCAAATCTTCCATGGGCTTGACTATAGACGTCGCGTATGTCCTGTGTATAGGGTCCGGGCTGACAGGTCAAATTTTCGGTCTCCGGTGTCTTGTCCCTCAGGCTGCCTGTCTTGTCGACCTCAAAGCCGAAATGATTCAGGAACATGCCCGGAGGTCTGATGACCAGAACGAGAGTGCCCCCCCTGTGAATCCATCCATCGAGGGCCTTGAACTCGCCCCTGTCCGGTCCGATTTCGGGTTTCGACATCAGAAGCACCGCGGCCTCCGGGGGTAATTGTGCGAGACTCTTCTCCCAGCGTTTTGCGGGGAACCCCAGCTTCTTCAGCCAGAGATAGAGGGCCTTATAGCCGCCGGATCCAGCGCTGTATGTCGTTGGACGCGGGGGGCCTTCCACGTTCTGCTGTTGAGCCTCAAGGGCGACCAAACCATAGACCAGAAGGCACAGCACACCCCAGAAAGCCGTCATTTTCAACCACTTCGTACGGTCTCTCTCGCTCATGGGGCGGCCTCCATGCGTTTCACCCAGGTCTCACAGGACTGAAAAATCTCCCGGCCGGGCTGACCCAGACCATACCATGCCCGCTCATAGAGATGGATCAGTTGCTTCAGCGCTTCACGTCTTTCCCTGGACCCCTCAACCCGTGCCAGGTGCTCCCTGTTGGTGGCTTCCACCTCATAGATCCACCAACCTCTCTGATGCCCTTCCATGAGGGCAGACACAAAGAGTGCCCGAACAGCCTCTCTGAAGGCCCCCTGCAGGGCCATTTCCCGGGCCTCTTCCCGCCACTTACTCCAGTCCGTTGCGGGTTGTGGGGCAGGTTTCCCGAAGCGCGGACTGAGGCGGGTCTGGCGCCAGCGCCACCCCGGGGATCCGGAACTGCGAATGATCTTTACAAGAATAAACCCACCGAGAAAAAGCACAATACCGTACACCGCATAGAGGGTCCAGGAACCTCCAAACTCTTCAATCGCGCCAAGGTGAGCCCCCAGCCATTTCCGGATTCGCTCGATCAGTTTTCCGAGGAATTCCAGCCAGGGAGGCTTCTGCTGCTCCTTGAGATGTCGGAACTCCTTTAACCGGAAGACCTCCTCCAGACCGGCGCGATACTCCTCCCACTCGGACTTCGCCGGGAAGACGCCATCCCCCTCCGGTTTCAGCTGATGAAGCAGGGCCTCCAAATGAAGGATCAATTGCGATCTCCCCTCGGAGGACTCCTGCGCCTTCCGGATCCACTTCTGAAGCGTTCTTCGATCGACCCGCACTTCTTCTTGTTCAAAGGATCCGACCGTCAGCCCGGGAGGCAATTTTTCGCGAAGACGTAAGGTCTCCTCCGGATCGAGTGTACCCTCTCCAGCTTCCAGGGTATTGATCGTTTCCTGGATCTCGAATCGGTATGCTTCCATTGGAAGGGATTCTGTAAATGCTTTTTGGGGAAATTGAAGGATGAAGAGAAGAAGAAAGAGGATGATCAAACAGGATCTTTCGGGCAGTTTTATGGTCATCGTCTACAGGCCCCATCGAAAAGTCTGCGGACCGTGTACGAAAAGAATCCCGGTCCGCAGGACGTGGCTTTAACTTGCTCCCGGAAGGGCTTCCAAACCCTGTTATTGCAGCAATAGGATAAACCCTAACGTTGCGGCACCTGACACCGTGGCACCGGGGTCATGAAACCGTTTGACAGAGCATAGGGGAAACAAGGGGGTGTGTCAAGCAGACATCTCATACCATGCCAGTGATCAGGAATGACCCTTATTCCGTATTTGCGCGGATTTCAGCCGGTGCCATTTCATCCTGTTCCTGCTGCATTTGAAGCAATACAATGGCGCTGATAACCAGGATACCTCCCAGGATCTGGAGCAGTTCCATGGTCTCGCCAAGAACGATAAAGGCAATCAGACCTGCGGAAATAGGCTCAAGAGTCGCCGTGATGCTTGCACGTGTCGAGCGAACATAATTAATCCCCACAAAATAGAGTCCGAAGGGAAGAAGGGTTCCGATCACGGCGATATAAGACATCCACCCCCACTGGACCCAGGTATATCCCGCGGTCATGTAATGGAAGGGAGGATAGGCGATATGCCAACTGAGGGCTGCAAAGGTGAGAGCATAAAAAAGCACGGTCCACGGGTTGTAGCGATGCATGCCCCGCTCTCCGAGCAGAGAATAGCTCGCAAAGCAGACGGCCGATGCCAATCCACCCATGATCCCGAATCGATTCATATGAAGAAATTGAAGATTATAGCCTCCGACAACCAGATAGCAGCCGCCGAAGGCCAGAACAATGGCCGTAATTTTTAAAGGCGTCAGGCGTTCTTTCCAGAAGACAATCGAAAAAAGGGCGATCGGAATGGGCGCCAGGTATTGGAGAAGGATGGCTGCGGCCACCTGGATCTTGCTGATCGCATAAAAATAGGTGATTTGAACCATAGCCATCGCGACACCCCCCAAAATGAAAAAATAAGGAATGTCCCTGGCTCGGATTTTCATGATACGCGGGGAGAAGATGCCCAAAAGCGCAGCCATGAGGACCGCAGAGAAGGTCACCCGGACCTGCACCAGTTCGAAGGGTGTGATCCCGGTCTCGAAAAGGGCCTTTCCCGCCGTGCCGGAAGAGGCCCACATCAAGGCGGCCGCGATAATACATATATACCCTTTCGTGGCATTCATATGGGGCGATTTCACGTTCTTTCTCTCTGTTTCTGTGCAATGATTTTTTAATGGATGAGCGTGTTCGACTTTGAACCTTAGACTTTAAATTCGCCGATTGAGCTTCGCTCAATCGGGTTTGTATCATGGTCCCTCACGAGGGGTCAATATATTGGCGTCTCCCCTGATCACCAACAAGACATCATTCTATCCCGTGTCTCCCGGGATTGCCTTCGTTCGTTCCTCCCTCCGGGCCGGAGGCCCTACCGGCCGGAGGCCTTGCGGCGTATTGCTCATACTATCTCATTCGTCACTCCTCCCGCACACTGCACCGGGATCTGCGATGCGGCGTCCCCGCTGTTGAGCGGGACAGACGTCTGATACTTTGTTGGTTATCAGAAATGGCCCTAAGTATCCCGATTTAAAACATGGTATACAAATTATGCGGTGGATTTTGGGCCCCTTTACAGGGACCTGGGACATGCGCTTCTGACCGAGGTTGCATTTTTTAATTTTTTTTCTTGACAGTCCGGCCCGGGATCAATAGAATCGGTTTATATCATTATTGACATAAAGAATGATCTGAAAACATTTTCCCTGTGGTAGGCCTTTTAGGCTGTTTTACTGTTTAAACGCATTATGTCCCCTCGGGTCCGGACCCTTTTCGGGGTTCGGGCCCACCCCTCCCACATTCACGATGGTTTTTGTTCCGACAGTCCAAGGAGTGATTTAGTCCCGTCTGACGGCAGGCCCGCGGCCTGGAAAGGGCATTTGTTATGTTTTCATTTTCCCCTCCTTGTCCCAATAACACAATGCCCTTTCTGACGGGGACTCTCCTCTGAACGCATAATTTCCTTGACATCAGATAAAACGCATCGTGTATCATACTCTATTAGACATATAGGGTATGGCCGAATTTTTACAGTGCACCGTCAGAGCCTTACCGGCTGTCTCGATCCATCATGAGGTGAAGTTTTAGTTGGAAGAGCCTCATCAGGCCCCGTTTCTAATCCAATGCAAATACACATCTTTTTGTAACGACATCCAAAAAGGAGAGAAAAAAATGATACACAATAGAAAATTAGGATTACTCGTTCTGGGGATATTCGTTTTTCTGTGTATTCCCTTTACGGCTTTTGGAGAAACGAAGATCATCAAAATGTCCACCACCACGAGCACACAAAACTCGGGGCTCCTCGATGTGCTGCTGCCCGTATTCACCGAGGATACCGGCATTGAAATCAAGGTATTTGCCAAAGGAACCGGCGCATCCATCCGGGACGGCATAGACGGGAATGTGGATGTGATTTTTGTCCATGCCAAGGCAAGAGAAGAAAAATTTGTGACCGAGGGCTACGGGACCGAAAGACGCGGCGTGATGCACAATGATTTCGTCATCCTGGGTCCGACCGGAGATCCCGCAGGCCTCAAAGGGATGCGAGAGGCCGCCCCCGCCCTGAAAAAAATCGCCGAAGCAAAGGAAAAATTCGTATCCCGTGGCGATGACAGCGGTACCCACACCAAGGAACAGACCCTGTGGAAGGCCACCGGTCTGCCCATAAAAAATACGACAACCGAAATTGTCAAAAAAGGAAAGAAGAGTTCCGTCACCTTCACCTATCCAGGCGGACTTGGGAAATGGTATCTTTCCATCGGGCAGGGCATGGGCAAGACCCTGACCTATGCCGAGGAAAAACAGGCCTACACCCTTTCTGACCGGGGCACCTATCTCAAGTACAAGTTCGGGAGAAAACAGGGGCTCGATCTGGAAATCCTCTGCGAGGGGGACCCCCTGCTTTATAATCCCTACGGCATCATCCCGGTGAACCCAAAAAAATACCCTCACGTGAAACATGAATGGGCCGATACCTTTGCAAAATGGCTCGTCTCACCCAGGGCGCAGGCCCTGATTGCAAAATATAAGATCCACGGTCAGCAGGCCTTTTATCCGGATGCCATCCCGGATGCAAAATAGGATCCTCTCACCCCTGGAACAACGATCTTTCATGGTCTCTATTGGTCCCGGGCCTTCCTGGGACCAATTTTTTTTTTAGGACAAATGAGACCGTCAGGAACTCTGAAGAGACTCCATCAATCCTTTACAAGGTCAAAAAAAACTGGGATAATATAGTGTTTTATGTGCCTATGGATTTCATGGATCGGGCATTTATCCTGTCGGCCGGATGGAAATGGACGCACCGGATTTCAGGACATAAGCAGAAAAATGGAATTTCTATTTGACAGTTTTCGATCGGCCATCGTGCTTCTATGGTCTCGCGACCCGGAGCTATATTTTATTATCTATGTCTCATTGAAAGTGAGCTTTGGCTCGACCCTGCTGGCAAGCCTCTTAGGTGTACCTGCGGGATTCCTCATTGCGTTTAAGGACTTCAGCGGAAAACGTTTTGTGCTGACGGTCCTCAATTCCCTTTTGGCCATGCCCACCGTCGTGGTGGGGCTTCTCGTATATGCCTTCATCTCTCGAAGAGGCATTCTCGGAATACTCGACCTTCTCTACACTCAACCGGCCATCGTGTTAGGACAAATCATTCTGGTCTTCCCCATCGTGACAACCCTGACCATTACCGCGGTGAGCCAGATAGATACGCGATATAGAAAGACCGCCATGACCCTTGGCGCAACGCCTTTTCAGGTCGCCCTCGTGGTCTTCAGGGAGGCTCGATTCGGGGTTATCGCTGCAATCATAATCTCCTTCGGAAGGGTCATTGCCGAGGTCGGCATCAGTATGATGCTGGGGGGGAACGCCAAGGGCTATACCCGCACCATGACGACCGCAATGGCCCTGGAATATGACAAAGGAGAGTTCATCCTTGCGGTAGCCCTGGGAGTGGCGCTTCTCTTGATCGCGTTTACAATCAACATCTTTTTCAATTATGTTCAAGGAAGGGCCAGGACATAATGCTTTTCAGGATTACTAACTTGACAAAAATCTATGACGGCAGGACCGTTCTGGACATCCCCGAACTGGCATTCGAGAATGGCAAGGTTTATGCCCTCCTTGGACCGAACGGCTCCGGCAAGACGACCTTATTGGAAATTCTCAGCCTTCTGTTGCCTGCGAGCAGCGGAGAAATTTTATATAACAATACCCCCATCGATCTCAGTGGAAACCACCTTTCCGCCTTTCGGCGGAAAATTGTTATGGTGCACCAGAATCCGATCCTTTTTTCAACCAGCGTTTACAAAAACCTGGAATTCTGTCTAAAAGTCCGGGGGACACCAAAGGGAAGACGAAAAAAAATCATTTATGAATCCCTCGAAATGGTAGGGATGAACAAATTTGCTCGTGCCGAGGGCCACAGACTTTCAGGGGGAGAAACCCAGAGAGTGGCCATTGCCCGCGCCCTCACCTGCTCACCCAAGGTGATATTCTTTGATGAACCCACCGCCAGCGTGGATGTGGAAAATCAGACGGCTATCGAACGAATCATCGGGGATATCAACACCCAGAGGGGAATTAGCGTCGTTTTCACATCGCACAATCTTGTTCAGGCCTCACGACTCTCCCAGGAGGTCATCTCTCTTTTTGATGGGAGGAAAGTGCCCGCCACCTTTGAGAACATTTTTTCGGGAATCATCGAGGATGACCGGAACGGCCACAAGGTATGTTTGATTCACGACAGGGTGCGACTCTCAGTGAGTCATTCCGGTACGGGAAATATTAGATTATGCATCGATCCCCTAAAGGTCGGCATTTCGGGTACCGGCGATTCCGCTCCCGGTGAAAACACCTTCAGGGGAAGGCTTACCCAACTCACCGACGAAGACAGGTTCATTCGGGCCGTCGTAGACATCGGGATTCCGCTCAACATCCTCATGCCCAAAGAAACCTTTGACGGTTCCGCAAGCATCGGGACCGAGGTGGATGTATCCTGCCCCTCCTCCGCCATTCATATCTTTTAGTCTTTCCCTATCCGAAGGGAACATCAATCAAAAAGGTTCATCACGCTTTCGGATTCCTCTGAAATGTATTCCTGAACCTTCGTGATCAGTTTTCTTAGAATCCCGTGATCCAGATCGAAACCATTTTTAACAACAAACTCCATTTCCGATGATTGGGCAAATTGCTTGATATCAATCGGTTGTTCATCCGGATGGCAGGTGTAACCCGCCGCTTTCGAGAGGATGTTGGCAAGATAAATAACGATGGAGTTGGTCTGATAGTTTTGATCATGCCAGGGGGCATGATGATACAGGACCTGAAAGGTGACATTATTGGGAAACTGCCACTGCTTGAGGATCTTGGCCGCGATCTGATAGTGCGTTGTCCCCAGGATGCTTTTTTCCGCCTGACTGAAGGTGGAACGGTTCGAGGATACATGATCGATGATCTGCAGAAATTCCTCATGGAAATACTGGTCGAGCGCGACCTTTCCCATATCATGAACAAGTCCCGCCAGAAAAAGCGAATCATCGTTTCCGATTCTAAAGTGAGACCCCAGGAGTTTGGCCACCTGACTGACGACCACAGCATGTTTCCAAAAGCGTTTTCGATCAAAGACCCCGTTCTTTGTATCCGGGAAAAAATTCTGAACCGAAAATCCGAGCACGATGGATTTGACCTCCCTGGTCCCCAGTTTAATCATGGCATGCTCCAGGGAGCTGACTTTGCTCAGGGAACCGTAAAATGACGAATTAGCGATCTTGAGTATCTTCAGGGCCAGGGCCTGATCATTTTCAACAATATCCACGATCTCCTTAAAGGAGGCGTTTTCATCGTCAATGACCTCCATAATGCGTTGTGAAACGATCGGAAGAGTCGGCAACTGTTCAATTTCACTGATGAGTCGTTTCAGGATATCCTTTCGTTGGTTCATCCCATTGCTCCGTTATATCGATTTATGCGTTTTGATGAAGGCATCGAGATCCAGGATGATCGCCTGCCCGTTTTGAACGCCGGGCGATCCGCCATGGTCCGGCCGGTTCCCGGGGCCTTCCTTCAGGGTCTCTCGAATAAAACGCAATTCCCGGGAGACCGAAGAGACTTCTTCGATCAACCGGTTGAGCAGATTTGCATGGTTATCATATGCCGGGAGGACTTCAGGGGTGTTGTCCACATCCTCCACGTGGGGCGAGGCACCCTGATCCGGTTCCGGAGGCGCCGCTTCCACGGGAGGCCCTGGATCATCCGGTAATCTTTCCGGATGGTTCATCTTTTCCTTCGGCTCCCGGTCGGTATCCACAGAAAGGGTGCCCGTGTCATCGACCCCTTCACGTGAGTCAGAAGCGAGAGGTTTATTCCCGTCGCGGTCGGGATTTATTCTGACCGGGCCTTGCATCAGATCCAGGCATCTGGACCAGAAAGGTTCGATGCCGCAGGATTCAAGGTCCGCCTGAGAATGATTCAACAGCCTCTCGGTCAGGTGCCGCATGCATTTGGAGGCATTGGAATCGGGCGAGAACAACAGGAACGGCTCCTGCCGTCTGACAGCCTCCTCGACCGTGGGGTCTGTCACTATCACCCCGAGAAGGGCCAGGTCGATGGGAAGGTATTTTCTCACGGTTTCTTTGAATTTCCGATAGATCCCGGAAGCGATTTTCGGGTTTCCGCACTGGTTCACCACGATCCGGGCCGTCCCCCGATATCCGTTCAGGGTCAGGATTTTCAAGAGGGCATAGGCATCGGTCAGGGAGGTGGGCTCCGGTGTAATCATGAGCACGATATCCGAAGATGCCAGACAAAAGGCAATGATACTCCCGTTGACTCCCGCCGAGGTATCGATCAGCAGAAAGTCGTATGCCCAAAGGTCTGAAAATGAGCTGATGAGTTGGTCCACCTCCTGTTCCCCTAACCGCGCGATCCGTTCTACCCCCGAACTTCCGGGGATCACATCGATTCCATGAAAATCGCGAATGATGATGTCTTCGAGACGACGGCCGTTTGAAATGACATCTTCCAAGTCATATTCAGAACCAAGACCCAGCAGGATATTGATATTCGCCAGTCCCAGGTCTGCGTCAAAGATGCAGACCTTCTTGCCCAGAAGGGCCAATTGGAGGGCCAGATTCACGCTGAAGTTGGTTTTACCGACACCCCCTTTGCCGCTCGTGACGGCAATGGTTCGGGTGGACCCATTCTGTGACAAAACAACCTCCTAAGCAACCGGCACGGCGGAGATCTCCACCCGGTTGTCTTCCTTATTCGGACTGATATTAAAGGTGATGCGCTTGCAACGGTATTTCTCACAGATTTCATGGAAATTGGTTGATATGAATTCTCTGAAAAGCCCCGAATCCAAGGTTTGTCGCGAGCCCCCGCTCAGGGTCGCAAGATCTTCATATTTGGCCTTCATCAGATCAATGAGACTCCTTTCGGTCTCCGGATTGACCAGTTGGAAGGTCCCGGATGAGGTCTCCTCCTCCGGTTCCACGCCTTTTCCGTCCAGAAGACTGTCGATGAGGAAGTCCGTCACGACCTGGGCCTGGTTTCTCGATCGGAAGCGTTTGATCATGTCATGGGGCACCACGCGGATAATTTCCTTCAACGTGGTCTGATCGGTCTTTGCGAGGCCGTCGTCCAACATGGTTTTCATGCCGGATTCCAGGGCAAGCCTCGTGATCTGGTCTTCATCGTACCCCTTGTTCAGGGCGTGGGAGATTTCACTGTCCACGGCAAAGATTTCGGATATCAGTGTCCGGCCCCGATATCCCGTTGAATTGCAGGCTCCGCAACCCTTTCCTTTGAAAAATTTGAGATGAGAAGGGTATTTCTTGAAAAGCACATTCCACTCTTCATCCCCGGGAACGGCTTCTTCCCTGCAGGAGAAGCAAATTTTGCGCATCAGTCTCTGGGCAATCACGCACATGAGGGAGGATGCGATCTGCCCGTATTCCACCTTGAGATCCAGCAGGCGGGGTATGGCGCTGATGGCATCGTTGGTATGAAGGGTGCTCAAAAGAAGGTGTCCGGTCTGGGCCGCGTCGAAGCCGATCTTGGCCGTTTCCTCGTCGCGCATCTCGCCGACGAGTATCACGTCCGGATCAAGGCGCAGAAAGGAACGTAAAAGCCTGGAAAAAGTCAGATTGATCTTGGGATTGACCTGAGTCTGCATGATACCGGGGAAATTATATTCGATGGGATCCTCGGCCGTGATAATTTTTGTTCGGGGACTGTAGACATATTGAAGAGCGGCATAAAGGGTCGAAGACTTGCCGCTACCGGTGGGTCCGCAGACGAGAATCATTCCGGCCGGACTTTTCAGGAAAGACTGAAAACTTCCCAGGACGTGGGGGGAATGATTCAGATTTTCGAGCCCGACATTGGCATTGCGGGGGTCGAGGATTCTAATCGTAACATTTTCCCCTACCGAGGCGCGGCAAGTGGCAACCCTGAAATCGAGATCCAGCTTCTGTCCCTTTTCTTTGTCATAATAATTCAGGCGAAAAACCCCGTCCTGGGGCAGGCGCTTTTCCGCGATATCGAGGTTCGAGACCACCTTGATGCGTGAAATGACCGAGGAAACCTTGTCCTGGAGCTTCGCCCTGAGCCATCCCATAGGGACTTCATGCATCATGCCGTCGATGCGATACCTAAGCCGCGCGCCTTCGCGATCCTGCTCGATGTGGATATCGCTCGCGTTATGGATGATCCCGTATTTGACCACATAGTTCATCAGCTCCTCGGCTTCAACGTCGGCGGCGCCATAGGGTGAGACCTTGTCGTCCTTCCCATCGATTTTCTCATTGATACTGAGTTCCATGATGTCGATCTCAAAATCGCCTCCATCCGGGCTGTTCCTATCCCGGGAACCTCCGAGATGTTTGCTGTACAGGACCTCAAAAAACTCTTCAAACCTTTCCTGGGAGATGAGTACGCAGGAAATGTCGTAGTTAGGGTACATATTTTTTAACTCATAAACCACGTGGACCATACCCTCGGGATTGTGCAGGGCCAGCTTGAGGAGGTTGTTTTGAGAGGAGACCGGCAGGACATTATTCTTTTCGGCATACTTTTGACCGATGATCCTTATCAGGCGTCCTTTTTCCTCTTCGCTGTATTCAAATCCGGTCAAATCCTCAAAGGACAGATTATATTGTTTTGACAGGGCGGTTTTAGAGGGGTCAAGGGGTCAAGTCTGCCGTTGACTCTTTCTTTATTTTTTGTTTATTTAGCGCATGTCCAGACCGTTAAGAATTCAATATCCAAATAAAATATTTGAAAAACGACACTCTGAAACTGGTGGGGGAACAATCCGGCATTGAAAAATATAGCACTGGCAGTAGTATTGTCGAAAGAGTAAAATATGAGATGAAAGCCGATACCCTGAGCCGTCAAATGAATGTGGCAGGAGGCCCGGACGAGACCATTTCGCAAAAAACCGCCTCGGTTGCTCTTTTTCAACGAGCAGCCGAGGCGATTTTTCCCAGCAACACAGATTGATGTGGCCTAGTTCCCGGAAGGTGCGGGTGGAGATCGGTTTGACGAGAAAACCTTGAAGTATATCGTCTCACAACAAGGTGGCCATTGAATTGTAAAGGAGGAATGAAGAGAAGTTTAAAGATTGAAGTGGGAAGTTTGAAAAAAGAGGGGATACACAAAACGATGAAAAATGATTTGCCGGACCGAACATTTCAATTCGCACTGAGAATATCGTGAAGCTGCGTCAGCACTTGATCCTATCACATAGACCCGCCCAAACGTCAGCAAACCATGTAGAATCAGCTTCTATAAAATGCGCATTATGACCGGTATTGTATAGAATGATGCGTTTACATCCCTCCTTATCTGCTGAAAGTCGTCGACCGACAGCATTTCGGAGTGCACTTTCCCGGAATCTTCCTTGATGTCCCAATTGCAGCTGATGAGAACCAAATCCGTATTTCCATCAAAAATGGAGAGAAGAGGGTTTTTTCGGCAAATTCATGAGAAGGATCAATTATGGTTTATGGTTAGCTCAATGACGGCATCGGCGGTATCTTCGATGCTCAGCCTGGCCCGGTTCAGCACAAGATCGTAGTTGAAAGGGTCGCATATTTTGGCATGAAAGTATTTTTTGATGAATGCTTTTCGTTCCGACTCTGTTTTCAGTATACGGCGTGAGGCTTCTGTTTCGTGAACGTTGAAATCACGGGCCACATGATGTGCCCGCATTTCAAAGGGTGCGATAATTCGAATACTCACCCTGTCATTCGGCGGAAGGATAAAATTAGCCCCTCGGCCCAGGATGATGGCGCGACCGTGTTTTCCTATGGTTCCTATGACTTTCATGAGATGCTTGAGATATTGATCCGGCCAGAGATGCTTTTCAAAAGTCAGGGTGGCGATCCAGTCCTCCAACACGGAGAGAGATCTTTCGTCCAACGTCTCAATCAACTTTTTGCTTCTGTTGGCACATTTCACCATTTTATGGATAATTTCACGGTCGAAGAGGTCAAATCCAAGCTTTTCCGCGATCCTCCGTGCAACAAGTTTTCCCCCGCTTCCCGGTTCCCTGCAAATGGTGATGATCGGCAAGGCGTCCTTTTTTGACCTTTGGTGAGCCAGACGACGTATATCCCATTTTCTCACCTGTTGGTCTATGATCTTTTCAAAGGTTTTGCTTGTCATCTTATCCCCTCCATACCGGGTCCTGTTTTTTTGCTTTTGAAAAGCACCCTGCCGACCTGCATCAAGCCATTGGTTTGGAGATTTGATTCGCTTCTATAGCATGCAGGGGTGAGGGCTTTCATAAAAAAAAGTCCATGTTTTCGAATCTCAGCTCCAGGTCCCCCTTGTGCGAGCCTCAACCCAAGCGACATCGAAACTTCTCCATGGCGGGGTTTGAGTGGCTCCGCGCGATCGAATCGCAAAAATCTCGACCGGATAGAACAAACTTCGCGAATATTTTAGCGGGAAATCTGTGAAGCTCTGCTGTGTGGCGTCAGGTGTGTTTGATGCTTTGGAGTCGTTATAGGACCGTTAAGCAAGGTTAATACGTGTTAACATTTCCAGAATGAACCGGGGCCGTCCGGACGTACCAATTTGACTTCGGCGGGTAGTTTCCAAAAGCACAGATTACAAGTAAATCTTTGCAATCCGACATGCCGGATCAAATACCTTGATGGCAGTTCCGGCGTCTCTAAATTTTCCAAAGGATCCCGGACCTTATCGGCCGCCCGTCGGAAAGGCCATTTCGTCACATCTCCAGCAGCCCTGCTTCCTGAGATCCGCGGTAGTATCCACGCGTTTGTCGCAGAGCCAGCAGAATCCCTCTCTGTCCTTGAGGTATCGCATCGGACGAGAAGGCGTGTGATTAAAAAGGTACGTATAATCTTCTACGATGATTTCCTGATTCTCTTTCATGATAGCCTCCTTTTTGGTTTAGGGTTTTACCTTTGATTATTCAATAACGCATGATCCATGCCAAAAGCAGCGATCGGCGGCGACAGATAGATTTACGTGTTTAAGTATCTGAGATAATAATATTTATACGTCATCAGTCTTTATTTGGACATAATTAAATTCCTTTTCTTGCGGTTAAAGTGTTAAGATAATATTAACATATGTTAACGCCTTTATTCGGAGGACGCCCATGTTTTTAAAAGATCCGGGCCATTACTGGGAGACGATTTTCAATACGATACATGACGGAATCATGATCGTGGACCGAACAGGGGCCATTGTATCCGCCAATGAGGCTCTCGGGAGCATGACGGGCTATCGCAGGGATGATTTGATCGGGAGCCGGTGCTCCGCGCTCAAATGCGACATCTGCGAGATCGCCCGTGATCGCAACGGAGACTATTGGTGCGTCTTGTTCCGGACCGGGAACCTGAGAATGCGCAGGTGCACTCTGACAAGGAAGGATGGAAGCCACGTTCATGTATTGAAAAACGCCTCACTTCTTAAGAACCGGGAGGGAGAAGTAATCGGGGCGGTAGAAACGCTCACGGACATCTCGGCCGTCATTGAAAAAGAAAACCACATTGAAGCCCTCCAAAGGGAACTGCAATCGGAGGACGGATTTCACGGCATGCTCGGATCTTCAACAGCGATGCAAAATGTGTTTGACCTGATCAAAAACGCGACGAAGTCGGATGCCCCTGTGATTATTTTTGGCGAAAGCGGGACAGGGAAGGAACTCGTCGCCAGGGCCATTCATGAGACAGGGCCCAGGCAAAGAAGGCCTCTGGTAAAGGTCAATTGTGCCGCATTGAATGAATCCCTGCTGGAGAGCGAACTTTTCGGGCATGTCAAAGGGGCCTTTACGGGAGCCTACAGGGCAAGAAAGGGAAGGTTCGAAGCCGCTAGGGGCGGCGACATTTTTCTGGACGAAATCGGCGATCTGCCTCTCAGCACACAGGTCAAGCTGCTTCGGGTGCTGGAAGAAAACGTTATCGAACGAGTGGGCGAAAACAAACCCATCTATATTGACGTAAGGATCATTTCTGCAACCAATAAAGACATCAAACGGCTCGTAGAAAAAGGTGCATTCAGGGAGGATCTTTTTTACAGGATCAATGTGATACCAATCACCGTCCCCCCCCTGAGGGACCGGGTGGATGATATCCCTGTGCTTGCGGAGTCTTTTTCCAGAAGGATCCGAATGAAAAGCGGAAAGGAAATCCTTGGCATTTCCAATGAAGTGATGTCCTTACTGGTCGAATACCCGTGGCCCGGAAATGTGAGGGAACTGAAAGGCGCATTGGAGTATGCGTTTGTCTCCTGCCATAATGCCATGATCCGGCCCTATCACCTCCCTCCGGATTTTTTTAGGGGAAATGAGGCCTCGAGCCGGTCGAAAACCGTGTTTAATGACCACAATGAAATCGAAAAGAGGCAGCTTGTCGCCGCCCTGGAAAAGGCCGGCGGAAATCAATCGGAAGCAGCACGGATATTGGGTGTTTCGAGGGTGACGGTCTGGAGCCGGATGAAAAAATACAAGATACATCTCAAACGAAAAATCGGAGGCTAGCAAAGGGGGAAGAATCGTGGCCGTTGAGGATGCCTCCCTGTACCGCATAACCCCGGGGACAGGCGACACGGGTAGCTTTCCCAGAATCTTTATTTTGGACGAGAGTGATGACAAAAACAGATTAGGCTCGATTAAGGGAAAAAACAAAAATTGAACCTGCAGAGATTTATGCATGGCCTGCCCGGTGGGTGAGTCTTATGCCGGTACAACCATCACGGCTTGCAAACCCCGCACCTTGTGCACTCCCCCACCCGGCAGGTCTCTGACTCCCTTCCCTTGAGGGCCAGTTTGTACTCGGTGATGAGATGTTCTTTGTGGATGCCGTGGTCGATGAAATCCCAGGGAAGCATTTCATCCAGGGCCTTGGGGCGGTGGACAAAGAAATCGGGATTGAGATCCGAAAAACGGAAGGCCTTTTGCCAATCGCCCTTGAATTCATGGGCCTTGAGAAGGATAGACCCCACCCGCCGGTCTCCCATGGAAAGCAGGGCCTGCACATAGGCCCACTTGGAGACGTCGTAACTGACCTTGACCCCGCCCTCGCGGCTAATCGCCTTTTTCAGCCATTTCTGTTTTTCCTTCAGGGCGGAGACGGACGCCATGGGAAACCATTGAAAGGGCGTTGAGGCCTTGGGAACGAAGCAGTTCACACTCAACCGGATCTGGCCGATCCTTCCGCGGGTGCTCGATTCCTTGATCACATGGTGCCGGATGGATTTGACCAGGTCCAGGATCGCTTCCACATCCTCCCGGCTCTCTGTCGGAAGGCCGATCATAAAGTAGAGCCTCAGGCCGAATGCACCGGTCCGGGCCACCATTCGAACCGCTTCGATAATCTGTTCTTTGTTCAGGTGTTTGTTGATGACCCGCCGGAGCCTCTCCGATCCTGCTTCGGGCGCGATGGCCAGGGTCTTTTGGCCGGTGCGCTTAAGGTGATCCAAAAGTCCGGGGGTCAGGGAATCCGCTCTCAGGGAAGACACCGAAAAGGTGCCGTCATTTTCAAGAATTTTTTCGGTGATGCGTTCGATTCCAGGCGTATCGGAAACGGCGGCACTCAGAAGCCCGAGGCTTGGACACTCCTCCATGACCTCTTCTATACAGGAAAGCAGTTTATCTTCCGAATGGAACCTTGGTGGTCTGTACACATAGCCCGCCGCACAGAATCGGCAGGAATGTCCACAACCACGGCTCAACTCGACCAGGACCTTGCCCGCAAAGGTGGTTTCAGGGGTAATGATTCTGGATACGGCAACCGGGGCGGCACCGTTTCGATGGCTGCCCACTTCGATCGTCTCCGGGATGCCCTTTTCAGTGGGCTCCATGGACTGAATCGTACCGTCCGGGTTATATTCAACATGATAGAGAGAAGGGACGTAAAGGGACGGGACATGTTCAGCCAGTGCCCGAAGGAGATTCTCCCGGCCTGCTGAAGCATTCCTGGCATCGGAATATACTTCCAGGAAACGATCCAAAAGATGTTCCGCTTCTCCCAATAAAAACAGATCGATAAACGATGCCAGGGGTTCGGGATTCAGAAAGGTGGTGACCCCACCGGCCATGACGATAGAAGGGAAAGCATTTCGTTCTTCGGACAAGAGGGGGATCTTCCCCATTTCAAGAATCTTCAGGATATTGGGAAAATCGTTTTCAAAGGGCAGGGAAAAGGCCAGGATATCAAACCGCTGAAGAGGGGAAAGGGACTCCATGGAATAAAGTCCCCTCCCCCCTTCGCGGCGGAGGGTCAATTCTTTTGTATCCGGCAAAAAGACGCGTTCGGCAACGACAGTTTTCTTCTCATTAAGGAGATGATAAAGGACCTGGTACCCGAGATTGGACATGCCGATTCGGTAGGAATTGGGATAGATAAGTGCGATGGAAATTTTTCCACCCCAATCCTTTTTTATAGTTCCCACTTCCCGAGCAGTTTTTGCACGATACTGGGAATGAAGGGTATCGGTCACGTCTCTACAACCCGATCAGGTTTCCGTCAGTCGGCCTTGGCCCTGAGAAAAGTGGGATAATCGAGATTGTCCTTAAAAAATCCCCGCTTAAAAAGGCTCTTCTTTTCTTTGGCCGTCTCTTGCTCATCTTCTAGAGGAACCTCCGCCTCCTCATGTATCCTCTGAAAGGTCGGTGTTTCCAGAGGATCCATAGCCTCACCGTTTACCCTTACGCTCCAGGGCTCTTCCGCTTCCTGAGGGGTGACGTCCCTCAGCCGTACGACCTTGTCGTATCGTTCCTTATCGATCCCCGTGGCAATCACCGTGATCTGAAGTTCGTCCCCCAGGTCATCGTCGAAAACGACACCCCAGAAGATGTCCGCATCCTCGGCGACTTCTCCCCGGATGTATGTAGAGGCCTCGTCGATTTCATCCATGGTCATGGTGCTGGGGCCGGAAATATTCATCAGGAGGCCCCTCGCCCCGCTGATGGAGATATCTTCCAGCAGCGGACTGTTCACGGCCGTCTTCGCTGCTTCCACCGCCCGGTTTTCACCGCTGGCCCTTCCGGTCCCCATGATGGCCGTCCCCATCTCCTGCATGACCTTCTTGACATCGGCAAAGTCCAGGTTAATAAAACCACTACTCATAATCAGGTCCGAAATTCCCTTGACGGCATGAAGCAGCACATCATCCGCCCGGACGATAAGATCCTTGAAGGAGGCACTCTTGTCCCCGATGGCCTTGAGACGCTCATTGGGAATAATGATTAGAGTGTCCACTTCCTTCTTCAACTTCTCGATGCCCTCGAGAGCCCGGCTCATCCTCTTATCCCCCTCAAATTTAAAGGGTTTGGTCACTACGGCAACGGTAAGGGCACTGCTTTCCCGGGATTCCCGGGCGACCACCGGAGAAGCCCCCGTGCCCGTTCCTCCTCCCATACCTGCCGTGATAAAGACCATATCGGCCCCACCGACGGAATCCCTGATTTCCTCGATGCTCTCCTCAGCGGACTGTTGTCCGATCTGCGGATCAGCGCCGGCCCCGAGCCCCTTAGTGACCGTTGCTCCGAGCTGAATCCTCCGAGAACAGCTCGAACGCTCGAGATCCTGACTGTCCGTGTTGGCCACGATAAAGTCAACACCCTTTAGCTTGGCGACAATCATATTATTGATGGCATTGCCGCCAGCTCCCCCGACGCCGACAACTTTTATTTTGGCATCGTACCGCTCTCTATCTTCCACGAATTCAAACTGCATAGGATCGTCCCTCCTTTCTCAAGTTCGTCCTTTTGCCGTTTTTCCTTGCCTCCTTATAAGGAGCCATTTTCCGGGATCGACGGCATCATCCCGCCGGCCGTCAATCCCGGTTACTGCCCACTTTACATTCCTCGCTAGAGATCGCGAGGATCACAGAATCCTTTTTTCCCTGCGCTGTCTCCGCACCCTGTGAGAGGGTCATCCATTCGAATTTTCAGATCACATCCTTGAACCACTTTTTCATCCGATCCATGACACGGCCAAAAATGTTGTTATCCCGGATTCTGAATTTCTTGCCATCCTTGGTCCGCTTCGCACCGTAGACAACAAGTCCGACCGCTGTAGCATACATAGGTTTGTTAACCACCTCCACCAGTCCGCTGATACCTTGGGGATAGCCGGTCCTCGTGGGGGCATTGAAAATCTGCTCGGCGATTTCCGGGGTTCCGGAAAGTTCCGCCGATCCCCCGGTCACCACCACACCTGAATTGATGGCATTCTCAAAACCCGAGCGGACCAGTTCGTTAAAAGTGAGGGTAAATATCTCTTCCACCCGCGGCTCCAGGATCTCTCCCAGGATTTGCCGGGACATGACCCTGGGTTTCCGCCCGCCCACGCCGGGTACCTCGATCGTTTCATCCCTTCCGATCATGGAAGAAAGACCGCACCCGTATTTTATCTTGATCTTCTCCGCCTCGATCCTGGGAGTTCTCAGACCGATGGAGATATCATAGGTGAGGTTGTCCCCACCAAGGGCCAGGACCGATGTCTGTTGTATCGTCCCCCTGCAGAAGACGGACATATCCGTGGTACCGCCCCCAAAATCGATGAGGGCCACTCCGAGATTTCGCTCTTCATCCGAGAGCACCGCCTCGCTTGAAGCCAGGGATTCAAGCACAATGTCACAGACATCCAGACCTGCCCGGTTGCAGCACTTGATGATATTCTGGGCGGAGGTGACGGCTCCCGTGACGATATGGATCTTGGCCTCCAGTCGGATTCCGGCCATGCCGAGGGGATCGGTGATGCCGTCCTGCTCATCCACGATGAATTCCTGCGTCAGGACATGAATGACCTCACGATCCATGGGAATGGCCACGGCGCTGGCCGCCTCAATCACCCGTTCGATGTCTTTCTTGGTCACTTCCCTCTCCTTGAGGGCGATGACCCCGTGGCTGTTGAAACCCTTGATGTGCCCCCCGGCTATGCCGGCATAGACGGAACCGATCTCACAACCGGCCATGGTTTCCGCTTCCTCTATGGCCTCCTTGATGGAGTTTACAGTCCTCTCGATATTGATGACCACACCCTTTCGTAAACCGTCGGAAGCGTGTGTTCCGATACCGATAATTTCTATGGCGTCTGCCCGTACCTCCCCAACAACGGCGCATATTTTTGTCGTCCCAATATCCAAACCCACAATGATGTTACCAGCCATAGTCGCGCGTCCTCATTACCGTTAAGATATTCCCTGAATCCTGCATCATCCAGGTGCTCAGCCCTTTCTGAAAGAGACCACCGCAGCATCCTGATAATCCATGTTGATGCCTTTCACCATCCATATCCGGCCGGTATCCTTCAGGTGCTTCACGAGTTTTCGCAGGTCATTGATTCTATTGTTCAACTCACCCCCCCTAATCTTGATCACCAGAGGAAGCGAAGAAAAATAGAGGGCCACATGACCATCCTTTTTTACATGGACTTCCGAGAGTGCATCCAGGGACAAAGGGGTCTTTTCCTTTTCAAGAATTTCAAGAACTTCAACGGCACACATCAACTGCCCGTTTTTGTCGTCTTCTTCTTTCGCAATTCCCGTGATGATGGGGTAGTCCAGATCTCCTGTTTCATCCGCTTCCGTAAAGACCTCGCCCCATCGATTCATGTAGTAGATTTTGTCTGCAACGACCAGAGCCCAGGCCTTTTCTTTTTCAACCTGGATGGTGAGCGCATGGAAAAACCGTTTTTCCAGATGAACTCTTCGAATCCACGGACGTTTTTCGAGGTTCTCTTTCAGTTCGTTCAAATCGATGGACAAAAGGCTCAAATCACCCTGAAGACCGGCCGATTCCAACAACTCACCCTTTTCTATCTCTTCAAGGCCCGTCACCGTCACCTGATCGAGACGAAAATAGGGTGACTTCAAGAGACAGTCATACAGATAGACAAAGAGCAGGCTGACCGTCACCACCAAGACCATGAGACACGAAATCTTGAACAGGCAAGATCCTGCAACGGAAAAGGCCTTCCGGACGGCTGAAAAATTCTTCTTTTTCTTCTTTTCCGCCGTCTGCCGCTTAGGGCTCTTCTGAGCCTTCATGGAAGACCCTCTGTAAAGTGGTCTCATCGGTCTTCCCGCCCCACGATCCTGATTTCCGCCTCCAGATCCACACCGAACCTCTTCCGGACCTCCCTTGAGGCCAGGTCCATCAAAGCCAAAATATCCTTTGCCATCGCCTGGCCCGTGTTGACGATAAAATTCGCATGATCCCGGGAGATCATGGCCCCTCCCGCCCGTGTTCCCTTCAATCCGACCTTTTCAATCATCCGTCCTGCAAAATCATGGGGAGGGTTTTTAAATATCGAGCCCGCGCTGTGAAAGCCGAGAGGCTGCCTTTCGCCGCGTTGTTTCAAGTAATCCGAGATTCCGGCTGCGACACGTCCGGGGTCTCCGGGTGTCAAACCGAAAACCACCTCAAGGATGATACTTCCTGCCGGAATCGAAAGGTTTCGATAGGAGAACCTCAGGGTCGATCGGTTCTTCCGGGAGATTTCCCCCTGCCGATTCATCAGTTTTATCGCTTGAACACGCGCCCCCGTTTCCTGTCCCCAGGCCCCTGCATTCATGGCCACCGCGCCGCCTACCGTCCCTGGTATACCTGCGAGAAATTCCACCCCCCCCAGGCCGGTTTCTCTGCAGTGCACGAGCAGTTCAGGGATGGTCAGGCCGGCCCCTGCAAGCACCCTGGATTCGTCCGCCTCATCGCTCCCAACGGTCGCCAGATCACCCTGAAGGATCACGGCCACCCCCGGAAGCCCGCCGTCCCGTACCAGAAGATTACTTCCCCGGCCGACAACCAGTGAGGGGAGTTCTTCCCGGTAAAGGAAGGAGAATATTTTTTTCAGATCCCCTGTTTTTCGAACAAAGCAGAGGGCATCGACATTCCCGCCTACCCGGAAGGTCGTATAAGCCTTCATGGGGCAATCGAACCGGACGCCTTCGCCGCAGATCCGGGTCAATTCATCTTTCTGCCGCTCGTCCATGGGTCTCCTGATGCGAACCCGCCTAGGCGCTCTTTAAAAAGGCTTCACCGACGCGGTGAATACTCCCGGCCCCGAGGGTCAAAACCACATCGTCCGGTTTAGCGATCCGTATAAGGGTCTCCAGGACCTGCTCCTGGCTCTCACAAAGCACCACTTCCTTGTGGCCGTGCTCTTTGATCCCTCGATAAAGCCACTCCGAATCGACGCCTTCAATAGGACTTTCCCCCGCGGGGTACAGGGGGGCCACGACAAGGACGTCCGCATCATTGAAGCTGGTCACAAACCGATCATAGAGGGCCTTTGTGCGGCTGTACCTGTGGGGCTGAAACAACACGATAAGGCGTCTTTCCGGCCAGCATTCCCTGGCCGTTTCGAGGGTTGCGGCGATCTCCGTGGGATGATGCCCATAGTCATCCATGACAAGAATGCCCTGCTTGTCGCCCTTGACGTGAAACCGTCTTGCAAGGCCCCCCAGGTTTCTGAGCCCTTTTTTGATATCCTCGAAGTCCATTTCCAATTCGAGCCCGACGGATATCGCCGCCAGGGCGTTCAGGACGTTGTGATTGCCCGGAATCCCCACGACCACCCGGCCCAGTGATGCGTTGTGGTGCAGGACCTCAAAACTGACCTCCAGTTCGGCCCTTTCGATGTCTCGTGCCCTGAGATCCGCTTGAGAGGTCATGCCGTAGGTGAAACACCGCTTTCTGAGTCGTGGGATGATGCCTTGGATTTCCTTATTGTCCAGACACAAAATGGCAAGACCGTAAAAGGGGATTTTATTGATAAAATTGACGAAGGTATCCCGGATGGCGTCCATGTCGCCGTAATGATCCATGTGCTCCTGATCGATATTGGTGACCACCGCGATGGTCGGGGAGAGGACCAAAAACGAACCGTCGCTCTCGTCTGATTCCGCCACCAGGATATCCCCCTGGCCCAGCTTGGCATTGGACCCGCCCCAGATATCCAGTCTTCCCCCAATGACCACGGTGGGATCCAGTTTGCCTGCGTTAAGTATGGAGGCCAACATGGTGGTGGTCGTAGTCTTTCCGTGGGCCCCGGCTATGGAAACCCCATACTTGAGCCGCATGAGTTCGGCCAGCATTTCCGCCCGGGGAATCACCGGAACGACCTTGTCTTTGGCCTCGATGATCTCCGGATTGTCCTGTTTCACGGCAGAAGAGTAGACGACCACATCTGCGTTCTCCACATGTTCCGGCCTGTGCCCGAGAGATATCATTCCCCCGAGTCCCGTGAGCCTTTTCGTCACGGCCGAATCCCTGATGTCGGAACCACTGACCTCATAGCCAAGATTGAGGAGAAGCTCGGCAATGCCGCTCATCCCGATCCCGCCTATGCCCACGAAGTGAATGTGTTTTGCCTTACCAAATGCTTTCATAGAAATCCGTCTCTTTTCCTTTTACCTCATCATCTCCATAAGACGGTCCACGATAACCCCGGCCGCATCGGCCCGACCCACCGCCTTTGACCTTATTCCCATCTCCTCCAGGGCCACGCTGTCCTCCATGTACTTGAGCAAAAGATCAGCCAAAACTTCTCCCGTCAGGCGTTCTTCAAGCAGCATCTCTGCGCCTCCCGCCCGAACAAGCATTCCGGCATTGGTCTCCTGATGGTTGTTCGCGGCATAGGGATACGGAATAAGGATCGCTGGCTTTCCCAGGGCCGCCAGCTCCGAGACCGTCGTCGCCCCGGCCCGGCCAATGACCATATCCGCCCGACCATAGGCCTCTGCCATATCTTCGATAAAGGGTCTCACATCCCCCTCGAATCTTCCCTGCTTATAGGCCTCTGCGACTGGTTCGTAATCGATCTCTCCGGTCTGATGAATCACGCCCAACGCTCTTCCCTTTTTCTTGAGGATCCCCAGCGCAGCCGTAAAGGCCTGGTTGACGGCTCGGGCTCCCTGGCTGCCTCCGGTCACCAGAACCGTGAAACCGCTGTTTTTCTTCACCTGAGACGCGCCCGCAAGCAATTCCCGTCGGACGGGATTGCCCGTCAGAATCAAATCCCCCCCGGGAAAATGCTCCCGGCTCTCCTCGAAGGAGATGAAAACCCGATGCGCGATCCGGCACAACAAACGGTTTGTCAATCCGGGAAAGGAATTCTGCTCATGTATGGCCGTGGGTATTCCCTTGATCCTCGCAGCCAGGCACAGGGGCCCCGCCGAATATCCCCCCACCCCCAGGACCAGATCAGGTCGAAATGCTTTGACGATCCCAAAGGACTGAAAAAGACCGAAAGGAAGCTTCAGAAGCACCATGGCCCCCTTCTTCCATCCCCGCCCTTTCAGGCCCTCGACGGCGATGGAGGCCTGCTGAAATCCGGAACGCTTCAGGATCTTCGACTCCATTCTGCGGCGGCCCGTCACAAAAAGGACCTCCGCCTTTTCAAATCGTCTGCTGATTTCCCTGGCCACGGCCAGTCCCGGAAAGATGTGTCCTCCGGTCCCACCGCCGGCGACGATCATCCTGACATCTTTTTTTTTCTCCGCATCCAGGGTCTTATCTCCTCGCCGAGATACTCAGTAGCATCCCGATCCCCAAAAGGCTGACGACCAGTGAGGAGCCGCCATAACTGATAAAAGGCAGGGTCAGACCCTTGGTCGGGAGCAGGCCCATCACGACCCCCATGTTGATCATGACCTGGAGGCCCATAAGACTGGTAATCCCCATGGCCAGATAACTGCTGTAAAGGTCGCGTGCGCCAAGGGCGATCTTTATGCCTCGCACGATCAGTACGCTGAAAAGGGTTACGACAAACGTAATCCCGATGAGTCCCAGTTCCTCCGCCACGATGGAGAGGATAAAATCCGTGTGGGGCTCGGGGAGATAAAAAAGTTTCTGCTTGCTGTTGCCCAGGCCCACCCCAAAGATGCCCCCCGATCCTATGGCCAGGAAGGAGTGAATAATTTGAAATCCCAGACCATGAGGATCCTTCCAGGGGTTGAGGAAGGCCCACCAGCGTTTCAACCTGTACCCCTCGTGCAAGATAAGCCAGCAGACAACCGGCGAAGCGACGAGCGCCAGTGAAAACAGGTGAACCGGCCTGACACCCCCCACAAACAGAAGGATGATCAGCCAGCAACCCATAATAATGCAGGTCCCCAGGTCCGGTTGGAACAGGATCAGGACCATGAAGAGTCCGGCGACCAGGATGTGGGGCATAAACCCCTTGGTGAACAGCCTCATCTCGTCGCCCTTTTTCGCCATCGAGTAGGCCACAAACAGGGCCAGGGTCAATTTTGCCAGTTCCGAGGGCTGAAAGGCGAAAAGGCCCAGGGAGATCCAACGGGTAGCCCCGCCCACCTTCATGCCGAGACCGGGGATGAACAGCAAAAGCAGAAGCAGAAGACTGCCTGCAACCATAGGATACACGGTCTTCCTGTAAAGTGTGACAGGGATATTTTTCGCAACAATCATCAAAAGAAGACCGACGAGGCAGAATCCTCCCTGACGTTTTAGAAAATGATAACTGTCCCCATATTTATGGGCCGCGAGAAATGAACTCGCGCTATATATGGTGACCAGTCCTAACCCAAGGAGAAGAAGAGTCGGAATGAGGAGCACATAGTCGTAGCCCCTCTGTTTCTTAGCCTTAGCGCCCATGCCCTATGCTCTCCACGGTTTCTTTGAAGACTTCGCCACGGTGTTTGTAGTCGGTAAACATGTCGAAACTGGAACAGGCCGGTGCCAAAAGGACCACATCGTCGGGGTTCGAAGCCGCGAAGGCCTCCTTGACGGCATCGATCATGCTATCAGCCCGAACGATTCGGACAACGCCTTTCAGAGCCTCTTCCAAAAGGGGCCTCGCCTCCCCCAGCAGCACGGCCTTCTTCACTCGAGTCCTTGCCGCCTCTACGAGCGGCCCGTAGTCGCCTCCCTTGTCCCGGCCGCCCGCGATGAGAATCACCGGCCTGTCAAAGCCCTCGACGGCCCTTGCGGCGGCTTCCACATTGGTGGCCTTGGAATCATTGTAAAAATCAACCGCATGGATCCGTCCCACAAATTCCATACGATGGGGCAATCCGCTAAAGGTATCAATGCTCTCCTGTATGGCCCGGTGATCGATACCCAGGGACAGCCCTGCCAGAACGGCCCCCATGAGGTTTTGCAGGTTGTGGTTCCCCGGCAAAGAAAAGCCTGCGACTTCGAAGGCGCCGGCCGTCCCGTCCGGCAAAGAGGTCTTCAAGCGGGCCCCTTCCATGAACGCGTGCCTTCCCTTTTTCCTCTGCATGCCGTAGCGAAGCACCGTCGTCCCTCCACCCGGGCGGACCCGGGCCAGCCTCTCATCCTCATCGTTCAAAATGACGACGTCTCCCGCTCCCTGGTTCTCGAAGATCCTGAGTTTGGAAGCCGCATAGGCTTCATAGCCCGGATAACGGTCCAGATGATCCGGAGAGATGTTCAATATCATGCAGATATGGGGACAAAAAGTTTCCATGGTATCCAGCTGAAAACTGCTGACCTCAACCACGGCCATTTCGGCCTCCGGGTTATCAAGGATACAGTCCATGAGGGGGGTACCGATATTCCCGCCCACAAAGGTCCGCTTTCCCCCACACGCAACCATATGGCCCAGAAGGGCTGTCGCCGTTGACTTCCCATTGGTCCCTGTGACGGCGGCTATAGGAATCTCCATCAGCCTGCCGGCCAGTTCCATTTCGCCCAGGACCGCAATGCCCGCTTCTCGCGCGGCCTTCAAGGGGCCGATATCCAGGGGAACGCCAGGACTGACGATGATGATCTCCGATCCGAGGAAGGTTTCCTCCACGTGACCGCCCGATTCAAGTACCGCCCCAAGCCGGACGATTTCATCTACAAATGCCTGATTCAGTTCTCCTCTCTCCCTGAAATCACTGACCGTCACTTCCGCGCCCTGCCCACACACATAGCGGCAAACCGAAAGCCCTGACTTGCCGAGACCGACGACGAGAACCCTTTTCTCAAAAAACTCCATGCACATCCGCCCCTAGCGCAGTTTCAACGTACTGACGGACAGGAGAGCCAGGATGATGGCGATAATCCAGAACCGAACCGTCACCTTGGATTCGGGCCATCCCTTGAGCTCGAAATGGTGATGAAGCGGGGCCATTCGAAATATCCGATGTCCGCCTGTCAGTTTGAAATAGCCGACCTGGAAAATCACCGAAAGCGTCTCCACGACAAAAAGCCCGCCCACAAGAATCAATACGAACTCCTGCTTGGTCATCACCGCAACGGTTCCGAGTACGGCCCCAAGGGGCAGGGAACCCACATCCCCCATAAAGAGTTCCGCCGGATAGGTGTTGTACCACAGGAAACCCAGGCCCGCCCCTACCACGGCCCCGCAAAGGACGGAGAGTTCCCCGGCGCCCGCCACGTGGGGGATCTGGAGATAACTTGCGATTTTCACGTGCCCCGCCATATAACTGAAAATCAGAAAACTGGTAAAGGCAATGTTAATGGGTCCAACGGCCAGACCGTCCAGGCCGTCGGTGAGGTTGACGGCATTGGAGGTGCCTACGATGACAAAAACCGCCAGGGCGATGTACCACCATCCGAGATCCGGGGTCACGGACTTGAAAAAAGGGAAATACAATTTGGAATCAAAGCCCGCATGCAGTTCCAGGGCAACGGCCACGATCAGGGCCACCAGGACCTGAAGGGAGAATTTTGCCTTTGCCCGAAGTCCTTTACTGTTCTTCCGCACGACCTTGAGGTAATCGTCCCTAAATCCGATCAGACCGAAGCCCAGGATGACGAACAGGGCCAGCGACACATAGACATTCATGAACTCCGCCCATAGGAGCGTGGAGGCCATGACCACGGGCAGGATGAGGCAACCACCCATGGTGGGGGTCCCGGCCTTGTCAAAATGGTTGGGAGGCCCGTCATCGCGGATCGGCTGTCCGACCTGGAGCGTCCTGAGCCTACGGATACCCCACGCTCCGATGATAAACATGAGCACCAGGGACGTCAGCGTAGAGAGGATCGTCCTGAATGTGATGTAACGAAAAACATTCAGCCAGGAGAACTCACCATGAAGGAGAAAAATCAGTTTATAGAGCACTTATAATCCCTTCTTGCCTTTTCTATGAAAGGGCTTGTCTCCTTTTTCTTCTATTGGTCCCGGGCTGGGAAAGTGCCGATGAGACCACCTCGATAAAACTGTTCATGCGAAAAGGTTTCTGCAAGAGGTCGAACACCGGCGGCATATCCATCCCAAGATCATTCCGGTCCATGGGCCGACCGGTCATAAGGATGACTTTCTCCCTCCGACCGGTCTTTTTCATCGTTTTCAACAGATCCAGCCCATTCAGACGGGGCATATCGATATCCGTGATAAGCAAATCGAAGCGACAACCCTTCAACTGGTCCAAAGAATCCCTTCCGTCCTTGGCCAGGGTGACCCTGAAGCCTTGGCTTGAGAGCACATCAAAGAGAAGACTTCTGATGCCCGCCTCGTCATCCACGACCATGATTTTCTTTAGTGAAGCCATGCTACTTCTCCTCCGAAGGCCGATCCATCATGAGGTCCACTACCCTTTCAAGGGCCATCCCGCGGGATCCCTTGACAAGGATCAGATCACCTTCTTTCATAATATCCATGAGCCTGGCCGCCATTTCTTCCCGGCTTTCGACCGTTTCGGTCCTTTCAGCCGGAAGCCCTTGATCTACTGCGCCCCGGACGATGTCCCGGGCATGATCCCCCAAGGCCACCAGATGATACACGCCGAACTCCGCTACCATCTCTCCGGCTTCCCGGTGAGCAGATTCGGTTTCCTCACCGAGTTCAAGCATCTCCCCCAATCCCGCGATGATTCGACCTTCACCCCCTGAGAGATCCCTGAGGGAGGAAAGGGCCGCCCTGAGGGAGGTGGGATTGGCGTTATAAGTATCGTCCAGCAGAGTGACCCCTCCCGACAGGCTCACGGGCATGAATCGACCTTTGAATCCCCGAAACCTTTCCAACCCCTGAACCAGATTTTCAGGATCTTCCCCGAGGCTGAGTGCAAGGGCACAGGCGGCCAGGGCATTGGGAATATACTGAAGCCCGGGAACCCGAAGACGCAGAGGAAGCACCTTTCCCTCATAGTGGAGTTCAAAGGCCGCCCCCGCCCGGTCCATGTTTCGAACCTTCGTAGCGAGAAAATCCCGCCTCCCTTCCATGCCGAAAGTTCGGATCTTCTTTCCGAAGGGCTCGGCCGTTCTCATGAGCCTTTCATCGTCCCCGTTCAAGAGCACGACGGCCCTTGGGGAAATCCTTTCGACCAGTTCCGCCTTTGCTCGGGCGATACCGTCCATATCGCCCAGTCCTTCGAGATGGGCCATGACCACATTGGTGATAAGGCCGATGTCCGGGTCCGCGATATCCGTCAAACGCGCAATTTCTCCAGGACGGTTCATGCCCATCTCCAGGACGGCCCGCCGATGAGCTTCTTCCATCGAGAGCAGCGTAAGGGGCAGGCCGATGAGATTGTTGTAGTTCCCCTTATTTTTTAAAGTCGGTGCACCCAATTCCAATATCGTCGCGGCGATCTCCTTGGTCGTTGTCTTTCCCACGCTCCCGGTAACGGCCGCGATTGGAATGTCATGATGCTTACGCCACCAATGGGCCAAGTCCCCCAGGGCCTTCAGGGTGTCCGGGACCCGGATAACGGCCGGGTTGACTCCTTTTGGGATCTCGGCCAAGGCGGGATTTTCCAGGACCACGCCCCCGGCCCCCTTCTCGAGGGCGCCCTTGACATAATTGTGACCATCGTGGCTCTCTCCCTTGAGGACCCAAAAAAGATGACCGGAAGGAATGTCTCTGGAATCGGTGCTGATACCGGGGAAAACGGTCTTCCCCGAACCCGCGACCAACTTCCCGCCCGAGGGTGTGAGAATGTCTTCCGCCGTGATGTCACCCCATACGATCCCCATTTATATACCCCCGGCGGCGGCCAGGGCCGCCTCTTCCCGGTCATCAAAGTGTCTCTTTTTGCCGGCCACAATCTGGTAGTCCTCGTGGCCCTTGCCCGCGATGAGAATCAGGTCACTGTCCGCGGCCGTTTGAAAGGCCTTTCGTATAGCGGTTCTTCGATCCGGCTCCATGAGATATCCGGTCCCATCGAAAGGCATGCCGGCATCACCGTTTCGACGGCTCATCCCGGATTCCAGAACCCCTTTTTCGATTTCCGCCATAATGGAAGAGGGATCTTCACTTCTGGGATTGTCGGAAGTCACTATCACCAGATCACTCTCCGTCCCCGCTGCAAGGCCCATATCGTATCGCTTGCCACGGTCCCGATCTCCGCCGCACCCGAAGACCGTAATGAGCCGTCCCTCCGTCAAAGGCCGCAGGGTCTTCATGGCTTTGAGCAAGGCATCCGGCGTATGCGCATAATCCACGATCACGGTCAATCCACGGTCGTTTTCCACGCCTTCCAGACGACCCGGCACGACCTTGAGGGCCTCGATTCCCCGAGACACGGTTTCAAGATCCAGACCCAGGGCCAGGGCCGCTGCAGCAGAGGCCAGGATGTTGTAAACATTCACCTCTCCGAAAAGGGAAGACCGGATCTCTCTGACGGCTTCGGGCGTCTTGAGTTCCACCTTCAACCCTTTACTGTCCGCCGATAGGATCCTTGCCCGAACCCGGGCATCCTCTCCCAGACCGTAAGTAATGACACGCGCATCCGTCAAATCGCAAAGGGATCTCCCATAAGGATCGTCCAGATTGATGATCGCGGAGGCTCCTCTTTCGAGGGCACGAAACAGTCGGCTTTTGGCATTGAAATAGGCACCCATGTTGCCGTGATAGTCCAGGTGGTCCCGGGTCAAATTGGTAAAAATCCCCGCTTCAAAGGCGCAGTCCCCGGTCCTTCCCTGATCCAGGGCATGGGAGGAGACCTCCATGATGACATCCGTAGCGCCCCTGTCCGCCATCCGACGAAGCTGCCGCATGAGATCAAGGGATTCCGGTGTCGTGACGGGGGCGGGTTCTATTTCTCCGGCGATCCGGTAGTTGATGGTGCCGATCACACCCGGCCTTCGCCCGGCCGCCGAAAGGACGGACTCCAGCAGGTAGCTTATGGTCGTTTTACCGTTTGTTCCGGTAATCCCGATCATCAGCACGTCTTTGTAAGGATGACCGAAAAATCGGCTCGCCATTTTTGCGAGGGCCTTCCTGGAGTCCTTCACGCAGATCGTAGCGACCGTAGCTTCGACCCCCTGGACCTCCTCCACCACCAGGGCCGTCGCCCCTCTTTCAAGGGCATTCCGGATAAAATTGTGTCCGTCAAGGGCGTGACCCCGGACGGCCACGAAAAGGTATCCCGGTTGGACTTCCCTGGAGTCATAGGCCAACCCCGTGATCTCCAGCTCCAAATCCCCCGAGAGATCATATTCTTTGACGTCATCAAGCAGATGGCGGAGTTTCATCGTCATTCACAGGGCCTTCTTTTCATTCACCTCAAAAAAAACAAAACTGCTTATTCCTAAAACCTGAAACTTAACACTTAGTGACCGTTTAGCTTTTTGAAACGCATGCAGCTACGGATGGGTCGTGGCAATATCTTTTCAAAAACGAAAGAAACGCTGCCCGGGAATCCGCACAAGAACATGGCCAAGGCGGGCGAAGTGCCTCTCCCACAATGCCACGCAAGTCTTTGCTCGAGCGTTTTCTGCCCAAGGTTCATCGCCGCCCTCGTTGCCCCGTTTTCATCGGGTCTCCGGCTAGACCCTCTTTTTTGAAAAGATATTGCCATGACCCAAGCACTTCATTTTTTAAAGAACTACATCCATAAAAACTTGGTATGTTACACAACCCCCTTACATGGGAGGGCTGAATGTTACACTGACCTTTCCCGTCTTCACTAATGGGACGCCCGGACCCGGCGTCTGCCGACAAGCCAGACCGGTCCCTTTCAGGGCGACCTTCAAGCCCAACGCCCTGGCCTTTCTCAAGACTTCCCGCATGGTCTTCCCACTGAAATCCGGAAGAAGGCTCTCATCCTCGGCAATTTCCTTGACCTCGGGTTCTCCTCCCCACAGACTTGCCCGGATCGCCGCCAGTCTGCCGTCCTCCTTGACCAGTCGGCTCGGAGGATTGACTCGAAGGACATTGAGAGACCATGCACCCACCTCTTTGAACACCGGGCCGGCCACCGATCCTCCGTAGTAAGACCCTCTGGGCTCGTCGACCGAGACCATCATGACCAGTTTAGGATTCTCCACCGGCGCAAATCCCACAAAGCTGGCGATATAGTCCCGTCTCGAATACCTTTTGGTTCTCGGGTCGACCTTGTGGGAAGTACCGGTTTTCCCTGCCACCCTGAAGCCCGGGATGGCCGCCAAGGGTGCGGTTCCCTTCTCGGCAACCACCCCTTCAAGGATTCGGGCCGCCTTTTTCGCAGTTCTCTTTGACAGCACCCGCCGAACCACTTTGGGATGAAAACTCCGGATCACATGGTCTCGGGAATTCCGAATTTCCTTTACCACGTAAGGCCGCATCAGTTTCCCACCGTTGGCAATGGCCGCCATGGCAAAAGTCACCTGCAGGGAAGTCGCAGACATGCCATGCCCGAAAAAACTCGTAGCCCTATCGATAGCCCGAGTGTCCCCGGCGGGTCGGATAAATCCCGAGACCTCCCCCAGGAGATCGATGCCGGTTTTGGTCCCGAAGCCGAATTTTTTCAAAAATTCCGTGAATCGCTTGTATCCCAGTTTCTGCCCGATCTTCACCGCCCCGATATTGCTGGACATGGTGACGATCTGGGAAACACTCATCATCCCATGCTTCTTGGTATCGTGAATCGTTCGGTTGCCTACCTTGAACGCCCCGTCTTCGCAATAGAGTAATGTCTGAGGCGATACGACATGTTTTTCCAGTGCCGTGGCCAGGAGGAAGGCCTTGATAGTGGACCCCGGCTCGTAACAATCCGTAACGGCGCGGTTTCGCCATTGGTCGGGCTTGTGTTTGCGAAACACATTCGGATTGAAGAGAGGCGCCACAGCCATGGCCAGAATTTCCCCCGTATCGGGATTGACGACAATGCAATGGCCGGCCTTTGCCTTTGCCTTCTTGACCGCTGCATAGAGAACCTGCTCGGCCTTGTACTGGATGTCCTTGTCAATGGTGAGGACAAGGCTGTGCATATTGTCCTCTTCCATCGAAGGCATGCTGACGTAAAAAGGACGACCCAGGGCGTCCCGCATCTGCATCAGACTGACCTGCGGACCCCGCAGGAGATGGTCATATTTCTTTTCCAGCCCTTCAAGACCCTGGTTGTCGTCACCCACAAAACCGATAAGATGCCCGGCGATTTCACGTCCGGGGTAATAGCGCCTGCTCTCCTTGGTGGCGCCGATCCCCTGCAGCTCCAGTGTCTTTATCTGTGCCACCTTCTCCGGAGATACTCGCCTCTTTATCCACACAAAAGAACGTTTACGATTCAGGAGGTTCAGGATGGTACTCTGTTTCGTATCGAGGATTCGGGAAAGCCGTTTGGCGGTATAAGCTTTTTTTTCCACCTGCTTCGGATGGGCATAGATGGATCCGACTTCCACGCTAACGGCCAGTTCATGTCCTTCGCGGTCGTAGATCGTACCCCGCTTCGGCGGGAGCGGTATGTGGCCCCTGTAACCTGCACGGGCAATGGAGACCAATTTATCTTTTTCCAGGACTTGAAGTTGATATGCCCTGGCCAGTATGGTTCCCAGCCCGCCGAGAAAAAATAGCGCCACCAGATAAATCCGGAGCCTAATCCATTTTTTTTTGCTTACCTTCATGGCAAGACGTTAATCTGCTCCGGCAGGGCCTCTTTGAGGCCCAGACTCCGGGTGGCCTCTTCAAGGTACTGAGGCGACAGGTAGGTCGCCAATTCAACCCTTAATTTCTGGTTGAATTCCTTGAGTCTCAGTTCCTCCTGTTTCAACCGACTCAAATCATACCCGATTTGGGTTCCTTCAAAATTAGACCAGACATAACCGATACCGGTTACCATAAAAATCAGCAGCATGGCCGCAATGAGAAAGATCTGGCGATGGGTAAAATGAAACCCGCCATCCTTTTTCTTTGCATTATGGATGCGGATCCCAGTTCGGGTATTCCGTTTTCCTGCGACATCGGAAGTCCTTATGGGCCTCACCATGTTAGATCCTTTCCGCCGCCCTCATCATGGCGCTGCGCGACCTTGGGTTTTTCTCAATTTCCTGTCTCTCCGGCCGGAGCCCCCGTTTGTTGACTCTTTTGAAGAGGGGCTTTCTTCCACAGGCGCATTGGGGAAGATCCGGAGGACAGATGCACCCTTTTTCCCATTGGGCCATGGCCCTCTTAATGATTCTGTCTTCAAGGGAGTGATAAGTTAGTACGACCAGCCGGCCCCCTGTTTCAATCAGGGCCGGGACCTTCGCCAGGAAAACTTCCAGGTTTTCCAATTCTCTGTTGACGGCAATTCTGAAGGCCTGAAAGGTTCGCGTCGCCGGGTGCCGCGCCCCCGGGCCATAGGTGCGGGGGACAATTGATGCAACCAGGTCCGCCAATTGCCTGGAAGTCATGAAGTTTTTTTTTTACGCTCCCGCACGATCGCCCGGGCAATCGCCTTCGCCCTTCGTTCTTCCCCGTAGTTTCGCAGAATTTTTTCCAACTCTCTCTGCGACATGGCGTCGATCAATCCGGCTGCATCGACGGCTTCTTCAGTGTCCATTCTCATATCCAGGGGTTCATCTCGACCAAAGCTGAATCCCCGACCGGAATGATCCAGTTGATAGGTGGACATGCCGAGATCCAGCAGGACCCCGCTCACGGTCTGAAGCCCCAACCGAGCGAGGACTTCGGGGAGTTCGCTATAATTCGATTTAACCAGGGTCACTCTATCCCCCAGGGAGGCAAATCTTTTACGGGAAAGCACGACGGCATCCGGATCTCTGTCGAGGCAAATGAGTCGACCCTTATCCGCAATCTCCCCGGCGATCGCCTCACTGTGGCCGCCGCTCCCGACCGTACCGTCCACATAGATGCCCTCCGGGTCCGTCACCAGGGACCTTATCACTTCGGGAACCATGACGGGTTTGTGGGGAAAATCCATTTCCGGGCCTCTATTTAGCTTTCTTTTCTTGGTGAAGCTCTCGACTTATGTCCAGAAAGTCCGTTTGATCCTGCAGGAACTCCTCATCCCACTTTTCCTGGTCCCAGATCTCGAATTTATCCATCATACCCACCAGGACCACTTCTTTTTTGAGTCCTGCGGTCCTACGTAGATCCGGGGGAATCGTAATTCTACCTTGTTTTAGTGGACATTCTTGGGCGCCTGAAATAAAATAACGCATGTACTTAAGGGCATTAGGATCCAAATAGGACATCTCTAACGCTTTTTTCTCGTAGACTTGCCAGTCTTCGCGGGTAAAGGCCCACAGGCAATTGAAGTGATTGGTGAGCACCAGGCAGTCGTCAGCCTTCCCCTGAAGGGCTCCCTTGAATCGAGCAGGGACGGCCAGGCGACCTTTGGCATCGAGATTATGTTTTGAACGCCCTTTGAACATGATTTTGACACTTCGTGGCACTTTATTGCACTTTATGACACTTTTAGGGCAACCTTCGCTTTTTGTCAAGAAAAAAATAAATGAAAAGGATATATTAGAGGGATTCGAGGGGTGCTGAAAGGAGCCTCTTCGACAGATCGGAAACCAGGTTTTTTGACCCAAATTCCGGGTTTCGGATTCGATTTGAGACGCGGATCTTTTTCCACGAAACGCGACCGGTTTTGAGGTATCTCTCTACATCTTGCCATCTATCCCCAAACGGCCCCCAACATCTTGGGTTTTCTCAAAAGAAAAAAAGAGCGGCATTCAGATTCCAAAGGACGGCGCCGAATACGGAGGACTTTACTCAGGACTACCGCCCGAGGTCCTTTATTTACCCCAGGGGCGGGACCCGTCCCCGGATTTTCCATTGTTTTTCTGAATCCGGGAATGATCATTTTTTTATCGACGCGTCAGGGCGAAATATCGCCCCGGACTCCACCTCCTGAGTTGAACATGCCCGATCATGCTTCAATGAGCACTCCCGGCGGAATTCCCGCCCCAAACACCATCCTCCCGACGAGTGCTCGGGGAAAAAATCCTTGCATCCTCAAGGTCGAATTTTTACAATACAACATCCTGAACCGGCAAAAAAATCGAAAGCACCTTTTGTTGACTTTCAGGCTTTCGGAGTCAGTCACAACGGACATCCCTCCCAAAAAGACCCCGGATTTCAAGCCTGAGAATCAAAGCACGCGTAAGGAGCCGTGAAGGCTTCCCGAGACGACCTGGTTTTTTCAACAAAAGTCGTCGACTATTTTCTATTATGACACAGAGGAGGTTCAAACATGGTAGGGCTGATTATTTGGAAGAATCAGGAGATCAACAGACTGAGACGGGATATGGACCGTCTCTTCACCCGCCTCCGGGATGACTTCGGCGTCCCTCTCTTCCCCAGACAGACCAGACAACTTCCCTTACTTGATTTGTCCGAGACAGAGGAAACCTTGATCCTCAAGGCCGAACTGCCGGGGGTCAACCCCGATGATATCGAGATCTCCGTTAAAGAAAATATCCTGAGCATTCGAGGAGAAATGAAACAGGAACTCACGGAGAATGATAAGGGCTATCACAGGATGGAAAGAAGGTACGGCAGTTTCTCCCGCAATCTCCGGCTCCCATGCAAAATATCCATCGATGAAGTGGATGCCGTTTATAAAAAGGGAGTGTTGACCATCGTCATGCCGAAATGCAAGGCTGAAAAACCCCGCGATGTCAGGATCCATGTGAAATAGTCGGAAAACACCCAGTATGCTCATATTTGGTTCCTCTTTCGTCTTCTTCATGATGAGCAAACTCGTTGGATTGAAAGACGTTTCGAAAAGACCGGCATATAAGACAACAAGGAGGTCATAGATGCCTAGAAAAAAATCAGACAAAGCAATCCCCATTGAACAGCTCAGATGGAGGCTTGATCCCTCCACCCTGCCCTTTGAATCGACAGAGGACATTGAACCGCTCAAAGAGATCATCGGACAGAAACGCGGCGTAGAGGCCTTTCGCTTTGGGATGGGAATAAACAGGCCCGGATACAATGTTTTTGTGACCGGCACACCCGGTTCCGGAAGGATGTCCACTGTCAAGAAACTACTTCAAGAACTTTCCAAAAATGAAGGCAAGACGCCCGATGACCTCTGTTATGTCAATAATTTCAAAAATCCCGAGGCCCCTATCCTCGTCAGATTCAACGCGGGCGATGGAAAACAGTTCAAGAAAGACATCCACGATTTTGTCGAGTCCCTGAAAAAGGAAATTCCCCAGCTCTTTGAAAGCCAGGATTATCTGAACAGAAAAAAAGAGATCATGGCGGAATATGAAAACAAGGGAAAAAGTTTTTTCAAAGATCTCGACACGAGAGTGAGGGAGCAGGGCTTTGCCCTTGTGGACGTACAGGTGGGACAGGTTAAACGTCCCGAGGTCATGCCCCTGGTCGACGGAAATCCTGTCCACATTGACCAGGTCGAGGCCCTGGTGGAAAAGGGGAGGTTTCCCAAGGACGAATTCGAGGAGTTGAAGGAAAAGCAAATAAAATTAAGGGAAGAAGTCGACCAGATCTTTCTTGAACTCAGGGATCTCCAAAAGGGCGTCCAGGAAAACATGGAAAAGATGGATCGACTCATGTTCATAAAAATGGCGACCGAACATGCCAAGCCCATTATCAAGCAGTACGACAACAAAATCATCAACCAGTATTTCGATCACATGCTCGAGGACATGACGGAAAACCTGGAAATCTTTTCACCCCAGACCCCGCAGGTCATCCCCGGCATGCCGGTCATGGCGCCCGATACCAATCGTTTTCAACCCTACCAGGTCAACCTTCTGGTCGACAACACGGACCAAACGGGACCGCCGGTCATGGTGGAAACCTACCCCACCTACCGGAATCTTTTTGGGGGCATTGAAAGGGTGGTCGACCGGAGCGGTGTCTGGAGAACGGACTTCAGTAAAATTCAGGCAGGATCCATTATAAAGGCCAACGGCGGATATCTGGTGCTGAACCTCATGGATGCCATTGTCGAAGCCGGGGTCTGGCCGGCACTCAAGAGATCCCTCAAGACCAAAAAAATGGAAATCCAGACCTACGATCCCTTTTATCTGTTTACGACCACCGGCATGAAACCGGAGCCCATTGAGATGGATGTCAAGGTCGTACTCATCTCCGACCAGCGTCTTTATCACCTCCTTCTCGCCTACGATGAAGATGTGTCGAAGATTTTCAAGGTCAGGGCGGACTTCGATACCTCAATGGACCGCACGGATGAGGCCATCCGGAGATTTTCCGAGTTCATCAGGATGAAGCAGACCGAAGACGAACTCAAGCCCTTTGACAGAGCGGCCGTAGCCGCTCTGGTCGAACAGGCGGTACGCATGGCAGGAAGGCAGGAAAAAATTTCGACCAGTTTTCCCGCGATCACGGACCTTATCCGGGAAGCCGACTACTGGGCCGGCCAGGATAATAAAAACGTGGTCCAGGAAGGGCATGTGGACAAGGCTATTGAGACCAGGATTTATCGCTCCAACATGCTCGAAGAACACCTTCAGGAAATGATTGACCGCGGGACCCTGATGATCGATGTAGACGGGGAAGTCGTCGGCCAGGTCAATGGACTCGCGGTATACAGCCTTGGGGACTACATGTTCGGGAAACCTTCCCGAATTACCGCCACCACATCCATGGGACGAGCGGGGATCATCAATATCGAACGGGAAGCCGACATGTCCGGAAGCACCCATAACAAGGGCATCCTGATCCTGGGTGGTTATCTGAGGAATAAGTACGCTCAGGATAAACCTCTGGCCATGAGCGCCAGTATCGCCTTTGAACAATCTTACAGCGGCGTGGACGGCGACAGCGCATCTTCAACCGAGATCTACGCCCTCCTTTCCAGCCTTTCCGGGGTTCCCATCAAACAGTATATCGCCGTGACCGGTTCCGTGAACCAGAAGGGTGAGGTTCAACCCATCGGCGGTGTGAATCACAAGATCGAGGGTTTCTATGAATGCTGCAAAAATGCCGGCATCACCGGACAGCAGGGGGTCATGATCCCAAAAAGCAATGTAAAAGATCTAATGCTACGAAAAACCGTTGTCGAAGCGGTTAAAAAGGGCGCGTTTCATCTTTACGCCGTGAGCACTATTAATGAGGGGATCGAAATCCTGACCGGGAAGAAGGCCGGTGAAATGAAAGCCGACGGGACCTATCCCAAAGGAACGATCAATGCCATGGTGAATGATAAACTCAGATTGCTGGCTGAAGGGCTCAAAAAATTCGGAGAGGAAGAAGAGAAAAAGGAGGAAAAGGGGAAAGAGAAAAAAACAAAAGCCAAGAAAAAATAAGGAACCCAGGTGCAGAGGGCCCGGCTTTGACAGCACCCCATAGGGGTGATGCCACCATCGGAAACTCACATGGCAACCGGAATGATGGAATATTGGAGTGGTGGAAAACAGATCATTTCCACTGAATTTATCTTTGTGTATCTGCGTTGTACCTTAAGAAGTTTATGCCAATAAATCGTTTATTCCAATTCTCCAGCATTCCAATATTCCAGGTTTATGTCTGCCAGCTGAGTCAACTGTCTCTGACTCGGCATCAAGAAAAAATTTTTTAACAGCGACTAAATGCCCATGCCCCATAAAACAGTCTCTCTCGACAGCCCCATAGAACAGAAGCTTGCCTGGGCGCAGGATTGCTTTCGGGACATCGGGAATCGCCTTCTTCGAGATGCGTCTGTGGAATCGCTCCTGCATAGCCTGAAACGGGCCATTGGGCAATCCCGCGAAAAAATGGCGGAATCGGACATTATCCAAATCTGCGGAGATTGCGACCGAAATGAAGGGGGATCCTGCTGTGGAAAGGGACTGGAAAATCACTACAGCGGCATCCTCCTTCTTATTAACCTTTTGATGGGTGTAGAACTCCCCACGAAACGGCGGGGTCCTTCGGACTGCTATTTTCTGGGAAGTGAGGGTTGTCGGCTCTCCGCCCGCCATGTGATCTGCATCAACTATGCCTGCCACAAAATTACGAATCGCATTGATTCTCGAGTGCTCGCCGTTCTCAGGGAAAAGGAAGGCAGGGAACTGGAATACCTTTTTTTTCTCAACGAACGGATCATCAAAATTCTGAGGGGAAATACGAATTTTTCATAATGGAAGACGTGTTGCTAAAAACCCTTCAAAGCGTCGCGGCATTCTATGACCATAGAAAAGTCGGAGACGTGGGAGCGCTGGGATTTAGAAGATCGACGGACCTTAAAAGGCTGTTACCCTGCCTGGACTGGATGAAGGATCAGGGCCTCTTATTCCCCGAAAAGACCCGTTTCCTGGACCTGGGCGCGGCCGACGGCAGGGTCAATGTCCTGCTTAGTTACCTGGTGAAGGTCTCGGTCGGCATTGAACTGGATGAATGGACGTGGGAAGAGTATACCCCCCTGAAATCAGATCTGAAATCACGGCTCATGCGTGAAGTCCTGCGACTTCCTCCCGAAAACATTTCGCTCTTCCACGGGGATTCCCTGGACAAAACGATTCATGACGATATCCTCGAAAAAACCAATATAGGCTTCGGGGAATTCGACCTTTTCTATACCTATCTCACCATGTATGAAGAGTTTGCCGGGCTCATTTCCCGCAGGGCTAAGCCCGGAGCAATTTTCATGATCTATGGTCTGGAAAGGATCCTGCCCCGCCTGGAGGGTTTCCGTTTGTTGACGCCCGGCAACCCCCTGGAGGGTATCCTTGCGCTCTATCAGAAGATATAAAGCGTCCTCATTTTTTACACGGTCCTTTCATCGGCGCACTGATCGGCAGGTGCCAGGAAATCGACCTCTTTCACCAGCGTCAGGCGGCCGCCTTTAACCTCGGCAACAACGATATTCAGAATCATGTGGTGATCGGAGCCCCGCATGGTCACCCGGCCGTTTGCCACGACAAGGGATCGGTCGGCCATGGCGTCGACGATCTTCTCCACGTCTTCTGTTCCGGCCCCGTTTACGGCCTGGCCGAAAAGCCTGATCAGGCCATAATGGGAGACATTATAGTAGCTTACCCAGGTATCTTCTCCGAACATTGTCTTTTGACGTTTTACGAATTCCCGGGCTTCTGGGCAATCAAGCGTTGCGAAAAAGTGATTGCAGGTCAGGACTCCTTCGGCCTCTTCCCGGTGAAGAGAAGCCAGGGTGCCTTCGTTGAAGGCAAGGGCTACGATACGGATTTTTTCTTTGAGGCCCGATTCATGGCACTGGCGCAGAAAAGTCCGGAGTTCCAAATCCACCAGGTCCAGAAAGACCACGGCGGCCCCTGATTCGGCAATTCGATCGAGGGCCGGGCGAAAGTCCTCGTGGCCGAAGGGGAAATACTCCTCCCCGGAAAGGGTCGCACCCTTTTGGGCGAGGATCCCCTTGACGTATGCGTTGGTCTTCCTCGGCCAGACATAGTCCGATCCCAGGAGGTAGAAAGCCCCGCCATAGTGCTTGATCATATGGGGGACCACGGGTCGCGCGTAGTGCTCAGGGATGGCCGAGTAACAGAAGAGGTATCGATTGCAGGCCCCGCCCTCATAATCTGTGCCATAGAGGAGAGGAATCCTGTGTTCGGCAAGGTATTCGATCATCAGATCCCGGGACGTGCTCAAAAGGGGGCCCAGAACGGCCTGCACACCGTCCGCTTCGACCAACTTACGGGTCCGCTCCAGTGCCCTTTGGGGATCCGTTTCGGAATCCTCCACGACCAGCTCGATGGGGCGCCCTCCAAGGACCCCGCCGCTTTCATTGATTTCCTCCACCGCCATCCCGGCGCCGTTCAGGCACTGGGCCCCGGAATGTGCCTCACTGCCTGAAAAGGGCAGGACGGCGCCGATCTTATAAACATCTGCTTTCATCTATCTATACTCCCTTCTACCTTCTCATCGGGCCGGTCAAAGATTCCCGTCTTTTAAAAGGACGGGAGGTGAGAGACAGGACGGCTCTGCCAAAAAAAATGACCTGGGAGAGTTGAAGATCCCGTCTTCAGCGGGATTGCAATATTGGAAAAATGGCAGGCAGCCGTGAGATTCCTGAAATGGCGGTCATGGAATGCCGCTGTAGCCGGAAAGTAAGGTTTTTTCATCACTCCACCACTGGTCCAGTCATCCAATATTCCGTGAGCCATTGAAATTCCGGCCTCTTTATTCGCCTTCGCCAGAATACCCTGTAGCTTGCTACAGGGATGATCAGCCTTCGCCAGGGGCTTCGGCCCGACAATGATGGCGAGGTGAACCGCGCCGTAGCTCGAAGAGCGAAGGCGGGTTGGCTTCGGCGCAAATCCGCTTTGATACCCCGCAGCTTGCTGCGGGAAGCTTCATTGTGATCGTTTTCGTGATGAAGGTCGCGGAGCGACACCGCAACTTTAGTCACTCGACACTTTAGTCACTTGTAACCATTACCCCCTTCCGGGGTTAACCAAAGCCAGGACCTCTGCGCCGGGATTCTTTACCGATCGTCCGGGAAATCCACGAACCATTTGTCTCTCAGTTCCCGGGCCACATCCTCCAGATCCAGGGACTCCAAGGTGGACCTTTTGGGAATCCCCGTGTCTCTATCCCACCCCCGCAGGTCATAGAATTCGTTCCGCATGGCATAGAATTTTTCCTTGTCCGCAACAGGAGGAGGGTCCCGCTTCACTTCCCACGGAGGGACCTCGGTTTCGGGAACCTTGAAATGGTATTCCCCAACGGTATCGTGCTCTTTCCGACGCCCCTCCCGGACAAGCAGTGCCCTTTCCAGGTTGAATATCCTTTCCCCGATCTTCAACCACCGGCCCACGTCCACATCCATGCCCGTTGCCGCACAAAAGAGCCTTCTTTCCACATCCGGGTCTCCTTTGTAATCAGGCGTGTTGACGCTTGTCAAGATCGGAAATGTGGACCAGTCGCAAAGGATGAGGCTGTTCTTGAGTCGGGACATATTCTGGACGACAACGGCCACTTTGGCCTTGTCCTGGTAAGAATGCGGATCGACGGCCGCTTCGGATCCGTACACCTCCTTGCCGATGACCTTCAACTGTTCGGGACTCAAGGCCCCCTTCTGTGACCGGGGCCAGTGAATGCCGGCCCAATAGACCAGGACCATCCAGTCATGGGCATCGGATATGGGATCCCTTCCGCCCACCGCCCACTGCATGAGGGCAACGGGGTAGGAACGAAGAGAGTAATGCTCGGCCTGGCCTCGTGCCGGGAAATGGGCCTCATAGGAGGAGCGGGACCTCTCGCCGAGATACCTGAAAACCCCGGCGGGACCATCGGCAATCACATCCCCGAAGCCGATTCGGTGGGATATTTTATGGAGTGTCTGCTGGATGAATTCCTCTGTGCCGAAGGTGTCCCAGGCCATCCCGGTCTCCTTCTCGGTCATGTGCCCCGCCTCATACTCCTCATGCAGCCACCCGAGAAGGTCATAGAGCGTATAGTCGCAAAGACCCAGTTTATCCCCAAGCACCTTTCCCGACCATGCAGCCTTGTCATCGACGGCGCCCAGGTTGAGGTAGTACTGTGACAGACACATCACCTCCCCACCCTCAAGGCCTTCCATGTTGATAAAGGACCGACAGGCCACGGGGCAATTGAAACAGGATGCGAACCGGGTGCGATGGCGGTTTGCAAATTCCATTTGCCCCTTGACCGGTCCCTGGCTTGTCCATTTCCGCATGGGATGGTTTCGGAGCAACTTGGTTACATGCCTGCACAGAGAGATAAATTCATCGCCCCTGGCCACCTTCAGGCCCCTGGATCCCCGTACGACGATCGCCTTGAGATTCTTGGCCCCCATGACGGCGCCCATCCCGGTTTTGGCCGCCGCATATCCGCTCTCGGAGATAATCGCCGAAAAATGGACACGATTTTCACCGGCGGGCCCGATACAGAGCGTCCTGACATGCTTCCCGTATTTTCTTGAGAGCCTTCTTTGGGTCTCATAGGTATCGAGCCCCCACAAATCAGGTGCCTCGGTTATCGCTATCCTGTCATCAAATATCTCCAGGACACAAGGGCGTTCAGCCCTTCCCTGGACGATCAGTCCGTCATAGCCTGCAAATTTCAACTCGGGCGCCCAGTACCCGCCCATCCCGGACCGGGTCGGGATAGGCGGATCAACGCCGGGAGCCTTCGTACAGATCTCGAACCTCCCTGACGACGGTGCCAGTGTCCCCGTTAAAGGTCCCCCCATGAAGACCAGTCTGTTTTCTGGATCAAAGGGATGGACCCCGGGAGGGACTTCATCCCACAGAATTTTCATGCCGATACCCACCCCTCCGATGAATCTGTCCGCATAGGCCATGGTCGGTTCACTGCCGGTCTTACCCGTAGACAAATCCACCCGAAGAATTTTACCGGTCCATCCGAAGATTTCTTCCGACACGTCTGGTTTTCTCCCTTTTTTAACGTTTTGAATATTTGAGCGCCCCCATGGGACACCATCGAACGCATTCGGGTTTTCCGCCACACAGGTCACAACTATCCAGCACTTCCCCAACCACCTCACCCGAAAAAGGCTCCATGTAGATGGTCAGACGCGCCAACCTCGGGTTAAACTCTTTTTCGTGGAAAAAAGAACAGGCATTAAGACAAATTTTACACCCGACACAGCGCAACGCATTGATGACGATAGCGTTCATAATGATGATTTCCCCTTATAAAAGCCAAAAGCCGTATTTTTTTGGTTGAGGTATCTCGACATGAAAATTTTACAAATCCCATCCCCACCCTGATGACCGAATGGTCGCCCCTGAGCCCTCCCTCGACGGACGGGGTATCCCTGACATCGCAACGGTTCGGCGGGCTCGATCCTTTTGGTAAAAAACTTTGTCTTGAGACCAGACCGATACGAAAAAGGTGAAAACCCCGATGAGGGCTCACAGCATTGCAGGGTTAGTTTGGGTCAGGCATTGCCGGAGGCTGTCATAACAACCCCGAACTGAAAGCAAAAATAATACCGTGGGGTCTATGAGGGCATAAGACTATTGCGGGCCAAGTGTTACGGCAGAACGGGTTCTGAACGGCAAAGGAAAGACCCCGTATTTGAATCCATTTTTAGTCTTTTATGATAAGGAAAGATTGACACTTTGTAAAGAACCCTGACACAGGTGTCCTTCATGACCGGGCACTGATTTCTGCACATCAGATTCCACCAATGATTTCAGTCTATAGGGGAGGCATCCAGTGAGCCTTTCAAGGCACGCTATTTGCTGTTAAAGTACAGCATTAGCGACGAGAGATCCATCCCCATGATTCACGTTAAAAGAGGCGTACGTTTTCAGACCATACGCCTTCATTAGCTTTCCCGGATAAATTCGGGGGCTGGTTTCTCGACATGACAACGTAAAACCGCTCTTCACCGATTATGGGGTGGAATAGTGGGGGATTTTTATCTTGACAGGAATTAAAGCGACAAATAAATTGTCGACAATAGACAATAGACAAACTATCCGAGTCATTTGGCGCCCCCTGAACATGCAAAATCAACCTAGGAGAATAAAAGATGAAGACTGACGATTTCTCCGGAGTCAGGAAAACGACAACCTGGCGGCTTGAACCCGACACAACGGCGATCCTGGTTATCGATATGGTCAATGATTTTCTGGTTGAGGGAGGTAAAATGGTTCTCCCGGGCGGGGACCATATCGTGCCCCGGCAAAAGGTCCTGATTGATGCCGCCCGGAAAAAAAACATCCCGATTATTTACGTAAACGATGCCCATCGGCCGGGGCTGAAGGAAGATCGGGAGTTTCTCAAGCGCGGAGAGCACTGCATGGAAGGGACTTGGGGGGCGGAGGTCATAGAAGCCATCAAACCCGAACGGAATGATATTCAGGTGACCAAACGCCGTTTTTCGGGATTTTTTGAAACAGACCTCGACCTGACCCTAAAAGACCTTGGAATGACCACCCTGATCGTCATAGGCGTCGTCACCAACATCTGTGTCCGATCCACTATTCATGACGCCTTTTTTCGCGGATACAAGGTGATTGTGCCCAGGGATTGTGTTGAGGCGACCGGCCCGAGAGAACAGGAATCATCCCTTTATGATATCGAAACCCATTTTGGGGACGTATGTGATTCCGAGGCGATTCTGAGTGCCCTCATGGACATGAATCGGGAAACCACCGCCTGATCTCAGAATTCTCACAGTAATCAAACCCTGCAAGATCCATGGACAGGTCATGAGGTGGTCTTTTCAAGAAGTATTTTCATTGATCCTTTCAATGTTGTCAGGATCACAAAAAAAGAGAGGAGGGATTCACAAATGACTAGAAGAAAGTTTCATGAAATGAGACACGATTTTGGGGGTTTGTTTTTCATCATACTGGGGTTGGTCTTCCTTCTGGGAATGCCCGGTGCGTCACTTGCCGGCAATGACACGATTAAAATCGGCGTTGTTCTACCCCTGTCCGGCGGACTGGAACTTTTCGGACAGCAAGGCATTCAGGGCGCAAAGATGGCAGTGGACGAAATCAACGCTGCCGGCGGTGTATTGGGTGGAAAAAAATTCGAGCTGATTATCGAAGACAACAAAACCGATCCTAAAACAGCGGTTGAGAAGACCAAAAAGCTGATCCTTCGAAACAAGGTACATGCGATTCTCGGTCCCATTACTTCGGCCAATCGAGATGCCATGACACCCCATCTGACAAAACTCAAGACCCCTTTGCTTTATGCCACGGACTACGAGGCGGGTGTCTGCAATCGCTACGTCTTCTGCTACAGTGCGATTCCCGATCATTACATCAAGCCCTTCATTCCCTATCTGGTCGAAAATTATGGGAACACTTTCTATCTTTTTGGTTCGGATTATGTCTGGCCCCATAAGATGAACGCCGCCATAAAGAAAGGCATTGCGGCCAATAACGGTAAAGTGCTCGCCGAGGAGTATACCCCCTTTGGCGTAAAGGACTTTGCCACCACCATCCAGAAAATCAGAAAATCCGGCGCCAAGGTGGTCATCCTGACCGTCCCCGGGGCAGACGGACAGACCTTTGTCAAGCAGTTCGGTGAATTCGGGATGAAAGACAAGGCAAAGATCGCATTCATGGGTTTCAACGACAATTACATGTCCGGATTGACCGGTGATCAAGCCGAAGGGGTCATCACCTGCAACCACTTCATTCAGTCGTTGGATCGACCCGATGCCAAGGACTTTGTCGCCCGGCAGCACAAAATGTTCGGCAATGACGCCATCGTGAGCTTTTACGCGGACAGTCACTACGGCATTGTCAAGCTTTTCAAGAAAGCGATCGAAAAGGCCAATTCCGATGACAAGGAAAAAATCATCGATGCCATGGTCGGACAGAGCGTAGAGGCAGGTAACGGCACCGTGACCATGCACGAAGACCATCATATGACACTCAACATGCTCATCGCCGAGGTGATGGGCGGCAAGCTCAAAATGAAAAAATACATCGGTCCAATCCGGGCTGAAAGCCAGTGTAAGGACAAAAAAATGGTTGGAGCGAAGTAAAACTGCTCATCCACAAAAACCGGAGCGGGGATCCTGATCCCCGTTCCATAATGTTTTCTCGTAACTACTCAGCCAGATAGGCTGTAGGCATTTGGGCTGTGAGGTACCGCAGGAAGGGAATATGCGTGATCACATATCGAGCAACCAGGGAATTCCCCAAAGAAAAAATGTATTGTGGAAGCCGAGAAGGTTTTGGGCACCCTGCTTCGATCAATGCGCGGATAGCGAAGGGTTCGGAAACTAATAGCCTTTAGCCTACAGCCTAAACAACCTGAAAAGTTACATTTTTTACAAGGGGCGTGACGAAGCATGCAGACCATTTTCGAAACCAGAGGCCTCACCAAAAAATTTGGAGGTCTGACCGCAGTTGATCGGGTCTCCCTGAGACTCGATCAAGGGGAACTGCGTTGCATCATCGGCCCCAACGGATGCGGAAAGACCACGCTTTTCAATGTCATCACCGGACATTACAAACCCACAGCCGGTCAGGCATTCTTCCTCGGTCAGGAAGTCAGCGGACAACCTGTCCATGTCATCAGCCGGCTCGGCATCGGCAGAAAATTTCAGGTGCCCGGCATATTCAATCAACTGACCGTTTACGAAAATATTTGCGTGCCCTTTTTTTCGTCGCAGCGCCCTTCCATGCTGGCCGACTCCAGTACGGACTCCCGATCCCACAGAAAAATCATGGAGTCTCTGGAAAGGATCAACCTTGCGGACAAAGCGGAAGAACCGGCCATGAATCTGGCCCACGGTGAGAAACAGTGGCTTGAAATCGGCATGGTTCTCGCGAGCCGGCCTAAGCTCATGCTCCTTGATGAGCCCACGGCGGGAATGACCGTCTCCGAAACCCGAAAGACAGCCGATCTCATTAAAGAAATTTCCAAATCCACCGACATCTCCATCCTCGTCATCGAACACGACATCGGATTTGTCAAGGAAATCGCCAGCCGTATCACGGTGATGTATAAAGGTGCCATTTTCAGAGAAGGGAACTACGAGGAAATTCAGGCCGACGAGGAGGTTCACGACATTTATCTGGGGAGGAGACAGGATGCTGACCATTGAGGGACTCCACGCCTCCTATGGAGGAAGCCTGATATTACAGGGCATCGATCTCTCTGTTCAACACGGAGAGATAAAGGCCATCATGGGGAAAAACGGGATGGGCAAAACCACCCTCCTGAAAACGATCATGGGTCTCCTGGTTCCCCGTTCGGGAAAAATACTTCTGGAAGGCACGCGCCTTCAGGGGCTTCGGACCCATGAGATTGCAGCCGCCGGCATCGGGTATGTTCCCCAGGGACGTGAAATTTTCAACGACTTTACCGTATGGGAAAACCTTCGGCTGGGGCTTTTGCGGAATCCTCGGAGCAAACGGGAAATCCCCAAAGAAATTTTCGAATACTTCCCCATCCTCGCTGAAAGGCAGGATCAGCGGGCAGGATCTTTCTCAGGGGGAGAGCAGCAGATGCTCGCCATTGCAAGGGCCCTCGTGAGCCATCCGAAGCTGTTGCTCCTGGATGAGCCCTCAGAGGGCATCCAACCGTCAATTGTCGATCAGATCTGTGAAATTCTTCGAAAAATCAACCAGGAGACAGGGCTTACGATTGTCATTGTCGAACAAAATGTGGACATGCTTTTGAACGTTGCGGGCAACTGTGCGTTCATGGAAAAGGGCCGTATCGTCGAAACCTGCTCTATTCAGGAGGTTCAAGAGGATGGCGCGATCATTACTCGACACATGACCGTTTAGCGAAAAGGGTGATAGCATGGTGGATGTCATTATCCAAATTTTGAACGGACTCAATTTTACACTTGTCTTGATTCTCGTGGCCATGGGATTGATGATCATCTTCGGTCTCATGAATGTGATCAATATGGCCCACGGTGAATTTTTTCTCTTAGGGGCCTATACAGTCGTCATGACGGACAAAATCGGTCTGGGCTTTTGGCCAGGCCTGATCCTGGCGCCCATTGTTGTAGGGTTGCTCGGCATGGCCATCGAGTTTCTGTGCATCAGGCATCTTTATCAAAGATTTCTGGACACCATTCTTGCCACCTGGGGCATTTCCATCGCCATCAAGCAACTCGTGATCATTATTTTCGGCCCTGCCGGCCTCATGATCAAACCGCCCCTTCCCCAGACGGTGAGTCTTTTCGGTCTGGAATATCCGGCCTATCGCCTCTTCATCATGGCTATGTCCCTTATCGTTATTCTGGTCACTTTTTATCTATTTCTCAAGACCGATCTGGGGCTTGGCGCCAGGGCCGTCATTGCCAACAAAAATATGGCTGCATCTCTGGGTATCAATACGCGGCGCATGTACCGGACGACCTTCACCTTCGGATCGGCCATCGCCGGTCTTGCCGGTGCGGTCATGGCTCCCTTGATGAGCTGCGACCCCCAGATGGGCCTCGGCTTTTTTGTTCCGGCCTTCCTTTCCATTTTAGTGGGTGGCGCCGGTACTCTTGGAGGCGTCCTGGTGGGCGGTGCCATCGTGGGAGGCGGAGATTCTTTGATCAGTACGCTGTTTACCCCGGTCTCCGCGCAAATCGTCATCTTTATAATCGCAATCATCTTGATACGCATTCGACCTCAGGGCCTATTAGGAGCCAAAGGAAATGGCTAACGTTTCAATATCAGGATCAAACATGAGGGTAAAGCTCATCAGGCTGTTCGTGCTCGGGGTGCTGCTGTTGTTTCCCGCAACCCGCGATCTCTATCTCATTCAGGAGCTCACCCAATTCATCATCTACGGCATCTTCGGCATAAGTCTCTCGCTCCTCTGGGGATACGCCGGTATTCTCTGTTTCGGACATGCCGCCTTTTTCGGTATAGGGGCCTACATCATGGCGCTGGTCACCAAGGGCATGATTCCCGGTCTGACAGGGGTCCTGACCGCCAGTTGGATCGGTATTCTGTGTGCCATAATCGGGGTCGCCATATTTGCCATGATCGTCGGCTATTTCCTCTTTTACGGCCGGTTATCAGGTCCCTACCTGGGTGTCGTCACCCTGGCCATCGCCATCGTTGCGGAACGAGTAGCCACCAAATGGTACTACATCGGTGGCTTTAACGGCCTTATTGACATCCCGCCCCTTTCCATCGGCGGCTTGGTAATCACCGACACCTATGCCCTCTTCTATCTCATCCTGGCGATCGCCTTTCTTGTTTATCTCTTCTGCGATCGTCTTGTTCGATCACCCTTTGGTATCATTCTGGCCGCGGTTCGCGACAATGAAAACCGTGCCGAATTTTTCGGATACAACATTGCCCAATACAAGATTGCGGTCTTTACCATTGGCGCGGCCGTGGCCGGGCTGGCAGGCGCCCTCTTTGCCTCGGTCACGGAATTCGTCTCCCCAACCATTGTCGGTTTCGTCCTTTCCACAGAGGTTCTGATCTGGGTCGCACTGGGCGGGAAAGAGGTTCTCCTGGCTGCATTTTTAGGAGCTATCCTGGTCCGAATCCTCGAGGCGTATTTATCCGACATGCTGGCCTATTACTGGATTCTCATCTTGGGGGCATTTTTTGTGGTCTGCGTGATGTTTTTTCCCAAGGGCATCTTTGGAAGCCTTCTGGCGGAAAAAAAGACCTTCCGAAGGAGCACCAAGGCTGCAGCCTCCTGATCCTGGACGACAACACCTTGCAAATCTATGTCAGCACGAATCTTCCGGAGGTGAATTTTTCAATTCTGTCTTCTAAAAAAATACATGCATCTCTCAAATGATGAGGAGTTACAAATAGGAGGGCCGGGTCTTTTTACGACCCGGCCCTCATGCTTCATTATATCAACTAACTCATTTTCAGGCTTTACTAAGCCGCCTGTGCTGCAGCCTTCCCCAGATCAAAGGCCTTGAGATTGGATTCCAGAAAGGCCTTCTTGGTCTGGGTTGAAATGGTCTCTTTCATGGCCTCTTCCGTAATATCAATGGCCCCTGAGCCAATCAAGGCACCGACCATCACCATGTTGAGAGACAGGGCATTTCCCGCCTCCGCCGCCAGATCGTTTCCGCGAAGACTTATGACCTTGCCGACCTTGCCCCGGACATTCTCCACTACTTCGTCAACCGATGGGTAGGTTCCCTGCCCCACAGCCACGGTGAACGGAGGAAGGGGCTGGACATTTGTAATCACCAGGCTGTCCTTGTTACACCTGGCCAGCAGCCTTGCAGTCTCAACAGGTTCAAAGCTTAAAAGCACATTACATTCCCCGTTGGAGACGATGGGGCTGGTTACATCACCTATCAGGACGGCCGATTCCACCACACCACCCCTCTGGGCCATGCCGTGAATTTCACTGACCACGACCGGGATTCCCAAGCGAAGGGCAGTCTGGCCTAAGAGATTGGAAGCCAGCAGGTTACCCTGGCCACCGACGCCGACGCATATGATTCTCTTTGTTTCCATGTGCACCTCCTTTAACCTTTCACTGGCGTAATGGCGTTTTCAGGACAGATCTGTGCACATACTGAGCAGCCAATACACGTATTTTCGTCGATTCTCACCTGCTCCCCTTCAAGGAACATGGCCGGGCATGCGAGTTTATTGAGACAGTCACGATGATTCTTGCACTTGTCAGGGTTGACCTGGAAGGGCTTTGCTTTTCTGCCCTTGCCGATGGCCTTTGCAAAAAGCGGGCAGATCTCTCTGGAGATAATCACGGAGATACCGTCATACTCCATGGCCGCCTTGGCTGACTCAATGGTCTTTTTGATGTTAAAGGGTTTGACCACGTGGACATCCTTGACCCCGACCCCCCTTACAACTTGTTCCAGGTCGATCTGAGGCCAATCAAATCCCATGGGTGAGGCATCCATGCCCGGATGAGGCTGATGGCCCGTCATGGCGGTGGTGCCATTGTCCAGAATCACCAGGGTAAATTTGTGATTGTTATGGACTGCATTGACGAGTCCGGTGATTCCTGAATGGAAAAAGGTGGAATCGCCGATAAAGGAGGCCACTTTTTGATCCGTTGCCGTGGAAAAGCCGCATCCACTGCTCACGGAAGATCCCATGCAGACAACAAAGTCGGCCATGGAAATGGGAGGCAGAAGGCCTAATGTATAGCACCCGATGTCGGTCGGATGAATGGCATCCACCTTTTCGTAAACCTGCTTCACCGCATAGTAGGTGGCCCTGTGGGGGCAACCCGCACAGAGGTTGGGCGGTCTCGCGGGCAGTGCCGGAAGATCGGAGACCTCCACCGGCTCTTTCGGCGTATAATCCATCCCGAAGTATTCCGCCACCGCTGTTCTTACCATGCGGGGATCATACTCAAAGAGCCGTGAAAACTGTCCGACGCCCTTACCCTTGACGGGTATGGTCATCCCGTTTTCCTGGGCCATGGCCTTCAGGTCGTTTTCCATGAGGGGTTCCAGTTCCTCAACCACAAGAACCTTGTCGACTGATTTCATGAAGTCGACACAGAGTTCCTTGCTCATGGGCCAGGATTGTCCCATTTTGAGAAAGCTGACCTTGTCGGCAATACCCAGATCCGTGATAGCGTCTTTGACATAATTGACGCTCGCGCCGTTCGCCACGATTCCCCATTTTCCGCTACCGGTGATTTCGTTGTAGGGGGAAGCCTTGGCAATGCCCTCGGCCTTGTCCAATTTATCGAGAAGCTCTACATGGAGTTGTCGGGAAACTGCCGGTACTGTTACCCAGTGGAAGGGATTTTTCTCGAAGTGCGCTTTGGTCGAGACGGGCTTCAATTCGCCCAATTTGACCGCTCCCCTGATGTGAGCCAACCGGGTCGTGGTCCTGACAATGACAGGAAGTTTGAGTTGTGCTGACAGCTCAAAGGCATAGGTCGTCACATCCTTCATTTCCTGCACATTGGTCGGCTCCAGCAACGGCAGACCTGCAAGTCTGGCGTAGTATCGGTTGTCCTGCTCGTTCTGGCTGGAAAACAGGGCCGGATCATCCGCATTGATGATGACCATCGCACCTGTGATCCCCGTATAGGCCAGGGTCATCAAAGGATCTGCGGCCACATTCATACCCACATGCTTCATGGTCACCATGGTCTTCAACCCGGCGACCGCGGCCCCTGCACCGACTTCCAGGGCCACTTTTTCATTGGTTGAATACTCGAAGTAGAGATCCGTTTCCTTGCTGATATTAAGGAAATTTTCCGGAATCTCCGATGAAGGTGTTCCGGGATAGCAGGTCGCAAAGGAGACTCCTGCCTCCAAGGCACCTCGGGCGATTGCCTCGTTGCCCAGAAGGAGCATTTCCGTTCCAGGAGAATCAGTAAGTAATTTGTGCATGTTTCCCCCCTAAGTCTATTTTCAGGTTTCGTATCCGCCGAAGGCGGCTTGTCATTGCCACGAGCAAACCCCGGCCTTCATTCCCCTGCGAAAGCGAAGGCCGGAAGATTCGCGAGATTATGATTTGAAACTTTCGGTGATTCCGCCATATTCTTTGCGGAGTTTCGGTTTTTCAATCTTACCCGTGGGATTCCTGGGGACATCGCCGAAAAAGATCTTTCTCGGTCTCTTGTACCTGGGCAGTCCTTCGCAGTATGCGATGACATCCTCTTCTGTCATGGTCTTTCCGGGTTTGGCCTGAATGATGGCTGTGACCAGTTCGCCCAGGCGTTCGTCTGGAATGCCGATGACGGCTGCATCCTGGATATCGTTGTTGGCCATGAGAAAATCCTCGATTTCAACAGGGAAGATATTCTCTCCACCGGTGATGATCACGTCCTTTTTCCTGTCCACGAGCCAGATAAACCCGTCCTCATCGACCCGGGCCATGTCACCTGACATGAGCCATCCGTCGACCAAGGTATTTTTCGATGCCTCGGGATTCTTGTAGTATTCCTTCATCACGCCCGGGCCCCTGACGGCCAGCTCGCCCGGATCTCCCTTGGGAACGGGGTTATTTTTTTCATCAACGATCTTGAATTCCCAGTCAAAACCGGGGACGCCGATGGCCCCGACCTTATGGTCATTTTCGATTCCAAGATGGACGCATCCGGGTCCCGTGGACTCACTCAGTCCGAAGTTGGTATCGTAATCATGTTTTGGGAACACCTTTTTCCAGTTTTTGACAAGACTGGGCGGGACAGGCTGGGCACCAATATGCATCAGGCGCCACTGATCCAGGTCGTAATCCTCCAGTTTTATCTTACCGTTTTCAATGGCTATCAGGATATCCTGAGCCCAGGGAACGAGCATCCAGACGATGGTGCACTTCTCTTCCGAAACGGCTTCAACAATCCATTCCGGTTTCACACCCTTCAGAATCACCGCCTTGGCTCCAACGATAAAATTCCCAAACCAGTGCATTTTGGCGCCGGTATGGTAGAGGGGCGGAATGAGCAGGAAGTTGTCCTCATGAGTCTGGTTATGGTGTCTGTTCTCAACGATACATGCATGTTCCAGGTTCCGATGGGTCAGAAGAATCGGTTTCGGCTGACCGGTCGTTCCTGACGTAAAGTAGAGGGCCGCATCATCGAGCAGGGTATAGCCCACTTTGGGATCATCCGCGGCCACGCCTTCAATAAAATTCTCGTATTGCACGGCATAATCCGGTTTTATGTCTGCGGGACCGACAAAAACATACTCCGATATCGACCCGAGTTCACCCCGGATCTGGTTGACGCGATCGATGAAATCCTCGCCGAAAACCATGGCCTTACCCTCAGCGATATCCGCGCAATACTTGATGTCTTCCGCGGTAAATCGAAAATTGAGAGGAACGGCCCATGCACCGGTTCTCAAGATACCGAAATAGGAAGGGAGCCACTCCAGGCAATTCATCATCAGGTGAATCACCTTGTCGCCTTTTTTAACGCCCTTCGCGATCAGAGCATTAGCTACCTTGTTGGCCTCTTCGTCAAACGCTTTCCACGTGATTTCCCGCCTTTTGTTATTTACCGCATCCCTTTCGACAAGGGCAACCTCATCTCCATACAACCTCGCATTTCTTGCCAAAATTTCGGTAACAATCATTTTCCTCTCCTCTCTTATAAGCTATATTTTAGCTACTTTGCGACCATATATTAGCTTATAAATGTTGTCAAGCAAAAACCAATCAGAAAAGCACACTAAAAAGGCAAAAAAGAGATCCCTTTTTTCTACATATTTTCAAGCCATTAACCAATAAATCAGACAAATGGCCAAAGCCCTTTTGCGGCTGTTTCACACCTCCTTCGGAAGGGTATATTTTTCATCGAAAGATCCCCCTCCCCGGGAAGCCCGTTTCATGTCTTATTCAAAAAAAGGAGGTTTAGACAAAAGACCGGTTTTTCCCGCCACTTTTCCAGGTGTAAACTAACGCGTAGATCATATGTGGACGGCAAAAATCATACTGAAAGCAAGCCCACGAGGGGAATCTAAATTCACCGTCAAATTTCCGCACCATCAAAGAGATCAAGGGATTTGGGTGCATCCCTGGACACTAGCAGCGTATCAGATGTCTGCAAGTTGAGCTTACGAGATCCCGCTACGGGGGGGGGGCGCCGCATCGCAGATCCCGCTGCAGTGTGCGGGAGGAGTGACGATTGAGACGTATGAGCAATACGCCGCAAGGAGGAACGATCGAAGGCCACGCCGCCCCATAGATCCCGGCTTGACGGGGAGATGATGCCTTGATGGTGAATCAGGGGGGAGGGGAAAAGTCACCTGTCGTACATTTCAGGTCGCTTTTAGGAATGTGGGGGAGACTCTATTTGGAGAGGTGGGCCTTTGCCAGGGAGGCAAGAGGAGAGTCTTTATATTTCTCAACAAACTCCTGGAGAGTTCTCTTGGATTTTTCAGGTTGATTTGAAAGCCGATACACTCTTGCCAGGGCGAACATAGCCTGTTCTTTGAAAAAGTCTCCCGTCTCCGAGAGAATTTCCTTTAAAATATCTACGGCCGCAGAGAATTCACCCTTTTCCTCGTAACATGCGGAGAGCGCCAGTTTGGCCAGCGCTTCATAAGGACTTTTCTCAGAAACCCCTTTGAGATATTCATGATAGAGCGAAATCGCTTCACCGTATTTCTTTTCGCGAAATTTAAGGTTGGCGAGTTCAGGGGAGGCAAGTCGGCTGACCTTTGAAAGCCCGTAATCATCGATCACCTTTTGAAATAACTCCTGGGACTTTTTCAGGTCCTCCTGATCGGCATCTTCATTCATCGTCTTGATCAGGGTATAATAGGCCGTATTGTAGGCCTCTTGTCCCTTATTATTGATATGTCTCAGATATCCATTGATCCCGAGATAGATCAATATGACGGCAACGACGGCCACACCGGCATATTGAAACTGTCGCGTATGTTCCTTTATAAAAATGACAACGCGTTCGGAAACGGTCAAAAATTCGTCAGTGCCCTTTAAAAGCTCTTTTCTTGAAAGCTTTTTCTTTGCCATATTTTATAGATCCCTATTTTTTTTAAGTGGTTCATTCGTTTAACAAAAGCCTTGACCCCAGTCAAGGTAAAAAGATTGTTCGCATTTTCTCTTTGAGATGTCTTCTCATTCCGATTATAAAGGCAAACACTCTTGTGCCCCAAAGAGCCACTGTTCGTTATCTTTAAATCATTTTAGTTTATTTGGAAATAAAGGGTCCGGACCATGGCAACCACTCAGCTAGTGCCCATCCAGGAATGAAATCCGGGCACGCGGAAGTTTTCAATTCTTCGTACCCTTCGGGAACTCAGTCCCACTGCTCCGCAGCGGGTTCCCGGTTTCAGAAATAGAAAATTTTTCGCAAGTTCAAGGACAATTCCGCAGGAGAACGGAATTGGACAGCCAACGGCTGCCCATAAGGGCGAGGGCCATGGACGGCCCTCAGTCAAATCAAGGGATTGAGCGGAGACCTACAAGTGTACGTCGCACAAGGAATCCCGCCGATTGACGCCGAAATTGCGGAAAAGGGCCATTTTTGGATGAAAACCAGCTGAACATTTACAAAAAAAGCACTTTCTTTTCAATGGTCAAGGAAGGAATAATTAGCCCCCATGAACTATACCGAAGCCTTTCTGCAATTTTTACGTTCTCTTCCCGATTCCCTCATCTATATCATGCTGGGATTAAGCGCCTTTGTGGAGAACATTTTTCCTCCGATTCCCGGCGATACCATAACCGCCTTCGGAGCATTTTTAGTGGGAATCGGAAGGCTCCATTTCATCGGCGTCTATATATCAACGACCCTGGGAAGCCTCGCGGGATTTCTTTGCCTGTTCGGTGTCGGCGGTTATCTGGGGAAAAAATTTTTTATAGAAAGGGACTTCAGGTTCTTTAAGGCAAAAGACATTATCCGTGCCGAGGACTGGTTTTCCCGTTATGGATATTTTCTCCTTGCCGTCAACCGCTTTATTCCCGGCATACGATCAGCCATATCCCTGGCAGCAGGTATAACCGGTTTCAAGACGGCCTGGGTGGTTCTTTTGGCGCTCCTTAGCTGCGGAGTCTGGAATCTCGTTTGGATTCTCATGGGTTACATCGTCGGATCCAACTGGGAACTGGCCAAGTCCCATTTTACCGCCCTGATGTTCAAATACAATGTGACCGTTTTTGCCTTGTTTGCCCTGGTCATTATCTTGTTAATCATCCGAAAATGGTACGCCCGCAAAAGAAAGAGCTGATTGGGTTTGATTTTTTAAATATTTGTGATTATATTGTGTCATTTGTCCCATATGGCGATTTGGGCCGTTAAAGCGTTCGGATGTAAGGCATCCCGACGCATCCCAATCCCCCAGGCCATAACAGGGTCTTCATACTTCTTATGGCCCTAGATGCTTTTCACTTTCACCGGGGTTTCCTCGATGAAAAAAATGCTGACAATGATGTCCGCCCATGTGGGATCCGGTTGGAGATAAAGGCATGACCTTTTAGATGCTAAAACAGACGGTTAGCAGTCGATCTTACGCTTAGATCCCATTGGCATGCTGTTTGCGTTTCATTTTATAGAGCCGAAATGACTTTTTGGAGAAGCATATAGCTCTCACGTTTCAAGTAAATAAACTTCATGAGTCTCATCGGTCTCATTACTTTTCATAGCAGGTCCACAATATACCGGAAAGGCCTGCAGATATTGGATATCTAACCATGCTCACACAACAAAATAGAGACAACAACAATCGTATCATCAATTATTTACGTCTTTCCCTGACGGATCGATGCAACCTCAGATGCATATACTGCATGCCTGAGGAAGGTATCGACTTCATGCCGCACCAAGAGATCCTCTCTTACGAAGAGATGCTCCATCTCGTGGAGCTTTCCGTTCAAACAGGGATCAGAAAGGTGCGGTTGACCGGGGGAGAGCCCCTGGTTCGAAAGGGTTGCATCGATTTCATCGAGAGACTCAGCCGTATCGAAGCGTTGGAAGAAATTACCCTAACCACAAACGGGGTCCTTCTGAAAGAATATGCAGAGGGACTCAGAAATTGTGGCATTTGCCGCATCAACATAAGCATGGACACCCTGAAACCCGATCGGTTTCGAGAAATCACGAGGCGTGATTTGTTTGATCGGGTCTGGGACGGCATCCGGGAATGCGAACGTCTCGGTTTCAATCCCATCAAGATCAACGTGGTGGCCATGAAAGGCATCAATGACGACGAAATCCTTGATTTTGCCCGCCTCACGCTCGAAAAGCCCTATCACATCCGCTTTATCGAATTCATGCCGATCGGGGAAAAGAACGGTTGGAGCAATGACAAATTCCTGTCCATCGATGATATAAAAGATCATATCGGTTCTTTGGGGAAACTCAGCCCCATCCTTCATCACGGTATGGACGGCCCGGCCCAGCGATATAGGCTTTCGGGCGCCAAAGGTGAGATAGGCCTCATCGGCTCCCTCAGCAATCATTTTTGCAAAAATTGCAACCGGTTGCGTTTGACGGCGGAGGGCCATCTCAGGGGCTGCCTTTTTTCCGACAAGGAAACAGACCTCAAGACCCCCCTGAGAAACGGTCATAAAGACGAGGAGATCCTGGATCTGATCCGGTATACGATCAAGAACAAACCAAAGAATCATGGCATCATAGAGCCCGAACCCCGAAAATGCGTTCGTCAGATGTCCAGTATCGGAGGTTAAGAGAAAGGGCCTTTGCCGGCCGACGCTTTTCTAAATTGTGCATTCAACGTGACCCCCTTCTCGAAGGGGGTTTTTCTTTGTGATTCAAACGCGAAAAAATCTTCACCATGAAGGACATGAAGAGCTTGAAGGGTTAAAGAGCAAAGAACCCGAGTATTCAATGTCAAAGACCGCAAAACACGAGAGAGGGCTTGGGAGTTCAACTCGTGGAAGGACCTTCCCCCATCGGCCGCCGCATGTTGATCGAATAGGCTTGCTGTATCTGCCATTTGGGTTTTGGCATTCATTTGACCTTTGCGCTTTATCCTTTGACATGACAAGCACGTGTTCCTGACATCAGTCCCTCCGGGGTTAAGCCAAAGCCGGGCCGTCCGGACCCCGCGTTAAGCCCTATTGGCTTTAAGAGATAATATCTTACCCTTCATGAGCTTCATGCCCTTCATGGTGGATACCAGTTTTTTCTCCTGCACCTCAAAAATCTCCGCACCGCACCGTCCTTCAAATCAAATTCCATGAATATTTTTTCACATAAATGAATAATCGTTCATTTATGTGATTTAGCGTATTGACAAAAAAATTCCAATTCATATATTTGATCATGACTTCATGATGAAAGGAGGGTTCCATGCCCAAACCAGCAAAAAAACGAAAGGCCGCCTGGGAAGACATGATGAAACAGTCGATCTTCGAGGCCACCGTTGAAGTGATGAAGAAACACGGGCCGACGGGGATCCGCATGGATCGGGTGGCCCGGGCCGCGGAGATGGCCACCGGAACCCTTTACAACTATTTCAGGGACAAGGATGCTTTGCTTCTTCATGCCATCGACACCCTGTTTGAGCCATATCGCGAGGAGTTACAGGCGGTTGTGGCCGGCAAAATGAGCCCTCCGGACAAAATGGGGGCCTATTTTCGCCTGACCATCCGCTATCTGAATGAACAGAGGGATATCATCACCGTTCTCATGCAGGCAAAAGACTTGGGGCTCAAAGCGGATTCAGGTCGTGACCCCGAGTTAGATTATCAGATGACGATCATCCGGATCATTTCTCAAATTATCGAGGAGGGGATGACCAAGGGCGTCTTTCGCAGAGGCGAGGCCTTTGAGACCGCCTCCATGATCTTCGGAGCCATGGACGGGTTCATGATGCTAAAAATCAGGGGACTGGTCCCTGAAAGGCCGGTGGAAGAGGACGTTGAAATTTGCAGGGCGTTGATCCTGCCTGGTCTCCTCGCCGATACCTGAAGAGGAGTCCTGGCACAATGAAGTCGGAAAAAATAAATTTCAACCTATTGGTGTTTAAAATATGGGAGGTGTTTCATGCGGATGCGTAACAGAGTCAAGCTCCTGGCCTCAGCCGGCATGCTTTCCTGGTGCCTGATGTTTTCGGGCTGCGAACCACAAAGCGCCGTGAGTGCGGGGCCTCAGGACCGAAGGCCGGAAGTCGCAGTGGTGACGGTCACACCGCAACAGGTGGTGCTGACCACCGAACTGCCCGGCCGAACGGCATCCTACCGGATTGCGGAAATCCGTCCCCAGGTCAACGGTCTCATCCAAAAGCGCCTGTTTGTGGAGGGCTCCGACGTCAAGGCGGGGCAGGTTCTCTACCAGATCGACGCGGCGCCTTTTCAGGCGGCCTTCGACAATGCCGCAGCCAATGTCACTGCAATGCACAAGACCGCCGAGCGGGCAAGGGCCGCACTGGAAACAGGCCTGGCCGGCGTCACCCAGCAGCAGGCCATTCTGGACCTCGCCCGGACGAATCGCCGGCGGTTTGAAGAGCTGTTCAAGGATAAAGCCGTATCCGCCACCCGGCGCGACCAGGCCGTGACCGATGCCGATGTCGCCGAGGCCGCACTGAAGGCCGCCGAGGCAAAGGTGGCAAGCGACCGCAAGGCCGTGGCGGCGGCGGAGGCGGCCGTCCAGCAGGCCAAAGCGGCGCTGAAAACGACCCGTATCAATCTGGGTTACGCCAAAATCACCGCCCCCATTTCCGGCCGCATCGGGCGATCCAATGTGACGGAGGGCGCGATCGTGACGGCCTATCAGCCTGTGGCCCTGGCAGTCATTCAACAACTGGACCCCATCTATGTGGATGTGCCGCAGTCCTCAGCGGACCTGCTTCGCCTCAACCGCAACCTCAAAACCGGCCGCCTGAACGACAAGGGACAAAATCAGAAAAAAGTGAAGATGATCATGGAAGACGGCACCCCCTACCCTCTGGAAGGGACCCTCCAATTCCGCGATGTCACCGTGGATGCGACAACCGGATCCGTGATCCTGCGCATCGTGTTTCCGAACCCGAATCACACTCTTCTGCCGCATATGTTCGTCCGGGCCGTTGTGCAGGAAGGGGTCGCAGAAAATGCCATCCTCATCCCCCAGCAGGGCGTGTCCCGCGATCCAAAGGGCAATCCCGTCGCCCTGATTCTTGAAAGTGACGGCAAGGTGGCCCAGCGCAGCCTGTCGCTCGATCGGGCCATGGGCGACCGCTGGCTCGTCTCATCCGGGTTGTCATCCGGAGACCGGTTGATTGTGGAGGGCATGCAGAAGGTGCGCCCGGGAGCGGCCGCCAGGGCCGTTTCTTTTGAAAGCGAAAAGACCGGCAAGGCCCCTGAAGCTAAGCCCCCCCGGGACGCAGAATCGAACTAAAGGAGAATGTGAATGTTATCGAGATTTTTTCTGGATCGCCCGGTCTTTGCCTGGGTCATCGCCATCATCATGATGCTTGCCGGCGGTCTGGCCATCTATACCCTACCCATTTCGCAATATCCGCCCATCGCGCCGCCGTCCATCGCCATCGAGGCCATGTACCCGGGGGCCTCGGCCGAAACCGTGGAAAACACGGTCATTCAGATCATCGAGCAGAAGATGACCGGGTTTGACAAAATGATTTACATGTCGGCCACGAGCGATTCCTCAGGTACCGGCCGCATCGAGCTCACCTTCGCGCCCGGCACGGATCCGGATCTGGCCTGGTCCAAGGTGCAGAACAAGCTCCAGCTCGCCATGGCGAGTCTCCCCGAAGTGGTGCAGCGCCAGGGCGTCAAGGTCAGCAAGTCCACGGAGAATTATCTGCTTGTGGTCGGTTTGATCTCGGAAGACGGAAGCATGGACGGCAATGACCTGAGAGACTTTGCCCAATCCAATATCGAAAAGGTGCTTGCCCGTGTACCGGGTGTGGGTGAAGTGGAAACCTTCGGTTCCCAGTATGCCATGCGCATCTGGCTGGACCCGGACAAGCTGACGGAGTTTCATCTCACCGTTGAAGATGTCATCGGGGCCCTTCGAGCCTATAATGTGGAGATCTCCGCAGGGGCCTTGGGCGGGGCCCCGGCCGTGAAGGGCCAACGCTTGAACGCCTCCATCATCGTCCAGAACCTGCTCCAGACCCCGGAGGAGTTCGCCGCTATCCCGATCCGAAACAACCCTGATGGTTCGGTCGTGCGGGTAAGGGATATAGGACGGACGGAACTGGGGACCGAGTTCTATGGCGTGGAAGCGCTCTACAACGGCCTCCCTTCGGCCGGACTGGCCATCAGACAGTCCGCCGGCGCCAATGCCCTGGATACGGCCGATGCGGTCAAGGCCAAGATGGAGGAGCTGTCCCAATTTTTTCCGGCCGGGATGAAGGTCATCTACCCCTATGACACCACCCCCTTTGTGGAGGTGGCGATCGGGGAAGTGGTCAAGACCCTGTTTGAGGCGATCCTGCTGGTGTTTCTGGTCATGTATCTTTTTCTCGGAAACATCCGGTCGACCCTGATCCCGACCATCGCGGTGCCGGTAGTGATCCTGGGGACCTTTGCCGTGCTGGCCCTGTTCGGGTTCTCCATCAACATGCTGACCATGTTCGCCATGGTGCTGGCCATCGGTCTCCTTGTGGACGATGCCATCGTGGTGGTGGAAAACGTGGAACGGGTCATGAGCGAGGAAGGTCTTTCCCCTAAAGAGGCCACTCGAAAATCCATGGGGGAGATCACCAGTGCGCTCATCGGCATCGGGCTGGTGCTCTCGGCCGTATTCGGCCCCATGGCCTTCTTTGCGGGCTCCACAGGGGTGATCTACCGGCAGTTTTCCGTGACCATCATCGCCTCCATGCTGCTTTCGGTGGTGGTGGCCCTGATCCTGACCCCGGTTCTGTGCGCAACGTTTCTCAAGCCCGTGGTCAAGGGGCATTCCACCGCAGAGGGTGTCTTTTTCCTCTTTCGCCCCTTTTTCCGCGGGTTCAACCGCATGTTTTCCAGGGTCAGAGACCGGTACCAGGTCATGGTAGGGGCCATGCTTGCAAAAAGGCTGCGTTACCTGTTCTGTTTTCTCCTGATCGTGGGCGCCCTGGGGTTTCTGTTCCAGCGCATGCCCACGGCCTACCTACCGGACGAGGACCAGGGGATCCTGCTTTCTCAGGTGATGCTGCCGACCGGTTCCACCCTGGAACAAACAGACCGGGTGATGGATGAGGTCCGGCAATATTTCATGGAGAAGGAAAAGGCGGCGGTGGAATCCTGCTTCACCATTTCCGGTTTCAGCCTGTCCGGCCAGGGCCAGAATATGGGCATGGCCTTTATCCGCCTCAAGGACTGGCATCTGCGCGAGCGGCAGGACCTCAAGGTCGATGCGGTGGCCGGAAGGGCCATGGGAAGGTTTGCGCGCATCAGAAACGCCCTGGTCTTCGCCTTTGCCCCGCCGTCCGTCATCGAACTGGGGAATGCCGAGGGGTTCGACTTTGAGCTGCAGGACCGGGGAGGCATAGGCCACAAGGCCCTGATGTCGGCCCGCAACCAGCTCCTCGGCATGGCAGGCCAAGATCCGCTTCTGACAGCAGTCCGCCCCAACGGCATGGAGGATCAGCCCCAGTACAGGGTGGATGTGGACTGGGAAAAGGCCGGCACCCTGGGGGTCCCGGTCACCACCATCCATAACGGCATAGCCGCGGCCTTCGGCAGTGCCTATGTGAACGACTTTATCCAGGGGGGCCGGGTCAAGCGGGTCTACGTGCAGGCGGACACACCCTTCCGTATGCTGCCCGACCATATGGATAAACTCTATTTTCGCGGCAACGCGGGCGCCATGGTCCCCTTTTCCTCGGTTGCATCAGGACGTTGGACCCAGGGATCCCCCCGGCTGGAACGATACAACAGTTTCCCATCCATGAACATCCTGGGGGAACCGGCACCGGGCGTCAGCTCGGGTGATGCCATGCAGGCCATGGAAGAAATCGTATCCAAGCTGCCCAAAGGCATCGGTTTCGACTGGACAGGCCTCTCCTACCAGGAGCGGATGAGCACGTCGCAGGCGCCGATCCTGTATGCGGTTTCGGTCCTTGTCATTTTCCTCTTCCTGGCGGCCCTGTACGAGAGCTGGACCATCCCTGTTTCCATCCTGTTGGCCCTGCCCCTCGGGGTGATAGGGGGGGTGATAGCATCGTCCTGGCGGGGGATGCCCAACGACGTCTACTTCCAGATCGGGCTTCTGACCGTGCTGGGTCTCACCACCAAGAACGCCATCCTGATCGTCCAGTTTGCCCAGGGTAAGATGAAGGAAGGCATGCGCCTGATTCCGGCGACCCTTGAAGGAGCAAGGCTCAGGCTGAGGCCGATCATTATGACCTCGCTCGCCTTCGGATTCGGCGTGCTTCCCCTGGCCCTCGCCAACGGCGCCGGCGCTGGCGCACAGAAGGCCATCGGCACCTGCGTCTTGGGCGGAATGTTTACCGCGACCTTTCTGGCGATCTTTTTTATTCCGTTGTTCTTCGTGGTGATCGTGAGGCTATTCGGAAGGAAGAAAGGGAGCGTAAAGGATCCGGCCCCGGAAGCAACCGGCGCTCCTCAGGTTAGAGTAGCAGAAACTTCAAAGCCATAAGGGTTCAAAGTTCAAAGGTTCAGGGTTCAGGGTTGGAAAGACAAAAACATCCCTGATCCCTGAACCGGGAAATTTAAAAAAATCAGGTATTGAAAGTGAAAAAATCATTGAAGACCAGATCATCATCAGGCCTTTTTGCGGCCTGTCTCTTTCTTCTCATCCTGTCCGCCGCCGGGGTCCAGGCCCGGGCCGGGGACGTCTACACCCTGGAACAGAGCATTCAGGAGGCCCTGGAAAACAGCCGGTCCCTGAAGGCCGTTCAGGAAAAGACGGAGGAGGCCCGCCACGTCAAAGACCAGGCCAAAGCGAGTTTCCTTCCCAAATTGAGCACCTCCTACGGGTATACCCATCTTTCGGAGGTCACCAGGAGCACGGCCATCCCCCTTGGCGGCGGGTTGGAGATTCCCGCCTATGACCAAAACACCCAGGACAACTACCAATGGAAGGTAACCGTCACTCAGCCCCTCTTTACCGGCTTTGCCCTGACGAGCGCCCATGAACTGGCCCGACTGGGGGTCGATCTTGCCCGAATCGAGGTGGATCTGGCCGAACTGGATCTTACCCTCGGGGTCAAGGAGGCCTATTTCGATATCCTCAGGGCAGAAAAGGGACGGAAGGTGGCGGAAAAGGCGGTTGAATCGCTCCAATCCAATGCCGATGTGGCCCGCAGTTTCTACAAGGTGGGCATGATTCCGGTCAACGACCTTCTCAAGGCCGAGGTGGAGCTGGCCAATGCAAAGCAGGATCTGGTGAAGTCCCAAAACGGCGTTGCCCTCACCCGGGCCGCCTTCAATACCCTGCTTGCCCGTCCTGTGAACCGGCCCTTGGAAGTGGAAGACATCCTGGTCTACAGGCAGGAGACGGCAAGTTATCAGGACTATCAGCAAAGGGCGCTGCAACACCGTCCCGAGGTCAAGGCCCTTGATGTCAATCTCCTCCAGGCCGATCAGCAGATTCGCCTCGCCAAGAGCGCCTTCTACCCCGAGGCGGCCCTGAACTATGACTATATCAAGGAAGGGGATGATCCCGGTGTATCGGGCAGCGCCTTTCACGACGGAAATCACTGGCAGGTGACGGCCGGGCTGACCTGGACCTTCTTCGAATGGGGGAAGACCCGCAGCGCGGTCAGGGAAAAGCAGAGTGTCCGAAAACAACTCATCGACACCAGAGCCGCTCTGGAGGATCAGGTCCGGCTTGAACTTCAACAGGCGATCCTGGATCTTGAAGTGGCGGACCAAAACATCCCGACCACGGAAAAAGCCGTGGAACAGGCCGAAGAAAACCTCAGGGTCAGCGAACAAAGATACCGGGCGCAGGTCACCACCATGACCGAGGTCCTGGACGCCCAGACCCTGCTGACCCGGGCAAGGACGAACTACTACAACGCACTCTATGATCACAATCTGGCCAAGGCGAGACTACGGCGGGCTTTGGGGGAGGGATGAGGGTAAAGGATCCGGGTCCGAATGGGCCGGCTTTCTCTAGCCCCAAAAGGGAGATAGAGGAGTTACAAGTGACCTAAAGTGTCGAGTGACTAAAGTTGAGGCATCGCTTCGCGAGCTTCATAAAAAAGGCGATCAAAATTGGGTGCGCGGAATTTCAACGAAACGAGGGGAATGTTGAAGCACTGGAGTGATGGAAAAACACACCTAACGGCTAAGGCTGCATGCCATGAACACTATTTTAAGCATCCCACGGCTGCCTGTCATTTCCCTAATCCCGCTGAAGACGGTCTTCTTTCCTGTGAAGGCTTGAGACTTGTTGTCCCCGGGATAGGGGACGTGCACCTTCCACGCGCACCCTATCCTGGTGGCCAGGGCATTTCACGTATCAAATTTAAAGATCACTCCTTTCCCATGCCTATTGAAAAATATCATCCTCATGATATCATATTATCATTTGAATGACAGGAGGAGGTCATGCCACTGATCAGACCGATATCCGATTTACGAAACAGGACCAATGAAATCTCCGAACTCTGCCGTTCAGATTCGTCGCATCATCCACGGGACCGGATAGTATAACTTTCTGCTTTAGAAAAATCCCATTTTTTTACTTTTCAGTGTTTTGAAGGCCAGCATCGCCACATCCATGAAAAATTTGGTTTCCTGATTTATTTGCAGTGGTGGGCTTCCTGGGATTTCGGTCCTGGCTCCCTGGTGGTCGGGCAGACCTGGTCCGCCACCTGGCATGAGATATCCAACTCCGTCTATTATATCCAAATGCCCATCACCCTGGCCAAGGGGGTGACCGTCACGCCCGAAGTCGGCAGGTTTGATGAAAAGGAATACGTTGTGGACGGCCAGACCGTGGATGACGGCAACGCCTTCTACTACGGCGCTTACTGGCGAATCGACTTCTAATCCCGAGAGATCACGCTCTCATTTGAGCTGATTGGCGTGTTGCTCATAATATCGATCCCCTTCGAATGGCATGACGTTGAGATCGGACGACTTCTCATTCTCTATCAAAAGAAATATGGTATCCGCCAGCATGATGGTTCTCAAGTAGAGCAATGTTCGCTGCAAAGCCTTGAGGCTGCTGCAACCCCGCATCGCCACCTCCCTGAAGGATTCATTTTCATCGATGTGCATGATTGTTTCCCTGCCCCTTTTCCCTTAACTGCATCTAAACTGCCAACAAAGTGAATGCTGCGTGCTGACCGCTGAATACTGAATGCTGAAAGCTTTCCGCTGACCCAACCGGGAAATCCTATATTTCCGAGTAAACAGCCACTTTTTTTGACCCCCCCCCCCCCCTGCGACCGCCCTCATTTAGTTCGCGACATTTCGCAAGCGCACACACCTTCCGCGTCATTCGCCTAACAGATCGTTTTATTTCGCGAAACAGGCCCAAACAAAATACAAG